>Ga0070674_100000836_pt1 | contig 15930 bp, 13 predicted proteins | sample KBSM33metaG_FD_65344 | JGI IMG/M metagenome (GOLD analysis project Ga0070674, IMG submission 65344) | Miscanthus rhizosphere microbial communities from Kellogg Biological Station, Michigan, USA - KBS M3-3 metaG | ecosystem: Host-associated > Plants > Roots > Rhizosphere > Soil ... | reverse complement strand
CCACCGCGCCCGCCGTCCCGCCCGATGTCGCGGCGCCGCCGCCCACCGTGGACGGCGCCGGATCGCCCGCCCCCGCGTCCTCACCGCAGTACGTGACCGCGCCGCAACCCGATGGGATCGTCGGCGGACCGCGGGCGGCGCTTCTGGCGAAGAAGATCCGCGAAGCGCTGCAGGCGCGCGGCGACCAGGCTGAGCCCGACGGCGCGCTGGCCGCCGCGGCCACCTGGCTGGCCGGACAGCGTGCGGGTGCCAGTGAGCTCGCCATCCGCGAGGTCGCGCTGCGCGCCGGTTTCCCCGGCGCGGTCGCCAGCGCGGCCGCGTTTCAGGTGGACGGCGGCGACGACCTCTGGCGCCGCGCGCTGGGCGACGTCGCGAGCAACCTCCCGATCACGCGGTACGGCGTGCACGTCACGCCGGACGGCGTCGCGACGGTCGTGTTCGGCCGGATGGAGGTGCGCCTGGATCCGTTCCCGCGGCGCTTCCGTCCCGGCGAAGCCTGCCGCCTGCACGGCGAGGTCGCGGCCCGTTACGATCGCGCGCGCGTCTACCTGACCCGCCCCGACGGCAAGGTCGACGAGACGCCGCTCTCCGGGCGGACGATCGATGTGTCGCTGCCCCTGTCCGGGCCGGGCAAGTTCCAGGTCGAGGTGATGGGCGACGGCGCCAGCGGGCCCGTGCTGCTCGCCAACGTCCCGATCTACGTCGGCGTCAACGAACCGTCCTGGCCGGCCGCGCCGGCGCGGCCGTCGTCGGACGACGGGCGACCCGTCGCGCCCGCCGATGCCGAGACGCGGATGCTCACGCTGCTGAACGAGGTCCGGCGCGCGGCGGGGCTGCCCGCGCTGACCCGCGATCCCGAGCTGCGCGCCGTCGCGATCGGACACACCGAGGACATGATGGCGGCGCGCTTCTTCGGCCACGTCTCGCCGACGACCGGCACGGTCGAGAGTCGGCTGCAGCGCGCGGGCGTCATCGTGTCCCTGTGCGGTGAGAACATCGCGCAGGCGGACAACGCCGACGGCGCGCACCGGGTGCTGATGGACAGTCCCGCCCACCGCGCCAACATGCTGGGCGCGAAGTTCACGCACGTCGGCATCGGCGTCGGCGTCCGTCCCGGCGACGCGAACGATCTCCTGGCGACGCTGGTGTTCGCGCGCCGGCCCCCGCCCCCGGCCACGCCCGTGACGCCGGCGGTGGCGACCAGCTTCGTGTCGTCGCTGCGACGCGCGAAGAGCGCCGCGCCCATCCGCGTCGATCCCGTGCTGCAAAAGGCGGCCGAGGCCGGAATCGCCGCCCTCAAGGGCGACGGGCCGGTGGTGCCCGACAAGGCGCTCGCCGCGGCGCACGACGCGCTGGTCCAGGAGTCGAAGCGCCTCCACGTCGGCCACCACGCGATCTGCATCGAGCTGGTCCAGGTCCTCGAGCTGGACGAGCTCGAGCAGGATCACATCCTGCTGCAGCAGCCGCCGATGACCGTGGGGCTCGCGACAGCGACCAGGCAGATCGGGCAGGCCGTGAAGATCTTCGTCCTCGTCGTGGCCGACGGCGCGAAGTGCCACTGAACTGGCGCGCGGCTCGACCGTGCGCCGTGATGGTAACCCGGCCGCATATCGGGTAGAGCTACGGCTCGCGTATGAGCGTGTCCGCGTCACCTTACGTCCCGGCGCCCACGCCCGCGCACGGGCGCCACGGCATCCCACCGCTGCCGCTGCTGACGGTCCTGAACTTCTTCAACTACATGGACCGTCAGGTCGTCTACGGGATGGCCGACAAGATCATGGCGACGTTCCAGATCAACCATGCCCAGTTCGGTTGGCTGGCCTTCGTCAACCTGATGGTGTTCGCGCTCGCGTCGGCGATCTCGGGCCCGATCGCGGACCGGATCGGACCGCGCAAGGTGATCTTCACGGGCGTCGCGGTCTGGAGCGCCGCGACGATCGCCTCGGCGTTCTGTCATTCGTTCTGGGCGCTGCTCATCTGCCGCGCGATCGTCGGTGTCGGCGAAGGCGCCTATGGGCCCAGCGCGAACGCGCTGCTCTGCGCGGCCGCCCCGCCCGAGAAGCGCGGGCGCGCGCTGGGCATCTACAACATCGGCATGGCCTTCGGCGCGACGACCGGGCTGGTGCTCGGCAACGCGCTGTCGACGAAGATGGACTGGCACCACGTGTTCCTGATCGCGGGCGGGCCGTCCACCCTGCTCGCGATCAGCGCGGCGTTCGTGGCCGCACCCGCCCGCCTCGAGCGGCCCACGAAGCTGCCCGCGCGCGCTTACATCCTGGCGCCGACGTATCTGATCGCGCTCGCGGGCGGCATCCTGTCGACGTTCGGCGCCAGCGCGCTGGTGGTCTGGTCACAGAAGCTGATCGTCGTGGAGCGCGGCCTGGCCGGGATGGTCGGCAACGTCTTCATGGCCGGCGTCGGCCTGGTCTGCGGGATCGGCGGCGTCGTCGCGGGCGGGTACTTCGGCGACTACCTCACCCGTCGCGGCGGCCGCGGCGGACACGCGCGCGCGATCGGGCTGTCGCTGCTGGCGGCGATCCCCTTCGGCGTCGCGTCGCTGCTGATAACGGACACGCCGGCGTTCATGGTGCTGACCGCGATCAGCGTCTTCCTGCTCTCGGTCTACAACGGCCCGGCCGCGGCGGTGATCGACGAGATGGGACCGCCCCGGTTCGCTGCAACGCTGCAGGCGTTCGCGATGTTCTGGGTCCACGTGCTGGGCAACGCCCCCGCGGGATCAGTCGTCGGTATGGTCGCCGATCGGTCCACCGTCGCGCTGGGACTGCAGCTCGCCGTCGGCGCGTTCGGCATCGCGGGCGTGCTGTTCATGATCACGGCGCGCCGCCAGGCGCGGGAGACCGTGGCGTGACCACGACGCAGCAGTATTACGACCGGTTCTCGGAGACCTACGAGAACGAGCGCCACCGCGGCTACCACAGGCTGATCGACGAGCTGGAACTGGACCTGGTGCGGCGGTACGGCGCGGGCAAGGATGTGTTCGAGGCGGGGTGCGGGACGGGGCTGTTGCTGCGCGAGGCCGCCGGCGTCGCACGCTCGGCCGTGGGGCTGGACCTGTCACGCGGGATGCTCGCGCCGGCGCGCGCGCGCGGCCTGAGGGTCGTGCAGGGATCGCTGACCGACGTCCCGCTGCCGTCGGAGTCGTTCGACCTGGTCTACAGCATGAAAGTGCTCGCCCACATCCCGCCGATCGAGCGCGCGGTGGCCGAGCTGGCCCGCCTGGTCCGTCCGGGCGGCCACCTGCTGCTCGAGTTCTACAACCCGCTGTCGCTGCGCTACCTGGCCAAGCGGCTGGGCGGACCGGGGCGTATCCACGGCGACGGCACCCACGAGGGTCACGTCTACACGCGCTTCGATCGCCTCTCGCAGGCGCGGTCGTACTTGCCCGCCGATCTTCAGCTGGTAGCCGTGCGGGGCATACGCGTGGTGACGCCCGTGTCCCACGTGTTCGCGTGGCCGCCGCTGGGCAAGCTGTTCACCTGGGCCGAGCGCGCCGCCTGCGACGCGCCGCTGTTGCGAAATCTCGGCGGCTTCCTCATTCTGGTCGCCCAAAAGTCCGGCGAGACACGATGAGCGGCCTACGCTTCCAGGTTCCACCCAAGGGATCCGTCAAGCCCAACGACGCCGAGAAAGATCCGATCGGGTACTACTACCACCCCTGGATCGGCTGGCTTTTCCGTCACCGGCTGCAGATGGGCCTCAACCTGCTGCCCAGCGGCGGCGACCGCATCCTCGAGGTGGGCGTGGGCAGCGGCGTTCTCGTTCCCACGCTGACCGCTCGTTACCGCGAGTACACGGGGACGGATCTGTTGCTGGCGCCCGGGCTGGACAAGCTGGTCGCGCCCACGTGCAAGGCGAATTTCATGCGCGCCGACCTGCTGGCGAACGATCTGCCCGCCGATCACTTCGACGTCGTGGTCTGCTTCTCCGTGCTCGAACACATCGCGGACTCCACCGGTGCGGCCCGCGGTCTCGCCCGCGCGCTTGCGCCCGGAGGCACGCTGGTCTGCGGCTACCCGATGGTCAACCATCTGATGACGCGCGCGTTCGCGGCGATCGGATACAAGCAGATCGACGACGACCACGTGAGCAAGCCGTCCAAGATCGCCGCCGCCCTCGCCGCCGTCCTGACACCGGCCGGCCGGATCGCATTTCCGCCTGCCATGCCCGTCGACGCCTCCCTCTACCAGTGCACCGCCTGGACGAAGCCGGCGTAGCCCAATCTTTGGCGGGCATCCGATCGCTGATCAGGCGCGGACGCGCAGTTCGCGGTTGCGGTCGATCCACCAGGCCCAGACCGGGAACAGCCAGCCGGTGATGCCGAGGTACTTGATGAAATCGACGCTGGGTGGCGGCGGGCCGAACATGTTCGTCACGTAAAAAAGCGACAGCAGGACGACCAGCGCCCACAGCGCGAAGGCGCCCCGCCGGTTCAGCGCGCGGGTCGTGCGCGCGTAGATCGCGACGCCGATGACGAACAGCGCGATCTCGACGGCCATGGTCGCCGACCGAAAATTCCACAGGCCCAGACCGACCGAGGTCGGACTGCCCGGGTAAAGCGGCATGTCCTGTCGATGCGTCACGAAGTCGAGCACGAAGTGGCTGAACACACCCACCGCGAGGACGAACGCGCCCCGCGCGTAGCGCGTCGCGGCCCAGAACGCAGCCGCGAACACGGCCGACCAGGCCAGCGACGTCACCAGGCTGTGCGACCAGGGGAAGTCGTGCAGATCCAGCGGCGTGACGACCGTGTTGCCGGGATCGATGCGCACGGTCTCGATGCCGGCGATGAGGAAGATCGGCCAGAGCAGGTCGGCGAACAGCGGCGCCGCCATGAGCACGCCCAGCGACGCGCGCGGCGCCAGGCGCTTCGCCGCGAAGCCGACCGCGAAATGCCCGATGAACACGCGGCTAGATTAAAGCCGTTCGACGACGACGAGCATGCGAAACGCCATCCAGCGCATCCAGGCAGATGGCAGCTGCCGATCGATTCGATGCAGCAGTGACCAGAGCGCCCAGGGCAAAAACGGCCGGTGCGAGAATCCGCCCGACGCCGGCAAGCTGAATCCCGACATGTACTCGACGCTGCGGAGCGAAAGCGCCGGAAACGTCTCCGCGAAGACCTGCCGCTTGCGCCCGAACAGGACCGTCGGGATCGCCTGATTCGAATCGAACGGATCGCGCGCGTCCCCCTGGTGCAACGCCAGCGGATCGGCGCGCATCCGCGTCGGCTCGTCGTGAAACAGCTTGTAGACGGGATACGACGCGGGACTCATGTACGGCTCGCACATCACGATGCGCCCCCCGGGCACCAGCACGCGCACCGCCTCCTCGAAGAACCGCCGCGGTGACGGGATGTGATGAAGCACGTCGAACAGAACCAGCGCGCCCACGCTGCGGTCGGCGTACGGCAGCGCCTCGGCGCTGGCCTCTCCGTCGTGCCAGGGCGCCCGCACCAGGTCGGTCAGCTCGAGATCGGGGATGAACTCGCGCGAGAATCCCGGCCCCGACCCCAGCTCGACCCGCCGCCCCAGGTCGCGCGCCGGAAGGTGCTGCGCGACCCGTTCATAGAGCTCCGCGTTCAGCGTCCGCAGCGCGCGGTTCTCCGACCACGCGCGCCGGAGCTGCTCGAAGCGTTCGAGCGTGCGCTCCCGCAGCTCGTCCGGCAACGGCGTGGCGACGGGCTCCGGGGCGGTCACACGAACTTGATCTTGCGCGCCGCGATCGCCGACATCCGCAGCAGCAACAGGCCGTGGCGCCAGCGATCGATGTTTGTCGTGCCGTACGTGCGTTCGCGGTACCGCACCGGTATCTCGACGATCTTCAGGTTCAGCCGCGCCGCCCCGAAGATCAGGTCGAAGTCACCGAACGGATCGAAGTCGCCGAAGTACGATCGCGCCGCCGCGATCCGCTCGTAATCGCGCCGCCACAGCACCTTCGTCCCGCACAGCGTGTCCTTGATCGGCTGCTGCAGCAGATAGGTGAAAAGCTGCGAGAAGGCGACGTTCCCCAGCTTGTTGAAGAAGCGCATCGCGCCGGGCTCCATCGGATAGATCATCCGCGTCCCCTGCACGTAGTCCGCCAGGCCGCTCGCGATGACGTCGTAGAAGTTGGGAAGATCCTCGGGGGGCACCGTCAGATCGGCGTCGAGGATCATCAGGATGTCGCCCGTCGCCTTGGAGAAGCCCAGGCGGACCGCGTCGCCCTTCCCTTTTCCAGTCTGCTGGTAAGCGCTGACCTTCAGCGGCCCTTTGTAGCGGCCCATCTCCGTCTGGATCGTCGTCCAGGTGTCGTCGGACGAATGCCCCTCGACGAAGATCAGCTCGGTGCCGCTGCCCATCACCGGCGTCCGTGCCAGGGCGGCCGCGACATTGCCGGCTTCGTTCCGGGACGGCACGATCACGCTCACGGTCGCCCGGCGCGGTGCTGTCGCCGTGCCGCGGTCCCGCAGGATGTACATCCGGTACAGCGTCACGACCGACATTCCCGGCGCGCGTACGACGTACCGGTTCAGCGCGGCCGTCAGGCCCGGGACCTCCGCCGGCAGCAGAATCCGATCCTCGTGGCGCACCACCTCCAGGCCGACGATGTCGAACAGGTTGCGGTAATCCGTGTCGGACAGCCAGTTCGAGATCGGCCCCGGCCGCTTCCACCCGGTCATCTCAGCGACCCGGACGGGCACCTCCCACGCGTAGTTGAAGGCGGTCATGTAGATGCGCCCGCCCGGCGCCAGCTGGCGCTTCAACCCGGTGAGCAACGCCTTCACGTCGAGGACGCTGTGGCACAGGCGATCGCAGATCACCGCGTCCCACGCCCCCGCCGTCGTTTCGATGCGGGCGCCCGCGTCGGCCGTGATGTCGCCGACCTCGAAGCGGATGTCGGGGTGGCGGGCGCGCGCCCGTTCGATGGTGTCGGGCAGGTAGTCGATGCCAATGCGGCGCGTCTGGGGCAGCGCCGCCAGCAGCTCACCCTCGCCGCACCCGACCTCCAGCACCGACGCGTCCGCGGGAATGATGCGGGTGAACGTCTCCGTCAGGTCCCGATGCAGGAAGTCGCGCGCGTGGGTGTGCGGCGGCCGCTCACGGCAGCGCGCCCAGTAATCGCGCCAGGCGGCGTCAAGAACATCCGGCAACTGCGCGGCCGGCGCCTGGCTGACGGCGCCCGCCGACTTGGGATTCGAACTCACTGGCCCCCCGGTCCGGTCCTGGTCAGTCCTCGGTCGCCAGCGTATACCGCTGCTTGAAGTTCTGACCGGGACGAACGTTGATGCTCTCGGTCTGATCGATCTGCATGTCGGGCCGCTTGAACGCGAGCTTGTGCTTGCCGCACGGTACCTTGAAGTCGACGACCGGCGTGTGCTTGGTGGTGTTCTTCCCGTCGATCCACACCTCGGACCACGGGATCGAGTTGATGGTGATCGAGCAATCACCGCCACCGCCCGAGTCATCGGGGGCGACCGTCCTGCGCGGCGCGGGCTCGTCGCCGGCAATCTCGCCGCCGCCGCTGTCGTCGGTCGGCTCCTTCACGCGCTTGCGCTTCGGCGTCGTCGGCGGCGACGCGATCCCGCCCGCCCCGCTCCCGGTCGACGCGTTGAGGGCGCTGCCGCCCGGGCTCGACCCGCCACCGGCCGACTTGCTGCGCGCTTGCGTCCCGCCACCGGGCGGCGTGGTCCCGCCACTGGGAGGCGTCGTACCACCACCGGGCGGCGTCGTCACGGTCGGCGGCGTCGGCGGCGTCGGCGGCGTGACCTGCGACGGAGGCGGCGTCACCATCGCCACCTTTTCCCCGGTGCCTCCGGCGGCCGCCGCCATCCCCAGCGCGACCGGCTTGCTCCCGCTGCCACCCGACGGCGCACCGGCGGGGATCAGCGTCGCGGTGACCTTGCGAATCTTGCCCGGCTCGATCTCGACGTCCTCCTGCCAGGGCTTGAAGCGTTCGCTGCGGATCTCCAGCTTGTGTTTTCCGGGGCTGATGCGCGACGCACGGAAGTTCGTGTGCGCCTGCTGGCCGGTCGCGTCCTTGACCGGGTTGCCGTCCAGCCACACCAGCCCGCCGGCCGGCTCGCTCATCAGCTCGAAGCCCGTATCGGGCGACGGCTCCAGCGTCACCGTGCGCGACAGCGCCTCGCCGGCCTTCAGCTCGATGCTTTGATCGTTGCGGCCGTACCCATCGCGCATCACCGTCAGCGTGTACAGGCCCGGCGGCTTCTCGATCGTCACCGGCGAGTGGTCCCCGACCTTATTGTTGTCCACCAGGACCGTCGCGTCGCCGGGCGTGGTCGCCAGCTCGATCTTCCCGGGTTTGACGTTGGTCGTGTACCAGTAAACCATTCCGCCGCCGGCGAGCACCGCGACCGCCGCCAGAACGGCGACGCCGCGGCGGGCCGGGCGCCTGGGCGCCAACGTCTCGAAGCTTCCGGTGCCGAACGGCGCTTCCGTCGGTTCGCGGAACCGCTGCCGCTGGGGCGGCGGCGCCATCGGCGTCGGACGGCGCTGCGGTGGCGGCGCTGGCGCGGGCGCGACGGCGCTGGCCGGCGGCAGGTTCAGACCCGAACGTCGTATGCCCGAGCGTCCGGGCGGCGGCCCCGGCGGCGGAAGCGTCGGCACCGGACCGGTCACCCGACCGCCAGGCACGGGCAGACCGGCCGGCGGAACGCCCACCAGGGTCGGACGGCGCGCGGTGGGCGGAGGCGGCAGAGGACGCGCCAGCGGCGGCGGCGTCATCTTGATGTCCTCGCTCGGCAGCGGCGTCAGCGTGATCGGCTTCGGCGTCGTCAGCTCGGGCGGGCGGGCCTGCTCCAGGATGTCGGGGGCGGGCTCGTTGGCGACCGTGCGATCGTCATCCTCGAAGAAAAGATCCTCGGCGGCGACCGGCTTGACGTCGTCTTCCTTGTCGAAGATCTGGGTGTCCAGCTCCTCGTCGTCCCAGCCCATCGGCTGGTGAGCGGACGCCTGAGGTTGACTGGGCTTCGACGACGCCTTGGCCGCCGGCTTGGAGGGCGCCTTCGCGTTCGTGCCGCCGGGCCGGCCGGCCGGCACCCCGCCGACGGCCGCGCGCCGCGACACCTCGGCGCCGGACGAGGCGACCGGAGCCGCGATCTGCCTGAACTCCTCCAGCTTCGCGTTGTCCTCCTCGATCTCCATCGCGAAGGTCTTCTTCATCCACGCTGCGAGGTCCTTGCGCGAGAAGAACTCGCCCACCGAATACAGGAACGACTGCAGGTCGTCGTGCAGGTCGATGGCGTTCGCGTAGCGGTCTTCCGGATCGCGCGCCAGCGCCTTCAGGACGACCCGCTCCAGCTCCTGGGGGATCTTCTTGTTGTACGAGGACGGCGGCTGGATCTCGACGTTGCGGACCTTCTCCAGCGTGGAGAAGTCGCTCTCGCCGATGAACAGCCGCTCGCCCGTCAGCAATTCGTACAACACGATGCCGACCGCGAAGATGTCGCTGCGCTTGTCGATGGGCAGGCCGCGCACCTGCTCGGGCGACATGTAGCCGAACTTGCCCTTGAGGATGCCCGCCTGGGTCTTCGACGCCTTGCCGGCCGCCTTGGCGATGCCGAAGTCGATCAGCTTGCACTCGCCCTCGTACCCGATCAGCACGTTCTGGGGCGAAATGTCCCGGTGTACAAGATTCAGCTCGCGGCCCTGGGCGTCCCGCTTGTTGTGGGCGTAGTCCAGACCCTCGCACACCTGCATGGTCACGTAGCAGGCCATCGCGATCGGCAGCGATTCGGCCTTGTTTCGCATGCGATCGAAGATCGAACGCAGGTCGCGCCCGTGGACGTACTCGAGGGCGATGAAGAAGCTGTCGTCGACCTTACCGAGGTCGAAGATCTGGGCGATGTTCGCGTGCTGAAGCTGCACGGCGATCTTCGCCTCGTCGATGAACATCGTGATGAACTCTTCGTCCTCGGCGATGTTCGGGAGGATGCGCTTGACGGCGAGCAGGCGCTCGAAGCCCTCCACACCGAATGTCTTCGCTTTGAAGACTTCGGCCATACCTCCCACGTTGATCCGCTCCAGGAGGTAGTACTTTCCGAAGGGTACGGGCTTCTTCAACGCGGTCATATTAGCCGGGATTTCAGCTATTTGCAGCTGCGTTTGGTGTTTTTTCCGGGGTGGAGGGGGGAGCCGCGGACGGGGCCGGGGCGGGGGCCGCCGCCTTCTCGATCTCGATGTACGCCAACGTGGCACCGACCGCTGCAAACGGTGAAGCCACGAACACCGCGAACGGAATCAAATAAAGCACGGTCGCGCCGACCCCGTAACCGATCGTCAGCCCCGGATTGCGCGCGAGGAACGCCCATTTTGCACCGAAGCTCGCGCCCCGACGGGCGAGCGGATAATCGAAGCCGTCGTAGGCCAGCGACAATCCGCCCAGGGCGATGCCGATAAGGCTGCCGAGGCCGCCGGTGACGGCGGTCAGCCCCAGCCCGACGACCAGCGCGATGCCGTAAAGCACGAGCTTCAGCAGGCCGTGAACCAGCGCGCGCCCCGTCGACGTCAGGAGCGGAACGGTGTGCGCCTTGCCCAGCACGTCGCGCTCGACGCGTTCCGAGAGCTGGTCCGAGAACACCGCCAGCAGCAGCGGCTGCGCGATCAGAAACAGCACCACGCTGCCGACGACGGTCATGATGCCGAGGAAGAAATTGCCCAGGACCGGCGAGCCCGAAACCATCGACGCCAGCTCCTGGCTCCAGTAGCGGCGGGCGGCGATCATGGTGACGATCGCCAGCGCCACGCTGAGCACGAACGGGACCAGCAGGTAGCGCTTCAGCGGGTGCCGGAGGACGTACAGACCGCCGCGGAATGGCGCGAAGAAGCCGCGGAACAATCCCATCGCGGGATTCTACTCCACCGATTGCGGCGGGCAGACACGAAACGAAATTTCCGCGCGACCGATACCCCGGGCCAGGAGGTCCCGATGCCGTACCTGAAGCTGAACCTGAATCCGATGTCCGAGCCACCCGCGCGCGCCGCCGTTCCCGGCGGAACAGAATCGCGGCTGGAGATCGACGCTACCCGGGCGCGTCAGACCGAACGGCCGGCGGCGCCGTTTCGGTCCGTGCTGGCCGGCGGCGTGTCGCTGCTGATGAGCGGCGCCGAGGTCGCCACGCACGTCGTCGCGGGCCCGGTCCTGGCGGCGGCCGTACACGACGTGCGCGCGGGCGCGACGCGCGCTCTGGCGGGTCCCGGAGCAGGACCGGCGGGCGCGCTGGCAGCGGTAGGGGCAACCGGGAATCCGGAGACGACGAACGTGGACGCGCTGACGCAACAAGGGCAGATGTCCAATCTGCAATTGCTCGCGCTGCAGCAGCAGATCCAGCAGGAGAACCAGCGGTTCACGACGGTCTCGAACGTCATGCGCGCCAAGCACGACACGGCGAAGGCCGCGGTTTCAAACATCCGCGCGTGACGTGTTAAGGTCGAAACCGCGTGGCAGGGAAGGTCAGCGGCCCCGGTAGCGGTCCTCCGCCGGTCAGCGGGCCGGCGCAAGGCGAGGACGGGAACGAAGGCGCTTCGGGCGCCGGCGGGGCGAAGTTTGCCGACAAGCTCGCGGCGACCGATCCCACCAAGCGCGCGGGCGATCCGGCCGCCGTGGCGGCGGCGCGCGGCCTCACGGCGGATGTCGCGGCCGAGCTTGCGGCCGGCCGCATCGATGCCAAGGCGGCGCTGGACCGCGTGATCGAGCGCGTCGTCGACAAGCAGCTCGGTCCGGGCGCGCCCGCGGCCGTGCGCGAGAAGGTGCGCGCGGCGCTGGAGCACGCGGTCGCGGACGATCCCGTCCTGAGCGACAAGATCAGGTCGCTCGCGTCGTCGTCGCGCTAGGCGCGGCGGATCGCGTGGGGAGCCGCCGAGCTTTGCTCGGCGCGTACCGTCGCGGGAGGGGTTGGGTCGCGAGGGGTACATCGCAGCGAAGCTGCGATGCCCCGACCGCGCGTCAGCCACCCTCCCAGGGTTCCCATGTTAATCAGCCCGCGGCGTCGCTGGCCGGGGCGCGTTCGCTCCGCTTCGCCGCGATCGCGTCGCGCACTTGCGGCGGCAAAAACACCGCGTCGGTGTCGAAGCCGACCAGCGCGTCGATCAGCATCGCGGCGCGTTCGGCGGGCGGCGTCTTGCGATCGATGATCACCCACCACGCCCCCTTGACCTTGCACAGTCCCCCGCCCCCGGCGGCGTCGCCGGTCATCGTGTCGTAGCGAACCTGGACGCCGAGCTGCGCGGCGGCCTGCTCCAGTGCTTCCATCATCTGTTCGGGCTTCATCAGAGGTCGTTATTCCTTGTGCTGGTCCTCGTCGCGGTCGGAGGTCCGTTCATGCTTACCGGTTTCCCGCCCCGAGGCCAAATTTTCCTGCGCGGAACGGTCGAGGTCGATGATCTGCGCGCCGCCCACGTAGCTTTTTGTTTCGTAGCGCGTCAGACCGCCCAGCTTGCGGACGATCGCCGCCATCCGATCCGCCTCGTCGAGGATCGTCTTCACCGCCGCGACGTGCGCTTCCGCGGCCGGATCCAGCTTGCGGAGCAGCACCTGGGCGTAGCCCATCACCGACGTCAGCGGCTGGTTGAGCTCGTGGGCGGCGGCGCCCGCCAGCTCCATCGCGACGACCTGCTTCTCGGAGACGGCGAGCTTCTCCTGCGCCGAGGCGAGCCGCTGCTCCATGTGAAGGCGCTCGCGCAAGTCGGAGAAGATGCCGACGGTCGCGATCTCGCGCCCCTCGTCGTCGATCACGACCGCCGCGGAGATCGACACGGGGACCTGCTGCCCGTCCGCGGTGATCAGGTGCCGGCGCACCGGTTCCAGACGCCCGCCGCCACCGTGCTCCGCCGAACGGATGAGGCGCATGACCTCGCGCGCGATGCCGGGCGGATACAGCTTCCGCACCGACATGCGGCCGATGACGTCGCTGGCCCGGTAGCCGCAGATGCGCTCCGCGCCCTGGTTGAACAGCAGCACGGTGCCGCGCATGTTGGCGGCGATGATTCCGTCGACGGTCGAGTTCAGGATCCGGTTCAGGAATTCGCTGGTGCGGCGCAGCTCGCGATCCAGCTCGCGCGCCAGCGTGACGTCGCGAAACGAGAAGATCGCCGTGTCGTGCTCGGACAGGATCCCGATCGACGCGACCGAGACGGTGATGCGATCGCCCGACGTCGTCACCAGCTCGAGATCGAAGTTGTCGACGGGCTCGCCGGCGATGGCGCGCGCGATCTGCCGTTCCAGCGCGGCGCGGAACTGTTCGGGGACGATCTGCACGATCGGCTTGCCCGCCAGACCGTCGCGCGCGTAGCCCGTCACCTCCTCGGCGGCGCGATTCAGGTAGAGGACGGCGCCGGAGCCGTCGAGGACGACGATCCCGTCGGAGGCGCTGTCGATGAAGTCGCGGTAACGCTCGATGGCGCGCACGCGGCTGGTCTCGCGCACGTCGTGCTGCGTGATGCGCCGGGTGCGCTCGCGGATCGGTTCCAGCGCGCGCGCGCTGCGCAGCACCACGCCGAGCAACGACGCCGCCAGACGTCCCAGCCCGGCGACGGATTCGGCGGCCGCGGCGGCGCCCTCGCCGATGAAGCGGGCGAGCAACGCGCCCGCCGGCTTGCGCCCGATGATCACCGGATAGACGGCGGAGACCTCGCCCTGGGCGTCGCTGCCGCCGCCGGTCATCGTCACCTCGCCGACTTCCAGCGCGCGCCGGATGTGCGGGTACTGGGTCAGCGCGTATCGCATGCGGCCGGTGTCCAGCTCGTCGCTGTCGGCGACCAGGTAGACGTACTCGGGATCGCTGAGCAGCGCGAGCAAGCTGACCGACTCCGCGCCCAGCGCGACGGCGACGTGCTCGGCGGCAGCGTGGAGCTGGGTCTCGCCGGTGCCGACCGCCAGCACCTGCGCTGCCTTGACCAGAGTGTCGAGCGCGGACTGATCCTCCGCGCTCACGAGCGCTTACCCCGCGCCGCCAGCCAGCTCGACGCCGCCGCGGCGGCGGCCGCCACGACCTCGCGCACCGGAACGCGGGCGCGCGCCGCCAGCCGGCGGCAATCATCGAACTCCGGGTGCGCGCCCAGCACTTCCCCGTCGAGGGCTGCGAGCTTGGCGCGCACGTCACCGTAGCGCGTCGCCACCTTGATGAACGACCGCGCGAGGACGACGCGTTCCAGCCGGCGCCGGCGCAAGCCCAGCGTGGTCGAATTGCGGAAGAACGCGCGCTCGACCGCCGACGCCGCGTCGGCCGGGGCCATCGCAGACACCTGCACCGCGGGCCGCCCCTTCTTCATCAGGATCGGCGCCGACCAGACGTCGACCGCGCCGGCCTCCGCCAGCGCGTCGAACAGCGGCGCGACCAGCTCGCCGCTCATGTCGTCGATGTTCGCCTCCAGCAACAGCACCTCGGGGGCGGCGGCCACGTCGGGCTCGCCCAGCGGCTCGCCCACGACGGCGCGCAACACGTTCGGACGATCGTGCAGCTGTTTCGTCCCCGCGCCGTAGCCCGTCGCGCGCACCGCCATCGGCGGCAGCGCCCCGAACTGGTCGACGACGGCCGCCAGGATCGCGGCGCCCGTCGGTGTCGTCAGCTCGCCCTCCCCTTCGGGCAAGATCGGAATACCGGTCAGCAACGCGGCGGTCGCCGGCGCGGGCACCGGAACCGGACCGTGGGCCGTGCGCACCCGGCCCGTGCCGACGACGGGCGGCAGCGACCCGATCGACGCCGGCTGGAGGTACGCGATCGCGGCCGCGATACCGACGACGTCGGCGATCGAATCGTAGGCGCCCACCTCGTGAAACGCGACCCGATCCACCTTCGTGCCGTGCAGCTTCGCCTCCACCTCGGCGATTCTCTCGAAGATGTCCGCCGCCAGATCCCTTGCCTCCGCCTCCAACTTCGCCTTCTTCAGCAGCCTCTTCACCTCCGCATAATCGCGATGATCATGCTCGTGCACGTGCACGTGCTCGTGCTCGTGATCGTGATCGTGATCGTGGTGGTGGTGGCCGTGCTCGTGCTCGTCGTGCGCATGCTCATGCGCGTGCGCGTGCCTCCCTGGCCAATCGACCTCGAAGCTTTTCCCGACGAACGCGCCGCGCTTTCTCTTCCCGAAAGCGACGCGCAATCCACGCACGCCCATCGCCTTCACGGCGCCGGTCACCACAGCGGGCGGAACGCCGAGGTCGACCAGCGCGGCGACCGCCATGTCGCCCGCGATCCCGGAGCTGGGCTCGAAGTGAAGGTGCAGGCCGCGCAGCGCCTTCACAGATCGCGTTTCCGGTTGAGCATCGCTGCCATCTGGCCGGCCCCGAAGCCGTTATCGATGTTCACCACCGCGATTCCCGCCGCGCACGAATTCAGCATCGACAGCAGCGCCGCGAAGCCGCCCAGGTTGGCGCCGTAACCGATGCTGGTCGGCACCGCGATCACGGGCCGCGCGAGCAGGCCGGCGACGACGCTCGGCAGCGCGCCCTCCATGCCCGCGACGACGACGATCACCTCCGCTTGCTCGATCTCCGATCGGTGCGCGAGCAGGCGGTGCAGGCCGGCGACGCCGACATCGAAGAGGCGGTGCACGCGGTTCCCCGCGAGCTCGGCGGTCAGCGCCGCCTCCTCCGCGATCGGAATGTCCGCCGTCCCCGCGCTGACAACCGCGATCAAACCGCGCCCGCGATCGGGCGCCGGGACCGGCCCGACGACGATCGCGCGCGGCAACGGCAGATAACGCGCGGCGGGCAAGCGCGCGGTGACGATGGCCGCCGCCTCGGGGCGCACGCGCGTCGCCAGCGCGGTCGAGCCGCCCTTGGCCAGCTCGCCCAGGATGTCCGCGATCTGCTCGGGCGTCTTGCCTTCACCGAACACGACCTCGGGGAAGCCCGTGCGCAGGTGCCGGTGCGTGTCGACGTGCGCGAACTCGAGCGTGCGGAACGGCAGCTCAC
>Ga0070674_100000829_pt1 | contig 15965 bp, 17 predicted proteins | sample KBSM33metaG_FD_65344 | JGI IMG/M metagenome (GOLD analysis project Ga0070674, IMG submission 65344) | Miscanthus rhizosphere microbial communities from Kellogg Biological Station, Michigan, USA - KBS M3-3 metaG | ecosystem: Host-associated > Plants > Roots > Rhizosphere > Soil ... | reverse complement strand
GCGGCAATCGCAGAAAATGTCCAAAACCCGTAATTTAATGGAGGCCTAAAAATGACGCTCCAAACTTCTAAAAATGATGGCGGCAACAGATACAAAACCAAAAAACGAACCTGCTAAATAAGACTCATTCTTCAAGGCTGGGGACGAGGGATAGCGGACTTCGTCCTTCTCCGCAAAGTCGTCCTCGGTGCAAGCACCTGCGGGTGACTTTGCTACGCCGCACCCCAATGCCCTTGGCGTGGGATTCTAGTAGCCCTAATCTCAGGCCAATAAAAATGACATACACTTGCGCGTATGTCATTTTTATTGGCTAGGGATAGTGAACCTATTCCAAACTTTCAGAATAGTTTGTGGCATGAGTTTTTGCGCTTTTGCTTCTTCAGTATATTTTAGGGACGCTGGTTGGTCACCGCTACTCCAAACGGTGGGCAGGCCCTTTCGAGCTCGGCGGTCGCCAGAGCTATTTGTGTTACATATGCCGCCACGACACATGCCCGTTGCCTCCGTTCGGTGGGGTCGGCTACTTCGTTCATAATCACGACTATAGCCGTTAGGGATGGGCCACGAAATACAATTGGATCTTCCGGCCGTCGTGCCTGGCGGGGGTCAATGATATCAGTTACGTTTTCAAACCCCTTGGCGGGATTGAATGCAAGATCGGACCCTCGCACTATTCTACCTGAGGTGAAAGTCGTCTTATCTTGAGGGGTATCCTCTACAAAGATAGTTGTGCCGATAGGCGGTTGGACATCCCGATCCATAACATCATAACGGCGGTAGAGACCAGCCGTTTCATTAGGGAACGATTCATGAATAATTTCGAAAGCCATTGAATTATCAGTATATCATATTTTAACGATTTAACTAGACGCGTGGCTTCGCATGAGCTCCCTAAACTTGATACCTGGCATCAAGGCAGCTATGTCAAGAAGTGCAGTCTAGAAGGGCAGGGTTATTTGTGAGGAACTTTGAGCTCGCGTTTAACCTGGTCGCTCAAGTACACTTTCATGAGTGACTGGTAGGGAACGTCCTTTTCGTTGGCTAACTCCTTGATGCGTGCAAGCAGGGACGATGGCAGGCGCAGAGAAATAGACTCGCTAGACAACTTAAGGTTTGGAAAGATAGCCTTCTTGGCGTCTGGCCACTCTATATAATCTGCGGAGTCATGTTCGTCCCAAAATCGAGCTTCCTCTTCGGGGCTTTTGAAGTCAGGAATCTTTTTCAAGTCGCTCATATATCAACCTTTCTTTCTTCTTCATATCACGGATGGATATGACTCTTACTTTTCTATCTCGAACTGTAAATGCAACAAATAACTTCCTATTTGTTTTAGTTTGACCTAGGCCATAAAATCTCTGTTCTACGGATGAGTGTTTTGCGTCCTCGGCGATTACGAATGGCTCGTTTGCAAAAGTCTCTTCAGCTTCTTGGGTGGTGACATTATGCTTTTCAAAATTCTTAGCAATATTACCATTGTCCCATTCAAAAGCAATTGGTTCAGGCAATATCTGCATGATCTAAGTATATGACAGCAATATACAATAGTCAATACTTAAGCTAAAGCGGTTACCCTCAGCATGAAGGCTGCGCACTATTCTGATTGCGGGATGAGGTTCGAACCCCGCAAACAGAGGCCATAAAAAAGCCCCACAATCGCTAAAAAGTGAAGCCTTTCGCATCTGTCATCTAACGTGGCTGGAGACCATGTTCTGGAATATAACCTTTATTCCAGTTTTGGAAGATGATGCCAAAGCGATACGTGAATTATTGGAAAATTACCATCTACCGTAGGAGCTTAAGATATTGATTCAGCGACAGCTTGGATGCCCACGGCCTGAACATCATAGCCTGGTGCTATTGATGAAAAGTATGCTTCAACGTCCTTATAATATGGATACCATGCCTGTTCAAAAAAGTCTGCTTCACCAGGCTTCATAGAAATGCTATCCCGCTTTGCTTCATCGAGACTCATAAGTTGAGCGCCTCTGGTTCGTGCATCCGCATAGCCTACTATATTCTTTTAGGATAGGCTATCCCGGAAGAATATCGGCAGTCTCATGCCTTGGCGGGCCTACTTGCTTTCGACGAACCAAAATCATAACTGTGAACCCTGCGGTAGTGACCGCCAAAGAGGCAGGATACAAAAGCGTTACCCAGCTAAAATGCTGCTGAGCCCCGATGGTTAGTAAATGCTTGGCGGTACTCATAAAATTTTGAGCAAGATTTTCGGAGTATGGAAGATTGTAGATTTTTCGAATAGTAATCCAAAACGCCACTAAATCGATAATAGAAATGATAATCACAGAAAGGAGAGGTTGTTTTGTGATGAGCCATAGCGGGATGGCGCTAAGAGCTACAAAAAAGCTGACCCAGTCACTTTTAGTAATGGTAATAGCGCGGTGTCGAAACGAGTAATACGCGATCCAAGCAGAAATTGTGCCGGTTGTGAACGCAACCACTGAGCCCCAGCCGCCGCCGCCCGTCAGCTGAGCAGCGCCCGCAATATAGGTGATGATTGCCCAAATAAGCCAGGAGAAAGCATGGGGCTTCGTCTTGCCATTCAGCATTTCACGGATGTAGGGAATGTAGCTGATTATAGCTAACCCAGTGGCGGTAAAACCTAAGACGACTTTGAAGTCCATCTTTCAAATATATAACAGCCGAACGATACCGCGAACTTAAGCTGGAAAGGATTATTTACAATGGACGAAGAATTACATAAACAAAAAGAGGCTTTATTAGGCCTCAATCTGACAAATGAAATAATTATAACTTGGCTGGGCATCATCGACGAAGTTAGAACCATTCTAGTATCAATTTAGCTTTATTGACAGGCTTCAAAGTTAGTTAATTTCCATGCCACTGATTCGTTGGTGCGACTCACTGCAAAATTGAAAGTGTTGCCGGATGTGCCATCATAGATAATTGTGCCAGTAGCACTCTTTGAGCTGAAATTTTTGAAGTAGAGGCCATAAGCGGTAGCTCTTGGCCGATCCGTCAACTTTGCACCAACTACTTCCGATATGGTTTTACTATTAGCTCCGTCCGGTGCATTTTGAGACTGTACATTTAAACAGGCCGGCAGATCAGTCCTTTGCCGCGCCTCATTCTCTGCCTGAGCAAGCGCCATATGCTGGTCGGCTGAGGGCTGTTTCAGGGTATGGCCTACAATAGTCACTATAATAACTCCAGCCAGTACGACTGCAAGTAAAATAATTATTCTTTTCTTCATATGGATGAGTATAGCAAAATAAAAAAGACTTCCGAAGAAGTTTTCATTATGCTTATGCTTGGCTGGGGATGAGGGATTCGACCTACCTTCGGCAGGCCCGCAACTTCACGATTGCAAGCATAGCTTGCATCGGAAGATTGCCTTGCGAACTGCCACTGGCAATTCTCACCCCGATCCTTTTGGTCGGGCGTTTGAATCCTAACCTCAAACACGAAAAAAGCCGAGCAAAAGCTCGACTTCTTTCATGGCTGGGGATGAGGGATTCGAACCCCCGATCCTGGGACCAGAACCCAGTGCCTTACCGCTTGGCCAATCCCCAATGGTAGCCTAACAGGGGGAGATTATACTAAAGATTTGGCGGTAAAGCTAGACCCGTGGTACGCTACAGGAGCTTAATAATTATGAATATACAGAGTGCAGGGAGAGAACTAGCTCGCCGATCTGCCAGCAACCTACGGCGTAAGCGGCCGCGTGGTGCTCCGTCTAGCCCGCCCAGTACTGCGGGGAAGATGTTTTTCTCTTGGGAACATCCTCTCTAACGCACCAGGCAGAGAGGATATTTTTTATGTCAAAACCTCAACAGGATGTGCGCTTATTCACGAGTGAGTCGGTGTGTGCCGGACACCCCGACAAGATAGCCGATGCCATCAGCGACGCCATAGTGGACGCTGCGCTAGCACAAGACCCACATTCACGGACTGGTATCGAAACAGTGGCTGGCGCCAACCAGGTTTGTCTGTTTGGAGAAATCAAAACTAAGGCCAAGCTAGATTTCGAGTCGATTACGCGTGAAACTATCAGGCGACTTGGTTACGTCGAACCAGCTTGGGGATTCTCGTATGAATCAATATTCACCGACAATATTCACCAGCAATCGCCCGAGATTGCGCTTGGCGTCGACCAAGATGGCGCGGGCGACCAAGGTATGATGTTCGGCTATGCCTGCAAAGAAACGCCGGAGCTCATGCCGCTGCCGATTGCGCTCGCCCATGCGTTGACGCGACGTATCGACGAAGCCCGCGAAACCGGTGAGCTGCGGTGGCTGCGCCCTGATGGCAAAGCCCAGGCAACCATTCGCTACGAAGATGACAAGCCTGTGGCAGTCGAAAAGCTCGTAGCTGCCGTAGCGCATCACGAAAAAACCACTGCTGCAGAAGTGCGGGCGGACATTATCAAGCATGTGTTTACGCCAGTGCTTGAGCACTATGGGTTTGAATTGCCCAAGGACGAAGACATAGTAGTAAATGGTACCGGTCTATGGCACATTCCTGGACCGGAAAGCGATGCCGGATTGACCGGCCGCAAAATAGTGGTTGATACTTACGGCGGCTATGCCCGCGTAGGCGGTGGTGCGTTCAGTGGCAAGGATCCGAGCAAGGTCGACCGTAGTGGCGCCTATGCTGCACGCTACATTGCCAAGAATATCGTGGCCGCCGGATTGGCTGATCGTTGCGAAGTTGGGCTCGCGTACGTAATCGGCAAGCCGCGTCCGTTGATGCAGACTATCGAAACCTTTCGGACTGCACATGTGAGCGAGCAGGAGCTATATGCGTTCAAAGACATGCTTATCGATACGTCGGTAAAAGGCGTCATAGACCACCTGGATCTCGCCCGGCCTATCTATAGCCAAACATCGGCGTATGGCCACTTTGGCAAGGCAGATCTACCATGGGAGCAGGTAGTAAAGGCGTAGACTTTCCACGTTTGCATAGTATAGTCATATAACATGCAAACCTTTGAAGTTGGTCCGCTAGAAACGGTAGTTACGGCGGGCGGCGTATTGATTGAACAACTGACAAACGAGGACGGTACGAAACAACCGGCCATATGGCTGGTCGCCAACCGCGAGAGTGTCCGTGCAAATAAGCAAGACCCCACTGTGCCTATTACTTACCAGCTGCCCAAGGGGCACGTCATGCCTGGTGAAATTCCTTCGGTAACTGCAGTGCGTGAAGTGGGTGAGGAAGTTGGTGCATTGGCGGTTGCCGGTGCGCTGCTGGATGTCATTGAACGAGAAGCGAATGAATATAGTGAGGATGGCTTTACACGACGCGTTATCAAGCGGGTAGTAATGTTTATGGTGGACCGCGCACCAGGACCTATGCCCGCTCGCGAAATAGACGAAACAGCGGAATTGCTACCATTGGACGATGCACTGGTTGAGCGCATGTTTTACCCGGAGGAAGGTAAATTCATACTCGAGTACGTGCTGTCACTAGTCGATCCTACTGCTACCGAAGCGAGCATATCTGGGGTGCAGAACGTACCTACCCGCCGCTAGTATTATTTAGAGTCCACGATTCCTGTATTGCTCACTCTGGTATGATATCCCGCTTGGTAAACGCTACGATACCACAGGTAGCTAGTACTGTACCGATCAGCATCATCCAGCCAAACGTTGTCCAATCTGGCCACTTTGCTAGATTGAACGAGGTGTATTGGAAAAGTGAGCTGTGTAATATGGCTGTATTGAGCTTGACCGCCGAAGCTACTAGCGTAATTACAAATGACCAGCCTAGTATGGTGTACATGGCGGCGACCACAAGTCGGGGTTTAAGACCATAGAGCAGGGCACCCAGCCCGATCATAAAGCCAACACTGCCGACCACGCAGACGCTGGTAGCCATAACCTTGCCAAAGTTCAAGTCAACTCCCTGGCCCGAAGCAACCGCGTAGAGCAATAGTCCGCCAGCGAGCGAAATGGCTAACACAATGCCAAACCCCAGGAGCAATCGGCTAACCAGCCAGGTGGCTCGCCGCCGGGGTGCTACCAGGATGTTATCAAGATACTGTTTTGCTTCGTCTCGCCAGATAGCGCCGACGATGGTAATTGCCATGACGAGTAGCGCCATGACCATGAAGAGCATGCCCGCGCCAAGGAACGCTACCTTCAGGTCTGCGTTATTATGTGCTAGCGCATGAATGGAGCGGGATAAGCCACTGGAGTCTTCCGTTGCGTTGACGGCCGTAGTGGTCAATCCGGCGACCAATCCGATGAGTGTGAGTACGCCCACAGCCCAGCCGGCCAGCACCCAGGCACTTTGCCGGAGTGCCAGTCGCCAGGCGTTGGTAAGTAAGCCGTAATGTGACCGGGCAATGTCGGATTGTCGGAGGATGCTGGCGCCGAAATCGCGTTGGGCCAGCCATACGCCAGCGGCGGCACAAATACCGCCCAGGACGGCAAATGGCGCAAGCCACCAGGCATGCGGTGCCAGTACCGGATTCACCAGTTCGGCCCAGCCGAACGGCGTCCAGTTTAGTAACCAATGTAACGTGTCACTGGTGATGCCGATACCCCGCAGCAGAAACAGGGCGACTAATGGAACCAGCCCGTACAGCAGGGCTCGTTGCCTCGTTATGGCCAATTGACTCGTTAGCACACCGACAGCCCCAAACAGCAGGCCCGGCAAGAAGATGGCGAGCGTAATAAGTACGGCTGAAGTAAACGACAACTGTATGCCTGACGCTGTTGTTGCCGCCACCGCTAGGAGCAGGCTGATAACGGCGGCTAGTGCCCAAGCAAGGCCAAAGCCCGCCATAGCATTGCTGGTTGTCGCCCGGGCGGTCACAGCGCCAGCGCGTACTGTTTCCCAGCGGCCGTCTTCCTCGCTACCCCGCAAAAGTTTGGTAGTTGCCATCAGGGCCCAAACGCCGGTTACGACGCCCATAAAGCCAACAACCCGGTAGACCATATATCCAGCCGTACCCGCCGTAAGATTCTTGGAATCACCATATAGGAAGCCAAGGGAAGGTACCGAGGCAAGAGAAGCTGCAAGCTTCTCGCGTGCTATCGCATCCGGATAGCTCTTCTGGTAAGCAGTACCTTGCAGCGCCAGCATAAAGCCTGCAATTACGCCGACAATAATGGCCCCTTTGAGGGTTTGTTTAAATCCAAACCAGCACAGTGCACGCCGAGGAGAAAATGAGAGCTTCCGCATTACTGCGCTTCCTTAGGCTCATAGAGTGCCAAAAACAATTCCTCCAGCGTTGGTTTGCGGCTGAGAAAGCTGAGCGGCTTGGCTTTGCTGACTACCGCCAGCAGCTCGTCGATTGGGCCATTCACATTGCAGCGCAGAAAATGCCCGTGTGTTTCTATATGGCTGACTGATTTGACGTGCTGCAGATCTGGTGGAGTGCCAGGGAATGTCGCTTCCACGGTAACAGCCGACAGGTGGCGCAGCTCTTCGAGGGTGCCGAGCTCTACCAGTTTGCCGGCTTTTAGTACCGCGACGCGGTCGCATAGCTCCTCGACTTCCTCGAGCATGTGCGAAGATAGAAAGGTTGTTTGGCCAGCATGTTTAGCAGCCAGTACTTCATCCCGAAATACCTTTGCCATCACCGGGTCGAGGCCACTGGTGGGCTCATCGAAGATCAGCAATTCTGCCCGTGTCGAAAGGGCCGCGATCAGGGCTATTTTTTGCCGGTTGCCCTTGGAATAAGCACGGACTTTTTTGTTCGGGTCGAACTCAAATTTGGCAATCAGCTCCTTTTGGTAGGCTAGGTCGGTACTGCCGTGCAGGTTGGCTAGGAACCGCAGTGTTTCCGCTCCCGTCAGGTTAGGCCAATAGCTTGTTTCTCCGGGCACGTAAGCAATTTGCTGGTGCAGCTCGGCTGCGTCACGCGTGACGTCTTTGCCAAAGATAGTTGCTTGCCCGCTGGTAGGCTGCAACAGCCCAAGCAGCAGGCGGATGGTGGTTGTCTTGCCAGCTCCGTTCGGTCCCAGGTAGCCGAGTACCTCGCCCGCTTCTACGGCCAGGTCTAGCTCGTCGAGCGCAGCCTTCTGTCCATAGCGTTTAGTAAGTTTGTTTGTTTCGATGATGCTAGCCATATATAGTGCGGTTCCTGCTTATGACTTTATTGTTTCAATTTTTCTGAAACTTGCAAGTTTTGCTTGGCTTACGGAGGCACGGTGCGTAGCATTTGCTATACTGCTTATGTAATGGAACCCATGATTACTGCTCGCGACGTATCCGTGGTGCTGGGCGGCCGATATCAGGCACTCAAACAAGTCAGTTTTGAGCTGGAGCAGGGGAAAATCACCGGTTTTATTGGCCCATCGGGAGCTGGTAAAACGACGCTGATCCGCGCCATTGTGGGACGCCAACGCATAAAAGCCGGCACTATAACGGTGCTCGACCAAAAAGCCGGTTCGCCCGGTCTCCGTTCACGAGTCAGCTATATGACGCAAGAAGCTTCGGTATATAGCGACCTGACCGTCCAGCAGAACGTGCTCTATTTTGCCCGCATGCTCGGTTTCCGCGGCAAACAAGCGGCAGAGGTCTGCGCACAGGCATTAGCGCGCGTGGCCATGACAGATAAAACCGGGGTGCTGGTGAGTAGCTTGTCGGGCGGCCAGAAGCAGCGCGTGTCGCTGGCAATTGCACTGCTGGGTGACCCAGAACTGCTGGTGCTGGATGAACCAACCGTTGGTTTGGACCCGGTACTGCGTGAGCAGTTGTGGGGCTTGTTCCGTAGTTTGGCTCAGGACGGCAAGAGTCTTATAGTATCGAGTCATGTCATGGATGAGGCCGAGCGCTGTGACGATCTGCTGCTTATCCGCGATGCGCAACTGGTAGCGCACGATACGCCGCAGAAACTCTGCCAGCAGACTGGCACGAAAACTGTCGAACAGGCATTCCTGAAACTTGCAGGAGGTACAGCATGAGCTTGCGCCGTGTGTTCGCCACGGCTGGCCGGGTGCTGCTGCAGCTACTGCACGATCCGCGCACCATCGGTTTGGTGCTGGTTGTGCCGTGCGTGCTCATCACACTCCTGAAATACGTGTTCGATAAGCAGCCATTGGTATTCAACTCGGTCGCACCGATGCTACTCGGCATTTTCCCACTGCTTATGATGTTCTTGGTGACCTCCATCGCCACACTGCGTGAGCGCAAAACCGGAACGCTCGACCGCCTGATGACTATGCCGATCTCCAAGTTCGATTTCATTTTTGGCTACGCGGTGGCCTTTTCGCTGCTGGCACTAGTGCAGGCGTGTGTTGTCAGCGCGGTAACACTCGGGTTGCTTGGCGTGACGGTGCTCGGCGGTACTGTTTCGGTGCTGCTCGCTGCGGTTTTGGCGGCACTGCTTGGCACCTCACTCGGCTTGTTTGTGAGTGCCTTCGCCACCAGCGAATTCCAGGCAGTGGAGTTGGTGATGCCGATCTTGATGCCGCAGATTTTACTCTGTGGCCTGTTTGTCCCACGCGACCAAATGGCCCAAGCCTTGCAGTGGCTGTCCGACGTATTTCCGCTGACGTACAGTGTGGATGCCATGCGGCAGATCACGACGCACGCGGCGTGGACTAGCCAACTGGTGCGTGATCTACTAGTCGTGGTCGGCTGTGCGATATTAGCACTCATCTTAGGCTCAATCACCATTCGCCGCCAGGAATAGCACTTCGCACCACGCTGGCGAGATCAACGTGGCAGAGCGCCGTGCAGCGGCTTGCTAGCGTCATTCCGGCTACAGTGCCGGCATTATCTTAGAGCAACTCTAAATCGGAGAGCTCCGGAGGCAGGAACCCGCCTTTGGCTTGGAAATCGGCCTGCCACTGGTAATCTTTGCCGTACCCTAAATTTTTCATAAGTTTGGTTGGTGCGTTGCGTAGAGTAAGCGGCACCGGTAGGTCGGGGTACTGTTTGGCGGCGGCCAGAGCGCTGCTCATAGCATCGGCCACCTCGCGGGACTTTTGGGCTTTGGCCAGTACTGCCGCACAGTGGAACAGGTTGTACTGGCATTCCGGCATACCGATGCGCTCTACGGCCTGGAATGTTGATACTGCTAAATTCAGTGCAGCGGGTGCGGCCAGGCCAATATCTTCGCTGGCAAAAATCACCATCCGCCGGGCAACGAACTTGGGGTCTTCGCCGGCCTGTAACATGCGCGCCAAATAATAGAGCGTGGCGTTGGCGTCCGACCCGCGCATCGATTTTATAAAAGCACTGATGACGTTGTAGTGTGTTTCGCCCTTTTTGTCGTAGCCGGGCAATCGGGTCTGGGCGGCTGTCTCGACCAGCTGCGGTGTGATGGGCCTATCGCCCGCTAGTTGGATGGCCAGCTCTAAGTTTCCGAGGGCTACGCGGGCATCGCCACCGCTTAATTCAGCCAGCAAATCTACACTTTTTGCCGGCAGCTTTTTGGCATTCAAGTGCAGCGCTTTGGCAGCTTCCTTGACAATGGTGATAATAGATGGCTTGTCAAGCGGCTCCAGCACCAGCACTCTGGATCGGCTCAGTAGTGGGTTGATAACCTCAAAGCTTGGGTTCTCAGTGGTTGCTCCAATGAGCACGATGGTGCCATCTTCCACGTGTGGCAAAAAGGCGTCCTGCTGGGCTTTGTTGAAACGGTGGATCTCATCCACAAACAAAATCGTGCGCATGCCTAAGCGCTGGTTGGCTTCGGCGGTCTGCACCACCTGGCGGACATCATCTTTCTTGGCCGTGACGGCACTGAGCTCTATAAATTCGGCACCGGTCTCACGCGCAATTATGCGGGCGAGGGTGGTCTTGCCGCTCCCCGGCGGTCCCCACAAAATAAGCGACGTGGGCTGCTTTTTTTCGATAATTTCGTGCAAGATCTTACCGACTGCAGTCAGCTGCTCCTGCCCGACCACTTGGTCTAATGTCTCCGGCCGCATACGCTCGGCCAACGGTCTCACATCCATAGGTATAAGTATAGCGCGTGGGATAGCGCAGGGATGAAAACAATAAATATGGAGCTTCTCGACACTTTACCTAAGTGAGTGTTCATACGGATAAGTCCGAATGGTGGCAAGTGTGTCGTAACCCGGCGAAATCTAAGGTCAACTCTACTGCAATAAAAAAGCGCCCGTCTTGGGAGACGGGCGCGGGGTACTAAATGCTAGCAATTGTTAGTACGATTTTTGGGTTTACCACCAATGGTGGGCTTGCCAGAAGGCTTCGGCGTTGGCCCAACCGCCGTAGCGGGCTTGAGCGTAATTGTCGAAGAACCGATCCTGACAGTCGTAGTCGGCGCCACAGAGTGGACGCAACTTACCGCTACAGTCCTGGCCAAGGCCATAACAGCCAAGGTAGTTGGTAGCATTAGGATTGTTGCTACTCTCGTGAGCGTAGATGTACGCTTTGGCGGCGTTGTCCGGGGTACCGGAGCTAACGACAGCCGGGTGGCTCACAGGAGCTGGTGCTGCCTGCGGAGCGGGGGCAGGAGCCGGGGTGGCTGCTGCGGGCTCACGGCTTGGAAGCTGTTCGCTTGCCGAAGGGACACGAAGCTGTTCTCCAGCGTATAGTACGTTGGGATCGCTTATGGCAGGGTTGGCATCGAACATACGAGTGTAGGTAGTGTCGCTTTCACTGGCGATACCACTAAGGGTGTCACCACTCTGAACGGTTACCTCTGTCGGAGCCGAAGCCGGAGCCGGGGCGGGTGCTGGAGCCGCAGCAGGGGCAGCTTGCGAAGCTGCGGGCTGTGGAACTGCACGGTCGGTGAGTTGCTCATCACTTGCCGGAATGCGGATCTGGTCGCCGGGGTGAATGAGGTTTGGATTGTTAATGAAATCGTTGACATCGAACAACCGCATGTAGGTCGTGTCGTTGGTTGCCGCGATACCGCTTAGGGTATCTCCAGGCACTACAGTCACTGTGACCGGGCCTGCGGCAGGAGCCGGGACAGCGGGTTGCTGCTGCACGGCTGCTAATTTAATGTTTCGGGAGATGGTATGGGCAGGTTTCTCTTTTGAGTACTGGGCCATATGGGCACCAGCCATGTGTATATTTGCCACTGCGGTTAGCAGTGCAAACGCAACCGCTATAATAGCGATTTTGCGCATGTTTACTCCTTCGTGGAACACTGACGCCTCTGGGTTGCCCCACGTGTCCCGCTTGTGATACGGGTAGCGCGCTCGACAGAGTAGAACCCATCTCAAAACTCCTTCCTGCCCGGATACTTGTATTCGGAATAGGCTTTGAGATGGATTCTAAGTGGTCCAACCTTATGTAATGTGCACGTGCCTCTTTTCTGGCACGCAAGTTCTAGCCTATCATGTCCATATATGGTGTCAACATAAGCGAAACGGACACTATATACAATAACAGTGGTAATTCTCACAGGTGTGTTATATACAACACATGGTGATTATTCGTTTGGCTGTGAAAAACAGGTAATTATACAATTTTGGGCTATCATTACCGCAAGAATACTTACAGCTACGGCCTATAAAGTTGTTACGCTAAACAGCAAAGGGGGAAGGCGCATGACAGCAAAAGAGATGTATTTGTATGCAGTGGACCAGGCAACGGCGGTGGTAGTGCAGGTAGAGCCCGAGCAGCTAGAACTGCCAACGCCAGATGCCGACTGGAACGTGCACGATCTACTGCAGCATATGCTGTATGAGCTTGCCTGGGCAGCAGATATCGTCTCGGGTAAGCGGATTGCAGAAGTTGAGGACAAATATGCTGGCGACTTAGTGCGCGAAGATCCTATAGAAAGTTGGCGGCGCTACGATGCCCTGACCCAGGCTGCCATAGAGATGTGCGACGAGCAGACGCTAGCGCACCTGTCGTACGGTGATAAGCCGGTGGGTGAATATCTGTGGGAAGCGGCCAACGACCAGCTGGTGCACGCCTGGGATCTCGGCCAGGCCATAGGGGTCAGCGTGGTGTTTGATGAAGTGGTTGCTCGGGAGCTGTATGCCTATGCATTGGAGGGGCATCTATCTACAGAAGGCAGTGATTTGTTTGGCCCGCCGGTGCAGGTTGCGGCCCAGGCCAACACGCAGACAAAGCTGCTAGGCATGCTGGGGCGTTCAGAAAATTGGGTCGAGGCTAGGCGCGCTTAGATCGTCTGACTTTGACGCGATGGTCGGTTTCGTCTTCTATCTCGTGGCCGACAATTTCTTCTATGAGGTCTTCGATGGTGACAATGCCGATAATGCGATCATCCTTTTCGACGGGCATCAGGTGGGTGTGGGCGCCTATGAACTTGCGGAACATAGTGTCTAGCGCGGTCATGCTGCCAACAGTCTGGGCGGGGTGGAGTGGTAGCTCGTCGACGCGTGGTGTTACTTCGTCGAAGTCGATATCTACCAGTTCTTTTACTAGTAGCACGCCATAACAGATGGTCTTCTCGCGGTTGAGCACGGGTATGCGGCTGCGGCCGCTGTCTTTGATCTCGTCGATTTTGTCGCCGTCGATGATGGCGTGGGGCGGTAGCCAGTACACTTGTTTGATGGGCGTGACGATGTCCCGGACGCGTTTTTCACTTAGCTGCAAGGCGCCGCGGATGATCTCTACCTCGTCTTCGTCGAGCTCGCTGTCATCCGAGCCCAAGTGTTCGCTTATCATTAGGCCTAGCTCGCGGCGACTCTGCAAGCGGACTGATTCCTCTTTAAAAAGGCGGTCCAGTAGTAACTGCAGCGGTTTGGCAATGGGATAGGTAAGTGTAATCATGAACCGCAAGACTGGTGCAAGGCGTGCGGTAAAATACAGAGCCCGGCGCAAAAAGAACGCCTGCGGGAATATTTCACCGAAAATAACGGTGAGCAGGGTGGCGATTACGCCGGCGATTAGGCCATAGAATACGCTTTCGAGCACCAGCGACGTAGCTGAAACGGCAGCTACGTTGGTGAGCAATATAGCGCTCAACGACAAGTGGGTGTTTTTGCGCAGCGGCAACACGTGTGCGGCGGCTTTGTCGCCGAGCTTGGCTTTGCGCTTTAGATTGGGGAGGTCGAGTGCCATGAGGGCGACATTCAGGCCGGAGCATACGGCCGAAACGAGCACCAACGCAATAACTTCAAGAGTAAGAATCAGGAAGTGCATTTACGCCGCCCGTTTGTTCTGGAAGATAATACTGGTACACATCATTGTAGGATTTACATTATAGCAAGGTTGTGTGGGGTTTCGCAACTGGGCTCAGGCCGCGGTGCTGAGTGCTGTAGTGCCAAGTGTGGCTGCTTTTCTCTGTGCAGAGACCCTTCGTGGAGCGGCAGCCTGTTGTTCGGTGACTCGCTGCTCGGTCATTTGTTCTAGCCAGGGCAACATTTCGCGTAGTGCCAGGTCGACGCCCAGTGTCATTAGCAGGTCCTCCACACACTCATATTCACCTTTGCCGCCGGGTTCGCCAGGGTGGTCTGGGTTTGATTTTTCATATAGCACGTGGTGTTTTGCGAACATCTTGTTATTGGCGGCGAGCCATGTGTATGCCCACTTGTATGCTAGGTCGAAGCGTCCGTACAGGATGGCGGCATCGATGGACTCCAGCTGCATGATAGGCCAAGCGTTCTTGTCCCATTGCTGGTCGCTTTCGTACAGTGTGTTTACGAGCCCGCCATCGCGGAAGAATCGCTCGTCTACTACATCAAGCATCTGTTGGCCGCGTTGACGCGAGAACACGCCGGCGCCAAGCGCAAAGACTCCAGCCAACGCTTTGCCTTCTTCGGTCTTGCCGCGTACAAAATCGTAGTCGGCGCAGAAATCGTCATTGGTCAGGCAGTACTCATGGATACAGTCGGCTAGGTCCTGGGCTTCCTGTTCATAGAATGCTGCTCGTTCGAACGCGGCGGTTCGCTCTGTGGGGTCGGTGGTCTGAGCGGCTTTGGCGTGATAGGCGTAGGCGAGAGTACAGGCATATTCGTACATCATGCTATTGAGCTTGATAGGGACGAGTTCGATAGTGCGCAGCAGATACAGGTTCTTGTGGTCTAGTGAATCGGCCACGCGAAAATCTTCGCCCGATTCGGCGCTGGCTCTCAGGCTTTTGAATAATAATGTCTGCTCGGCTTCGGTTGATGTACGGCCCTCGTGTGCCTGGAGGTACTCATCGAGTTGTGCTAGGACTAACATATCGTGGCGGTACATTTCATCACGCGGGCCGTTGCCGTCAGCCCAGTGGCGGTACATAAACTTCCCGTTGGGCATACGAACCACACGGCGATACGCTTTGCCTGCCTCCGGTCCAAGCTTTTCTGGGTCGTCGGCCCCATCGCGCCAGTGCATAAAATGCGCCTCCAGAAGCGGGATTTGTTCCACCAGGAGTTTGCCGCGGGCTGCCTCTCGCTCGGCTGGGTCTTCTGGTAGTTCGTGGTGGTGCGTGGCGTAGCTACGGGCAACGCGCATAACTTCTGGCGGGTGATTACGGTCGGCTCCCCATGGGGCATTGACGTTTGGGAGTCTTCCGTCGAGCCGGTCGGCTAGCTGCTTGTAATTGGCGAGCGTTTTTCTTGCTTGCTGTATGCCCCACATACGCATACCTGCTATTGCCCCGCGAAGCGTCGGCCCCATATCCCAGTTGTACCACCTCGCATGGCCTTTTTCTGCCGCTGCTTCCTCGGGAGTTTCTGGTGCGGTTTGGTCGCCCCAGCTGAACCGGCCACCGGGTTCCATTACGTCTTCGTTGACGCCAAGCTGGCTGCTCGTATCGGCATTGGCTCTGCGTACAGAGGCACGTAGCACTCGGAGACAATGCTCCCGAATGATCTCACCGGCTATCGTTTCGCGGGCGCGGGCCACGTGTGTAGGAAATATGAAAAGCGCCACGGCGAGCGTACGTATTTCGTCGACGGTATAGCCTTCGGCGTGGCTAGCTTCAAATTTGTCCCAAGCGTCATTCGTTACTTCATCCGAGTAGAGCGCCTGGGCGTCGGCTATGTAGATACCATCTTCACGAACTCCCACATCACCTACATATGGGCCCTTGTCGCCCATTCTAACGCCACACATGGCAGGGAAGAGCTTGGGATAGCGCACCGAAGGTG
>Ga0070674_100000818_pt1 | contig 16066 bp, 14 predicted proteins | sample KBSM33metaG_FD_65344 | JGI IMG/M metagenome (GOLD analysis project Ga0070674, IMG submission 65344) | Miscanthus rhizosphere microbial communities from Kellogg Biological Station, Michigan, USA - KBS M3-3 metaG | ecosystem: Host-associated > Plants > Roots > Rhizosphere > Soil ... | reverse complement strand
GCCGGCGGCCACCATCGCCTTGACACCTTCGAGCGTGCGCACACCTCCCGACGCCTTGATGCCCATGTCCTCGCCGCCGACGCGCCGCATGAGCGCGACGTCGTGGGCAGTCGCACCACCGGGAACGAAGCCGGTTGATGTCTTCACGAAATCGGCCGCCGCGGCTTTCGCAAGCGTGCAAGCCGTGACCTTCTCGTCGTCTGTCAGGAGCGCGGTCTCGATGATGACCTTGCTCACCACGTTCGACTCGCGGCACGCCGACGTCACCGCGCGGATGTCACTCTCCACGAGCTGCAGGTTGCCGGACTTCAACGCACCGACGTTGATCACCATGTCGATCTCGTTCGCGCCATCGAATATCGCCCGCCGGGTTTCGTACTGCTTCGTGTCGGCAGTCGTCGCACCGAGCGGGAAACCGACGACGGAACAGACCGCGACCGGGCTTCCGCGCATCAGCCGTGCGCACGTGGCGACCCAAGTGGGGTTGACGCAGACGCTGGCGAACCCGAATTCCTTCGCCTCACGGCACAGCGTTTCGATCTCGCTCTTCGTCGCGTCCGTCTTCAGCAGCGTGTGGTCGATCATCGCGGCCACGTTACCGGCTCCACCACCGACGGCATGGAGGCCAAGCCGGGTGGCGCCAGCCTCGACAACCGGCGCGACGCGGCTCGGGCAACACTCGTACAGCACAGAGTGACAGGAACACCGCGCCGGCGCACGGCCGCCGCCTGCGGCCGCCATCTCCTCGACGATGATTTGAATCAGACGTTCGAGATCGACAGGTCCCATCAATCGCGTGGACGACGTTCCAGGTCGCGAATCTTCGCGAGTCGCCTGATGTAGCGAGCTTCGCGCATTGGAGTATCGAGAAAGGTATCGACGATCGCCAGTGCCTGCTCCTTCGTGACGAGCGTGGCCCCCAGGGCCAGCACATTGGCACCGTTGTGCTGCCTCGCGTACCGCGCGAGCGTCTCGTTCAGGCACATCGCCGCACGGGCACCCGGCACCTTGTTCGCCGCGATCGTCGAACCGAGCCCGGCGCCATCGATCACGATCGCGGCGTCGGCCTCGCCACGGGCAACAGCCACTGCGGCGGACGCAGCGGTGTCCGGGTAGTCCACCGGGTCAACCGTGCTCGTGCCCAGATCGTGCGCACTCACACCCCTGCTGCGCAGGTGCTGAACGATCGCAGCCTTCAACGCAAGCGAGCTGTGGTCACCTGCGATCGCCACAGTGCGAATCGTCGCGGCAGGCGCCAGATCCGAGCTGTCAGGATCCGTTCCCTCGCGGACGACGGAGACGCGGCGCTCCTTGAGCGTGTCCTGCGCGAGCGGAGTGATGTGACCACCTGGCACGAGGACGACCGTGCTGCCGGACTCGAGCACGCGCGCGTCGGCTTCGGTGATCATCTGAAAACGTTTCACGATCCGGCGCTATGTTACCCTTGCGCGTCCGCCACCGCCAACGTCGCGTCGCAAGGCGACGCGACATGACAGCGCTGGCTTGTGCGGCCCATCGTGCCGCAACGGCGGGACCAACTGGACGCGCTCAAGGATGCAGACCCTCATCGCCCACGATCAATTACAGCACCGCGTCGTCGCGCTCGCACAAGAGATCTCCGAGGACCACCCGAATGGCGTGCACATGGTGTGCGTGCTCAAGGGCGCGTTCATGTTCCTCGCCGACCTCGTGCGCGCGATGACGTGCGAGGTCACGCTCGACTTCATGGCCGTCTCGAGTTACGGCCTCAGCACTCGTACGTCGGGACAAGTGCGTGTACTCAAGGACCTGGACACCACGCTCGAGGGGCGCTCGGTGATCATCGTCGAGGACATCGTCGATACCGGGCTGACGCTGACCTATCTCCAGGCCGTCCTGCGCGCGCGCGGGCCGCGCACGCTGAAGACCGCCTGCCTCCTCAGCAAGCCGTCACGCCGGCAGATCGAGGTGGCTGTGGACTATGTGGGATTCACCATCGACGACCTGTTCGTCGTCGGTTACGGGCTTGATTCCGGGGAGCGTTACCGCAACCTCCCCTACCTCGCGGTCGTCAACGACTAGTCGCTGGCAGCTTCACTGCGGCCCGGACCTTCTCTGCCCACGATCGCGCGTCGGCAATCACGGCCGTGGCGTCGAGGGTCACAACCTTCCTGTCGCGCATCAGCACCTTGCCGTTCACGATCGTGTTCCGCACATCGTCACCATGAATCACGTAGACGAGATGCGAGATCGGGTCATACATCGGCGTCTGGCGAGCCCCCGCCACCGACACCGTGATGAGATCGGCGCGTTTCTTCGCCTCGAGTGATCCGATGCGTGCCTCCATTCCGAGCGCTCGCGCACCACGAATAGTCGCCATCTCGAGCACCGTTCGTGCGCTCAGCGTCGCGGGATCGTTGCTCTCCTGCTTGGCGAGCAGGGCCGCAAAGCGCATCGCCTCGAACATGTCGAGGTCGTTGTTGCTCGCAGCGCCGTCCGTGCCAAGTCCCACTGAAACGCCGGCGCGCACGTAGGCAGGTACCGGCGCCGCACCGCTCGCCGTCTTCATGTTGCTCTCAGGATTGTGCGAGATGCCGACGTTGTGCATTTTCAGCACCTGAATGTCGGCATCGGACACCCAGACGCCGTGGGCCCCGACAACGCCCGGGCCGAGGAAGCCGAGCCCTTCGAGGTACGCGACCGGCGACGGCGCGCGGCGCTCCTCGGCAACTTTCGTCTCGTCGCGCGACTCCGCGAGATGAATCAGCGTCGGCACGTTGTGCCGCTTCGACAGCTCACGCGCCGCCCGCAGGGTCGGACCATCCAGCGTATAGATGGCGTGCGGCGCGACGGCTGGAGTGATGAGGGGATCACCCCTGAACTCGGTGATGAACTTGTCCGCCCGCGCGAGCGCATCCGCGGGAGTCTTCGCGTCCGCCACAGGGAACTGGATGATCGTCTGCCCGAGCACTCCGCGGAGGCCGGCGCTTCTCGTCTCGCGGGCGATCTCCTCCTCGAAATAGTACATGTCCGTGAACGTCGTCGTGCCCGACTCGATCATCTCGAGCGCGGCCAGCCGTGTGCCCGCGCGGACGAACTCGGGTGAGACGGTCTTCGATTCGGCCGGGAAGATGTAGTTGTTCAACCACTCCATCAGCGGCAGGTCATCGGCCAGCCCGCGAAAGAGCACCATCGGCGCGTGCGTGTGAGTGTTGATGAGACCTGGCAGAACGATCTGGCCGGAAGCGTCGATCGTCGCGCGCCCGCGAAACTGTTTTGCGATCGTCGCAGCGGTGTCGACGCTGGCGATGTCCGCGCCATCGATCGCGACGGCGCCGTTCTCGATGACTCGGCCGGCGGCATCGACCGTGACGACGGTTCCACCGGTCACGATCAGGTCGACTTCTCGCGGCGCATTCTGAGCAGACAGAGCAACCATCGCGAGGAGAGCGACGGCGGCCACGGCTGGGAGCCGGGTGCGCATAGCTCGATTTTAGTAGTATTTCAACCGTGTCCCTTCACATGATTGACCATCCATTGGCGCACGACGCGCTGATGGAACTCCGCGACGTCCGCACCGCTCCCCCGGAGTTCCGCCGGGCCGCCATGCGAATCAGCGTGCTGCTCGCGGCCGAAGCGCTACGGTCGGTGCACACAGTTGTCACGACTGTCACGACACCGCTCGGTCCTGCAGAGGGACGGGTCGTCCGAACTGACATTGTTGTTGTACCCGTGCTCCGCGCCGGCCTCAGCATGATGGACGCAGTACTAACCTTGGTCCCCTCGGCTCGAGTGGGTCACATCGGGTTGCAGCGGGATGAGTCGACGGCGGTGGCATCGCGCTACTACTCGAAGCTGCCACCCGACATGGGCGACAGCTATGTGCTGATGGTCGATCCGATGCTGGCGACGGGTGGAAGTTCGGCGGCCGCGATCGACCTGGTCAAGAGGGCCGGCGCGCGCCGCATTGCGCTCGTCTGCATCATCTCCGCGCCGGAGGGCGTCGCGCTGGTGCAGAAGACGCATCCCGATGTCGACATCTACACACCGGTCGTGGACCGCGAGCTGAATGCACACAAGTTCATCGTGCCGGGGCTCGGTGACTTCGGGGATCGACTGTACGGGACGTAGTCTCGGGACTCGGGATTCGGGATTCGGGATTCGAGCTTCGTAGAGGCGAGTTCCGAGACCGCCTGCGAGGTTGTCTACCTCGCTGTGGCCGAGATACACTGAACGTTCGGTCGGGCGCGTGGCTCAGCGGTAGAGCATTCGCTTCACACGCGAGGGGTCGGTGGTTCGATTCCACCCGCGCCCACCAACTTCCAACCCTTTCAATTTACAGTCACTTGTTGATCGATCGCCGCTTCCTCGTTGCGAAGAGGTGAGGGGGCGGACTTACTGCCATTCGGGCCCGACAGGCGAACGTGTTCCCTATGCACGGTGCGAGCCCGTGCGACTTACCTGCAACCGACGGTTCGGACGAAATGAGATCCACGGATCGGCTGCCCGTCGGCTGTTGTGCCACTCAGGAGCACAGACGTATCGCCGCATTGGATTCCCGTGGCCGTCGTGTCGAAGACGAGGAGCAGATCGAGATCCCCATCCTCGTCCACGTCGACAAGCCGGGACCGCAGCGGGACCGCCTCCGTTCCGCTTCGCCCGAACTGCACCGAGCCGACAGCCACTCCCGATGCGTCGAACCTGTTCGTGGTCAGAATCGTGGCACGGATTCGTTGAGACGTCCTGAGATCGATACGATTCGGCATGCGAAGCTCCAATACTGTGTCGCCCGTCACAATATTCAGGACTGAGAAGTCGAATAGACCGCTTTCGTCCCGCGCCGTTACGAAATGGATGTCGCGCGAAAGGGGAGGGACGAAGAAGACCCCAGAAAACGAGCCGCTGCCGTCCGTCACAGCCGTCAGGATTTCGGTCTCACCAAGAAGAACCCTGACAATGTTCGAGGGCGAGAAATTCTGGCCCGCCAACTCGATCGTGTCTCCCGCGCCGGTTTCAATGGATGATGTCTCCAGTAAAGGTCCGGGCGCCGGCCCGAACTCAAACACGAAGAACGCCTCATCGACTTCGCCTGTGTCCAGATTCGTAGACCTCACACCCATGGGTATGCGATCCGCAAGCGGGCCGAGGATAGTGAAAGGCACCGGCTGCTCGACGAAGTCCACGACGTCGAAGGTTGACGGCGAGCGGGGCCCATCCACATCAAGGATGGCAGATGTCCGCCCGACGATTCCAGGCGGAATCGGCGTGAGCAATCCGGTTGCCACGTCGAGAACGGTAGCGGTGACGGCTCCAGCGGGTGGCTCAAATGGAAAGAAACCCTCAAGGCCAATCTGAAGAACCTTGTCGACTCCTGCGATCGATCCGAAGTTCGAACCTGTCTGGATGTCGTTATCGACATCGAAGAAAAGTTCAAATACTGAACGAGCCGGGATCGCGTCCGGGTGCAGCCCGCCTAACTGGATACCAACTCGCAGAAATTCGGTGTCGTCTTCGTCGAAGAACGACGCAAACAACGAGCCGATGTGCAGATCAGTGTGAACTGCCGTGACGTCGCCCAGATCATCCGTCCATGAGCCGTGGCGATGGTCGAGAGGAATAAGTGGAGACCTGCTCACCTTCGCCTGCCCCCATTTCTGAGCCCCCTTGTTGCATTCTTCTATCTGCGACGGCGTGAGAGTCGATCCGCGCGGATTCGACTCGCTGTTGCGCGGAAACATGAGATTGTTTCGGTCGGTCGGGTGGTGACCGGTCGGATCCGCATTCAGCGTGGGCGTAATCGTGTGCCCCTTTCCGAGAGTAAAGGCATGGCAAATCTCGTGTGCCAGATCGTTCCCCCTTTTTGCACTGCCTTGGCCACTTCTGAGCCTGCCGACTGTCACCGGAGTAATTGAAGCCGGTCCACCTGGCAGGGAGGGGTGGGGCGTCAGCATGGTCCCCTGCTCCATGATGACGAAATTCGCGATATAGAGCTTGTATCCGAGCTCGTCGCGCTTGAACTTTGCCTTTAATTCGTCTACACCGGGCTTCCAGAGCTTTAGGAACTCCTCCGCGGATACCCGGCCGTCGTCGTTCCCTTGATCGCTCACGTCGCGATTGATGTTCTTGTCCTTGTCGAAGTCCAGCTTGATGTTCGCTTTCTTGAGAATCTCATTTGCGGCCTCGACCATTTTCTGGACGTCGTCAGCGTCGGCAGTTACCCCCTTCAAAACATTGACTTTCAGCGGAACGACTTTGAAGCGTTCATGCGCCATCGCAACGCTGCACTGCGCTCCAACCCAAACGACCAGTACGAACGCCGCGACTGTCGATCGGTGCAGCGGGGCGCTGCAGACGTCGAGGATCGCGAATGGCATCGCCAAACTGAGCCGCCAATGGAATCGTTCCATCGCCCAACCTCCTAAGCGACATTTCCGATTTGACGACCGTTGATCGGCGCATCCTACAGCAAACAGAGCGTGGCGGTCCGGATTCACCCCCGTATCGATCTCGCATCGAAACACCCGCCCGTCGGCCCGAATTGTGACGCGCGGCACGACGCCGCCGACATTCGTACGGACACTTCGCCCGCCTTGCTTCCTCTCTTCGCCCGCGGCCTCCGGTAACGCACGCCCGTCAGCCGGTTGGGGTTCTTTCTGAGCGGAGTGGTGGCAGTTTATTCCGAGCGGAGTGGTAACACTTTCGGTCCGAACGGATTCTCGATCTGCCCTAGCCGACACGTCTTATCGTCGCAATACCCCAACGCGGCCGGGGTCCGGAAACCACGACACGGCCTTCGAGAATGGCCTGGACACGGTAGAACGTTGCCTCACTGACGAGCGGCTTGAAGTCACGCGACCCGATACCCTCCGCGCACGTCGATGTTACCGACAGAGGCAGCGTTGCGGGCATGTTCGGGGCATTGGTTGCCCGTGCACGACCATTCAGCAAATTCAGCTGTGCACGCAACGCGAGCATATCGAGCATATAAGGGGTTACAGTCCAGTCGGTGCGTGGCTGGCGGAGCGTCTTCGATGGGACGTATGCTTGTGCCGACTCGGCACCATTTCTGCACGTGCGGCGCAATGTTCAGCTCATGACATCAGCGGCCGATGCCAGGTGGCAGCAGGCGGATTCGACACCCCGGTCGTCGGGCGACCTGTCTGCCGGCTGTGTCTATCACCAACCATGGTGGCTCGATGCCGTGACCGAGGGCCGCTGGAGCTCGGTGACCACGCCTCAGCGCGCCGGCTTCGTCGCGCTCCTGCCGCTCTTTCGACCATCAGGACCACTGGCGCAACGGATCATTACCAACCCTCCCTTGACGCGAACTCTGGGCCCGGTGTTCACGCGTATCGCTGGTAATGAGGTCTTCACCGAGGCGATCGCGCGGCAGCTGACTGCCGATCTGATTGCGCAGCTGCCGCCGGCGCTGTCGTTCAGCCAGGTCTTCGCGCCGGAATCGCGCGGTCTCTTCAGCTTTGCGCAGGCCGGCTTCCGTGTCCGTCTCGAATACACGTACTGGATTGACGCCTCAGCGTGGCCGGACGAGGAGAGCCAGGTATGGCAACGCGTCCACCCCAAAACGCGCCGGCAGCTGAGACGCGCGGCCGATCGTTACCAGATCGACGGCGCGATTGGTGTCGATGAGTTCGTCAAGTTCTATGCGGACACCAAACGTGCTGATGGTAACGCCCTGGTGCCAGCGGCTCACATCATCCGCACGCTGGTCGCGGCGGCGGTGGCGCGATCCAGCGGGAAGCTGCTTGGCTGCCGCGCCCGGGACGGCAGCCTCGCCGGAGCCGTGTTCGTGGCCTACGACCGGAGCACCGCGCATCTCGTGATGACAGCCCGCGACCCCGCGGTCGCCGACAGTGGCGCGGTGGGCCTGTTGGTCTGGGACGCTCTAACCTGGGCGCGTGAATGCGGCCGCTCGTTCGACTTCGACGGGTGTACGCACTTCGTCTCGCAGTTCGGAGGTGAGCCTCTGATGCGGTGGAGAGTATCCCGCCTGCGTACGTTGGATCGTGCCCTGAGATTGGCGTCTTATCTCAGCGGGCGCGCGTCATCGGACGCGGGGCTCTGATCCGTGTCGGCCGCCTGGCCTGAGATACCGAGGCCGAGTTGAACGCGGCAATCTCTCTGCACCTAGCAGGCAGCCGAGTTCGTCTGGTGTTGAATCTGGCCTACGTCCCTTGTATGGACACCTTCAGTCTCGGGACGATTGCTCAGGGGCATTTGCAGGCACATCACGCCGGCGGTTTCTCCTTATTCAGCTGGCAATAGAGTAGAGCGGAGCGAGCGCACTTTGTCTTGACAGCGCTTCGGAATCCGGCCAACCATCTGCCGGCAGGCGGCTCAGCCGATCACACAACTCCCTATGCTTCCGGACCAGGAGCGGCCGAAGGCCGCGAACGACTCCCCCGAAGGTGGATCCACACCCCGGCACCTGAGGGTCGGGACAACGATCGCCACCTACAGGCTGGAGTCGGCGATCGGGCAAGGTGGAATGGGCGTGGTCTTCCGCGCACTCGACACCAAGCTCAATCGCCCGGTATCGGTGAAATTTCTCTCCGAGATGCTCGCGGATGCCGCAGGACGCCGTCGATTTCAGCGCGAGGCTCAAATGGCATCGTCGCTGAATCATCCACATATCCTCACGGTCTACGACGCCGGGGAGATCGACGGCGCGCAGTACCTCGTGACGGAATACATCGACGGCGGAACGCTCTCCGACTGGCTGAGGCGCGAACGGCGCACATGGCGGAAGGTGGTCGAACTTCTTGCGGGTATCGCGGACGGGCTCGCCACCGCACACGCCGCAGGGATCCTGCACCGCGACATCAAGCCAGCCAACATCCTGGTCACCCAGAGCGGCTACGCGAAACTTGCCGATTTCGGACTCGCCAAGCTTTCGGAAGCCAAGGATATCGATCGAACACAGGCACTCACCGGAACGCAGACACACCCGGGACTCGTGATTGGAACGATCCCGTATATGTCTCCCGAGCAGGCGTCCGGCGAACCGGTCGACGCCCGGAGCGACATCTTTTCGTTCGGGACTGTCATGTACGAAGCGCTGTCGGGACAGCAGGCCTTCGACGGAAAGACTGGCCTCGAGACGCTGCAGAAGGTAATCCATGCGACGCCCGCGCCGCTACCCGACGATATCCCGGTCAGCGTGAGGCTGGCCGTGGAGAAGGCGCTGGAAAAGGACCCGGCCGAGCGATATCAGTCGATGCGCGAGCTCGCCGTGGATCTGAAGCGGTTCACCCGACAGACCCAAGAGACCCAGAAGATCGCTTCCACGTCTGCTCGATCACGTCATCTGTCTGGGTACACGTGGATGGTAGCTGCAGCGGCGCTCATCGTGGGCGTGGGAGCCAGCTTTGGGTGGCTGTCTCGCGGCGACACGTTCGAGAACCCTATTGCCGATGCGCGGTACACACGTCTCACGGATTTCGATGGATCGGAAATGGACGGTTCGATTTCCCGGGATGGTCGCTTTGTCGTGTTTCGCGCCGCCCGGAATGGTCCGATCGATACCTGGGTGACGCAGATCGGCAGCAACAATTTCGTCAACCTGACCAAGGGCTCGCGCGACCAGGTATTGGTTCGCAACGCCGGCTTCACTGCCGACGGCTCCGAGGTGTGGCTATCGTCGATGCGTGGCGGCGACCGCCTGCGCCTGACTCCGCTGATGGGCGGCTCGCTCCGTCCTTTTCTCTCCGACCACTCGATGAACCCGACGTGGTCTCCTGATGGGTCTCAGGTCGTCTCGCATCCCTACGACGATGGTGATCCGTTGACCGTGACGGATCGCGACGGCAGCAACCCGCGGGTGATTTATGCCCTCAAGGCCGGCGGGCACAATCACTATCCGGTCTGGTCGCTGGATGGACAATGGATCTATTTCGTCAGCGGAATGTGGGAAGCACGCGAGATGGATATCTGGCGCATCCGTCCGGCCGGAGGCAGCCCGGAACGCATGACGAACACGAACTCTGACATCAGGTACTTGGCGCCTATCGACGACCGCACCATTGTCTATACCTCTCCCGATGAGAGCGGTGCCGGACCGTGGCTCTGGGCGCTCGACACCACAACCCGGGCAACGCATCGGATCTCTTCAGGTCTCGAGTTGTACTCGTCTGTCGATGCCAGCGCCAACGGAAGACGGCTCGTCGCAACCGTATCGCGTCCCACAGCGAACCTGTGGACCATTCCCCTCAGTAGTCAATCCACCGACGCACAGGTTCCGAAACCGTTGGAGCTCCCGTCTGTTCGCGCGTTCGCGCCACGATACGGCGGCTCGTCGCTGTTCTACCTTTCGTCTCGCGGCGGAGGCGATGGCCTGTGGCGTTACGACAACGGCCAGGCGTCCGAAGTGTGGCGCGGAGTGGACGGCGCCTTGCTCGAGCCCGCGGCGGTGTCCTCCGATGGGCAGCGTGTGGCGGTTATCGTGCGGAAACAGGGCAAGCGGACCCTCACCGTACTTTCGGCCGACGGCAGCGATGCCCACGCGATCGCGCCTGGCATCGACGTCACGAGTTCAAGCTGGTCGCCAGATGTGAAGTGGCTCGCCGCGGCCGGACAAGACGCAAAAGGCCCGGGGTTGTTCAAGGTTCCCATCGACGGCACTGAGCCGCGGCGAATCGTCGATGGCATCGCCAACAATCCTGTGTGGTCTCCGGACGGTTCAGCGATCGTCTATACAGGACCGGTGTCCGGTCCAACCGGTTTCCTCCACGTCATCCGGCCAGACGGCACCGCTATCGAGATTCCGCCTATACGCATCCGCGTCAACACCGAGCACTATCGATTCGTACCCGGCACACGGCAGCTCATTTACGTTCCGACACCGAGCCAGGTGGACCCCGAACACCTTTGGATGATGAATCTCGACTCGATGATTACGCGCCGCATCTCCACGTTCGATCTGCGGGCGAGTAATCGCACGTTCGATATCACGCCCGACGGAAAGCAGGTCGTGTTCGATCAGCTGCGCGACAACTCCGATCTCGTCCTCATCGACCTTCCAGAACGAAGCGGCAGGCGTTAGAACGTGCGAGGGGACGAAGGTCCGGGAACAAGATGCTCGACGGGAAGCAGGTGTAAAAACACAAAGAGGACAGTCTTGAGACTGCCCTCTTTGTTGCCTCGAGCGTTGGCGCCAGGCGCCGGCTACGAGGGCTTCTTGAGCCCTGCGATCAGCGCCTGCAGCATCGTGGTGTACTGCTCGTCGCTCGTCGCAAACGCCTTCTTGTAGTCGTCCTCAGACAGCTTCCCGCGCTCGCCGTTGAAGGCGACGCTGGCGCCGGACGTATCCACGGTGTCGAACGGCTCGTTGTTCTCCCGCTTGAACTTCAGCCCGTTCGCGCCGAGATCCATGACGAACACCTTGGTCGACTGCTCCGACGCGCTGCTCAAATCTGCATAGACGTCGCGATACTGCTTCTGGCCAATCAGATAATTCAGCCGATCGGGTGTCGAGTACTTGGCGCCGACGACGAGCAACTGGCTGCCCTGGAAATACAGCGCCGCCACGTAGTGGTCGGTGCCAGATTTCGCGGCCACAGCATCCAGCTTCATCTGGTCGAGCAGCTTGGTCAGCTCTCCGGCAACAGCCGCGGACTTCGAGTCCTGGGCCAAGAGCGGAGTGGGGGCGAGGAGACAACCCGTGAGAACGACGACGCTGAGGCCACGAATGGCGATCATCAGAGTGTCCTCCGGCTGGAATCTGCGCGAGTTGTATCACCGGTGGACGCTGGCGTCAAACGAGCGGCCAACTCAAAAGGCAAAATGCAAAAAGCAAAATGCGAAGGTGGGAAAATCGCTTACTCGACGCGCCAGAATCTGATGACGACTTCGGTGGGATAACGCTCACCCGTACCGATGAACACGTTACGGGCCAGCCACTGGAGCTCCGGCGCGGATGTTTCGAACTTCGGGATCGTTCGGAAGTACACGAGTTTTGGATCGACCGTCTCGCCTCGCAACAGACGTTGCATGACCTCCGGCGCGGCGTGCCGGACACCCGCATTCTGCACGTAGATGATCTTCCCGGTGTCGGTCTCGAGCGTGTAGCGGGTATCGAGCTCGCTGAATCCGTCGGCGCCGATGATTTGCCAATCCGCTCCGCCGGGCATCACGCGTCCCTTGATCCCGGGGCCCTCGAACGTCCCGCGCAGAATCGGGACGATGCGGCGCAAACCACGCGGCAGTTGCCCGACCTCCAGAGGCGCGCCCACTTCAACGCGCGCTTCGAATGCGAAGACCAGACCCGGAGCCGGCGGCTTTGGAGAGCCTTCCTGCGCTGTCGGCCGTACGGCCACGCTCAGCACAGCGGCCACAACGAGGCACACCACGAGAGACGCACGCATCATGAAAGGATCAGCCGATGAAGGACGCGTGATCGTCGTCGCCGGGATCGGGAACCGCCCGGGGCACGGGGCCAATGTTGGGGGACGATCGCCGCGGACGCGACCGGAGATCGCGGAACGCCATGAAGGCCGCCTTGATTCCCTGGAAGATCGCCATGCCGTCGCGCGCGGGCGCCAGGAGCGAGCGCTGGACGATGTTCATCGTGTCTTCGGCCCGACGGGCTGCATCCGTCAACAGGCGATCCGCGCGCTCCACCTGCGTCGCGGCCAGCGCGACGGCGCGCTGCGCATCGGCAGACATCGCCTGGACGCTGCTCACGATCGGACGCATGTCGCGCTCAATCCGGGTGAGCGTCTCGGTCAAACCGCGCGTCGCGCGCAACGCCATCATGACGACCACGATCTGGCCACCCGCGATGACGAGCACTCCGAGCGCGATCAGCCCGAGAAATACTTCGGACACTGGCGTCACGCGTCCTGCCCCGTCTCGCGCTGGAACTGATCCCGTGCGCGATCGAACGCCGTGGTCAGATTGTCGCGCTGCTTGTTGAGAATCTCTCGACTCTGGCGGGCAGCTTCGGCCGCGCGATCCTTTCCTTCACGCGCACGCTGCCCGAGATACTCGCGGGTCTCCTCTCCCGTGGCCGGGGCGAAGAGCAGCGCCACCGCTGCGCCGGCGATAGCGCCGGCAATGAACGCCACGAACATGCCTCCACCGTTGCCTTGCTGCGACATGACGCTCTCTCCTCGGGATGCGCGATTCGGAATTCGTGGTTCAGGACTCGTGGTTCGGTCCTTTGCGAATCAAAACAGGCTGACCTTCACGTTCAGGTACTTCTTCGGATCCTTCTTGATCTCGTTGATGAGACTTCGTAAGTCCACCATCGTTCCATTCATATTCTCATACAACTGTCGATCCCGAAGCAGTTGCCCCGCGGTGCCTTCACCTTGCTGGAGACCCGCCATCACCTTGTCGATGCGATCGGAGAGTGAGTTGAGCCTGTTGTAGAGCTGTTCGTCGGTGACGAACTTGCCCGCGGTCCCCTCGCCCTTGTTGATGCGGCCGGTGATGTTATCCAGGTTCGAGCTCATCGACGTGAGCGAACGGCTCAATGCATCGTCGTTGAGCAGCTTCCCGAGGCTTCCCTCCCCTGCCCGGATGCGACCGGTGACGGCCTGGAGGTCGTCGAGCGATTTCTCGAGCGATTTTGCCGCGGCAGGGTCGTTGAGCAGGCGGCCCAGCGTGCCGTTGCCCTTCGAAATCCCGTCGGTCACGGCCTGGACGGAAATCATCAGTGCGGTCAGCTCTTTGTAGAGCTGTTCGTCGGTGAGCAGCAGACCCATCGTGCCGCGGCCCGCCCGCAGGTCGTTGACGAGCGCGGTGGCCTGTTCGATCGCCGTGCTCGCCTGAGTCGCGACGTCACCGATCGTGCCCGTCGCGCGTCCCGACGGAACGTAGCCCCAGTCGGCGACCGGCGTGCCGCCACTCGATGCCGTGATGTCCACGGCGGCCTCGCCCAGGAGCGACACGGATCCAAGCGACGCGACCGACGTCGACGTAATGCGCGACCGATGATCCTTGTTCACCTCCATGACGACTTCGACTCGATCGCCGATGAAGGTGAGGTCGCTGACCGACCCGACCTCGACGCCCGCGACGCGGACGGGCGCGCCCTCCTTGAGCCCCGCGATGTTGGAGAACACCGTCTTCAGCGAGTAGCGCTGCCAGAAGAAGCCGCCAGATCCGCTGAGCAGGAAGATGAGGATGGTCGCCATCACGAGGGCGAAGATCGACATCAAACCGATCTTCAGCTCCGCCCAGGCGAGTGAACGCGTGCGTGGCATGTGTCCTACCTCTAGGAAAGAAAACTCTTCAGATACGAGTCCTTCGCCGCGCGCAGTTCGGCCGCGTTGCCCTCGAAGGAGATCACACCTTCTTTCAGCATGACGAACTCCGCTTCGTCGCACTTCTGGGCATCTGCGGGCGCGATGTCGTACCCGTCCTTGCGTCGCACCGCCTCGTGCGTCGCAACGAAAAACGCGTCCCGCAACTGGTGGGTGACGATGATCGAGCTGACGCTCTCGAGATCACGAAGCTTGATCATCTCCTCATCGACGGAGATGGCCGTAATCGGGTCGAGGCCGGTGGTCGCCTCGTCGTAGAGCAGAATGCTCGGCTTGGCAGCCATTGCTCGAGCAATCGCGACGCGGCGGCGCTGCCCGCCCGAGAGCTCCGACGGCATGCGATCGATGAACTCGTTCAATCCGACAAACCCGAGCACCTCCGCGACGCGTGCGTCGATCCTGTCGGCGCGCATGTCGGACTCTTCGTACAGCTTGTAGCCGACGTTCTCCCCCACGGTCAGCGAGTCGAACAGCGCGCCCTCCTGGAACACCATTCCGACGTCGGCGCGCATCTCCATCAGTTCCCGCTCGTTCATCTGGTCGACGCGATGTCCGTTGACTGAAATCGACCCGCCGTCTGGTTTCCATAGGCCGAGAATGAGCTTCAAGATGGTCGACTTGCCCGAGCCGCTCGCGCCCAGAATCACCTTGGTGTGTCCAGGCAGCAGCGTGAAGCTGACATCCTTCAGCACCACTTTGTCGTCGAAAGCCAGCGACACGTTGTCGACCACGACGACCGGCTGCTCTGGAGCATCCGGTTTCGCTATGGTTGCCGTGCCCGAGGTTTCGACGCTCATCCTAGTACAGCAGGGTAATCAGGAGCCTGGTGACGAAGAAATCCACCGCGATCACGGCGACAGAAGCCGCGACGACGGCGTTGGTCGTCGAGCGGCCGACGCCCTGAGTGCCTCCACTGGTGCGTAACCCCACATGGCACCCAATCGTTACGATGGCATAGCCCAGGCAGAACGGCTTGATCAGGCCCATCCACGCATCGTCTAGGTATAGACCGTCGACCACGGAGGTCCAGTAGAGGCTCGACGCGACCCGCAGTTGGAATACGGCAATGAGCCATCCGCCGATGATGCCGACAGTGTCAGAGATCACCGTGAGCACCGGCGCCATGAAGAAGCCGGCCAGCACGCGAGGCACGACCAACTTGCGTATGGGATCGGTGCCGAGCGCGCGCAGCGCATTGATCTGATCGGTCACGACCATCGATCCGAGCTCCGCGGCAATGCCAGAGCCGATGCGCCCGGCCAGCATCAGGCCGGTGAGCACGGGCCCGAGCTCCTTCACCATCGACGCGCTGATCAGGCGACCCACAAATGGGCGAGCGCCAAACTGATCGAGCGTGATCCCGGTCTGCAGTGCCAGCACGGCGCCGGTGAAGAACCCGGTCAGCAGGACGACGGTCAACGAGCCGACGCCGATCTCCTCGAACTGTTCGACGACGTCGCGGAAGTAGAACGGGCGGGAGAAGCATCCACGGAACGTATGAACCTGGAGGCGGATGTATTCCTGAACCTCGAGGACCGCGCCCTTCAGCCAGGCGTCGAGAAGCTGGACCACCTAGCGGCCCGCCGTATGGCCCGTCAGGCCGAGCTCACGGTTGCGCAGCGCCTTCAACGTGTCGCGCACCGCAGCCGCGCGCTCGAAGTCGAGATTCGCCGCCGCCGCCTTCATCTCACTTTCGAGACGTGCGATCTCGGCATCGAGTTCCGCCTGGGTTCGGAACGTCTCTCCCTGGTTGGCTGCTGGTGTCATGTAATCGCGCTCGTACACGCTGCTCAGCACATCGT
>Ga0070674_100000814_pt1 | contig 16085 bp, 11 predicted proteins | sample KBSM33metaG_FD_65344 | JGI IMG/M metagenome (GOLD analysis project Ga0070674, IMG submission 65344) | Miscanthus rhizosphere microbial communities from Kellogg Biological Station, Michigan, USA - KBS M3-3 metaG | ecosystem: Host-associated > Plants > Roots > Rhizosphere > Soil ... | reverse complement strand
GATCGTGCGTGGAAGGCGTTCGAGCGCCAGTTCGCGAAGGAGATGGTTCAGGCAGACCCGTCGCGTGTCCTCGACCTTCTGGCCGCCCTCTCACACCAGACGAACTTCTCTGTCGGCTGCTATTGCGAGGACGAGCGCCGCTGCCATCGGTCGGTCTTGAGGAAGCTGCTGTTGGATCGGGGTGCTGATATTGGATAGCTGACGCGGCTGGCGGCGCTCAGCTCGCGTGTCGCAGCCGATCCGACTGCGCACGTTCAAGGACGGCGGCGAGCGCCCGGGAATCGATGGGTTTGCTGAGATAGTCGTCCATGCCGGCCTCGAGGCAGCGCTCGCGATCGCCGACCATGGCGTGCGCGGTCATCGCCACGATCGTCGTCTGACGTTGCAGGCCAGCCTCTCGGCGCCGAATTTCGGCGGTCGCCTCGAATCCATTCATCCCGGGCATCTGCACGTCCATCAACACGACGTCGAATTGCTCCCGCATCATCACCTCCAGCGCGGCTCTGGCATCGGGCGAGGCGCTGACGACGTGGCCACGCTTCTCCAGCAGGCCGCGCGCGACGCGCAGATTGAGCGGGTTGTCGTCAACGACGAGCACGCGGTGGGACCGACTGCTCGCAACATCGTTTACGACCTCCGCGGGCAGGCCCGCAGCGCAGGGCGTCACCGGCACGACCACGTGGAAGCCGCTGCCCACGTTCTGCGCGGCGTCGAGCCAGAGTCGCCCGCCAAGGAGGGCAACGAGCTTCGCGCAGATCGCGAGGCCGAGACCGGTGCCGCCATGGCGGCGCGTAATCGATCCGTCCGCCTGTGTGAACGCCTCGAAGATGAGGTCACGCTTGTCGAGTGGGATGCCAATACCGGTGTCGCGGACCGTGATGTGAAGCAGCACGCGCCCGTCCCTGTCGGCCGGCCCGTCGAGATCCATTTCGACCTGAATGTGGCCATCATTGGTGAACTTCACCGCGTTGCCGACGAGATTCACGACGATCTGTCGGAGCCGCACAGGGTCGGCGATCACCCACGCCGGCACGGCCTCGCCGACGGTCAATCGGAAGTCGAGACCCTTGCTTCGCGCCCGCGCAACCAGTGGATGCAGCAAGTCGTCGAGCAGCGGACGCACCGCCACGGGAATGGTCTCCATCCGCAACCGTCCCGCCTCGATCCGCGACAGATCGAGCACATCGTCGATGATCGCGAGCAGGGAGTGCGCCGACGATTGCACGGATTCGAGGTACTCACGCTGCTCGTCGGTAAGAGACGTGTCGAGGGCGAGCTCGGTCATCCCCACGATGCCGTTCATCGGAGTCCGGATCTCATGGCTCATGTTGGCCAGGAACTCGCTCTTCGCCCGAGTGCTGGCCTCTGCCGCATCCTTGGCCCGCATGAGGCTGGCAGTCTGCACTCGAACCGTGCGCTTGAGGGCGAGGTTCCACGCGACCAGGAGTGCGGCGCAGAGGGCGCCGCCCCCCGCGATCAACGCCACACGCTGAAACGACCATTGCCAGGCCTGGCGCGTCACGACGATGTCGTCACTCGAGCGGAGGCGCATGCGAAACGTGCTCAACGCGCCGTCGCGCAGCACGACGATGCCGATCCCCGTCAGCACGAGCTCGCTGCCAGGCGTCAACCCGAGACGCTCGAAATGACCGCCGTCGAGCGTCGCGAGGAAACTGAGGCGTCCTGCCCGGACCGCGAGCGTGTCGGCCGTTGCGTTCTCGAGGCGAACTGGTAGCCGTACCAGTTCGTCGAGTACTTTTCCGCTCTCGATGTCTGCCGTGGTTACCGCACGTGCTTGCGGCTCCTTGCCGTGGGCGACGACCCGGTAGACGCCACGGGAGAGCGTCGGTCCGTCGTCGTTGGCGAGGAAACCGACGACGTCCACGATGTCTCCAACGCGAACCGGTGTCTCCTGCGGCGTCTGCACGTACATCGAGCCGGTTGCGTCCTTGATGAAGAGCGAGGTCCCTGGCCGCTGGAGCGCGACCGAGGCGCGTACGTGGACGAGGCGGCCGAACGCCTTCTGCGCACGGAACTCCGCCAGTTCGGCCACCGGCCAGATCGGGATGGCGTACGGATCGGCAGTGCCCGCGCCAAGGACGTCCACGAAGCCCGCGTTCGGCACCAGCAGGCGCACGACGCCGATCGGGCGATTCGCGTCGTCCACCCGCACGTCGCACACCCCACGCAGCCGCAGCTGAGTGTTCACCTGAATCGCGGCCAGCTCCGCCGGCGTGCCAGCCACCTCAATCGTGAGCTCCCAATTGTCGAGGGCGAGTTGCGCAACCACCCGCCCGGGCTGGGCCGTGATCGACCGGACGACGCCTTCCGCGACGATCCATTGCGCATCGAGCGTCCCGGAGGCGAGCTGGTGAGTCGTGACGGGAACCGGCACGGGCATCTCGCCCCGACCGATGACCGTTGCAGCCGGAGCGGAGATCACTGGCGCGAGCCCGCCCATCGACGTCACACCGGCCACTCGGACTCTGTCGCCGACGTGGAGCCCGTCGAGGCGCTCCGTGCGAATCGCGATCCCGCCCGATCCGTCGTGGAGCACGAAACGCTGCCGTTCGGCATCGATGGCCACGACGACGCCTTCGAGCAGCACGGCTCGTGCCTGGCGGACTTCGACGAGACTCATTTCCCGTATGCGGGCGGCCCGGGTCAACAGCGCGGGCGCGGAGTCAGCGGCAGCAGCAACAGACGTCGACAACACGGCCATCACAAGACTGATGAGTCCTGCGGCACCGTACGCGAGCGCGATTGTGGGGCGCCCGGGGGCCCGCCCAGCGGCGACGACGACAGTAGGCACTACTCTTGATTATCGGCAATGCTGTGCAGACCTTGAGCGAAGGAGCCCGCGCTTGAGCCACATACCCGATCGCACACGCCGTCCATTCGAACTGGCAGAAGGTACCGCGATCCTGTCGCGGACGCCCGATGCGCTCGACGCCATGTTGCGGGGACTTCCAGACGGCTGGATCATCGCGCACGAAGGCGGCGCGACGTGGAGCCCGTACGACGTGGTCGGACACCTGATCCACGGAGAGCAGACCGATTGGATGCCTCGCGCGAAGATCATCCTCGAGCATGGTGAGGCGCGCGCGTTCGAGCCCTTCAATCGCGTCGCGCAGTTCGAAGCGTCGAACAGCCGTTCGCTCGAGACGCTGCTCGATGAGTTCGCCGGCCTGCGCCGCGCGAACCTGCGCGAGCTCGAGTCACTGCAGTTGACGTCGGCGGATCTCGAGCGCCGCGGCCGTCATCCCGAGCTCGGCGTCGTGACGCTCGGCCAGCTGCTCGCTACCTGGGTCGCGCACGACCTGGATCACGTCGTGCAGATCGCACGCGTCATGGGAAGGCAGTACACGGACGCGGTCGGACCGTGGCGAGCGTATTTGCGGATCATCAGCGGGACGCAAGGGTGAGGGATACGGGTGGGCATTTCCGATTGCAGATTGACGGATGCCGATTGGCGGCTGATCGCCGCCGCGCGCGCTCGTTTGAGCTATTCGTCAATCGTCAATCGAACCATTCGTCATTGGTCGATCTCCTGCAGGGGTTTCACCGTCACGAACCGTCTGTAAAGCAGCAGGTCATAGACGATCTTCAGCGTGCCTGCCAGGAAGAAGGGAAGGTTCACGAGCGCCGGTCTGGCAAAGCAATAAGCGACGAAGAGGGGACTGATCGCCGCACCCACCGTGCGGGCGACCCCGGTGATTCCGGCCGCGGCGGATCGTTCCGCCGGCGTCACGACGGCCATGACATAGGACTGCCGCGTCGGTACGTCCATCTGACTGATGCTGAAGCGCACGAGCAGTGTCGCAACAGCCCATGACAGATGCGGCATCAGCGGCACGGCAATGAGCAAGACGTTCGATGGCAGATGCGTCCACACCATCGTGCGGACCAGCCCGAATCGCGCAGCAATCCGTGACGCGGTCAGCGCCGATACGCCGGCCAGCAGATTCGCGCCAAAGAAGATCGAACCGAGCACGGCGGGGTCCACGCCGAAGCGCAGATGAAACCAGTAGGCGGCATAGCTTTGGGCCACGAATCCCCCGCCGAACGCGTCGAGTGCGAACAGCGCAGACAGGCCGCCGACGACCCGCCTCGATCGATCGCTCCCCAGCCCGCTGGTCAATCGGAATGTCTTCCCCGCTGCCGTCGCTGTGACGACTTCGACCCGGCGGGACAGGGCAAGAAAGACTGCGGCAAGCGCGACGCCCAATGTCGCGTAGAGAACGACAACGGCCCGGTAGCTGGCCACGGTCGGCGCCGGGCCCTGTTGCACCGCCTGCGCGAGAAAGCCGCCGCCGAGCGCACCCAGAGCTGATGCGAACGCGCCCGTCAGTGCATACCACGCGTACGTGCTGGTCCGCGCACGATCGTCCACGAGACCGGTCAGCGCGGCCTGTTCGATTGGGAGGAAGGGACCGACTTCCTGTCCACTCGGGCTGATCACGCCGAGCGTCGCCGCGACCACCAGCACCCAGAACATCGTGGACCATGCCATCACGATGCCCGCACCCGTCATGAGCAGGGCACCCGCAATCAGCATCCGCCGTCGTCCGATCCGATCCGCGTGCGTCGTAATCGCCAGCGACACGAGCGTGTCGCCGAGGAGCGTCAGTGTCAGCAGTAATCCAATCCGCGCGTCAGAGAGGCCGATGGCGCGGAGGTAGAAGACGAGGACGACCGACAGCGCACCGTAGGCGAAGAGTCGGATGAATCGTGCTGTAAAGAGGAGGGTCGTGTCGCGCGGAGCCGCCTCGCGGCCCGGAGGCATGACGGTACTATACGTCCAGACGTTACAGGCTACAGGCTGTAGGCTGCAGGCCACGGGCTACGGGCTGCAGGCTACAGGCTACGGGCTGATTCTGAATTGGCACCCCGCGAAATTCGCAACCCGCAATCCGCAATCCGCAATAGAACTATGGGTCTCTGACATCATCGGCCGGCTCTCGAATTTCGATCTGCCGGTTCGCCGCGATGATGCCTGGCAAATGCTGCGTCCGGCCCGAGGGCCACACCACCTCGATGCGATCGACCGAAGGCGCCGTGCCGAGACCAAAATAGAGCGGGATCAGGCTATGCGACAGGTACCCGGAGCTGCCGTCCATGACTTTCAGGTAGGTCGATCCGCCCGCCATGACCTTGACGGTCGCGCCGAGTCCGTCGCGGTTCGACGCCGTGCCCACGAGCTTCACTTTGAGATAGTGGATGTCCCGCTTCTCGGTGAGATTGCTGACGAGCACCATGGGCGCCGTGTTGAATTCGTTGGTGATGATGTCGAGATCGCCGTCGCCGTCCACGTCGAAGATCGCGGCCGACCGTGATCCGCGCGCACCCCAGATCGTCACCTGGCCGCTCACGCCCACGGCGTCGGGATGTGCCCTGTCCTTGCCAGAGGCGTCCAGGTCGAACCAGGGCACTGCAAGACCACCCGTCCGCGGCTCGACGCCAAGCGCCAGCTCTGCGTCGGCAAAGCCCTGGCCGCGGTCGTTCAGCTTCACCGAGTTGAGCATGTAGCGATAGGGATAGTTCATGCCCGACGCGATGAAGATGTCGTCGAAGCCGTCCGCGTTCAGATCACCAACACTCGGCCCCCACGGACAGTAGTTCTCGACATTGATGTTGTTCGAGACTTCCCGGTACGAGTTCGGGCCGACTTTCTGGAAGAACGAGTTGCCCCAGATGCTCGAATGCCCGTCGCCACGGAACGACTCCGGCCACGTCATGTCCGACTTCATCTTCTCGTGGTCGTATTCGATCGTGTGGCTCATGTCCGAGTGCATGTCGGTGACGTAGATATCGAGCAGTCCGTCGTTGTTGTAGTCGAAGACCTTGATCCCCATGGATCCCCATGACGTCCGCGGAAAGATCTCCCGGCTCCGGCGCACGAACCGGCGTCCGTTCTGGTTCTCGTAGTACTCGTCGTCGCCCTGCATGTTGAGGACGTACAGATCCGGCCAGCCGTCGTCGTTGACGTCCACGACACTCGCATCGCCTGACCACGAGGTGTCAAGCAGGCCCACCTGTTTCGAGACATCCGCGAAGTGGTTGTGGCCTTCGTTGTGAAACAGGATGCTGGCTTCCGCCCGCTCGGGCTTCAGGTGCCCGGCGAACGCATCGTCGAAGGCGATGTAATAGCGGTAGGGCGCCTCGCCACCGAGGACCTCGGTGGTATAGCGTCCGACGTTGACCAGAAAGAGATCGAGCTTCCCGTCGCGGTCGTAGTCGAAGAAGACCGCAGACGAGGAATGGCCGGTGTACCCGGCGCCGGAAGATGCCGTGATGTCGCGGAAATGTCCTCGGCCATCGTTCTCGAAGAGCACGTTGCCGCCGCGGACGGTCGTCACGTAGAGGTCTGGGTCACCGTCGTTATCGATGTCGGCAAACGACGCGGACGCGCTGATGCGGCCCTGGACCGCCACGCCTGCCGGCGCCGTGACGTCTTCAAAACGCCCGCCCCCGAGGTTTCTCCACAGCTGATTGCCGCCCGTCTGACTGAGGAAATAGACGTCCAGCAGACCATCGCCGTCTACGTCGGCGACGGCGATGCCATTCCCATGATCGTAGTGCGCCGCCTTGTAAGCACGCCCCGCGTCGTCCACGATGCCGTGCTTGAACGTGATGCCGCTGGTGCTCAGGCGATCGGTGAACTGAAAATCATGAAAGGCCGGGACGGCCTCGAGCGCCTTGATCTGGTCGGCGCGCAGCTGCTGCAGAACCTGCAGCCATTGCGGATTTCCGAGGTCGTCTGGTACGAAGCGGATACCTTTGCCATTGCCGCCGGGACGACTCGCGATCTGCCGCGCCCGAATGGGGTGCGCAGCCGCAAGGGTCAGCGCAAGTACGAGCAGCGCTGGCCAGACCCGGACGTATCGACGCATCGGAAATGCTAGAAATCGTGACGCCCATCGGTAGAGGTGTTGTTAAGGCGTGATTAAGAGCTTGTTAAGATTTGCCCATGACACCGAGTGCGTCTCCGATGCGAATCCGTCTCACACCCGACCGCCGCGCTGCCCTGCTTCAAGCGATCACCGCGTACTTCGCCACCGAGTTCGATGAACCGTTGAGCGCATTCCGCGCGGAAGGGTTGCTCGACTTCTTCGTGCGTCAGCTGGGACCACCCGTGTACAACCAGGGTGTGCGTGACGCCGCAAGTTTCATCCAGGCGAAGCTCGGCGACATCGAGGGTGACGTCTACGAACGTGAGCCGGGGTAGATCGAGCGAATCGCTGGGCAGCAGACCGTCACGCCGCGGAGCTCTCTTCAACGGCTACAGCGGCTGCGAGCAATCGAGCGGTCGTCGTCAGTGCTCGCGGCGCCGTCGGGTAGCACTCCACTCTTTCTCGCTTCCGCCACCAGACGGTCGGCATCGGGTAGCAGCAGAAAGCGATCCGCAACGGCCTGGCGCGCTGCGCGTTCGACAGCACAGACGTAACCTTCGATCGTGCCGTAGCGTTCCTCGATGGAAGGGCGTGGATCGTTCGCCGCTATCCGCTGCGCGCGCGTCCTGGCAAACGGGATGTAGCCACCGGCGAATCCGCATCCTCGTCCCGCAAAGAACCCTGCTGCCGTCCGATTCCATCCGAGATACGTGCCGAGCGGCGCCTGATGCAGCACTGACGGAACACCGGTCGTCTCGTTGCCGTCGGCATTCACGATCGGCACGAATGAGGGCAGCGTCCGCAGGATGCGCGGCGGCATGCGCGCGATCGTCCCCGTCAGATCGTTGAGGCGCAGGTCAGGCCCGAAGTCGTATTCCAACAGCGGATTGAGGGGCACGTCTCCGCCGGCCAGCCCTGGAAGATGCGGGAACGCCGCGGTGGCCCGTGAGACGGGCACCAATTCTCCCGCAGCCAGCCGTGGGTATCTGCTCGCCGGTGGCGGCGTGCCCTTGGTGACCCAATCGACGAGTGCGTGGGTCAGGGCCCGCGTCGTGTCGATCTCCGGGTTGGGGTTCGCTGGCAGCGAACAGCCTCGCTGACTGCCAGGCTCAGCGTCCACATGAAACCCTCCGTGCCCTCCGCCGTGAGTCGTTCCCGGGTAGTAATAGCGGCGGACGTTCGACGGCAGCGGGATGTCGTGCCTGGCATCGGTGCCAATCAGATCCGGCGACAGCCGCAGACCCCAGAACTCCGCCGAGCCGAACGCTTCGACGATCTTCGGACACGTTCGGGTCGCAGTGCAGCGGTCCAGGAGGCTGGCCGCGGGCAGTCCGCGCGCGTGATCCTCGTACCGACCCCACCAGACCACGCCGTCGCTGCCTGGTTCGTAGAGACCAGCGGCACCGCCCGGCAGCGCGAAGCGCAGGTTGATCGGCGTCTGACGCGCTGCGATGCGTGGAAAGGCGCCGTTCCAGACGATGCGATGGGAGAGGTCTTCGTTGAATCCGAGGTGGATGAACGTCCTGATGAAGTTGCCGGACTGCGAGTCACCAACGGCCACCACATGGCGGACGGCCCCGGCGATGGGGTTGGGTGTGCCGGCCGCATCCTTCTCGGCATGGTGGAAGAAGGACACGATGTCGCGAGTGGCTGCCAGACCGATGCCCAGCACGAGCGGATCCTTGGCGGAATAGGTGAGCTCGTACAGCTTCGTCGCGTCGAATCCGTCCTTCAGGCACACGCGGGTCGGATCGGGCGATCCGGGAAATGGTGTGGTCGAGCAATCGGCGAACGCCCAGGCATCACGAGGAACGACGACTGTTCCGGTGTGGGCACCGTCTGGACTCTCCGACGCATACATCGTCAGGGTGGCGTTCGTCTGGTCGAGAGTGGCCGGCAGGTATTGAGGCGGTCCGGTGCCCATCGAGCTCAAATGGATTTCGCGCGTGTGTGTGCCGGCAGGCACGTCGAAGAACCGCGCAACCATCGGACCAGTGATGGGTGACCCATCAGGCTGCGTCGCGACCGGGACGGCAATCGTGTAGTTGCTGTCGGTTGGGGTGACGTCTCCCTGCCATCCGCTCACCAACACGATGTGCCCATCGGGATCCGGCGATACGCCCCCATTTCCCCGGTTCACGACTTGATACATCAGCACATGCGACGAACGCGTCAGGTCGATCGGCTTGGCGAGCGCAAATGTCGCCACGTACTCGACGCGCCCTCGCGCATTGCGCCGCGCGAGCTGCAGGTCCTGGATGATCCCGTTCAGCGGCTCGGAGGGGTCCACCTCGCCGTGGATCCGCCCGCGCAGTATCTCGTAGCGCCCCGGCGCGCCGGTCGGCTCGCTGCTCTCGGCTGGCTCGCGGGAAAGAATCTCGATCGCGGTGACCTGAGCACTCGCGTGTGTGCCGGCCGCTGAGGACAGGACGCAGACGAGAAGCATGACACTATGCATCCGCATCCGGGATCTCCATCTCGAGCAATGCCGCGCTGAGTGCCTTGCCGTGCGCGTCCAGTGCGAGCGTCTGCGTCACACCACCGCCGACCACACCGTGGAGAACGAAGTTCAGCGCACTCAGTTCGGGCAGCTCGTAGCGCACGACATCTCCGGTTACGAGACCGGCGAAGTGTTGCTTCACTCGCTCGGTGGTCGCATGTCGGACGAGCCGCGGAAAGTCACGCGGCTGGTACGCGATGAGCGAGATGTTCACGATGGATCCCTTGTCACCGCTCCGGCCGTGGGCGATCGCTCGCAGCTTCATCTCAACTGACCTGCCACTCGACGCGGCACGTCACGGCCTCGCGTGGAATGAACGTAGACGCCATGGACACACCCGCGCGAACCGAAGTCACGGCACCGGCCCCACCGGCGGGGCCGTTGGTGTAGAGCGCCTCCACTTCGTGTCCAACGCGGCGGGCTGCGTCGAGTGACTCGGCCCGCGCAACCACGCGGAGACGAACCTCGTAGGGTTCGACGCCGGAGGACGACAGGCGCGATCCGTGAATGGCATCGAGGCCGACGAGATCGCAACGGACGCTATCGCGGGCGAAGCCCGCGCGCTGCAAGCGTTCCTCGACAATCCGCGCTGCGAGCTGCGCACGTGCAACGGCTCCCGATCCGGCGTACGACACCTGGCCCTCGCCCACATATCCGTCGTGATAGCCGACCGAGACTTTCAGAAGGTCCGGCCGTGGCCGTCCGGTCGCGCCGTCCACGGCAACTCTATCGATGCCAAGCTCAGTGACCCGGACGCGGCTGAAGTCCGCAACCGTGTCGGGCGTGAGGTACGCTGCCGGATCGTGAATCTCGTACAGCAGCTGTTCCTTGCAGGTGGCGGCCGTCACGCGTCCGCCGGAGCCAGCGACCTTGGTCACCACAACGGGATCGTCCTCGCGCACTTCGGCAATCGGGAACCCGAGCCTGCTGAGATCCGCCACGTCCTTCAGTCCGGGATCGGCGAAGTATCCGCCCGTAATCTGTCCCGCGCATTCGAGCAAGTGGCCGACCAGCGTGGCACGTCCGAGCTGCGGCCAATCCTCCATGGACCAGCCGAAGCTGTGCGCGAGCGGTCCAACGAACAGCGACGGATCGGCAGCACGCCCCGTAATCACGACCGCCGCGCCGCCCGCCAGCGCTTCGACAATGGGCTCCGCGCCGATGTAGGCGTTGGCTGATACCAGGCGATTGCCGAGAGCCGCGACTGGCTCTCCTGTCTCGGCGACCACGTACGGCCCTGCCCTCACGACGTCCAACACGTCGTCACCGCCCACGGTGGCAATCGAGACGCCGCGGTGACCGATTCGGCGCGCGGTACGAGCCGCGAGCGCCGCGGCCGCGCTCGGATTTGCGGCACCCATGTTTGTGACAATGCGTGTGCCGCGCTGAACGCAGGCCGGCAGCACGGCTTCGAGACGCTGGGCGAGCCACGGATCGTAGCCTGCAGACGGATCCTGCGATTTGGCCAGCTGCGCGAGCGCGATCGTGCGCTCGGCGAGGCACTCGAACACCAGAAAATCGAGATCACCACCGACCGCCAGCTCCACGGCCGCGTCGATTCGATCGCCAGAGAATCCGGCACCGCAGCCGACACGGACGGTCTTCACAGCGGGAACACTCCACACAGCACCGCGGCAACGGTCATCACGATCGACGCGAGGAACAACCATGGCGCGGTAAAGCGCTGATGTGTTCCAAGCTCCACGCCCGTCAGGCCGACGATCAGGAACGTGGCTGGCGTCAGCGGGCTGACGGGGAATCCGGTCGTCATCTGTCCGAGCAGTGCGGCCTGACCCAGCTGAATTGGTGGTACGCCGAGCGAGTGTCCTACTTCGGCGATCACAGGCAACGCGCCGAGATAGAACGAATCCGGATCGAACAGCAGACTGAGCGGCATCGACACGAGTCCGAGCACAAACGGCAGGTGGCCCGCCATGCTCGTCGGCACGGCGTGTACGGCCGACGCCGCCATGGCGGCGAGCATGCCCGAGCCTTTCATGATGCCAGTGAATGCGCCCGCCGCGAGCAGAATCGCGGCCATCGTCAACGCGGACTTCGCGTGTGCATCGATCCGCGCGCGCTGCAGGTCTGAGGCCGGGTAGTTGATGAGCAGCGCGGCGGCGGTGCCGATCATGAAGACCACGGCCGGATCCACGATACCGGCAACCATCACGGCCATCAGGACGAGCGTGAGTGACACGTTGATCCAGAAGCGCCCCGGCCGTCTCAGGGCGCACGCCTCCGGCGTCAATGCCGCAGCCGCCGATGCCGTGTCGTTCATCGGCAGATCACGCGTGCGGTCTTCTTCCCGTCGTCCCAGCCAGTACGCCACCCCGAAGACGACGAGGAGGCCAACCAGCTGTACGGGGATGAGCGGCCTGAACAGATCGGCGGGCGCGATACGAAGCGCGGTAGAGGCCCTCAGCACCGGCCCGGTCCAGGGCAGGAAGTTGACACCCGCTGCCATCGACACCACGCACGCGAGCACGCGGCGGTCCATCCGCAGCCGATCGAAGAGTGGCAGCATCGCGGGGATGGTCACGAGAAACGTGACCGCGCCCGAGCCGTCCAGGTGCACCAGCAACGCCAGCAGAGCCGAGCCCATGACGATCCGGACCGGGGACATGCCGACAGCGTTGAGGATGCGATCGACGATTGGATCGAGCATGCCCGCGTCGGTCATGACGCCGAAGTACAGGATCGCGAACACGAACATCGCTGCGACGGAAGCCGTCTGTTGCAGTCCTGCGAGGATGAATGAACCGGTCGCGAGACCGAACCCGCCGGCGAGCGCCGCGCACGTGGGCGCCACGATGAGGGCGACGAGCGGTGAGACGCGCCCGCTCATGATCAGCCCCAGGAGCGAGATGACGGTCGCGAAGCCGAGCGCGGACAGGCTTATCAAGGCGTTGAGAGTTGGCCGTAGGGCGCCGGACGGAGACGGGAAGCGCCGAGCATAGGGCACCATCCTGGACTCAGGCGCCACTCGGGAGCAAGTGCCTCGATGCTCCCGTGCTATCTGGCAGTAATATCTCCCGCGGCTATGCGACATCGCAAAGCGCTCGGGGTCCTCGCGCTCGTGGCGGCCATGCTCGGGTCGAGCGCCGCGCCTCGCGGTCCGGGGCCCATCCAGGCGGCCGCCGATCCACCTGCGACCGAGACGTTCAATCGCATCGCGGCCCGGCTGGATCCCTATGTCGAGAAGCAGCGCGTGCTGGTCCTGACCGACATCGCAAACGAGCCGGACGACCAGATGTCGATGGTGCGATTCCTCGTCTACTCGAACCAATTCGATGTCGAAGGCCTGGTCGCCGGCACGTCCACGTGGATGCGGAACCGGGTGCGCCCCGATGTGATTCTCCACGTCATCGACGCGTACGAGCAGGTCTACCCGACGCTCTCGCTACACGCGCCTGGGTTTCCCACCGCCGCCATGCTCCGAGGGCTCGTCACGACCGGCCAGCCTGGATACGGCATGGACGCCGTCGGCAAGGACAAGATGTCCCCGGGTGCCGAGCGTCTGATTCAAGCAGCCGATCGAGCCGACGCGCGGCCGCTCTGGGTGCTCGCCTGGGGCGGAGCGAATACCCTCGCTCAGGCGCTGCTGCACGTGCGCGACACGCGCACGCCGGAGCAGCTCGAGGCGTTCGTTTCGAAGCTGCGCGTGTACGCGATCTCGGACCAGGACGATGCCGGTCCGTGGATTCGACGCGAGTTTCCGGCGCTGGCCTACATCGCCATTCCCTCCACCCCGGACGGCGAGCAGTACTATCTCGCCACGTGGACGGGCATCAGCGGCGATCAGTTCTATCGCAACGGCGACGGCGCCGATTTCACGACGTTCACGCACGAGTGGGTGGACGCGAACATTCGCAGCAAGGGACCGCTCGGCAAGCTCTATCCATACCCATGCTGCATCCACGAGGGCGACACGCCGTCATTCCTCGGACTGATCGACAACGGACTGGGCAGCGCGATCAGCCCTTCCTATGGCGGCTGGGGCGGACGCTACATCTGGCGTCAGCCCTACGGTGAAACGCGTCCGTCGTGGACTCAGGGCGGCGACTCGTTCCCGAGCCGTGACAATTCGCGCGATACGGTCGTCGGCATCGACGGAAAGCCGCACACGTCGGACCAGGCCACGATCTGGCGGTGGCGCACGGCGTTCCAGCACGACTTCGCCGCGCGCATGGGGTGGACGGTCACAGACGTGCCGCATGCGAATCACAACCCGCGCGTCGTGCTCAACGGGCAGCCTGGCACGGCACCACTGACGCTCGACGCGCGTGTGGGTACGCGGATGACGCTCGACGCGGCGGGGACATCCGATCCCGATGGCAACGCGCTTCACTATTCGTGGTTCTTCTATCCGGAAGCCGGCTCGGGCGTCCCCAATCGGCCGGTGTTCGCCGGCCCGCCGTTCGCGATGCCCCCCGGCGGCGGAAATCGCAACGAGGGTGGAATCCCGTCGTTCGGTCCGGCAGGTCTTCCGCCGGTGATCGAGCGCGTGGTGATCGAGAACGCCACGACCGCTCGCGCCACGGTCACGCCGCAGGCCGCAGGCATCGCGCACGTGATCCTGGCGGTCGAAGACGATGGAACGCCGAGCCTCACGTCGTACCGGCGAGTGATTCTGACGATCGCCAAATAGCTGCAGAGCACCCCCTTCCGGAGGAGCCGAGATGACACATTCAGAGCCGTCGCCACGACGAGGATTCCTGCGATCGTTAGGTCTCACGGGTCTCGCTGGCCTGATCGCACCGCGCCTTCACGCACAATCCAGCGGCGGCCAGATGATGGCGCCGTGGTGGCCGTCTCGATGGGGTACAGGCGATGAGGCCGGGGCCTCGAACTGGATCACGCCTGAAAAGGTGCTCGAATCGGCCAAATGGATCCGCGACGGCCACATCTATCGTCTCGGCCGGCCGTACGAACAAGGGATGCCGCTCTACGGCACACGCTCGTTCGCGATGACGATCCCCGGCAGTCCGACGGGAGGACCGGTTGGCGAGAATCGGCTGATCTACCACGACGAGTTCGTCGCGGCGCAGATCGGACAGGTCGGCACGCAGTTCGACGGCCTCGGGCACGTCGGCATCCAGCGCGGCGCCGACAACGACAAGTCAGAAATGCGCTACTACAACGGGGTGACCGAGCAGGACATGGCACGATCCACGGGTCTCGTGAAGCTCGGGATCGAAAAAGTGAAGCCCCTCTTCACGCGCGGCCACCTGATTGATGTCGCAGGCCTGAAGGGCCGCATGCTGAACGACGCAGAAGAAATCGGCCTGGCCGACGTCCGCGCGGCACTGACGCGTCAGAACATGCGTGAAGACGACCTCCACGAAGGGGACGCGATCTTCTTCAACACCGGGTGGGGATCGCTCTGGATGAAGGACAACGCGCGCTTCAACGCGAGTGAGCCCGGCATCGGCATGGAAGTCGCGAAGTGGGTCATTGCGAAGAACCTGTGTCTGACGGGAGCCGACACGTGGTCGGTCGAAGTGATGCCCAACCCTGACAAGGCCGTGACCAATCCGCTGCACTCCGAACTGCTGACGCGGAACGGGATCTTCAACCACGAGAACCTGACGTTCGATACCTTGCTGGCCGACCGGAAGTATCAGTTCGTCTACGTCTTCGTCCCCGTGCCAATCAAGGGAGCGACCGGGTCGCCCGGCAGCCCGATCGCCATCACATAGTCTGCTGCTCGAGCGCGACCTCGGCCTCGAGGTTGCGGCGATCACGCGCGACGGTCGCTACCGCGAGTGTCTTTCCGCCACGGACGAAACTCACGGAGGCGTCATGCGCCTCGAGAGAGCCGTCGACCGTGACCTGGTCCCACTGCTCGGCGTGGCCCACATAACGGATGGTCACGTCGTAGTGCTGGCTCCAGAAGAAGGGCACGGCATCGAATCGCACCCGCTGGCCGAGCATGTTCCGCGCGGCAACCTGTCCCTGCCGCTCGGCCACGACCCAGTGTTCGACGCGGATCCGATGGCCCGTGTGCGGATCCGGCCATCGCGCGACGTCGCCCGCCGCATAGATCCCGGGCACGCTGGTCTCCAGGAACTCGTTGACCGTAATGCCACGATCGGTCGCGAGACCCGCTCGCTCGGCGAGCGCAGTCGCGGGCCGCACACCCGCGCCGATCACGACGAAATCCCCGTCGAGGACCGATCCTCCAGACAAGGTCACCCGCCGGCCGTCAATGGCGCTGACGGTCTCACCGAGATGGAACGTCACGCCCTGCGCTTCGTGGATGGATTGCACGAAGCGGCCGACTTCGAGGCCCATCACGCGTTCCAGCGGCACGCGGTCGGGCGCCACGACATCGACCGCGATGCCCCGCGCCCTCAGCGACGCGGACACCTCGAGCCCGATGAAGCTGGCGCCAACCACGATCGCCCGTCCCGCGCCCTTGGTCGCTTCGACAATGGCACGGCTGTCCGCGAAGGAGCGCAGGTAAAAGACACGTCCGGTCTCGGCGCCGTCGATTGGCAGACGCACCGGCTCGGCGCCCGTCGCAATGAGGAGCGAGCCAAACGGCTGCCGGGATCCGCTCTCGAGCAGCACCGCGCGCCCCGCCGTGTCGATTGACGACACGCGGCTCGACACGCGCAAATCGACACGCTGCTGCGCGTAATAGTCTGCCGGCCAGAGCGGCAGCCACTCGTCTTTCGCTTCGCCCG
>Ga0070674_100000809_pt1 | contig 16131 bp, 11 predicted proteins | sample KBSM33metaG_FD_65344 | JGI IMG/M metagenome (GOLD analysis project Ga0070674, IMG submission 65344) | Miscanthus rhizosphere microbial communities from Kellogg Biological Station, Michigan, USA - KBS M3-3 metaG | ecosystem: Host-associated > Plants > Roots > Rhizosphere > Soil ... | reverse complement strand
CTGGCTGCCGGTGCCGAAATTTGCGCTGGCGACACGCGCGTGCCCTCCCGCGGATTTCGATACGGCGACCCAGGTCCGCTGAGGAATGGCCATCGGCAGCACGAAGCCGCCGTTGTAGTCCGTGTGCTCGCCAATCAGATTCACACGGCCTGGCGCGCTGACCACGACCTCGGCATCGCGGCCGAATACACGGCGGAAGTGATCCGCGACGCGCGCCTCGCCAGCCGATCGACTACTGCTCAAGCGAAACCTCGACAGCCTTCAGCTCCGCTGCCTTTTCGTCCGGCAGCGTGTCGGCAGTAAACACGCCGGCACCCGTTTCACTGCCGGCGAGGTACTTGAGTCGATTCGGCATCCGGTACGCCGGATAGAACTCGATGTGCACGTGCGCCTCTGGATGCGGCCGGCCGTCTGTCGGTGCCTGATGGAACGCCATGATGTACGGGAAGGGCCGCTTCCACAGCCCGTCGTACTTGAGGAGCACGGTCTTCAGCGCCCGTGCGAAGTCCGCGCGCTCCTCGCCCGTCAGATCAGCCAGAGATGGCGCCGGGCGGCGAGGAGCAATCCACACTTCGTAGGGATACCGCGCGCACACCGGGACCAGGGCCAGAACGTGCGATCCGGTATAGAGAAAACGCTGGGGCCCGTCGGCGAGCTCCGCCTTCAGATGATCGTCGAGCAACCCGCGTCCGTAGCGATCGTAGTGATCCTGCTGGAGCTGCAACTCACGCGCGGCAATGGGCGGAACGAACGGGTACGCGTAGATCTGCCCGTGAGGATGGTGCAGCGTGACACCCACTTCGACGCCGCGGTTCTCGAATGGAAACACGTACTGCACATCGTCGCGCGCACCGAGCTCCGTGTAGCGATGCGCCCATACTTCGAGCAGCAGCTCGATATGCGGCAGCGGCAGCGTGCCGAGCGAGGCAGACGCGTCCTGCGTGAACACCACGACCTCGCACGCACCGAAGCCCGGCCGGGTCGGGACGATCGTGTGCGGTGGATCGTGCGCCAGTGGCGTCAGCGTGGGAAACAGATTTTCGAACACCGCCACGTCCCACGGGCCTTGTGGCACCTCGGTCGGATGCTCCGGATCCGTCGAGGGCGCGAGCGGGTTGTACTCCGGTGGCGGCAGGAACGTGCGGTTCTGGCGATGACTCGCGTACGCCACCCATTCGCCGCGCAGCGGGTGCCAGCGAAGATGGGAATTCGGTGCGGATCGCGCCGTGTTGGCGCCCGGCGCCGCGAGCGATGCCGGCAGCGGCTTGCGCGCATAGAGCAGCAATGCCCGTCCATCAGGCTTGGTGAGGCGAAGGATATCCACTGATGTCCTCAGGCCCTGGAGCGCGCGTCGGCATCGCCGGCCGGCGGCCGGTTGGCGACCGTGGCGACCAGTCCGCTGAGTGCGAGCACGCCAACCATGTTCGGGAACACCTGCAGCGCATTCATCAGATCGCCCCACGCCCACACGAGGTCCACGCGCGTGACGGCCCCGATCGGGATGAGCAGACAATACACCCATCGGTACGGCATGACGATTCGTTGGCCGAAGAGATAGACGAGGAACTGCTCGCCGTAATACGACCAGCCGACCAGGGTGGTGTACCCGAACAGGAAAACGCACACCGCCACCATCCACCCGCCGATGCCCGGCAGCGCAGCGTCGAACGCAATCGCGACGGCGGCCGTGCTCGTCTGACCCGAGAGATACGCACCAGTGACGAGGATCGACAATGCAGAAATGCTCGAGGTGACGAATGAGACGGTGAACACCTCGATCACCGCATTGAGTCCCTGTGTCATCGGATCCCGGCTCATCGCGGTGCCATACGCCACGGCCGCGGTTCCATATCCCGCCTCATTCGCGTACACGCCGCGCGCGAGGCCGTACCGCATCCCGACGAAGATGGCCAGCGTGCCCCCGGCGGTCGCGCGCAATGAAAATGCGTCGCGCACGACGAGCGCAAGCACGTCGGGGATACGATTCGCGAAGGCAATCAGTACTGCGGCCCCGCCGACCAGATACAGTCCCACCTTCAGTGGCGTGAGCTTCTCCGCGGCACGGCCGATGGATCGAATGCCGCCGATAATCACGAGCCACGTCATGATCCCGATGACGATCCCCGACACCCACGGCGGCACTCCGCTTCGGACGTGCCACACGAGCGCGATCGAATTGGTTTGGGTGAATGGCGTCGTCGTCAGCGCGGCGAGTCCAGCGACGAGCGCGTACGCGCCCGCCATCCAGCGGCTTCGGAGTCCGTCGCGCAGGTAGTACATGGGACCGGACAGGGTGGCTGACGGCAGCACCTCGCGGAACTGCACACCCAGCACAGCTTCCGAGAATTTGATGGCCGTCGCCACGAAGCCGTAGCACCAGATCCAGAACAGCGCGCCAGGACCGCCGGAGACGATGCCCGCCGCGACCCCCGCGATGTTGCCGGTTCCGATCGTCGCAGCGAGCGCCGTCATGAACGCCTGAAAGGGTGTCAGGATGCCGCCGGCACTGCCGTCCTGTCTGGCCACGAACGACGACAGCGCGGCGCGTGCCTTTCTGACCTGCACGAATCGAAGGCGGATCGTGAGGAAGATGCCACTGCCGAAGAGCAGCACGACCAGCCATGGCAGGAACAACGCATCCGCGAGTGATTGGACGCTGTGCGAGATCGCGTCAACGCTCACTCAGATGTTGCTCCGCGACTGGCAGCCGTCGACGGCGATGGTGGATCCGCTGATCCAGCTCGCACGGGGCGATGCGAGGAACGCCACGACCGAACCGACTTCTTCAGCGCGTCCGAAACGGCCGAACGGCAGCTCGCGCGCGACGAACTCCGCGATGCCTTCAGGATCCGCCTGCTGCCGTTTCCACCATGAGCCGCCTGGGAAGGAGATAGACCCGGGCGCGACAGAGAGCACGCGGATGTTGTCTTTGGCGAGCTGCTGCGCCATCGACTTCGCGAGCCCGATCTCTGCAGCCTTCACCGCGTTGTACGTCATTCTGCCGCCGCTCTCGCGCCCGTAGATCGAGGCGATCATGATGATGACGCCGCCGCCGCGCGCCCGCATCGGGGGCACCACGAGACGCGACGCTCGAATGGCTGGCGACAGCGTCTGGTCGAACGCTTCCTGCCACTCGGCATCGGTCGTCTCGAGCAGTCCAGCTCCGCGCGCCAGCCCGGTGTTGTTGACGAGCACGTCCACCGCGCCGAACGTCGCGATCGTCTGATCGACGACGGACTGCACGCCCTCCGCGGTTGCCAGATCGGCAGCGACAGAGAGAACTCGGTCCTCATGCCCACCCGCAGCGCGCAGTTCACGGGCTGCCGCTTCGAGCGCGTCCTTCCCGCGCGCGCACATCGTCACGCGACATCCTTCGGCGACGAGCGCGCGTGCGCTCGCAAGACCGAGGCCACGGCTGGACCCGGTCACAATTGCAACTTTTCCTGTCAGCTCGAGGTTCATAGGTGCGGTCGGTCAAGTGCCGGTCAGGCGTGGCTGTCGAGAAACGTCCAGAGCGCACGATTGAACGCCTGCGGCTGCTCGAGGCAGGCCAGGTGTCCGGCAAACGGGATTCGTTCGAGGCGTGCGCCGGCGATTGCCGCCGCCAGCCGCTGCGCTTCGGCCGGTGGTGTCACCTCGTCCTCGTCGCCGACGAGTACGAGCGTCGGCACGCTGATCGCCGCGAGTCCGGACGTGGCATCCGGGCGGTCGCGCAACCGTAGAATCGCCCGCTCCACACCCTCTGGCTGGTTGTCGAGAATCAGCGAGCGCACCTGCTGGACGACGTCGGGCCGTTCGCGCTGCGTCGTGGCGCCGAGCAGCCGCGGAACCATCACGTCGGCCACCGCCTCGATGCCTTGATCGTCGAGTCGCGCAATCATCTGATCGCGGCCCTGCCTGGCGTGTTCGTCGTCGGCAGGCGCCTTGGTGTCCGCCAGCACGAGGCGGGCCACACTCCGGGGCGCCAGGCGAGCGATGGCCATCGCGACATATCCACCGAGCGAAACGCCTCCGATTGCCGCGGATGGCAGCGCCAGCCGATCGAGCAACTGGAGGATCGTCGTCGCATAGTCGTCGAGCGTAGGCGTCTCGTCACCGTCTTCCGAGAGACCGAGGCCGGGCAGGTCAGGTGCAATGAGTCGCCATCCGGATGGCACGCTCTCGAGCTGCGCGCGGTACATGTCAGCGGACAACGGGAACGCGTGCAACAACAGCAGGACGCGGCCGTCCGGCACTCCCGACTCCAGATAGCTGACGTGACGGCCATCGATGCGCACGGCCTGCCGCATGCCGGTCATTGTAGCTGGGGCTCACGGACTTCGGTCTACGGTCTTCGGTCTTCGGTCTACGGTCTTCGGTATACGGACTACGGACTACGGACTAGTCGGGCCCGGCGTGTTCAAGCCGAACTTCCGATTGCCGATTGTGAAGCCATGGCCGGGACGCCCACATTTGCGGATGTTCTGGACCGTCATCTTCACGTAGAGCCTCTTCTTTACTCGCGCCCGGCAGGCATCGCGACGTCCTCTCTCTGGCCTGCAGCCATCCTGTCAGACTGGTCCGCTGCTGTCCGCTGCTGGGACGATGCTCCCCGTCTCGACGGGTTTTCTTGTCGGGAAGGGTTTTCGGCGCGGCTGCGGGCGCTCACCACGGAACAGCAGGCGGCGCTCGAGGTCCTGGCCTCGGCCGCCAGAGAGCCGCTGGATTCATCGTTCGATCGGGCAGCGCTGAAACGGACGTACCGTCGCGCGGCGCGGCGACTGCATCCGGATACGCATCCTGATGCCGATCCGGCGGAACGACGTCGACTCGAAGCTGCGTTCGCCTCGACGCGAGATGCGTATCTGGCGCTGCTGGCGCTCACGACGAATTAGGCGGGAGCGGTTGCCGGCAAGTGTCCCGGCCTGGAGCCGGGAGCCTGACGCCCGGAGCCTAAAGTAAGATCGCTCCGTGTCGCCGCGCCTCGCCCGCTATGCCTGGGCGGTCCTCGCCTGGAACGTCGCCGTCATCCTCTGGGGGGCGTACGTGCGCGCGTCTGGCTCCGGCGCCGGCTGCGGCGCGCATTGGCCGCTCTGCAATGGCGTGGTCGTGCCGCGCGGCGCCAGCATCACGACGCTCGTGGAGTTCTCCCATCGGCTCACGAGCGGGCTCGCACTGATTTCAGTCGTCATCCTCCTGGTCTGGACGTGGCGATCCGTTCGCGCACCACATCCAGCGCGTACGGCAGCCGCCTGCTCGGTCGTCTTCATCCTGAGCGAAGCGGCCGTCGGAGCCGGGCTCGTGCTCTTCAGGCTGGTTGCCGACAACGCCTCGATGGCACGCGCCATGTTCATGGCGGCGCATCTCACCAACACGTTCATCCTGCTGGCGAGCCTCACGCTGACCGCCCACTGGCTATCTGGCGGGGCGCCTATCGTGCCGCGCGCGCGCCGGCTTGGTGACGCGCTCATCGCGCTCGGGTTCGCCGGGCTCCTGCTGACTGGTGTGAGCGGCGCGGTAGCGGCGCTCGGCGACACGCTGTTCCCGTCGGGCTCACTCGGGCAGGCGCTCTCGGCAGATCTGTCGGCAACGTCGCACCTGCTCATCCGCCTGCGCGTGCTGCACCCCGCGCTCGCGATCAGTACGGCACTGGCCCTCATCGCCGCCGCCTCGCGCAGCTCGGGCCGCACCGAGCCCGCATGTCGGGAGGCCAGGCTCGTGATGTCGCTCGCGGCCGTCCAGATCGCGGCGGGGTTCCTGAACGTGCTGCTGCTCGCGCCCGTGTGGATGCAGCTCGTCCACCTCCTCATCGCGGACGCGGTCTGGATCAGCTACGTGCTGTTCGCCGCGGCTCTCCTCGGTTCACCGTCCGCCGCCACGCGGTCCGCGCAAGCAGCGTAGCCTCCAAAGGATGTGGAGGCGTGGTCGTCCCACTCGTCGGGCCAGCACGCTGCCTGAACTACTCGATCCGCTCATCGAGAGTGATCAGCGCATCGGCGATCATGTCGGCCACATCGCCGAAGAACGCAGCGTTCACCTTGTCGGCCGTGTCAGTCGGCTTGTGATAGTCCGCGTGATCCTCGACGCCGAAGTAGAGGTACTCGATACCCGCGTCAACGAACGCGCCCTGATCGGACTGCTGCGTCCAGTCTTCACCGAGCCCGCGTCTCGTGATCGAGCGATCGTGGCCAAACAGGATCGTGACCGCCGACCGCCGCTGCACCTCATCGAGAATCGGACGCAGCCAGGGTTCGGGCGCCGTGCCGGTCGCGAAAATCTCTCGCCGATCGTTTCGAGAGACCATGTCGAGATTCACATCGATTGCGACACGGGCGCGCGTCAAGTGCTCGTCTTTCACGAACTGCTTCGCCCCTTCGAGGCCGAGCTCTTCGGCGTCGAATGCAACGAAGACCACTGGATGCCGCAGCGGTGCGGCCGAGACGATGCGTGCGAGCGCCAGCATGGCCGCGACGCCAGACGCATTGTCGTCGGCGCCCGGATACACGATCCCGTCACGGATGCCCAGATGATCGTAGTGCGCAGAGACGACGATCCAGCGGCGCGATCCGTCGCGTGCCGAAACGAGCCCGGCGATGTTCGCAGCGTCCGGGTATGCCGTTTCAGACGCGCGTCCGGGCGACAGCAGTCCTTTCAGGGTGCGGTGAACGAATGAGAACGGCTTTTCATACTGTGCGCCGAGCGGTTTGACGCCGGCCTCTTCCAGGGCGTGTTCGATGTAGATCCGTGCTCGGCGCGCACCGGGAGTGCCGGTGCCGCGGCCTTCCATGCCTGGATCCGCGAGCGCCCGAAGGTCCGCCATCAGACGCGTGCGGTCGACGCGACGAACGACGGCGTCGGGCGCAGCTGGCGCCGCGCTCTGTTGCGCCGACGCTCCGGCCGCCGAGATGGCGAGAGCGGCCACGAGGAAGTGGCGCATGGCCCACGGCGTACGGCTCATGGACACATTCTAGGCGGTCGGCTCTCGATGAGGCCGCATGGCCGAGGGCCAATCGCCGCTGAGGGTTCTTGGCTCTGGGCGCTGGGCTTCAGGCGCTGCAAAAAAAGAAGGGCGGATCCAGTTGACACCGGACCCGCCCGTTTCCTATCGAGCCCAGAGCCTAACGCCCTGAGCCTAGAGCCTGTTTTCTACGCGCACCCGCTCGTCGTGCCGCAGTTCGCGCACTTGTAGCAGCTGCCGCTGCGGATCATGATCGAGCCGCAGGTCGAGCACGGCGGCGCGTCCTCCTGACTCTGGATGGCTGCGCCCGCGAAGCCCGCGCCTTTGGTCGATCGATCAGGCGCAGGACTCACCGGGACGACCGGCGCGTCATCAGCCACGGCCGGATGATCGTGCGGATCCGGAATGTTGACGCCGGCATCCCATTGCGCTTCCGGCGACAGGAACTTCGTCGCCATCCAGCGGAAGATGTAGTCCACGATCGACTTCGCGAACCGCACCTCGGCGTTCTTGGTCATGCCGCTCGGCTCGAAGCGCGTGTGGCTGAACTTGTCCACCAGCACCTGAAGCGGCACGCCGTACTGAAGGGCATACGAGATCGCCTGCGCGAAGGCATCGGCGAAGCCCGAGATCGTCGAGCCTTCCTTCGCCATCACCAGGAACAGCTCGCCTGGCTGCCCGTCCTCGAACAAGCCCACCGTGACGTAGCCTTCGTGTCCCGCGATGTCGAACTTGTGCGTGATGGCCCGCCGCTCGTCCGGCAGCCGGCGGCGCACCGGCCGCGACTGCGCGGCGACCGCGGCAGCGACGGTCGCTTGCACCGCGTCGGAGGCTTTGGCGTCCTTCGACGTGTTGAGCGGCTGCGTACGCTTGCTGCCGTCGCGGTAGATCGAGATCGCCTTTGCCCCGAGCTTCCACGACTCGATGTAGGCCTGCATGATCTCGTCGACGGTCGCTTCCTTCGGCACGTTGACGGTCTTGCTGATCGCACCCGAGATGAACGGCTGCGTGGCGCCCATCATCTTGATGTGGCCCATGTAGTGGATGGAGCGCTGCCCCTTCGCGGCCTTGAACGCGCAATCGAACACCGCGAGGTGCTTCTCCTGCAGATGCGGTGCGCCCTCGATCGTCTCGTTGACATCGATGTACTCGACGATGTCGGCGATCTCGGTGCCGCTGTACCCCAGCTTCTGCAGCGCCATCGGGACCGTCATGTTGACGATCTTCATCAAGCCGCCGCCGACCAGCTTCTTGTACTTCACGAGCGCGATGTCGGGCTCGACGCCGGTCGTGTCGCAATCCATCATGAAGCCGATCGTGCCGGTCGGCGCCAGGACGGTTGCCTGCGCGTTCCGGTAGCCGTGCTCCACACCGAGCTCCACCGCATCGTCCCAGGATTGCTTCGCGCCCTGATACAAATCGGCGGGAATGAGACGGGCGTTGACATCGCGCATCGCATCGCGGTGTTTGCGCATGACCCGCAGGAACGGCTCACGGTTGACGGCGTATCCCTTGAACGGACCGCCGTGGTCGCGGGCGACGCGCGCGGATTGTGCGTACGCCTCGCCGGTCATCATGGCCGTAATCGCGGCGGCGTAATCGCGACCGCTCTCGCTGTCGTACGGCAGGCCGCGCGACATCAGCAGCGCGCCGAGGTTCGCATAGCCGAGGCCGAGCGGGCGATACGCGTGGCTGTTCCGCGCGATAGCCGGCGTCGGATAGCTGGAGTTGTCGACCAGGATTTCCTGCGCCGTGATGAAGGTGCGGACCGCGGCCCTGAACGACGGCACGTCGAACTCGCCTTCGTCGTTCACGAACTTCATCAGATTCAGCGATGCGAGGTTGCACGCCGAGTCGTCGAGGAACATGTATTCCGAGCACGGATTGCTTGCGTTGATGCGATCCGTGTTCGGGCACGTGTGCCACTCGTTGACCGTCGTATCGAACTGCATGCCGGGGTCGCCGCAGACGTGCGTGCCCTCGGCAATCTGCCGCATCAGCTGCCGCGCCTTGTAGGTGTCCATCACCTCGCCGGTCGTGACGGCGCGCGTCTGCCAGTCCTTGTCATCCAGCACACCCCGCATGAACTCGTCGGTGACGCGGACGCTGTTGTTCGAGTTCTGGAAGAAGACCGAGTTGTACGCCGTCCCGGTGAACGAGCCGTCGTAGCCGGCGTCGATGAGCGCCCACGCCTTGCGTTCTTCTTCCACCTTGCAGTTGATGAACTCGACGACGTCGGGATGATCGGCGTTCAGGATCACCATCTTCGCCGCGCGCCGCGTCTTGCCGCCCGACTTGATGACGCCCGCGAACGCGTCGTACCCCTTCATGAACGAGACAGGCCCCGAGGCGGTCCCACCGCCGGCCAGCAGCTCCTTCGACGACCGGATGGGCGAGAGATTGGTGCCCGTGCCGGAGCCGAACTTGAACAGCATGCCCTCGGTGCGCGCGAGACTCAGGATCGAGTCCATCGTGTCGTTCACCGAGTTGATGAAGCAGGCCGAGCACTGCGGCGCCTTCTCGAAGCCGCAGTTGAACCACACCGGGCTGTTGAACGCGCCCTTCTGATACACCAGCAGGTGCTTCAGATCGGCGCTGAACGCCTGGAGGTCCCCCTCGCTGCGGAAGTACTGCTGCCGGCGCGCCCACTCGGTGATCGTCTCGACGACGCGGCCAATGAGCTGCTTGACCGAGCGCTCGCGCTCCGTCGAATTCATCTGTCCGCGGAAGTACTTCGAGACGACGATGTTGGTGGCCTGCTGCGACCAGAACTTCGGAATCTCGACGTCACGCTGCTCGAACACGACGTGACCGCGTTCGTTGCCGATGACCGCGGCACGCAGTTCCCACTCGACCTCGTCGAACGGATCCACGCCCAGGCGCGAAAAGAATCGTGAAAACTCCAGGCCGGGCGCCGGGCGCGCATCCGGCGCGCTCACGTCGATATCCGGGACCCGCTCGCCGACCGCGACGGTGTCTTGAGCAGCGCGAGTCTGCATGTCGTACCCTCCGATGGCTGGCCCATCTCCCCAGATGGGACGGCCGCACGCCTCTATTGTGGAGTTGCGCGGGTTCAGGCTGTTATTGGGCCCAAGGAGCGTCCGATGGCTTGGAAGCTGGGAGGTTCCAGCCGTGTCGGACTGTCCCGCGCGCCGGTGGGAGACTATGCGCCCGTGTCTCGCATGTGTCAACCACGCACCTACTAGATATTGTGCGTCGGCTTTAGGTCACTCGCAAGATGTCGCTAGTTATGGCCAAAAATTGCCAGGTTTGGCGTAACGCGGCCGCGACGCCAGCGTGACGCGCTTGTGAACAACGGTACAAAGTGATCCCGCAGGCGATCGCCAACCGTCGAAACCGCACGGAAACGGCCTGAAATATCCGTGCGAGCCCAAAAACTCACAAAAACAGGCCTGATTCTGCGGATTTCGACATCAACCACCTCAGCTGTGAAGCGGTGTGAAAGGGTGCGCAACGCGCACGACCGAGGGGGCTGGGGGCTCGAGAACGCTACCGCTGGCGGAGCAGAGCCGCGATGACAGCGGCCTTGTCGGCGAGGGTCTGCGCGAAGACGAGGTTCTTGTCGCGGATGGCCTGATTCGCGAGCTCGATGAACCGCGTCGCGGTGTCGAACTGCGCCTGCGCGTCGACGGAGAGATTGCGACGCTCCACCTGACTGAGATCCTCACGCGCCTTGACGAGCTGCTGCTTGACGGCTTGCTCGGCATGTCCCGAGGAGCCAGGTGATGCGAGCTGCAGCGCGGGCGCAGGCGTCGCCTCAGGCGGCGTTTCGGGCACGCTGGGCGGCGACTCCGCAGCAGGCTCGCGCGGCGGGTCGGGACGCGCCTCGCCCCGCGCATTGTCGCGTGTCTCGCTCCGGTGGCGAGGAGCCGGGCGCCCTTCGGTGGCCGGTTCGGCGGCCGTCGGCACGGCGGCTTCGATTCGACCGCCCTCGAGGGGCGGGAGCACGCGCGCCGGCGGAGCGGGAACCGCGAGTGCCGTCGATTCGGGCTCGGTCTGCGCCCGCGCCGACGCACACGCCGAGGCACCAAGTGCAGTCAGGGTCACCACGAGCAGCGCCGGCACCATCGGCAGCGCGTCGCGGGTCACTCGCCTTGTCGCCTCGTTCATCATCCGGTGTCAGTCGTCTCGCCCGGCTGCGTCCACTCAGGCTTGTGGCAGCACGAGACGGAATGTCGTGCCCACGCCCGGCGTAGATTGCACTTCGATGTCACCGTCGTGCAACTGCACAGTACGGTACACCATCGAGAGCCCGATGCCACTCCCCTTTTCCCGCGTCGTGAAGTACAGGTCGAAGATACGCTGCAGGTGCTCCGGTTTGACGCCGACGCCGGTGTCTTCGACATGAATCGCCACCCGGCGCGGGCGCGCGGGGCGCACGCGGAACCGGAGCACGCCGTTGCGCGGCGTCGCCTGGCACGCGTTGATCGCCAGGTTGAGCAGCGCCTGCCGCAGCATCCCGGGATCGCCATTGATGTCGGGCACGCCGGCCGCGCAGTCGGTCTCGATCCGAACGCCTGCTTTGTCTGCCTCCGGCTGCACCACCTGCACGACTTCGTCGACGAGCTCCGCCACTTTGACGGGCTGCAAGCGCAGGTCTTCGGGCCGTGAGAACTTGAGGAAACCCTGCAGGACCTGATCGAGCCGCTTGATCTCGCCCGCAATCACGTTGACGTGCTCGAGCGCGGCGGAGACGTCTGGCGTCGCGACCGAGCCCGAGACCGTGGCGAGCCGCAAAGGCCCGCTCCCGGCGGCGGCGACCGCGCGGGGGCGTGCGGCCCCCGACAGCTTCTGCCGCAGCAGCTCGAGATGGATCATCATCGCGTTCAGCGGATTCTTCACTTCGTGCGCGACGCCGGCCGACAGCCGCCCGAGTGCCGTGAGCTTCTGCGAGTAGCGCAGCATGGACTGCACCTCGCTCAGGTACCCCAGATTGCGACCGACGAGCATCACGCCGAGCAGCTTCCTGTCAGTGTCCTGCACCGCATGGGTGAGCAACAGCCATTCGCCGACGGGCCGGCCGGCCGACTCGCCTTCTCCCTCGCGGACGGCCATCGCGACGGGTCCGTGCGACTGACGGGTGGCGATGGTGGTCCGTACCAGATCGCGCCAGGGCGTCGATGGCGGCGTCTGCTGGGTCACCGGCAGCAACGCGCGCATGGTGGGATTGGCGAACAGCAGCTCGCCGCGCGGATCGAAGAGCGCGATGGCGTCCTCGAGCCGCTCCACGACTGATTCGAGGCTGGCCTTCTGTCCAGCGAGCTCGGACCGATCCGCCGTCAGTTTCGCGCTGACCGCGCTGAAGAAGGTACCGAGGTCGCCGAACTCGTCCTGCGGCAGATCTAGTGTGATGCCGGTTTCGCCGCGTTGCAGTCGGGACAGTCCGCTCCGGAGCACATGAATGGGCCGTAGATACAGTTGCGCGAGCAGCATGGCCATCAGCGTGGCCGCGCCGATGCCGATGAGCATCGTGCTCATCACGTCATCGAGCTGCTTGCGCAGGTAGTCGCGCACCAGCAGCGTCGAAATGCCGATCTGAATCGTGCCGAACGTCACGCCGTTGTCGAGCGTCAGCGGATAGCTCGATTCGAGCTCCCGGCCAGGATCGACGAGCAGGGCCCACACGAGCTGCGCCTTGTTCAGCGCGAGGACGTTGTCGATGGGGATGCGGCGCAACCGCCGCTCCACGCGGGTCGGGTCAAGGCTCGCCACGATGGAACCGTCAGGCTTCACGACGGCCGCATCCGTGACGTCGTTCGAGTACACCGCGGAATCGAGGATGGTCCTGAGGCCGCCGTCAGCCTGAAGCGCGGTGTACGGATCCGCCGTCTGCTGCGAGACCACGGCGTGCGCGCGCTGATAAATGGCGTGTCCGAGCAGGTCCGCACGCGCCTTGCTGGCCTCGAGGCTGACCCGGGCCAGCGTGGCCACGTGATACAGGCTCAGCGCGATCACCACGACCCCGACCGTGGATGTCACGCCAAGCACCTGCTTGGTCTTGATCGAGAGGCGCATCAGGATTGACGAGTGACGGTTGACGATCGACGGATGGCGAGACGAATGGCGATCGGACGCGAGGCCGCGCGAGGCCTACTCATCGTTCCGGTCGTCATTCGTCAGTCGTCACTCGTCAATGCACGAATCTCAATTGTGATTCTTCCTCAGTTTGAGCCGATTCAGCTTGTTGTGCAGCGTCTTCAGGCTGATCCCCAGAATCTGCGCCGCGCGCGTCTTGTTGTCGCGCGTATGCTCGAGCGTCATGAGGATGAGCCGCCGCTCCGCTTCCTCAACGGTCGTGCCCGGAGAGATCGCCAGTGACGCCTGCGAGGCCTGCGGCGTATCCACGAGCATCGGCGGCAGATGGCGCGGCTCGATGAACTCGCCATCGCTCAGGATCGTGGCGCGTTCGATCACGTTGCGCAACTCGCGCACGTTGCCCGGCCACTGGTAGTTCTCGAGGATGCGCATCGCCTCCTGACTGACCGCCAGCACCGACCGATTGTTCCGCTCGTTGAACTCGTTCAGGAACGCCTGCACCAGCAGCGCGAGATCTTCGCGCCGGTCGCGCAATGGCGGCAGCGAGATCGCGAACACGTTGAGGCGGTAGTACAAATCCTCGCGGAGCTTGCCCTTGGCCACGGCATCCGTGGGATCGACGTTGGTGGCCGCGATCACCCTGACATCCACGGGCTGCTCGACACGGCCGCCCAGCCGCCGGAAGCGGCGTTCCTGCAGCACGCGCAGCAGCTTGACCTGCGTCGTCGGCGTCATCTCCGCGATTTCGTCGAGGAAGAGCGTTCCTCGATCCGCGAGCTCGAAGCAGCCGGCACGGCGCTCGAACGCCCCGGTGAACGCGCCCTTCTCGTGCCCGAAGATCTCGCTCTCGAGCAGCGTCTCGGGGATCGCCGCACAGTTGATCGGGACGTACGGCATCGCGCCGCGCGGACTCAATTGATGGATCGTCTGCGCGACGAGCTCCTTGCCCGTTCCGCTCTCACCGCTGATCAGCACCGATGCGCTCGTCGGACCCGCCTGTTCGATGACCTGATACACCTTCCGCATCGTCGGGCTGTTGCCGATCATCGCGCCGAAGCTGCCGCGTTCTCGCAGCTGCCGCCGCAGCGCCTTCACTTCACGGAGCGTCTGCTGCCGTTCGACGACCTTCTCGAGCAGGATCTGCAGCCGCTGCGGATCGATCGGTTTGGTGACGTAATCGTACGCGCCGACTTTAATCGCCTCGACGGCGGTTTCGACGGTGCCCTGCCCCGTGAGAATGATTGTGGTGATGTCCTTGTCTTGCTCCTGCAGCGCGCGCAGCAGCGAGAGCCCATTCATCCCGGGCATCGCAAGGTCACTGATGATGATGGCTGGTCGGAACGTCGTGACTTTGCGCAGCGCGTCTTCGCCATCGGACGCCGAGTCGGCGACGAACCCCCAGTTCCGGACGAGTTCGGTGAGACCCATCCGCGTGGCGGGCTCGTCTTCGACAATCAGGAGACGCTCGCCCAACCCGGGTGTGATTCCGCTATTGGCTTCGGCTTCGGCAATACTATTCATGAGGCTCGCGTAGTTGCACCCGCCGATCTCATGAACGGGCGGGGATGAAAAAACGTCACTGCACGCAGTCTACTCTGTCATTTTTACACGGTAAAGATCCAACTTCTCGGGTCCGCCTACCGCGCAGGCGCGTCAAATACCGAGCAAATGCGGATCGTCCCGGCCGATTACTGGTGCAGCACTTGCACTGAACCGCCCGTTTGCAACCACGTGGCCAGAACGAGGCCACCGGAGCCATTCAATGCGGATTGTCACAATCGCGTTGGCTGGGGCGCTCGTCGCGTCGGCCTGTTCAGGTAACAGCTCGAGCGGCACCGAGCGCTCCGCCACACCGCCTCCCGCGTCGTCGCCCCAAGGTGGGCCACCCGCTTCAACGCCGGCGCCGGCCGCGGCTCCGGCTCAAAATGCGCCCGCGAGCACGCCGCAGTCCGCTCCCGCCCAGGAGCCGCCTGGGGGCGCTCAGAGCGCGGCACCGGCCGCCACGGCCCCCGCTCGAGCGTCGGGGGCACCCCACACTCCTAAGTCTGGTACGACGCCAGCCAGCCAGAGTCAGCCTGTATCAGCGGTCGCCGCGGCTGTCGAGCCGCCGTCACCACCTGAACCACCGCCGGCACCTGAGCCGCCCGCTCCGGTCTACAAGGAAGTCACGATTCCGCAAGGCACCACACTGACGCTGCGCTTGGAGACGCCCGTCGCCTCGGATGCGAACCAGGTGGAAGATCCCGTGCGAGCGGCACTCCGTCGCTCGATCACCGTAGACGGGCAGGTCGTCGTGCCCGCGGACACGACGTTCCACGGCACCGTGACCGCAGCGGATCGCGCGGGCAAGGTGAAGGGGCTTGCACGTGTTGCGGTCCGATTCACTCGCTTCTCATACGAAGACGAGGTCATCAGAATCCACACGTCGTCGTATGCGCGGCAGGCGGAGTCGACGAAGAAGAAGGACGCCGCGAAGATCGGCATTGGCGCGGGCGCCGGAGCGCTGATCGGCGGCATCATCGGCGGCGGGAAGGGCGCGGCCGTCGGTGCGGGCGTTGGTGGTGGTGCGGGTACCGGAGCCGTGATGGCGACACGCGGCGAAGAAGTGCGCCTTGCCGCGGGTTCCGAGATTTCGGTCACCTTGACCGAGCCCATCACGCTGCGGGTGCGTGTGCAGTGAGCGCACCGGGAGGCGCTCCCGAGCCGGAGCCGCAACCAGACCTGGTACCCGTGAGCGTTCCGCTGAAGGAGCGTTCCCGGCTGCTCGCCCTCATCGAAGTGTTGCTCTGCTCGGGCATACCGACGCAGCTGGCGATCGGTCAGACGCTCGCCGTCGCCGGCTTCGCGCCCTTTGGCGCGGACGGACGCCTGCGGACCGGACCGTTTGTCGTCCTCGCCCTCGCCGACTCCATCGTCCTCATCGCGATCATCGCCGTGCTGATGCACGCCCGAGGGGAACGGCTCCGCGATCTCGTCTTCGGGACTCGTCGATGGGGTCCCGAGACCAGGCTCGGAATCCTGCTCGTGCCAGCGCTCTTCGTCGGCGTCGGTGTCACGGTGCTCCTCACCCGCAAGCTGCTTCCATGGACGCACGACGTCTCGCTCAGTCCGTTCGAAGGCCTGCTGCGGCGTCCTGT
>Ga0070674_100000804_pt1 | contig 16161 bp, 9 predicted proteins | sample KBSM33metaG_FD_65344 | JGI IMG/M metagenome (GOLD analysis project Ga0070674, IMG submission 65344) | Miscanthus rhizosphere microbial communities from Kellogg Biological Station, Michigan, USA - KBS M3-3 metaG | ecosystem: Host-associated > Plants > Roots > Rhizosphere > Soil ... | reverse complement strand
GCTCTATCCCGTGGAAGGGCAGAAGGCGAGCAGCGCCCGCATCGACGAGATCCGGCGCGAGTACATGCGTCAGCACCAGCAGGAGTCGGTGCTGCGAGCCGACGATCCGTATCTGGTGTGGATATCCTTCTGAACCGACGCCCTCAGCGGCGGGTCAGGACGTACCAGTTCGGGGAAGCGCCGTAGTGCCGCTCCGGCTGCTGGCCAGGGCGAAACGGTTCTCCTGGGGTGTAGGTGTAGCCCGCGCTACGAGCCTCGAACGCCGAGGCCCGCAGATCCGCCTCGAACCGCTCCGGCTCGTAGAACACGTGCAGGCGGTTGTCGCGAGTCTCGACGCGCTGGGCCTGCGAGAAGGAGACGGACAGCAGCGCCTTCCCGCCGGGCCGGAGGACCCGGCCCAACTCCCCCAGGTAAAGCGCTGCTTCCGCGGGCGGCGCGTGCGTGAAGGCTGACGCCAGGAGCGCATGGTCGAAGGCCGCGGCCGGGTACGGAAACGCAAAGGTCTGGGCCGGGTTGGCTCCCACGGTCCCGTCCTCGGGCCCGAAGGTATTCTCGACATCGAAGTGATCGAACGTGAACCGCGGGTCACGGATCGCCGCCCGGCAGTACTCGATCATTCCGGCATGCCGATCGAAGCCGGTATATGAGGCGAGCGGCTCGGCGACGAGGTAGCGCGCCACTCGTCCACAGCCGCACCCCACGTCCAGGATGTCAACGTTCGCGCCGCACATCTGCTCGTAGCCGAGCGCCGCGATCAGCCACAGCGCGGCATCGTGGAAAAGATGGGTGAAGTCCGGCCCGCACACCAATGCCTGGAATTCCGGCGACGGCATCGGAATCGTGCTGGTGCGATCGCGAACGTCGGTCATGGAGACAAGCCTCAGCCGTGGCGAACCGAGGTGAACGGGCGGCCCCGGCCGCGACACTCGAACAGTATCGCACTTGGGTCGCCCGGCCCTGAAGTTCAGGCCCATGAGGCCGTCGTACTCAAACGCCCGGGTGGCAGCGGCTGACGCAATCAGTGCGCCGGCCGGGCTATCGCGATCTCGACCGGGCACCGATTCGGCGGGTCATGGTGGTGTGGAGCAAGGCGCTCCAACACATCTCCATCGGGAGCGCCGAACACCGCCGTGGGGCGGCGCCGTTCGGCACCATCACGACGGGATGCGTCATCCTGTACTCCGTCGGCGGAATCGCGCCGAATCGATGACCTCAACGGTATCGACCGGGTGCGACAACGACGTAACGACGACGTATCGGGCGTGTCAGGCGGGCGGTGAGTCAGCGGCCATCGGGCGGTCGGCCGGCGAAGTATTCGGTCCTGGCCCTCACCTTGGCCCCCTTCTGGGTCACGCGCACCTCGATCTTGTGCATCTTGTCGTCGAGCCGCGGCGGTTCGAAGCCGAGCGCGTACTGGTGATGGAGCTCGTCGGCGACTCGCGCGAAGGTCGACGCGAGGTCGTCGCCGCGGGTCAGCTCGAAGTAGCCACCCCCGGTCTCGTCGGCGATGCGCGCCAGGCCGGGGTCGGGCCGCACCGAGGTCATTCCGCCGGAGAGTCCGCCGACACCACCGCCGCCCCGTCCCCGCAAGACCGTGGTCTGCAGCCCGATCGCGTAGATCATCACGTCGTCCTGCTGGGCGCGCCGCATGACCTCGACCAGGCTGCGATTGCCCCCCATCCCGGCCGGGGAATCGCCGCCATCGCTGAACACGAGGACCACCTTGCGTCCGTCCTGCGCGTGCAGCGCTCCAAGCGCTTCGTCGATCGCGTTCCAGAGGGGCGTCGGACCGGTCACCAGGGCGTTGGTCTGGAGCACGCGCCGGAGGACCTGCTGATCGCTGGTGAACTCGGGCGGATCGATCTGGATACGCTCGGCGAAGCTGCCGATCCGGGCCTTGTCGCCGGGGCCGAGCCGCTCGACGAAAGCGGCCGCGGCCTCTGCGACGAGCCCGACGTTGCCGCGCATGCTGCCGCTGCGATCGAGCAGCATCACCAGGCTGATCGGCTGGACCTCGTTCGCGAACACCGTCAGCGGCTGCGGCTTGCCGCCCTCGCGGATCTCGAACATCTCGCGGCCGAGATCGGGCACGAGCCGTCCGTCCTTGTCCGTGACCGTCGCGTACACCGCGACCGTGCGGGTACCGCTGCGGAACGGCGGCTGACGCTGTTCCTGGCGGGCCGCCAACAGGACCGTCGTGGAGACGACCAGGAGCAGTGCGGCGGCCGATCTCGATGTGTACATGAAACGGATCCCGGGACGACAACGGCAACTCGTCGCCCATGCGGCAGGCTCTTCATCTTCGCACGGCCGAGCCTCCGCCGGCGATCCGGCCGTCGTGCCCGAAAGGGGGTGCCCGGCCCGCCGCGCCGCGTGAGCATCCTCTCGTGCCGCCTGCCCAGCAGGATGCTGAAAAACGCATCCTGAATTAATCGTGGCGTAAGTCCCAGGCGCGGCGCCCGGCTCGCAAGGCGCGAAAAGCGAGTTTATTGGGTATAAATGAGCGATGAGCAACGCCGCGCGGCGGGATGCCCCGCCTGGGAATTATGTCGCGAACTACGGTGACGGGACACTAGACTGCGGCAATGTGGAGATTGCCGCGGCTGATCTCGTTGGCGCTGGGAGTGGCTGCCGTGCTCGGCGCGGCTCAGGACGGCGACTGGACTGCTTACGGGCGCGACGCCGGCGGGGAACGCTTCTCGCCTCTCGATCAGATCCGCGCCGGCAACGTCGGCTCGCTCGAGGTCGCGTGGACTTATCACACCGGCGACGCCCTTACACCCGCGGAGGGACGCCCGACCGCGTTCGAGGCCACGCCGCTCGTCGTCGACGGCATCCTCTACCTGAGCACGCCGCTCGGGAAAGTCATCGCGCTCGATCCGGTGAGCGGGCAGCAGCGCTGGGTCTTCGATGCGAAGGTGCCGCGTGACAAGGGTTACGGTGACTTCGCCAGCCGCGGCGTCTCGTACTGGCGGCGCGGCAACCAACGGCGCATCGTCGTCGCCACCGTCGACGCGCGGTTGATCGCGCTCGATGCCGGCACCGGACGTCCGGCGGCATCGTTCGGCGAGAACGGCACCGTCGATCTTCGCCGCGGGCTGCGGGTCGCGCCGACCGGCTTCGCCGACTACGAAGTGACGTCGCCGCCGGCGGTCGTCGGCGACACGATCGTCGTCGGTTCGGGGATCGCCGACGGCACCTCCAAGCCGCATCCGAGCGGTGAGGTGCGGGGATTCGACGCCGTATCCGGCAAGTTGAAATGGACCTGGGATCCGGTGCCGCAGGATCCCGCCGCGCCTGGCGGCGGCTCGTGGCCAACGGGCCGCGCGCGGCAATTCGGCGGCGCCAACGCCTGGTCGGTAATCGTCGCGGACCAGGCACGTAATCTCGTGTTCGTCCCGACCAGCAGCCCCAGCGACGACTACTTCGGCGGCGAGCGGCCCGGCGACAACCTGTTCTCCGATTCGATCGTCGCGCTGCGCGCCGACACCGGCAGGCGGGTGTGGCACTTCCAGACCGTGCACCACGATCTCTGGGACTACGACGTCGCCTCGCCGCCGCTGTTGTTCGACTGGCGCCGGGACGGCCGCACGGTGCCGGCGGTCGCGGCGGCGTCGAAGACCGGCCACCTGTTCATCCTGGACCGCACGACCGGGACACCGCTGATTCCGGTGGAGGAGCGGCCGGTACCGGCCAGCGATGTGCCGGGCGAAGCGGCCTCGCCCACGCAGCCTTTCCCGACTGCGCCGGCGGGTCTCGCGCCGTCGCGCGTGAGCGCGGATCAGGCCTGGGGCGCGACTGAGGCCGACCGCCAATGGTGCCGCGACGCCATGCGTCCGCTCCGCGCCGATGGGCCCTTCACTCCGCCGTCGCTCACCGGCACGCTCGTCGTCCCCGGCAACGTCGGCGGCATGGCGTGGGGCGGGATCGCCCACGATCGGGTCAACGATCTGCTAATCATGCCGGTCAACAACCTCGCCGCCGAAGTGCGTCTGATCGCGCGCGATCGGGTCGAGGCCGAACGGCAGGCCGGACGCCTGAGCGGTGAGTTCGAGTATCACCCGCAGCCGGACACGCGCTACGGCATGGTGCGCCGGTTCCTGCTGGCGCCGGGGAGTCATCTGCCGTGCACGCCCCCGCCATGGGGCACGCTGGCCGCGGTCGAGGCGTCGACCGGGAAAGTGGCGTGGCAGGTGCCCCTGGGACAACTCCCTGGGACTCGCGCGATGCCCGGACTGCAGAAGAGCGGATCGATCGCGCTGGGCGGTCCGATCGTCACCGCCGGCGGCGTCATCTTCACCGCCGGCACGTTGGAGCCGGCGATCTACGCCTACGACGTCAGGACTGGCGCGGTGCTGTGGACCGGGACGCTACCGACGAGCGCGCGGTCCACGCCGATGACCTATCTCGGCCGCGACGGCCGGCAGTACGTCGCCGTTGCCGCCGGCGGCCACGGCACGCCGCTCGGCCCACCGATCGGCGACACACTGGTGGCGTTCGCGCTGCCGCGTACGCCGCCGCGCTGATGCTCTACCGCGGCACCAGTTCGAGCGTGATCACGCTGTGCACGGTGTTGATCAGGTTCATTGCCTGACCGTCCGGCCCGTTCACCGCCATCTTCATCGGCAGGTCGGCCGTGGCGGTCGAACTCTGAAGGCGTCCCTTGCTGACGTCGAAGGTCATCTCCCCGGTGCCGTTCGCATCCCCCAGCGTGATCTTCATCGGGATGCCGCCGGCCGGCGCCTCGGCAGCCTGCTTGGTGGCCGTCGCGATCGCGATCCGGGCCATCGCTGCACCGCCCGTGGTCTCGACTCCACTGAGCGTCGAGGTCCGGGTCGTGGTGAGGGTGCCGACGACCGGTTGCGTGTTCTCGAACGTGCTGGTCCAGCTCTCACCCTTGGTGACCGGCCGTTCGGGAAACACGGCGAACGACTGTCCCACCGTCCGGCGCATCGAGTCGTCGCTCATGGACGCCTTGATGGTCTGCAGCAGCGGATCCGCCTCTGCTCCAGCGGGGAGGGCAGCGGTCATCTTTTCGATCACTCTGCTCATGCCCTCGACCTTGACGACGTCGCCATTCGGGCGGAACGTCACGTTGACCGATTCGCCGATCATCGCCGTCATCATGGTCGCCACCCTGGCCATCGTCGGGTCGCTGGGACGGTCCTTGGCCGAACTGTCGAACACCGCCGGCCCGGCGGGGGTCGTGATTTCCATGCGCAGGGCCTCGAAGGTCTGGCGCACGGTCGCGGTGCCGTCGCCGGCCACTTCCATCACCCGCAGCACCATGGTCTGCGTCATCGCCTGCTCGACCGTCTGAGTGTCGGCCCCGGGAATTCCCGTGACCGTGGCGCTGACCTTCTGGGTCACCCGGTAGCGATCCTCCTGACCAGGAGTCCAGCTATAGCGCAGGGTAGTCCCCTGGCCGGCGGTAGAGACTAGCGGCAGGACGACCACCGCAGCACAGGTCACGACCGCAAGGCGAACTCTCACGCACCACTCCCTTCCAGGAATCCCAACTGGGCGTCGACCCAGCCCTGAACGCCGGTTCCAGCGGGCCGGCATGCCGCCCGACGCACTGTAGTGTAAACGCCCGGCTACGCATGTCGTAACACGTAATATCGGCCTGCGAGGGCCGATCTCCGCCCGATGCGGGCCATTCCGGTCGAGGTCGGCGATGACCGAGCGGGCGCGGCTGTTACAATCGACGGTGGCCCCTCGCCCGCCCGTCACGCCAATCCGAGATCACCCGTGTGGATAGTCCGCATTGCCCTGAATCGTCCCTACACGTTCGTCGTCCTGGCGATCCTGGTGCTGTTCGTCGGGCCGTTGACGATTCTCCGCACGCCCACCGACATCTTCCCGAACATCAACATCCCGGTCGTGACCGTCGTCTGGACCTATGGCGGCCTGTCCGCGGACGAGATGGCGGCGCGCATCGTGACGCCGTTCGAGCGGACCATGACCACGACGGTCAACGACGTCGAGCACATCGAGTCGAACTCGCTGCGCGGCGTGGCCGTGGTCAAGACGTTCTTCCAACCCGGCGTCAAGGTCGAGGCGGCGATTGCCCAGATTTCATCGATCTCACAAAGCGTTCTCCGGCAGCTGCCGCCCGGGATAAACCCGCCGTTCGTCATCACCTATAACGCCTCGAGCGTGCCGGTCCTGCAGCTGGCGCTGTCCGGCAAGGGATTGTCGGAGCAGCAGCTCTACGATCTCGGGGTCAACTTCCTGCGGGTGCAGCTCGCGACCGTGCAGGGAGCGTCGATCCCCAATGCCTACGGCGGGAAGCAGCCGCAGATCCAGGTCGATCTCGACACCGACGCGCTTCAGGCCAAGGGCCTGTCGCCGTCCGACGTGGTCAACGCGGTCAGCCTGCAGAACCTGATTCTTCCCGGCGGAACCTCGAAGATCGGCGGCATCGAATACGACGTCCGGATGAACAGCAGCCCGGACACCGTCGCCGAGCTCAACGATCTTCCGATCAAGCTGGTGAACGGCGTTCCGATCTACATCCGCGACGTCGCCAACGTCCGCAACGGCTCGCCGCCGCAGACCAACGTGGTTCGGGTCGACGGCCAGCGGGCGTCGCTGCTGTCGGTGATCAAGACCGGATCGGCCTCGACGCTCGACATCATCTCGCGGGTCAAGGAGCAGCTGCCGCGGATCGCCGCCGGGCTGCCGCCAGAGCTCGAGATCAAGCCGCTCGGCGACCAGTCGCTGTTCGTTCGCGCCTCGATCGAGGGGGTCGTCCGCGAGGCGGTGATTGCCGCCTGCCTGACCGCGGTGATGATCCTCGTCTTCCTCGGCAGCTGGCGCAGCACGGTGATCATCGCGGTCTCGATCCCGCTCTCGATCCTGTCGTCGATCATCGTCCTCAGCGCCCTCGGCGAGACGATCAACATCATGACGCTGGGCGGACTGGCGCTGGCCGTCGGCATCCTGGTCGACGATGCGACGGTGGCCATCGAGAACATCAACTGGCACCTCGAACAGGGGAAGGACCTCGAGCCGGCGATCCTCGACGGCGCCGATCAGATCGCGGTCCCGGCCTTCGTCTCGACGATCTGCATCTGCATCGTCTTCGTGCCGATGTTCTTCCTCAGCGGCGTGGCCCGCTACCTGTTCGTGCCGATGGCCGAGGCCGTCGTCTTCGCCATGCTGGCGTCCTACGTCCTGTCGCGGACGCTGGTCCCGACGATGGCGAAATACCTCCTGAAGGCGCACGTGCCGCACGACTCCAGCGTGAAGCCGCGCCACGTGTTCGCCGCCGCGCAGCGGGCCATCGACGCCGGTTTCGTGCGGATGCGCGACGCCTATCGCGCCGTGCTGGTGGCGTGCGTCGGCCGGCGCGGTCTCTTCGCGGCCGTGTTCCTGCTGGCCTGCGTGGCTTCGTTCGCGCTCCTGCCGTCGGTCGGGCAGGACTTCTTTCCCTCGGTGGACAGCGGCCAGTTCAAGCTGCACGTGCGCGCCCCGACCGGGACCCGGATCGAGGAAACGGCGGTCCTCTGCGACCGCGTTGAACGGGTCATCCGCGAGGTGGTGCCGCACGACGAGCTGGGCGGCATCATCGACAACATCGGCCTGCCCTACAGCGGCTTGAACCTGTCCTACAGCAACTCGGCGCCGATCGGCGCCGGCGACGCGGACATCATGGTCGCGCTGGCCGAGGATCACCGCCCGACCGCGGACTACATGCACGATCTCCGGATCCGCCTGGTCAACGGCTTCCCCGGGGTCCAGTTCTCCTTCATCCCCGCCGACATCGTCAGCCAGATCCTGAGCTTCGGGCTGCCGGCCCCGATTGACGTGCAGGTCGTCGGGCGCAGCCAGGACGCCAACCGGCGTTTCGCGGCAGCGCTGCTGCCGAAGCTGGCGCGGGTGCCGGGCATGGTCGACCTGCGGGTCCACCAGGTCGCCAACCAGCCGACGCTCTCGCTCGAGGTGGACCGGACGCTGGCGGCGCAGGCCGGCTACACCCAGCGCGACGTCGCGAACAACCTGCTCGTGACCCTCAGCGGCAGCGGCCAGACCGCGCCGAGTTTCTGGCTGAACCCGGTAACCGGCGTGAGCTACCAGGTAGCGACACAGACGCCGCAGTACCGCGTGGATTCACTCGAGGACCTGGGCCGGATTCCAGTCAGCGGCGGCACCAGCGGTCGTACCCAGCTGCTCGAGAACCTCGCCTCCGTGCACCGCGAGGCGGCGATGGCCGTCGTGACCCATTACAACGTGCAGCCGGTCGTGGACATCTACGGCTCGGTGCAGGGGCGCGATCTGGGCAGCGTGGCCCGCGAGATGGAGCCGATCATCGAGGCGGCGCGCAAGGACCTGCCAAAGGGATCGCAGCTGGTGGTCCGCGGGCAGATCGAGACCATGAACAGCTCGTTCCGCGGCCTGCTCGGCGGCCTGGTGCTGGCGATCGTGTTGGTCTACCTGCTGATCGTCGTGAACTTCCAGTCCTGGCTGGATCCGTTCATCATCGTCTCGGCCCTGCCGGCGGCGCTCGCCGGCATCGTCTGGATGCTGTTCGTCACCCACACGACCTTCAGCGTTCCGAGCCTGACCGGCGCGATCATGTGCATGGGCGTGGCGACGGCCAACTCGATCCTGGTGGTCAGCTTCGCGAAGGACGAGCTCGCGCGCGGCCAGGGTGCGGTGGCGGCGGCGGTGGACGCCGGGTTCTCGCGCTTCCGGCCGGTGTTGATGACCGCGCTGGCGATGATCATCGGGATGGTGCCGATGGCGCTGGGCTTCGGCGAAGGCGGTGAGCAGAACGCACCGCTCGGGCGCGCGGTGATCGGCGGCCTGACCGTCGCGACGATCGCCACCCTGTTCTTCGTGCCGGCGACCTTCGCGCTGCTCCACGGGCGGCGGCACGGGCCGGCGCCGGCCGGGACGATCGGGAATGTGGGAGAGCGACATGAGTGAGCGTGGCGGAGCCGCGCGGCCGGGCCTCGGGACGCGCGCGGTCGTCGTCGTGCTGCTGCTGGTCGCGGCGGCCCTCGCGACCGCCGGGTGGGGGCTCGCGGCGCGCCGCAGCGCACTGAGGACGGTGACGCGCGAGACCGACGAGCTGGCCATCGTCACCGTCTCGGTGACCAGGCCCGAACGCGGCAAGGCCGACCAGTCGATCAACCTGCCCGGCACGATCCAGCCGTTCACCGACGCGGCGATCTTCGCCCGCACGAATGGCTATCTGCGGAAGCGCTATGCGGATCTCGGCTCACGGGTGACGCGCGGCCAGCTGCTGGCCGAGATCGACACCCCGGAAGTCGATCAGCAGCTCCAGCAGTCACGTGCCGACCTCGTGACCGCGGAGGCCAATGCGAGGCTGGCCAAGACGACCGCGGAGCGCTATCAGGACCTGATCAAGTCGGAGTCGGTGTCTCGGCAGGATCTGGACAACGCCGTCGGCGGCTTCGAGGCGCGGAACGCCGAAGTCGAATCGGCGCGCGCCAACGTCAGCCGGCTGCAGCAGACGCAGGGGTTCAGCAGGATCTACGCGCCGTTCGACGGCGTCATCACCGCGCGAAACACCGACATCGGCGCGCTGATCGACTCGGGCAACGGGGCCCGGGAACTGTTCCATATCGCCGCCACCGATCGCGTCCGGGTGTTCGTCAGCGTGCCGCAGGTCTACTCGCAGTCGGCCCGCACCGGCCTGGACGCGACGCTGACGCTCCGGGAGTTTCCGGGACGAACCTTCACCGGCCGGATTACTCGTACCGCCGAAGCGATCGACGTCGCCTCGCGCACGCTGCTGACCGAGATCGACGTCGAGAACCCCAAGGGCGAGCTGCTGCCGGGCGCCTACACCGAGGTCAGGATTCAGCTGCCTCCAGGCGCCTCGGCGTTCCGCTTGCCCGTGAACACGTTGATCTTCCGCGCCGAGGGGATGCAGATCGCCACCGTCCAGGGGGGGCACGTGGTCATGCAGGTCGTCACCCTCGGCCGCGACTTCGGCACTTCGGTGGAGGTTCTCGGCGGCCTGACGGGGAACGAGCAGGTGGTGATCAACCCACCAGACGCGCTGATCGCCGGTCAGGCCGTCCGGGTTGCCGCGCCAGGCGACACCGGGGCGCAGCCATGAGGCGTGCGGTCTGCGGCCTGGTGCTGCTGTGCCTCACGTCCGCCTGCGGCTCGCGCCGCCCGCCATACGCCGTTCCGGCTCCGGCCGAGCCGCCGCCGCCGGCGTTCAAGGAGAACGCGGACTGGAAGACCGCGGAGCCTGCGGACGTGCAGCTGCGTGGCAAATGGTGGGAGGTCTACGGCGACGCGCAGCTGAACGGGCTCGAGGAGCGGATCGAGGTCTCGAGCGAGACGCTCAAACGGGCCCAGACCCAGTTCCTCCAGGCGCGCGCGGCGATCGGGATCGAGCGCGCGAACCTCTATCCGCAGGTCGGCGTCAACCCGTCGATCTCCTCGATCAATGCCTCCAATACCCGGCCGCAGTCGTCGGGCGGCGGCCCGGTCGGTGAGTTCCTGCTGCCCGTGGACGTGTCGTACGAGGCGGACGTCTGGGGTCGTGTCCGCGACGCCGTGGCGTCGAGCCGGGCTGCGGCGCAGGCATCCGCGGCCGACCTCGAAACGATCCGGCTGTCGCTGCACGCCGAGCTGGCCACGAACTACTTCGGGTTGCGCGGGCTGGACGCGGAAAAGCGGATCCTCGATTCGGCGGCGGTCGCGTTCGAGCGCGCGCTGGAGTTGACGCAGAACCGGTTCCGCGGCGGCGTGGCGTCACAGGCCGACGTCGCGCAGGCCGAGACGATCCTCGAAACCACTCGTGCGCAGGCGATCGACGTGCTGATCGATCGGGCCCGGCTGGAGCACGCGATCGCCGCGCTGGTCGGGACCTCGGCGTCCACGTTCTCGGTCCCGGCGTCCCCGCTGGAGACCACGCCGCCGGTGATCCCTGCCGGGCTCCCGTCGGAGCTGCTCGAGCGCCGGCCGGATGTCGCGGCCGCCGAGCGCCGCGTCGCCGCCGCCAATGCCGACATCGGCGTGGCCAACGCCGCGTACTTCCCGCGGCTGCTGATGAACGCGTCGGCGGGGCTGGAGAGCGGATCGCTGACCAGGTGGATCACCGGGGCGAGCGGATTCTGGAGCCTCGGCTCGACCGCGCTGGTGACCGCGTTCGACGGCGGCCGCCGCCGCGCCGTCTCGGCACAGACGCAGGCGGCCTACGACGCGCAGGTGGCCGGCTACCGCGACACCGTGCTGCGGGCCGTGCAGGAGGTCGAAGACAACCTCGCCGCCCTGCGGCTGCTCGAGCAGGAGGCCCAGACCCAGCAGCGCGCCGTCGAGGCCGCCGAACGCTCGCTGACGCTGGCCACGATTCGCTACCGCGGCGGTGTGGTGACCTATCTCGAAGTCATCGCGGCCCAGAGCGCTGCGCTCGACAACCAGCGTACCGCGGTGGCGCTCCTCGCGCGCCGCCTGTCCTCCAGCGTGCTGCTGATCAAGGCACTCGGGGGAGGATGGCATGCCGGGATGCTGCCAGTGGTTAGCTTCCCGCTTCCCGCTTCCCGCTAGAATGCTCGTGCTTCGCTGAAGGTTCGTTGCTCTGGGAGCGGGCAGCTGGAAGCGGGAAGCCGGAAGCGCGAAGCGCATATACTTTCTCCGGTCCTGACCATTGCGCCCTCCCCGAGCGCCCGCCGCTCGTGCCGATACACGATGACGCTTCTCATTCGCCTGGTTGTACTCGCCGCCATCGCCGCCGGGCCCACGGCCTGCTCCAGGTCCGAGACCGCCCAGGCTCGGGCCAAGGAGCCGGCGGTCAAGCCGGTGCAGGTCGAGGAAGTCCGGCGCGACGCCGTCAAACGGTCGGTTGACGTGGTCGGCACGCTCGCGGCGGTCGATCAGGTCACTATTTCCTCGGAGGCCGACGGCAAGGTCAGCAAGATCCTGGCGGACCTTGGCGACCGGGTCACCGCCGGCCAGGTCCTGATCCAGCTCGATCGCGAGAAGGCGGAGTACACGCTCGATCAGCAGGAAGCCGCGCTGGCCCGGGCGCTCGCGCAGTTCGGGGCCACCGACCCGCAGCATCTCCCGGAAATCGAGAAGACCCCCGACGCCCAGCGGGCCAACGCCGACCTCCTTCAGGCGCAGCAGTCATACGACCGCGCCACCGAGCTGTTCAAGCGCACGCTGATCTCCCAGGAAGCGTTCGACGCCGCCCGGACGACGCTGCAGGCGAAGAAGGCGGGTTACGAGTCGGCGCTCCAGAATGCCCGGAACCTTCGCGCCAGCATCCAGGGCTCCGAGGCGACCATGAAGCTGGCCGGCCGGCAATTGCGCGACACCGAGATCCGCGCGCCGTTCGACGGTTTTGTCGAGCGCCGGCTGGTCAATCTGGGCGAGCTGGTCAAGGCGCAGATGCCGGTGATGGCGGTGGTGCGACTCGATCCCCTGAAGGTGATCGCCGAGATCCCGGAAAAGATGGCGCCCTGGATCAAGGCCGGCCAGACGGTCGCGTTGAAGGTCGACGCGTACCAGGACCGGACCTTCGAAGGAAAGGTTTCCCGCATCAGCCCCGGGGTGAACACCTCGACCCGGGCGTTCCCCTTCGAGGCGCTGGTCGGCAACCCTGAAACCGTGCTCAAGCCGGGCGCCTTCGCCCGCGTCCACATCGAGAGCGGCAAGACCGACGAAGTGCTGACGCTGCCGTACTCGGCGCTGCAGTACCGCTACGGCGTCAACCGCGTGTTCGTGATCAACGGCGACAAGCTCGGCATCCGCGAGCTGTCGGTGGGCGAGCGGCTCGGCGATCGGATCGAGGTCACCGCCGGCGTGAAGGCGGGCGAGCGCGTCGCGGTGACCGACGTCGACTCCCTGGCCGACGGCCAGGCGGTAGCCGTCACGACTAAATAGAACGCGCCGTCCGGCGCCCGCCGGGCGGTCCTCCGCGCAGGAGCCCTCGCGTGCTGTCTGATCTCTGCGTCCGCCGGCCGGTGTTCGCCACGATGCTGGTCATGTCGCTGGTCGTGCTGGGGACGTTCTCGTTCCGCGGCCTCGGCGTCGACCTCTACCCCAAGGCCGACCCGGCCACGGTCAGCGTCGTCCTGCTCCTGCCGGGGGCCAGCCCCGACGAGATGTCGACGTCGGTGGTCGAGCCGATGGAGGAGGCGATCAGCGGCGTCTCCGGGATCGACGAAATCCAGGCCCGCATCGCCGAGGGCCGCGGCCAGATCACCGTCCGCTTCGTGCTCGAGCGCGACCTCAACGACGCGTCGAACGACGTCCGCGAGAAGGTCGCCGGCGCGATCCGGAGCATGCCGCCCGAGCTGCTGCCGCCGGTGATTACCAAAGTCGATCCCGACGCCGATCCGGTCATGTCGCTGATCGTGTCGTCCGAGGCGATGAGCCTGCGCACGCTGACCGAGCTGACCGACAAACAGATCGCCCGGGTGATCCAGACCGTCAACGGCGTCGGCGAAGTCAGCCTCGCCGGCGGCCGGGCCCGTGAAATCCACATCGTCGTCGACATCGAGAAGCTGAACTCCTACGGCCTGTCGATCAGCGAGGTGCGCGACGCGCTGGTCGCCGAGAACGTGGAAATCCCCGGCGGCACAGTCGAGCAGGGCAAGGGGCAGCTCCTGCTGCGCACGCTCGGCCGGGTCGATGCCGCGGCTGACTTCAACGACATCGTGGTCTCGACCAGGAACGGGACCCCGATCCGGGTGTCGGACATCGGCCACGCCGAGGACAGCTTCGAGCGGCCGACCACCGCGGTCTGGCTGGGCCGGACCCCGGCGGTGATGCTCGACATCCGCCGCGCCATGGGCGAGAACACGGTGGCGGTGATCGAAGGGGTCCGGGCCAAGCTGGCGACGATCCAGCGCTCGCTGCCCGCGGCGGTCAAGGTGACCGTGGTGCGGGACGACTCGCGCTTCATCTACGCCTCGATCGCGTCGCTCGAAGAGCACCTGATCTTCGGCGCGCTGTTCGCGACCATCGTGGTCATGGTCTTCATCCGCAACGTGCGCGCGGTGCTGATCTCGGCCCTGGCCATCCCGGCCTCGATCATCTCGTCGTTCACGCTGATGAACATCATGGGGTTCTCGCTGAACAACATGACGCTGCTGGGCATCACGCTCGCGGTCGGGATCGTGATCGACGACGCGATCGTGGTGCTGGAGAACATCTTCCGCTACATCGAAGAGAAGAACTGCACGCCGTTCCAGGCGGCGATCGAAGGCACCCGGGAGGTTGCGCTGGCGGTGATGGCGACGACCCTGTCGCTGGTGGTGATCTTCCTGCCGATTGCCTTCATGAGCGGATACGCGAAGCGGTTCATCAACCCGTTCGGCTGGACCATGGCGTTCGCGATCATGGTGTCGATGCTGGTGAGCTTCACGCTCACCCCGATGCTCAGCTCGCGCTTCCTCAAGCTGTCGGACGCCGCCGCCGACGCGAAGACCAAGGAACGCGGCTTCTTCCACTGGCTGGACAACTGGTACGAGCGGCGCGTGCACTGGGCGCTCGATCATCCCTACGCGATCATCGCCGTCTCGCTGGTCACATTCGCGCTGACGTTTCCACTCAACCGGATGGTCGGACGCGAGTTCGTCCCGAACGAGGACATGGGCGAGTGGACGGTGCACGTCGACGCGCCTGAAGGCACCTCGCTGGAAGGCACCACCGAGGTCGCCTTCAAGCTGCTCGACGTGCTGAGCGGCATCGAGGGGGTCGCCGCGATCGAGCCGTCGGTCGGCGTCACGGCCAACGCGGGATCGCCGACCCACATCCATTTCCTGTGTCAGGCACTCCCCATCGAGGAGCGCACGAACACCCAGGCCCAGATCATCACGGAGATGCGCCGTCGCCTGGCCAGCCACCAGAGCTATCGCCCCAGCATCAGCTCGCGGACCGCGCTGGGCAGCGGCGAAGGCACCGGCGGGTTCGCGATCTCCGCGAACATCCTCGGCCCCGACCTGAAGCAGATCGCCGAATACTCGAAGCGCGCGCTGGTCGAAGGGCAGAAGCTGGCCAGCCTCACCGAGGTCAAGATCGGCCTCAACGTCTCGAACCCGGAGGTGCACGTCGCCGTCGACCGTAAGCGCGCCGCGGACCTGGGGGTGCGGATGGCCACGATCGGCAACGTGCTGCGGCTGGCGGTCTCGGGAGACGATGAGATCTCGTTCTACAAGGAAGGGCAGGAGCAGTATCCGGTCAAGATCCGGGTGCTCGAGAGCCAGCGCGGCGACATCAACGAGATCGGGCGGCTCACGGTGCCATCCGCGACCGGTCCGGTGCGCATCGACAACATCGCCCGGCTCGAACGCGGGCTCGGGCCGACCACGCTGCAGCGCTCCGACCGTCAGTTCACGGTCCAGTTCATCGCCGACGTGGCGCCCGGGCACGCGCTCGACGAAGCCTCGAACGACGTGCGGCGGATGATGGCCGGGCTGAACATGCCGTCGACGATGTCGTTCAAGCTGCAGGGCCAGTCGAAGATCCTGGACGAGACGACCGCCAACATGATCATGGCGATTGGGCTGGCGATGATCTTCGTCTACATGGTCCTGGCCTCGCAGTTCGAAAGCTTCCTCCAGCCGGTCGTGATCATGCTGGTGCTGCCGATCTCGGTGCCGTTCGCGCTGTTCACGCTGTGGGCGACCGGCCGGACGCTGAACCTGTGGAGCGCGCTGGGGATGCTGCTGCTGCTCGGGATCGTCAAGAAGAACTCGATCCTCCAGGTCGATTACGCCAACGTGCTGCGGTCGCGCGGGCTGCCGCTCCGGGAGGCGATTGTCGAGTCCTGCCGGACCCGGCTGAGGCCGATCCTGATGACCACCACCGCGATCATCGCCGGGCTGATCCCGACCTCGCTGGGCCTCGGGATTGGCGGGACCGGCCGCGCGGCCATCGCCGTCACGATCATCGGCGGCCAGTCCTTGTGCCTGTTCCTGACGCTGCTGCTGGTGCCGGTGGCCTACGTGAAGTTCGATGCGCTCGAACAGGCGCTCATCGGCGACGGGGCGAAGCGGTGGCTGCACAGGGCGTCCGCGGCGACGATCGGCCGGCTGCGACCCGCCGCCGACTCCCGCCAGGGATAACGATCGCGCGCTACGCTCGGCGCACCTTCAGCACGCTGTCGGCGAGGCGGTGCAAGCCCTCGTTGATCTCGTCCGGCGTGAGCGCACAGAAGGGCAG
>Ga0070674_100000800_pt1 | contig 16188 bp, 12 predicted proteins | sample KBSM33metaG_FD_65344 | JGI IMG/M metagenome (GOLD analysis project Ga0070674, IMG submission 65344) | Miscanthus rhizosphere microbial communities from Kellogg Biological Station, Michigan, USA - KBS M3-3 metaG | ecosystem: Host-associated > Plants > Roots > Rhizosphere > Soil ... | reverse complement strand
ACGTCAATACAGTTTATACACTTGCCGCCTGTCTGGGATTTGCTTGTGGTTACTGGACGCTCTTCATCACCGTTGCCGCGGAATTGTTTGGTTCCAACCTGAGGGCGACTGTTGCCACCAGTGTTCCCAATTTTGTGCGAGGAACCGTTATTCCCTTGACCGCGCTCTTTGTGTTGATGAAGAAACACCTTGGAACTATTTACGGAGCATTGGCGGTTGGGATTTTTGCGTATGTGGTGGCGATAGTTGCGCTGATTTATTTGGAGGAGACGTTTAAGAAGGATATTGATTATGTTGAGGGGAAATAGGACCGTCGGGACACTGGTTGCCTGTCTGTTTCCGATGTGTCGCGAACAAATCAGCAAAAAGATTTCAGTCCTTGTAACACAACTCGCCTATCATTCGTTTAATATAAATGCGCAATGCCACATCATTGTCGAGTCTCCTTTGGATGGATCGATAAATTAGTAAGAGTGGTAAACCACAATCACATGGGTGAACTATTTTAGTAGGCCTTTCTTTATTTACCGTGTGATTAATTCTATGAAAAAAAATATTCGTTTCCTTGGGTTATTGGCCTTTATCTGGGGCATTCTGCCATTGAATAGTAGTGGCCAGCAGAAGCATGCACTCCACGGCATCATCAAATCAAAAAAGACCGGCGAAACCATCATAGGTGCAAGCATTTCCGTTGTAGGAACTGCAATAGGTACTACAAGCAACGAGTATGGCTTTTATTCCCTTTCGGTACCTGCAGGTCCGCATACACTTCTCGCAAGTTCTGTGGGTATGAAATCCGCCGAGATTAAAATTTCCATTGCAAAGGATGAAGAACTGAACCTGATACTGGAAGACGGCTCACAGGAACTGGATTCGGTAACCGTTTCTGTCAGTACCTCGGGCAGAAGTCTTTCAAGCCCTCAAATGGGTATTGAAAAAATCAATATCGCCGCTATCAAAAATGTTCCTGTGTTGTTTGGTGAGAAGGATGTTTTCAAAACCATGCAATTGCTCCCGGGTGTAAAATCAGTGGGAGATGGGAACAGCGGATTCTATGTTCGCGGTGGAGCCTCAGATCAAAACCTTGTATTGTTGGATGAAGCTCCTGTTTACAATGCTTCGCATTTGCTGGGATTCTTTTCTACGTTTAATTCGGATGCTATTAAGAATGTAACGCTATATAAAGGCGATATGCCTCCACAGTATGGAGGAAAACTATCTTCTGTGGTTGATATTAAGATGAATGATGGAAACAACCAGGACTTTAGCATGAGTGGCGGCATTGGGCTTATCGCTTCCAGGATCAATGTAGAGGGCCCGATTCAAAAAGATAAATCTTCGTTCCTCGTATCCGCACGCAGAACCTACGTAGACGTTTTCCTTCAATTGTTTGGTGATTCCACCATTAAAAAAACAAAATTGTATTTCTACGACCTCAATACAAAAATGAATTTCATACTGGGAGAAAAGGACCGACTTTATCTCTCTGGATATTTCGGAAGAGATGTACTTAGCCAGGATGAACTCACTGGTATCAATTGGGGCAATGCAACCGGCACTTTAAGATGGAATCATATTTTCAATAATAAATTATTCTCCAACACCTCGTTGATCTTTAGCAATTACAATTATAATATTCATAGCAACTCCACCACTACAGACTTTCACATTCTGTCGCAAATCCGGGATTGGAACATCAAGGAAGAACTTCAATGGTATCTCAACACGGCACACACGCTAAATTTCGGAGCCAACTTTATAAATCACACACTAATACCTGGAGAAATTAGCGTATCGGGCGGCCCCGCGCAGGGCCTGGAGAACAGGTACTCGCTTGAATCCGCTTTCTATGCCAATGATGTTTGGAGGATATCTAATAAATGGAATCTTTCTTTTGGAGCAAGGCTTTCGGTATTTAGCATTTTAGGAGCAGGAGATTACTATGAAATCAATGACGATGGTGAGGTAACTGATACTATACATTACAAGAGTGGTGAGGTAGTGAAGACGTATACCAATGTAGAACCACGAATTTCCGCCAGCTATCGATTGAATGATATAAGTTCAATCAAGTTTTCCATTGCCAGGAATTCACAGAACCTGCACCTGATTTCTAATTCCAGTTCAACATCGCCTACGGATAAATGGATAGCCAGCACCAATATCATCAAGCCTGAACTGGCCAATCAATTCGCGATTGGGTATTATAGAAATTTCAATGGGAATAATTATGAATTTTCGTCGGAAGCTTATTTCAAAACAATGGCCAATCAAATTGATTATCGCGATGGAGCAGAAGTCTTCAGCAATGAACCCATTGAAACGCAACTCTTGTTTGGAAAGGGGCGCGCATATGGAATTGAATTGAGTGTGAAAAAAAAGCAGGGAAGATTCACCGGCTGGATTAATTATACGCTTTCTAAAACGGAACGACAATTTGCCGGGATTAATGGTGGAAGTTGGTACAATGCGCGGCAAGATCGCACCCATGATATTGCGCTGGTTGGAATGTACCAATTGAATCGAAAATGGAATCTTTCCGCTACCTGGGTGTACTACACCGGCGATGCCATCACCTATCCGAGTGGAAAATATACAGTTGATGGGGATGTATATTTTTATTATAGTGAAAGAAATGGTTATAGAATGCCTAGTTATCACAGACTAGACCTTGGCGCCACCAAGCAATTGAAGAAGACTAAGAAATTTTCATCGGAAATGAATTTCACTTTATATAACGCATATGGAAGAGCAAATGCTTACGTGGTCAATTTTCAAGAGAGTGAAACAGATCCTGATAAGACGGAAGCGGTGAAAACTTCGTTGTTCAATTTCGTCCCTACCATTTCATACAATTTCAAATTCTGATAATGAGAGTGATTGTAAAATTGATATTAGTATCCTTCGCGCTAGGGTTTTATTCGTGCAAGAAAGTAATAGATATAAAACTTAAGGCAACAGATATTAAATATGTTATTGAAGGAATTGTATCCAACAAGGCTGGAGATTGCAAGGTTTATGTAAGTAAATCAAAACCATTTAACGAGAACAACGATTTTGAGAAAGTAAGCGGCGCAGTAGTGAAGGTCAGTGATAATGGGGTAGAGGTTGCATTGTCTGAAACGCAGGCAGGAATCTATCAAACGAATCTTATCAATGGCACACCAGGACATGTTTACCAATTGACAGTTTCAGTAAATGGAGAAACTTTTTCTGCTTCATGTACCCTGCCACAGCCAGTAGGGCTCGACACATTATACATCGCGCCCGGACCTTTGGGTAAATTCCAATTTGCAAACATTGCATATACTGATCCCGTTGGAATAAATAACGCTTATCGTTTCATTCAATACAAAAACGGCGTCAAGGATCCCGCCATCTTTGTGCAGGATGATAAGTTTGCTGATGGGCAGTCGGTAGTCACCAGGTTAGACACTGGAGTTGATAAAGAAGATGATCCGCGTAACATTAATTCAGGGGATGAAGTGATCATTGAAATGCTCACTGTAGATGAATCTATTTTCAAATATTGGAATTCGTTGCGATCAGCAGGTGGGGATGGGAGCACCAGTACTGCTTCGCCGGCAAATCCGGTCACTAATATAAAAGGTGGTGCGCTGGGGTACTTTAGTGCGCATACGGTTAGTCAGAGGATGGTGATTGCGCCGTGATGAGTGAGTGGTGAGTGGTGAGTGGTGAGTGGAGCTCGCTTATTTAAGCACATAGATACATAGGTTCACAACTTGTCCCGCTCATGCGGGCTAGGTGTCACAATAGAAAAACCGATCTGGCAAGAACTCTATTTTTATTTGCATCCTCTTACCCCGAAGAAGCGGGACAAGTTGTGAACACCTATGTGCTCCTATGTGTAAACTATGTTTCTATGTGCTTAATGTGACGGTTCAATGTTTCGCTTCGTAAAAAAGGTACAGTGCTCTATAAGGTATGCTATCCAGTTGACCAAGATGCGCCTCATCTGCGCCTGTTGTTCGTGCAAGACCGCCTACGGTAAATATCCGCTGTATATACGTGATCTTATTATTATTGCTGCTAAGTGAGTCAACTGCCTGCAATAACAACCACTGAATTGCTGAAGGATCCTGGGTAATTCCCGCTATTTTTTTGCCTACCACGCTCTGACCTTGATTATGACCTTTTACAAACTCCCATGTTGGCCCTGCAAAATGATGCGCCATTACATGGGTAAAGTCTGGCTTGGTATAGAGTGTTGCTGAGGGCGCAATATTTACCCAGGAGAAAATATTTGGGTTGGTGGCATTACGCTTAACCTGGTAGATCTGAACTCCGCGTGCGAAGCCTTCACCCACCAGCTTATTTCCTGCAGGTACGTTTAAACTGTCCGGAATTCCTTCGACATGTTTAGCAGAGGTAAGTAACTCCTCTTCGGTGGCTGCCTCTACCGGAGGGTGTTGTTCTTTCTTGCAATTGGTAAATGCCACTGTGGAAATAGCCATGACCATCGCGACTTTAATAATTCTACTTGTCATTTTGTTTCTTTAATCTCATTAAAAATTAAGGTTTCAATCAATTGTTGATTTTCAGAGCCAAAGGTGATCCCTGAGGGAGGCGAATCCCATCCCTTAATTTATTATTGGGGGTAACCTAAAATGTGGATTGACAGTTAATAACGGGCAGAAACTTAGAGGCATTAGAGGGAGATCCCCGCCCCCTTGCCAGATTGCACAAATTGAAAAAAATAATCTTATCTTCACATCGTTAATGAGCCTGCATTTAGTACATTAATTATCAGCTTACGCGTTTAGTTAGTCGCTGCTCCTTGCTTACTCAGCCTAGATCTTAATCATAAAAAAACATCGCATGAACATTTATGTTTCCAATTTAAGCTTCGACGTACAGGACGAAGATCTAAGAGGATTTTTCACTCCATACGGAGAGGTTACCTCTGCAAAAGTTATTATCGACAAATTCACCAACAAATCCAAGGGTTTTGGATTTGTAGAAATGAGTGATGATGCCGCAGCCAAGAAGGCCATTGCGGAATTGGATAATGGTACTGTTGATGGAAGAAACATCAGGGTATCAGAAGCAAGACCAAAAGAAGACCGTCCAAAAGGCGGTGGTGGCGGTTTTAGGAATGACAGGGGCGGCGGCGGTGGCGGCGGCTACAAGAAGAAATGGTAAAAGAATTTCGGTAAAGGCCTTCTGTAGAAGGCCTTTTTTTTTGGTCCCCCAGCGGCAGACTGGTAGGTCACAAAGGGCCTTTAGATCGAAGTTCGCCTTCGGCGAAATGATTAGGTCACAAAGGCCACTACAGTTGCACTAAGAACACAAGGTATTCTCAAATCTTTTTCTCTTCAAAGGCCTCATTAATGTAAGAGTATTTTATATTGACCTAAACTCCAATTGCCGACCGCGTGCGCCTTAGCGCAGCGGTGGCGCAAGGCAATCTTTGTGTTCTTCACTCACCAAAGTTTATGGTCTCCGAGGTTAATCAAGGTCTCTTCTTTGTGACCTTTGTGCCTCCTTTGTGTGCCCCGACGGTACCGTCCGGGCCTTCGTGACCCAATTGCCCGATCTAAATAAACTTCCCGGTAACTGTAACGATCCCTATAAACTCCCGACTAACATATCCCCACTAAACGTTCCCCTATTGCAAAAGACCGAGCTGGAAAGGCGGTTTGAAGAGCAGATCAGCCAACACGAAGCATTGCTGTATAAGGTATGTCATACCTATGCTTATACCCAAGCCGATAGAGAGGACTTGTTCCAGGAAATCGTCATCCAGGTTTGGAAAGCATATCCGCATTTTAAAGGCGATTCAAAATTCAGTACCTGGTTGTACCGGGTGGGTATTAATACTGCGATCAGCGGATTGAGGAAAAGAAAAAATTTTATTACCACTCATGAACCCAATGAACTCCCGGTGGATTTCAGCGATGATAGTCAAAGCCAGGTAGACGAAGAACGGTTCCAGGAATTATATAAAGCAATTGCACAATTAACCCAGGTGGAAAAAGCGATTGTTATGTTGTATATGGAAGACCATTCTTACGCAGAGATGGAAGAGATTCTTGGTATCAACCAAGGGAACCTCAGGGTGAAAATGAGTCGCATCAAAGACAAATTACGTCAATTGACAAGAAATATCTGATTATGGAACTGGACGATTTAAAACCAAGATGGAAGGAAAAAACAATTCAAAAACCCACTAATAAAAATGTTATGGAACTGATTCAACACAAAAGCTATGGGCCTGTTGCCGCATTGAAGAGATCTTACAGGAAACAAATTGTGGTGATGTTGCTCATGCCATTCATACTCCTATTTACAAATCTCCAGGATATCACCAAACCACTTAGTAGTGTCATGTATTGGAGTTATGTAGTTTTCTGCCTCGGTATGATTGCGATGTCCGTGAATAATTACATCATTGCGCACAGGATGCAACGAATGGATGGATTATTGAAAGCGAATATTGAACAACAAATCACACTGCTGGAGACCAGGATGAAATGGACGCTCATTGGTTTGCGGCTCTCGCTTTTATTCTTTATCGTATTGGCAGAAGTCTTACCATATTTTCAACAATTCCGCATGCTTGATAAGTGGCATTCGCTCTCGGCCTTTATCAGATTTGGATTTTACGCAGCGCTCATCGTTCTGCAGTATTTTATTAGTCCGATGGTGTTGCGGTATAAGTTTGGGAGACATTTGCGCGAGTTGAAGGAGTTGGCTAAGGAGTTGTGATTGGACAAAGATGCGTAACGGGACTGCTGCAAAGGAGTCCGTCGGACCGACAGCGTCCAGGACCGCTGTCAGGGTCTACGACCGTGGCCTGCCGTGCGTATCCGGGGTATTTGGTACAGGTAATTTTTTGCCTTTTTTGATTTATCTTGAGCGCCAAATATCTGGGCCCGCAAACCTAAACCTTATGAGATTGGATGCTGTAGTTTTGATCAAGAGCTTTAAAAAGGTCCTTACTTCTGCTTTTCTTATTCTGCTTGTCAATTTTGCGCAAGGTCAAATGCGCCAATTATTTCTGGATAATCAAGACGCAGATAATCATATTGAGAAAATTAGTTTTTATTCTCCTTCACAAGGATATGTTGCTTTTCAAAATTGGATTGGCTACACCACCGATTCAGGAAGAACTTTTACCCGCAGATATATTGGATTCAGTAATGTCAACTATAACGGGTATCCCGTAAACCTCACATTTGGATTTGGAATAACTGGAGTAAAGGCGTTCAATCAAAATAAAATCATTGCGTATGGCCATTATGGATTCGTTCCTTCGATCCTTTATTCTACTGATGGAGGGCTGACTTACATATTAATTTACCAATCGTCTCTTAACCAGGAACAGCTAACCGGTGGGATAATGGATATGGTGTTTCCCGGGAGTACAAATGTTGGGTATGCAGTGGAAGCAGATAGAATCATCAAAACAACCAATGGGGGTTCGAGTTGGTTTGTAGCACTGAATGCAACCAATAGTTTTTTTGATAATCTGGTGCCGATTGACGATAACACAGTTTTTGCCTATAGTTCTGAGCCTAGTACTGGGAATACGAAGTTGGTAAAAACCACTAATGGCGGCGCTTCCTGGCAACAACTTACACTCCCTGCAGGGTACCTTCAATCAGCTTCATTCATATCTGCGAATAAGGGCTGGGTACATATGCTTGGATCAAATGGGGCGGCAATATATTATTCCTCTAATGGCGGAGCTACCTGGGCACCCAAAGACAATAGCGAATTATTTCCATTTCCTGGTGGCAAATTAAAATTCATCAATGATAGTGTTGGATATGCCGCTTCGTATGAGTATAAAATTCTTAAGACCTCTGACTCGGGCAGACTTTGGGAACCAGTGGAGAAAGACAATAACTATACTTATCTGGGATATACGCACAATGATCTTCATTTTTTTTCAAATAGTCAGTTTTGGGCCGGCGGTGGTCATGGATTACTGGAAATGACCACGAACGGTGGAGGGAATACTTTACCAGTTGCTTTATTTCAAATTGATACCACTGGTGTTGCAGGAACCCATACGGTAAAACTTATTAATCACTCCAAATTGGGTAACCTGTATAGCTGGTATAAGAACGATACATTAATTTCTTCAAGTTATAACGCCACCTATGTTCATAGTGTAAATGCGCTGATAGATACCATAAAGCTCGTGGTTCAAAAGGGAGCTTATGCTGATACCAGTATACAGTTGCAGTACTTTTATGTACCACCTCCGCCACCCATACCAACAATCACATCTTTCACACCTTTAACAGGAAGTCCGGGTACCATCGTTACCATAAACGGAACAAATTTTACTGGAGCAAGTGCAGTCACATTCGGAAACGTGGCAGCTTCGTCGTTCACGGTAGTTTCTTCAACAAAGATTACCGCAATAGTTGGAAACGGAGCGAGTGGAAATGTTTCCGTCACCAATCAATATGGGACTGCATCTCAGCCGGGGTTCAACTATATTCCACCTCCCACTATTATATCGTTCACTCCAACGAGTGGCGATATAGGCACTGTGGTATCTATCACCGGAATTAATTTTCAAAATGTAAATGCAGTGAGCTTCGGTGGAATTGCAGCCACTTCGTTTACTATCAACTCACCTAATTCTATAACTGCCACCATTGCAACTGGAGGATCAGGAAACGTTTCAGTTACTGCTCCAAGTGGAACATCCAGTGTTCCTGGTTTTACATTTACGCCGCACCCGCCAATAATAACCAATGTGCATCCTAAAACAAGTAAGGCAAGTGCTGCTGTAACTATTACAGGAAGTGATTTCAATACCATAGCCTCGAATAACATAGTTTACTTTGGACCAGTGCAGGCAGCGGTCAACTCTGCTACAAGCACAACATTGAGTGTTACTGTGCCTTATGGTGCAAGTTATTCGCCGATTAGTGTTACTACAAATACCCTCACTGCTTACAGTAATAAACCCTTTAATATTACTTTTCCCGGATCAGGGATAATAGATGCAAGCTCTTTCGCGGCTAAGAAAGATTTCCCAGCCGGTACTTATCCATATCAACTTTCCATCATTGACGTTGATGGTGATGGAAAAGCAGATGTCTCAGCTTCCAATTTCAATACATCAACTATTAGCATTCTTCGCAATTCAAGTGTGAGCGGTAATGTCAATTTATCGTCGGCGCAAACATTTAATGTTGGTGATTACATGAGAGGCACTGTATACGGTGATTTTGATGGAGATGGGAGAAAGGATATTGCCGCAGTCAGCTATTTCTTTCACAAGATTTCTGTTTCAAGGAATTTGAGTTCACCAGGTTCAATCGCGTTTGGACCGAAGGTGGAATATTCCACCAGAACATATCCATGGGATATAACCGTTGGTGACCTTGATCTTGATGGAAAGCCTGACCTTGTTGTTTCAAATGAAGGAAATGGTTCAGATTTTTCACATAAAATGTCTGTCTTCCGGAATACAACCATCGGAAATGCTATCTCCTTTGCTCCTAAAGTAGATTATGTATCCGGCGGTGTTCCAATCATGGTAGCGATAGCAGATATTGATGGAGACGGTAAGCCTGATGTTATTGCTGCGAATGGCGGTAGTTTTCCTGTTTCTGTTTTCAGAAACATTAGCAGCATTGCGAATATTTCACTCGACACAGTTAAGAATTTTGCATTTGGGATTGGCGCTCAAACTTTCTGTACGGGAGATGTTGATGGAGATGGAAAGATTGATCTCGTATTTTCAAGTTATGGTCTGCAACGGATTTCCGTCCTTCGCAATACGAGTACGCCGGGTGCGATTTCATTTGCGGCGCCCGTGCATTATCCCGGCAATAATCATCTAACCACAATTGCGCTAACTGATTTGGATGGCGACGCAAAACTTGATGTAATTGTTACGAGCCAGGATTCAAATAGCGCGTCAGTTTACAAAAATTACAGTTCACCTGGTGCCATCTCATTGGGATTGAAAACTGAGTTTACGGTTGGCGTTAATCCGTCAAGTAGCCTTGGTGTTGGCGACCTGGATGGTGATGGTAAACCAGAGATTGTGGCGGGACTCGCCGCCGATAATATTCTCAACAGAATTTCTGTTTTGCGAAACACAGTCCCTCTTGGGGCCACACAGATTCAGCTATGTTCAGGTAGTGGAACTAATTTGACCGCCGCCATCAGCGGTTCAACTTATCAATGGCAAGAAAATGCCGGCGCAGGGTTCGCCAACATTTTCGATAATGAGCATTTTAGTGGTAGCAATTCTTCAGACCTCCACCTAATTGACGTTCCATTATCCTGGACTGATCGTGAATATAGATGTGTGAGCAATACTGACACCAGCAACGTTTTTATTCTAAAAATAAAGGCACCTACCGCTCCAACAGTAAGTATCTCTACACCTAACACATCAGTCTGTGCAGGAAATCCTGTAACGTTTACCGCGACCTCTCCAAACATTGGTACTTCACCACAGTACCAGTGGGTAGTGAATGGAATTAATACTGGTCCAAACAGCAACGTGTGGGTTAGTAATGCTGTGATGAATAACGACCAGGTAAAACTAGTCTTCACAACAAACGAGGGATGTCTTACTTCTCAAACTGCCACAAGTAACACATTGGTGATGACTGTAAATATTCCAGTTACACCGTCTGTTCAAATTTCTTCGCCGAATACAAATATCTGTGCTGGTCAAATAGTTTCATTTACGGCTGCCGCAACTAATGGAGGCACTACACCGCATTATCAATGGCAGATCGATTTTGGAAATGTTGGAACGGATAGTGATACATTTAGTACCAGCAATATCACTAGCGGTTCACAAGTGAGAGTAATGATGACAAGCAGTTTGGTGTGCGCAACACCTGCAACAGTAGCAAGTGCGTCCAGAATAGTGAATGTGTTTCAACCTTCAACTCCATTTGTGAGCATCGGTACAACAACTCCGACTGCCTGTGCAGGAGCAGACGTCACATTCATTGCAACAGCGAACAATCAGGGAAGCTCTCCAATCTATCAGTGGAAAAAGAATGGGGTTAACGTTGGAACGAACAGCAGTTCCTATACAACAAACGTATTGGCAAATGGAGATTTGATATCTCTATCCATGACGAGCAGCCTGCCTTGTGTGGTAACTCCAACGGTACAAAGTAATTTGATAACAATGTCGGTCAATAATAATACCGTTGTTCCATCAGTAGTTGTTGCCGCATCCGCAACTAGTATCTGCTCTGGTCAGCAAGTTACTTTTACGGCCACTCCTACAAATGGTGGAACTGCCCCGAATTATGATTGGCAGATAAATGGTAGCTCAGTTGGGACGAATTCAAATACTTACTCGAGTTCTCAACTCCAGAACAACAATGTGGTTAAAGTGATCATGACCAGCAATGCCCAATGTGCAAGCCCTGGTAGTGCGACAAGCAATTTGATAAATATGGTGGTGGGCACGGCTGTTTCACCAACAATAAGCATTTCAGGTCTTACAACCGTTAACCAAAATCAATCAACAATTTTGACTGCGTCAATAAATCATGGTGGTTCATTGCCAAGCTATCAGTGGCAAGACAGCACTAATCTTCACGGTTGGCAAAATATTGGCGGTGCAATCAATAGTACACTTAATTACATCCCAACATTAACAGGTAATAAAGTCCGATGCATGTTGACAAGTAATGCTCCATGTGCTGCGCTTTCATCAGTTACAAGTTCACCATTGGTATTTACGGTGAGCACAGTTACCTGGGTTGAGCCAGTTCCGTCGAATAATTATGGTGTTAGCTTTTATCCGAATCCAGTAGGAGAAACATTAGTGGTTGATAGTTTGAAGCTCCTGGATGGATGGACAAGTCTTGAAATATATTCTCTTGACGGAAAAAGTAGAATTATAACAGTGAATATTTCAAATCAAACGCGGGTGACTGTTCCCGTTAGCAAGCTGGCTAGTGGATTGTATGTAGTATTATTGAAGAGGAGGGCGGGAAGTGCTATCTATTCAAAATTCATCAAACTGTAGAGGTGAGTGGTGAATGGTGAGTCCGCCTCGATAAAGCTACGGCGGAGTGAGGCCGGTAAAGCCTGCACGACCGACGTCACTCAGATAAATTGTGCAATACCTGTCGAGCATTTATACAGGAACTCCCCAACATCAATTCTCTGAGGCTCCTAACTATTACAACCTCGCTGTGACGAATAATACACTTCAACAATAAGAAGGCGCCAACTTCTTCAAAGTTTCTGTCGGAATGTAAAAATCAAAAAATACATCATTCCCCATGATCACCAGCGCTTCAAAATCCTTTGATATTTTAAGAGTATGTGGCGAAAAAGCTGGAATTACTTTGCAGCTATTTTTTTCCAGAACCACAATTGTGTTATTAAATTCTAATATCCCCTTGCCATTCTGAACCAGTATAATTATTTCTTCTTTGGAACTGTGCAGGGGAATTTCACTACCTGCACGAGACGTTATTCTTGCCAACTTAAATTTATTTGTCCTGCCAAGAGCATTAATTGTTGGTGATTTCCTGTTCATTTTTAATTATTTGGTTTCTATATTGGATAATGTACCCTCAGAAATAGTTACAAAAGATTCGAAGCTAATTTGTTGAAGGACGTTTTTTAATTGTGAAAACCCTGGATAAATTGAAGCCGAACCGCAGTTCACCTTTTCCCCAGCTTCCCGTTGTTCCCGCAATAAATGCTCTTTCATTCATTCCTGCCGCATTGGAAAAATGAAGCTGGAAAACATGCCCTCCGGTTTCAATATCAACACCAACCGATAAGGGATTTTCAAATTTTTCCTTTGGAAATCCATTAACATTCATAAAATAATCTAAAACGAATGCCACTCGTTTGCTTAGTTTATATCGCCCACCAAATCCAAGTGAGAGCGTTGCGTTCTTATCATCTGCTTCTACAAAATTGCGATATAACAATATGGGTGATACCTGCAGGGATAGCCGGCTGTTAAATTTCCTGCCTATGATTCCCTGATAATAATAAGCTACTCTCGATTCAAAGGATTTTTTAACGGAGTCAAAATTTTTCAATGTACTTACCGTTGAACCAACAGCAAAAATTATGCTAAATGGGAAAGAATTTATTCCCTTTGATTGCTGCACCACCCGATACTTTATAAATCCGTCGAATTCCTTTCCGAGCGTACTGCGACCAAAGCCAATGGTTAGGTCTTTGTTCAATCCATAGTCGAATCCTATTCGCATGCTGGCCTGGTCCAGTCCGAACAGGTCATAAATTCCCTGATCTGTTGGCCCGAACCTGTGTAAAATTCTGAAGTCAAGCACACCTGCACCAATCATTTCCATTGAATGACCCATAATGACACGGGATGATTTGAAAGCATTGGTGACAAATTCTTTTGGAGGTTCGCTGTCCAGGTTCTTTAGCAGATCACCGTCCTGGGCACGAATAGTGGTGGCCATGAAAGACAATAAAAGGAATGCAAGATTTTTTTTCACTGTAGATATTCGTTTAGATATTCTAGTTAGTGTTTGAGTCCTTCGTAGTTAAATTCTATCAGGATCTTTACATCTTTCCCAATTTTATCTTTGACAATAGACGGTACCGAAATCTTATAGTCCTCCAGCGCTACCGTGAATTCTGCGACGGCCCGTATTGATCCGTTTTCGTTGGTAAAAGTGACCGGAGTCGTGATGTATCTTGTCTCGCCATGCAAGGTTAGTTTGCCATCAATGGTTGCAGTGTATTTGCCATTTACAGATAAGTCTGTTTTGGACAGGTCGTTGATAATGCCTTTAAAACTTGCTTTGGGAAATTTGTCGCTCTCTACATAGTTCTCGTTAAAATGTTCCTGCATCAGCGCCTTTTCAAACTCAAAGCCTTTCATCGGGATACTCACTTCAACTTGTCCGGTAGTTATATTGAGAACACTTGTGGCGGTCCTGTTTTTTGCTTCAATGTCTTCCAGCGGAGCTTTCGAGTAAAAGGAAACTTTACCAGTTTTTGTATAATACATTCCCTGTGAAAAAGCAACAACAGAAATTAAAATCAATACCATTGTATTGATAGCGGCCTTCATTTTCATTTGAAATAGTTTTAGAATGATAGTTTTTGTTTCAATTGGCAAGACTCCCATTATCAACCCAACAACTGATTTGCCTGATTTGATCGGCGGTGAGTGTGCCTCCTTTAGGCATGCGACCTGATACCACAGCACTCTTGATATTGTTCGCGGCGTTTTTGATCTGACCAAAATTCGTTAGTGCACCCGGTCCATTCGCACTGCCTGCGCCATGACATCCAATGCCTGTGGCACATCTTGCCTGAATAAGGGGAAATACATCCGCCGAAAATGTAGCGTTGACTCCATCGCAGTTGGTTGTCGACGGAGGGTTCTGATTATCGCCAGGCCGTCCACTTTCCTTGCTACATGCTATTGCAAATCCGATGACAGCAAGTGCCAGGAAAAAAAGTATCTGCTTCGCTTTCATGTTTTTTGATTTGATGATGTAAAAGTGTGATTCCCGTTTTTCCTATTCAATCCTCCAATTTCTCTTTTTCATCACCGAAATAGGTCATGGCTCGTCGCAGCGCATCAATGATTTGTTATGACGCGATATTTTATTTGTTCAATGGAAAAAATGAGTAATCAGGATGAAGCTGTCTAAATGGGGAGAATTGTCTTCGACTTTAACCTGCTGCAATGGTGCGTCCTAGTGAATTGATAACTGTCTTCACTTGTTCCAATGTGTCTTCATCAATAATTTTATCGCCTTTTACCTTTGTTTGTGCGAATGAAATCAGGAGTTGTGAGCTCTCCGGAATGTCAGCTTCAATGATTTTTAAAGTTCCTATTAACGATGCGTGTGCCGCTTGTCCAGCCGTAGAGGCAGTAATCAATGCAACTGGTTTGTGTGAAAATTCCAAAGAGGAAACCGTCCAGTCAATCGCATTTTTTAAAGTTCCAGGAACTCCCATTGCATATTCTGGTGAGCAAATTAAAACCCCATCGGATTCATTTAACTGATTGCGAAAGTCAGCAACGTTTTGTGGAGGATGGTCAGTGTCAAGATCAGGGTTAAAGTGCGGAATATTCGCAAGCCCCTCAAAAATGTTGAAATCAAATTTGTCGGGAAAAAGTTCACAGATCGCCCTTATCAGGATCAGGTTTGATGAATTTTTTCTTGTGCTTCCAGATATAACTATAATTTTCTTTGGATCTCTCACCTTGCATTTCATTTGGAGTTTTGTAAGACCCTTAATAAGGGCAATCTTGCTAGCGTAAATTCAGGTGATGCCGGGATTCACGCAATTACCAAAAGTAGGCAGTCGACTCCCCATTATTCAAGTTTTTTAACTCAAATCACTACAAGCAATGTACAGAGACTCGTGACGGGACCGCTCCAAAGGAGTCCTTCGGACCGACAAGGCCTTCGGCCGCTGTCGGGGGTCAGTGCAATTTTGTGAACTTAATATTCCGCACTAACGGATTGCTGTAGTCGAGCGCTACTACTTTACCACTCTTATCGCGAAGGAATCTTATCAGTATCCTCGAAACTTGAAAGGCGTCGGTATCAACGGGTTTGAGCGGCAATGATTGATCAGGATTGTGCTCAATAGTCACCACCAGTCCGTCCTTTTCCACTTTGATCTGGAAAACTGACCCGATCTCCTTGCTTTCATATCTTCCAACAAATGCATTTAATTCTTGCGTTGTCGGTGTATATGAACGCGCGCGACGATAACGTGTGATCTTGCCTTCCATTGATTTCAGTTCAAGCAGATCATTTGAAATAAAATGGAGTTCGAATTCGTCTTGCGACATGAACATGACGGATGCGCCCCAACGCTTGAAAAGATTGTTACCAGTTGGAACAAAGCCTGGGCCGCCCACTATGCGCAGTCTGCCGCGGTCAACTCCAAGTTGCAATGGTTCATTTGTCTTCTCGCTAAAATAAAAGCCAGCTTTGCTGTTCAGGTCCATACCTGCTGTGTCCTCGGGCTTTGGTATTGGAGGTGCGCCGGTTTCTGCTGGTTCATTTTTCTTTTCTGGTACAAACAGATCGAAGACCTGGTGCGCGAAATTTCTTCGATCGGTTCCGTCACCTGAGTTGCAAGTGATGGCGATAGAAAGACCATACTCTGGATAACGCCCGAGATATGATTTGTATCCGTCTGCACTTCCCGTATGTGCCACCTCGCTAGAGCCGCGAAATTTGT
>Ga0070674_100000799_pt1 | contig 16189 bp, 24 predicted proteins | sample KBSM33metaG_FD_65344 | JGI IMG/M metagenome (GOLD analysis project Ga0070674, IMG submission 65344) | Miscanthus rhizosphere microbial communities from Kellogg Biological Station, Michigan, USA - KBS M3-3 metaG | ecosystem: Host-associated > Plants > Roots > Rhizosphere > Soil ... | reverse complement strand
AACCCGTATTCAGCTTCTAGCGCCACCGGTCACCCCCTACGGTAGGTTACTGATGAAGTTGTCGGATGAGTCGACCAGCATATTGCCCGTCACCACGGCCTCATCCTCGACGTCGAGCCAATGCCCGAAAGTTCCGCAGTCAGGGTTGTAATTCGTGCCGAAGTGATTGTCTTTGACCTGGACGTTCGTGCCGGGGTTACGGCCGGCCCCGGCCGCGCCGTGCGGACCGTACAGCGCGTAGGACCCGCCGGCAAAGAAGTTATGCTCAATGATGACGTTGGTGAACGACAAACCATCATTCGCGCAGTTGAAGCACGACGACCCGTCACCCTCACCGGTGCCGGTCTCGCCGCGAGAGAAGACCGTGTTGTGGCGGAAGGTGATGTTCGAGATGGCCGCGCTGGTAGACGTCTGGAATCCGTCCGAATGCGCGCCGCCCGAATTGTACATCGGATAAACGAAGCAATACTCGACAAGGGCGTTGCTCGTCCCTGAGAACCCGTTCTCCACGTCACGGATTCGGCTGCGTCGAACCGTGTAATGATCCGACGACGCACCAGAGGATCCGTCGATCCCGCCCGGGTCGGGCGACTCGATCAGGCAATCTTCGACGATCACCGGGTGCCCGACGGTTACCCCGGTGTCAATGTAGATCCCGGACCAGAAGAACCCGTGAATCCTACACCTGCGGATGATCACGTCATTGTGGTTCACGACGACCGCGCCGGTGATGTCCAAGTCTTGGATGACCTGGCCGGCACTCGACGTGAAGAAGTCGCCCGAGCTCGTCGTGAGGGTCGTCGTGGCCGGTGCGTAACTCGTCGGGACGTTCGGGTAGTAGGTAAGGGTGCTCCCTGAGACGCTGGGGGTGTTGGCAGAGGAGGGCCACTGGAAGCCTGATGCCGCGGCGGGAGTGATCCGGGTGTAGTTTCCGCCACCCCCCCCGACCGCGGTCGGCATCAGGTTTCAGATCCGGTGAGCGAGCCGATCGCGATAGTGCAGGTATCACCGGCATTGACGGTCTTCGCCAGCGACGGAGTGCCCTTGAAGTTCATCCGCTTGTTCGTGCCCGCGGTGCTGTCGCAGATCTCGTTGTCGGCCCACGTCCCCGCCGGGGCGTTCGTCACGGTAACGGCCGTGGTGTTCGCCTTGCTCGCGGCCGACGCAGCCGAGCTAAAGTTCCCGGACAGGCTGACCCCGCCGACGGAGCCGCCCGCGGTCTGCGTATACCCGCCGGACGTCGACCACTCAGTGCCCGCAGTGCCCGCCGTGCTCAGGGTCGACAGGAACTTGACCTTGAACGGCAACGTGTAAGTGGCGATCGCCGCGGTGCCGGACGCGCCGCCGTTGAAGGCATGGTCGAGAACATCATTGGCATAGGTCGTGGCCTTGGCCATCACTTCACCTCATCCACGTGAACCTGCTCGATGAAGGCAAGGAGCTCGGCTCCGCGCTTCCCGCCCTCGCACGCCTCGACGATCTGGGCGGCCGCTCCCGGGGTGCTCTCGTTCGAGCCCATAACCATCTCCCGCTCCTGATAGCTCAAGCAGTCGTGGTGCTTCGTCACCTCTCCGATGTGCACCTTCGGGTGGTCATCAACCTGACCACACTGGTCGCACCGGAGCGCAGCGCGATCTGTCATTTGGACTCCTTTGCTTGATCGGAGGGCATCGCCACAAGACACGCCCCGGCTATAGCGGACCGACGAGCTTGCCGGCGTTGAAGAAGAAGTTGTTGTTGCCAACCTGCTGAGCCTGGCCGGCGGCGATCTGCCGCAGCTTGTCCAGGTCGAAGATCCCGGCCCGCAGCACGGTGATGTCCCCAGAGCTGTAGCCCCGAGCGGTGAGCGAGGCATCGTCCTGGGTGTCCAGCCAGGACTTGAACTCACCGACCTTGCGCAGGGCCTCGCGCACGTCGAAGACAAGCTGTCCGGCGCGCGAGTCGACCGCCAGCTTGTCCGAAGCCCACCCGACCGCCATCAGGCGGCCAGGGGTGTCAGTGAGAACGTGAGACTGGTGAGCGTGAAGGTGTTGCCGCTCGCCCACGCCTGGGATGCCGACAGCTGCGCCGAATACTGGAAGTTCCCGGCGGAAGTGGCGTCCCATACCGAAATGTCGGTCAGCGTCTCCGACGTGCCGCCGTTCGTCCAGACCGGCGCCGCGGTGGATAGGGTCATCGAGCCACTGGCCGCGGCGCCATACCCGATGGTCTTGCGGGTCGCGTCCCCGACTGCGGCGTTGTTCGCCCCGGCTGAGCCGGGGTCGCCGGTGTGCAGCTTGGCAGCCTGGGTGGCAGGGGCGGTGAAGGTGACACCGGCACCGTTGCCGCGCAGCACGTTCAGCCAGGCGTTGGCGGTGTTGGTGGTGCTCAGACCCCGGGTCATGGCTGGTTCCTCTCGATGATCGCCCGAGCCTGCGCCTCGGTGACCTGCATGATGGATTCGGCGACCGGCTGGTTCAGCAGGTTGCCGTCGGCGTCGCGAACCTCGCCGGTGGCGACGATGCGCAGCTCGTAGAGCTGGACGCCCGGTTCGGGGGTGCTCACTTGCTGTTCCTCCAGTTGTCCGGGATCAGGTCGGGCCGCTTGAGCTTGTAGGCCATCGAGATGATGTGCTTCTTCGTCGCGGGCTTGTCCCCGGCCCGGCCGAACGCCTGGATGGCGTTCTTGAGGTCGGCGACATTGCCGATCGGGAAGCTGTCGGTGCCCGCGATGGTGGTCTTCCCTGGTGGACCGGCCGCGGTGACCCGCTTGCGCAGCGCGGCGCGCTTGTCCGCGGCGACCTGACCGCGGGCCTTTGCGATCCGAGCGGCCCGTGCCGCCTCCGCCGGGCTCAGCTCGTCACCCTCGCCCTCGGACGCTTCATCCGCACCCTTGTCGGCGGCGTCCTCCTTGGCGTCCGCAGCCTCCTCGACGGCTTCGTCAGCGCCCTTGTCCTTCTTGTCCTCCGGGTCGTCGATCTTCTGCCCGGCGGCGACCAGGCTGGCGACCAGACCCTCCAGCTCGCCGAGGCGTTGCACTACGGCCGCATCAGCGCGCTCAGCCAGGCGCAGGTCCGCCATGTGTCGGGCGCCCGCTGCCACCAGTGCCTCGACGGACCCCGCGAGGTATGCGGCAGCCGCGATGGGGAACCCCTGGACGTTGACGTGGCAGGCGGCGACCAGCTCCAGCTCGCCGTTGATGCGTCGCCAGTCCCCGGACGGCGGAGACGCGCGCATGACACGGACCTGTTCGGGGGTGACGCCGGGACGGAGAGCACCCGCAACCCAGATGCCATGGGAGTCCTCTCCGGCGGCCACGTCGGCGACCGCCGAGTTCGTGTCGTCGTAATGCTTGACCACGGAGGCCACATTCATCGCCGGGTCGGTGGTGGAAGCGTGCCCACCGGACAGGGTGAGCTGACCGACGCGGACACTCTTGCCGCTGGCCGTGACGTGCTGGCCGGTGCGGAAGTAGGCGTAGGTGCCGGTGCGGTTATGGGGGACGGGCACCGACCCCGCCATGCCGATGTGCGACACCCCCCATGGGGCCAGGTGCCCATAGACCCGGCCCTCGTCGGTCACCGTGACCGTGGTGACCTTGTCCAGCTTCGGGTCCTCGAACCAGGCGTCCGGCGCGGCCACCGGCACGCCCCCGGCGGCCAGGGCCTGCAGGAGCGGGTCGGTCAGGTCGTCGACCTCGGTGTAGACACCGTCGGCCAGCTGATCGGGCATTGTGTTCTTCCCTTCGGTGTCGCCGGTGACCCGGCCGGATCGCAGAGCCGCCAGTAGGGCCGCTTCGGGGGCGATGGGAGCACCGGCGGCATGAACGCCGAAATGCCCGTGGTGGTGGCCGTTGCCGCCAACGTTGAACCGAGACCCGGTCCAGACGGCAGTGTTGCGCTTGTGCAGGTTCTGGCAGTACCCCTTGGCACGGACACCCATGTACTTGGCCAGGTGTCGGTAGCACCGCTTCCAGTCGCCGGGGGTCAGCCAGCGGATCTTGAGAGCACCCTTGCCGGTGGACCAGTACCGCCGGAGTCGTTCCGCTCGGGGGTCGGGGCTGACGGTCAGTGGGGCGTCAGCGACGACGGCATCGGTGGACGTCATCTGCCGCTGGACGTCGTCGAGCTGGGTTTGGTTGAGCGGGACGAGCAGCAGGTCGGGCTGGTCACGCAGGGCGCCGTCGGTGACGTACCACTTCTCGTCCCAGCGTTCGATGCCACCCCCGGCGGTGATCTTCCAGACGTCGAGGACGGCGCCCTGGTCGACGTCGTGCACCAGTGCGTAGACCTGCGCCGCATCGTGTTGGGGGGTGTCGCTCTGGGCGGCACTTAGAAGAGCGCCGAGGGGTTGGGTGCTGGTGCAGTCGGCGGGCGGCAGGAATGCTCGCGGGGCGCCGTACAACCGGAGCAGGCCGACCGCGTCGGAGGTGACGGCGTCGGCGAGGTCGGCGGCTGTGGCGGTGTCGAGCACCTCCAGCGGGCCGGGTTCGGTCCAGGGTTGCCAGCTGCCGTCGGCGGCCAGTGCTTCCTGGTCGCCGTCGCCGACCCGGCGGACCAGGTGCAGCAGCAGGTCGGGGTTGTCCGGTGAAGTGGCGCCGTAGAACCCGGTGTCCAGGCATTCGGTGCAGCCCAGGATGCCGGAGTCTTCCGCTTCGATGGCGGCGACGACGCTGGTCAGCGTGGAGTGGGCCCAGGCTCCGGCGAGCTCGTCGTGCTCCAGGCGGAACAGGTCCCAGGCGGTCACTTCGGCGCCGACGTGCTCGCGCAGCGCGCGGGGCGGCCGGTAGGTCCGTTCGTGGCCGGACATCACCTGGGGGAACGTCATGCGCCGCTCCACTCGGCGGGCAGCATGCTTTCCAGGCCGAGGGCGTGGGCCCGCTTCTTGGCGTACCAGCGGGCGTCGGGGTGTTGCTTGGCGTGGGCGACGCACACCGGTAGGTCGGCGGCGGTGAGTACCGGCGGGATGGTGAGGCCCGCGGACAGTAGCGCCTCCTCTTCGTCGGGTTCGACGGCGCCCAGGGGCTGCAGGGCGAACGACTCGTGCTGCCCGGCGAGCCACAGGCCGACGCCGTCGAAGGTGATGGTTTCCGGCAGGGTTCCGTCCGGCAGGCCCTTGCTGTACTGGACGGTCAGGTGCGGTACCCACCAGGGGTACTGCTGGGCCTGTAGGTAGGCGTCCTGGACGTCGGGTGACTCGAACAGGGCGGTGCGCAACTCGACGAGCTCGGCGGACTCGATGAGCAGCACCCCGGCTTCGTCAGGACCCAGCACGGCCCGGCCGCAGACCTGCGCCTCGAACGCGGCGATGTGTCCGGCCACGTCGAAGGCGTGACGGCGGATCGCGTCGACCAGCTGTGGGGCCAGGAACGCGGTGTCGCCGAACCAGAGCAGGGTGATGTGCGCCTGCTCCTCCTCGGACAGCGCGTTCACCGGGTCGTCGGCGGACGGGGTCGCCACCAGGAGGGCGCCGGTCGGCGTGGTGGTGTCGCCGGTTTCGGCGGCGCTTGCGTCGGTGCTCATCAGGTCACCCCCACCTGTTTGATCGCGGTGCGTTGCGGGTCGGCTGGTGGTTGGACCGGCGCCGGGTGCTGCTGCGGGAACTGCACGACGTTCGGGTCGCCGTTGGTGACGGGCTGCGGCGGCGGGTCGGCGAGGTGACCGAAGGTGTCGGGGAAGGTGCGGCGGAGCAGTTCGACGACGGCTTGGTCGGGTAGTCCGGTGAGCTTGTCGAGCAGCTTGTAGAGGCGTTCGTCCTCGCTGGGCGCGTCGGACTCCGCGTAGCCGTGGACCCGCCGCCACGCCGCGCCGGACAGCACGTTCAGGCCGATGCCCTGGGTGGCTTCGTCGGAGGCGTTGGGCCGGGTGACGATCTCGCTCGGGTCGTACCAGATGACGACGCGGGAGATCTCCTGCTCGGTGAATCCCATGCCGCGCAGCTGCGGGTACAGGTAGATCGAGGTGAAGGCGTCGGCGGCGACGAGCGCCAGCGGTTCGATCGAGGCTTTGTACATGCCCTCGTCGATGACGACGGCGTTGGAGTACTTGACGTGCTGCATGCCGGTGATGACTTCCTTCGGCATGTCCAGCCCACCGAGGATCCGTTCCAGCACCTTCTCGATGCGGTCGGTGAGCCACTGGTCGGAGTGCCGCTCGAAGGTGACGTGGCGGATCTTGGCGCCCTCATCGCCGGGCCCGGTCACCAGCATCGGGACGACGGTGGCAGCGGACGTCTCGTCGTTGATCGGCTTGGTCATGGTCTCGACCAGGTCGGACAGGAACTTGCCGGACGGGTCGTCGGTCGTCGACGCGCGCAGTGCGTCGAACGGGTCGCCCTGTTCGTCGACGGGTGGCTCGGCGGTGTGCTTGGGATTGACCGCGGACGCGACGCCGTCGGGCACGAACAGCAGACCGGCGTTGAGGCGGCTGCGGGTGGCGCCGCGGACGAGGCGCTGCAACATCAGCAGCTCCTCGATGGCGTCCGCGATGCCCAGCAGGGAGGAGTCGGGTTCCATGGAGTGCTGTGGGTGCCGCCGCCAGATCCGGGCGATGAACGTGCCCGGTGGGAGGAGGGTCTGCTGCCCCCCGTCGCGTCGGCCCTGCAGTACGGCGGTGCCGTCGCCGCGGACCGTCATCTCCGCGGTGGAGCGGATCGCCCACCGGCTTGGGGTGACGTCGGTGGCGGGTAGTTGGACGAACAAGCACTCGCCCGGGACGCAGATGTTGAGCACCAGGGACCGGATCATCCCGGCGGCGTCGCTCTTGAACAGGTCGTCGACGAGGTCCTTGACGGCGGACGCCAGGCGGTTGTTCACGCCTGGTTTGCGGCCTCCGGATTCGACGTCCGTCGGGGGCTCGTTCGACGCGCCGCGCACGGCGCCGTAGAACCGGACCCGAGACAGCAAGCCGCCCAACATGTTGCAGCCGTAGTGGATCTCGCCGACGCGCTCGTAGGCGATCCACGCCTCCCGCTGCCACTGCAGGATGGTGCGGTGCTGCAGGGCGGCGTTCTGGACGGTGATGCGTTCGGCGGAGGCGGTGATGGACCGCGGCGCGCCGTAGGGTGCGGAGACAGCACGGTGACCGGGGGGTACGGGAAGTACCGGGTGGTCATCGTCGGCAGCCGGGCGCAGCCAGAAACCCATGGGGTGAGGGTAGCCGCTAACACCCCTGGTGAGGAGCGTTACCCAGAGGTGCGCGTGTACCGAGTGCGAGTATCCCGCACTGACGGTAAACCATAGCGACTATCCTTGGCGGCGTCAACACGGGCCTGAGCGAGGGTGTCCACCTGCGCCCAGACGGTCCCCGGGAAGATGTCCTCCCGTCGCCACGCCTGCAATCGCCGGGCACCACACTTGCACCCACCAGTCAACTGCACCTGGTACGGACCCACCTGGCCGCCGCGGAATGTCGCCTCGATCGGCCCGTCCAGCGGCAGGTCCACCCGACTGATCCCGCCGCCCGTCTGCCAGCCGACCACCAGGCCCCGCGCCGTGATCAGCACCCGGAACATCAACCCCATCTGCGGAAAGCCAGCCTGCGTGTGCGGCAACTCCGCCGGGTACGGATCGACCGTCGCGGGCATCAGGTCGGCGATCAGCTCAACGGTCTCTCCGGGCTCGTACAGCATCAGCGTTCCAATCGCTCCAGTACCGCGTCGAGGGCCAGCGCGGACGCGCTCGCGGCGAGGACTCGAATCGCCAGCCGACCCAACGAGCACCGAGCCGCCAGCAGGATGCCCGCACCCATCCACACGGACATACAGGCGCTGCAGGACGTCAAGGTGGCCACCCGGTCCCGGAAGGAGAACTCCGGTGCGTCACCCGCCCACCGGTCGATCCACTCCCGCACCGGCCGGGTCAGCTCATCCTCCACCGCCAACTGGGTCAGCCGCTTCGTCGCCAGGGCCACCAGGACCGGGTTCACGAGACGGATCGCAGCGATGACGCGACCGCGCGGCGGGCCTTGCCGACACCGATCTCGGCCAACTCCTCCCGGGAAGCATGGATGGTGCTCATCCGCCGCCCACCGGCGATCCGCAGGTCCCGGCACGGCTCGCTCGGTCGAGCCATGCACGTCGGGCAGGTATGCCCCAGCGCCAGCGACACGCGGTCGACATGCCCGCAATGCGAACAGGAGTGGCTGATCGTGCGGCTCATTCCGTGTCCCTCCCGATCACTGCCAGAGCGATCGCCGCGGCCGTCAGGACCAGACAGGGCCCCCACATGTCCGGTCGCAGCAGGACCCACAGTATCGCGGTGACCAACAACAGAGCGACACCCCAATGACTCCACTTGACGCGCCCCAACGCCTCAAGGGCGCGAGTCCTGCGGTTGCGTCCGGCTGGCATGGGTCCACCTCCAAAGGTTCGCGCCGTACACCGACCCGTAGGCCACCGCGGACACCAGGAACCCCCACTGGCCGGAGACGACGGCGTACGCCACCCAGAGCAGCTGCGCGCCCAGTCCCACCGCCCAGCCGCGCCAGTCCTTGCGGCCAGCCAACCACAAGCCCAGCACTCCGACCGCGGTCAGCAGCCACGACCACCACCACGCCGTCATCGGCCGAACCTCAACCAGCACCGGCAGTTCGCCCGCAAGCCGATCGGCGCGGACGGATCCCCCGGGAACTGCAACTTGGCGTCGCCGGACAGGAACGGCGAACCCAGCGGCTCAGTCTGCCCCTGCAGAGCCCGGTGCGCGTCCCGCACCCGGTTGTCCCGCCGCGTCTCCCACGTCTTCGTCGACCACCCCGCCAACTCCGCAGCGGCCATCCGCGCCGCGTTCGCCACCGCGGTCGCCACCATCCCCGCCAGCAGCGACGGCGGGTCGGACGCCGTGGGAACCGTCGCCTCCCCCGCACGCCCGCCGACGTCCGTCGTCGACGGGTCACCCGCCGTACGTCGGTCCGTCCACAACAGGGCCTCCGCCAACACCTGCATCCCCGTCTCCGCGGCGACCCGAGCAGCCGCGTCCACGTGAGTCCAGAACTCGTCGCCAGCCCGCCCCGCCTGCGCCCGCTGGTCACCCAGCGCCCGCTGCGCCACCGCCAGCAACGCGCCACCGATGTGCGCGGGAAGGTTCAACGCCCGCTCCACCGCCGCCGCGTTCCCCCGGAACCCCGCGTGCGCGCCGCGCCACGCCAGGTACAGCGCGTACACGGTGAGCAGCGCCGGAACCAGCGCGTCCGTCTCATCCCGCGGCTCCGCGGGCTCATCCGGCGGCGGCTGCTGCGGATCGGTCATCGCCACCCCCGCGCCGGGACCACCGCAGTCTGCGGCGCGTACTGGATATGTTCGTCCGCGACGGTATGCAGCGTCGTCGATCCCGGCATCCCCGCGGTCACCGCCTCCGGGAACAGCCCCGCGGCCAGGCCCTGCACTGCAGCGTCCATCCGGTCCGGGCTGTAGCCGGAGGAACCGTAGACCCACGACGTCAGCTGAGACTCCAGGTCGGCGAGCACGTTCAGATGGTGCACCCGACCTCGGGCGTAGGCGCCGCCCACCGGCTCGGCCCGGACCGCCTTCGACTTGCTCGACCAGACCTCCCGCATCGGCGGCATCGGCAACCCGGCATGCTGCGCGGACTGCCGCAGCATCTGAAAGACAAGGTTCGCACCCTGGTTGGTCTCCGCGATCACCGTCGCCGAATGCTGATGCGCCGCCTTCACCGCGATGTCACCCCACTCCGTCGGCGAGTAATGCCCCGACAGGTCGTCCACCACCACGGCATGCCGATGCAGCACCGGCCACGTCCGGGACACGTACAGCACCACGATGCCGCACTCGTCATGAGGACGTTCCGCCACCGTCGGGTCGACACTGACCACCTTGATCCACGGCATGTTTGGCGGCAGGCTCTTGAGCCGATACCGGTTGATGACCGCCTCCGACGTCGTCGCACCGGCGACGTCGTCGAGCATCTCCCCTTCAAGCTCCTGCCGACCCAACGGGGTACCGCCGTACAGCCCCTCCAGGACGTCCAGGTACGCGCCGGACAGGTACCGGTTGTCCCTGGTACGACCCCGCCGGATCAGGATCTTTCCCGGCGCCTTCTGATGCTCGGCCAGCAGAGTGCGCAGCAGCGGCACCCGCTTCGGCGTGGTGGTGGCCAGGACCTGCGGGCGAGAGCCCAGCCGGACCGCGATCCGCAGGTTCTCCCACGCCGTCGCGTCGTCCTCGGCGGACCGGATCTGCTTGTAGGTGGCCAGCTCGTCAGCCCACCCTGCATGGAATTGCGGACCACGCAACTGGGCGGGTTCCTCCGCCGAGAAGACCGTGCACATGCCGCCGTTGGGTAGATCCAGTCGCCGCCGGGACGGGTACCAGTGCACCCGGTCACGCACGCTCGGCGGCCAGATGTTCAACAGACCCGACGGGCCCTCCAACATGACGTCCCGCACGTCGGCCGCGGTCCGGCCGAGCAGGGCGACACGCAGGCGGCCGGTGTCCCGGCCCAGCGTGGCCCACCCGCCGTCCAACGCCCGCACCCACTGCGCCCCGGCCAGGCTCTTGCCCCACCCGCGACCGGCCAGCGCCAACGCCACCGAGAACTCGCTGCCCGGTTCGTCATTGCGGATCGGCAGGATCTGGCTCGGACGACCGTTCCACGACCAGTCGTACTCCAACGCCGCCAGGTCCAGGCCGTCCAGCACCCGCTCCTGCTCCTCCGGCGGGAGCAGGGCCACCTGGTGCTCCAGGGAGAGCTCTGCGACAGTCACACGAAGTAGCTGCCCTGGACGACGACCTCGGAGTTCTGAACCATCCCGAACCAGCTGGGAATGAGCGGCACTCCGGTCCCGGCGCCGTTGCCCTCGGTCGCATTTATCCACTGGTTGAGCCGGGTGTCACTGGCCGAGGTGGGGAAGTACAGGCTCATCGTGAGATTTCCGGCGAACGGGCGCCCGAAGCCCTTGTAGACCCCGCCGCCCGCGTACGGGCACCAGAACCAGGCGTCCATGATCTGGAAGGTCAATCCGGCGCGGGGAGCGACCGGCAAGCCGATATACAGGTTGCCGGTGCCGCCACTGACAGCAGCACCGGCCAGGAAGCTGATCCAGATCGAGCACTTGCCGTGGTCCAGCCGGTACTTGCCCAGCTTGGTGATCGTCCCGCCGGGTTGCACGGACCCGTTCGACGTCCAGGCAGGGGTGTAGTCGGTGAGGGTGGTGTCCTTGACGGTGTTCTCGATGGCGGTCGCGGCGTCGTAGATGTTCTGCGGCCCGTTCGCCGGGTCGGTCAGGTTGGGGGTCGGCCAACCGTAGGTCGTCGTGGCTCCCATGCGGCCGATCATCCCACGCCCGCCCGCGTTGATACCCCAACGAGGTACTGTGCCGAACGTGACCGCACCGCTGCCGCAGGAAATCCTCGACGCGATCGCAGCCCGCGACGCGGCGACCGGCGACGGCCTGGTGGAACCGGACTACGACTGCGCAGCGGACCGGCACCTGTTGCTGGGCGAGGTTGGACGGTTGCGTGCGGCGGTGCAGCGACTGGCGGCCGGACGGCCGTCGGCGTCGGTGTGAGGGAGCGCGATGGCAGTCAGGTCGGTCATGAATGCGAAGAGCGACAGCACCGTGCAGGTGGCGCCCGCTGCCCGCTCGATCTGCGCGCTGCTACTGGCCAGAGACGTGGCCGTGCAGCACCTGGACGGTGTGCTGGACGTCCTGATGAACGACGAGCGGCTCCGCGACAACATTCCGCACAGCATGGCGGAGATCGTCGCCGACGTCGACGCCGCCCATCAGATCTACCTGGCGCAACTCGTGACCGTCGTGGAAGCCGATCAGAGCGGTACCCCACGGCTGTAGGGCTACGATCCCGGGCATGACAGACACCCGGGTCGTCAGGTCCACATCCGCGCTCACCCCCGACGGACTCCTCGGCTACGCCAAGGGCCTGGCCGTCGTCATCGGCGGCGTGCTCACCACCATCGCAGGGTTCGTCGGGCAGGACTGGCCGTACATCGGCTGGGTCGAGCTCGCCATCGCCATCTGCACCGCCATCGCCGCCGTCGCCGTGCCGAACAAGGTCAAGCCGGTGGTCATCGAGGACGGCCCGCTCAACGGGTCGGTTCCGCCGCCAATCGTGTGAATGTCCGCACCGAGTCAGGGACCGACCGACCGGACGGACATAAGACTGGGGGGATGGACGCGCAACCGACCCCCGCCGCCCGGCAACCAACCTCCGATGATCGGTTGGCCGCGCTGGAACGCGCGATCAGCAACCTCGTCTCACGGGTGGAGGTCCTGGAGAGGGTCATCCAGGACCGCTACCCCTGATCCGCGACCGTCCCGTCGACGACCTCCGGATCACTGACCACCAGGTCGTCCAGGTCCGGCGCCGCCGCCGGAGTGTTGTCGACGACCAACGCGGCCAGCCGACTACGGATCCGCGACGCGGGCGACTCCCCGGTCATCGCGCTGCTGGTCGCCAGGTCATGCTCCGGCGGCAGCACTGGGACAACGTCCGGGGTCTTGAAGCCGGTCATCTCCAGGATCGTCTTCGCCGCCGCCACCCGGGGCGCACCGATGCCGTTGCACGCCACATCCACCAGCGCGGCGGCGGCCTGCGGTGCGCCACCGGCCAGGATCCGCCACGCCAGATGCAGATGTTCCGGCGAGCCCAGCTGCAGCGGCTCGCCGTCGTCCCGGATCGCTACCGTCATGGGGCAATGGTAGGAGACGGGCTAGTCGTGCGAGGGGTACTTGCCATCCGCATCGACCAGATGGGGAAGCGGGCGAACCTCCCCGTCGGCCAGCGGCACATGCAGTCGCCCGGACTTCTGGGTGTCCGCCGTGTAGCAATCCGTCATCGGACCCAGCTGCAGGGTCAGTCGGTCCAGCAGTGGGTAGGCGAAGTTCACCAACCACTCCGCCCGATGCTGCCCAGGGAAGGCGGGTGGCGGCTCGTCCGCCAACACCTCGTACGAATGCCAGATCTCGTCCAGCACGTACCGGGCCTCCGGATGCCGCCACCACTCCGGGCACCACTTCGCCGCCGACGAGGTGAGCTGCCGCCGGAACGTCGGCGCGAACCACTGAGCGAAGAACGCCACAGAATCCTCGAACTCCGTCGGAGGCTGTGTACGAACCCGACGACGCTGCCGATCCACCGGCTCCTCCGGCTCATCCACATCCGGGTTCGCCACGCTGACCAGCTGGAACAGGTACTCGGTGTCCGGCTTGAGCCCCGGATCGCAGTACAGCCCCTCGTAGACGACCGCGCGCAGCAGGTCCTCCCGCTCACCATTAGGCAGCCGGGTGGTCCGCTCCACCCGGTAAGCGAACGCATCCGGGTGCATCTCCCACGCCAGAGTGACCGACGTGCGGGTCACCGCGACCACATCGACCGCCATCAGGCCACATCCTCACCGATCGGCGGAGCATCCACCGCGACGAGCGACTCCGCCTCCTCGACGTCCTCCGCCTCCTCGACCGCCCCGGCAAGCTCCGGGTAGTCGGCCAGGAACGCGGCCTTCGACGCATTCACCAGCGCAGCCATCTCCGGCCGCTCATGCCACGGCAGCAGCTGCAGCACCACGGCGCGCTCACCGGAGGCCACCACCACGGCCCGCCGCGGCGGAAGCTGCGCCAGATCCGCCGGAGACAGGATCGGCTCCCGCGTCCAGTTCATGTTCTCCGTCCGGGACCCGCCGGACCGGCCGCTGGACCGGCTCGTCGTGTGACGTTGCACGTCCTGCTCGCCGATGGCCTTGCTCATCTCCTCCAGGAACTTGATGTCGATCAAACCCCGGCCGATGAGGCGGATCACGGACGCGCCGAACAGCTTGTCGAACCCGTCGTTGCCCCACGCGGCGCGGCCCTGCGCAGGTGACTGCAGGTAGGGCGCGATGAAGATGCCTCGGCCGCCCGCATGGGACACCAGGTCCGGCAGTGACGCGATCCGGCAGACGTTGGCGACCTCGTCGAGCTGGAATACCAGCGGCACCTCCAGACGCCCGCCCTGGCACCGGGCGGCATAGTCCTCCGCCGCCCGGATCGTGGCGTTCGTCATCGCCGCCAGGATGGGTCCGAACGACCCGATGCCCTCCCGGGACAGGCAGATCATCGTGTCCCCGCCACTGCGCACGAACGCCTCCGGCGAGAACTCTGCCCGTGCATCATCCGGGCCGGTTCGCTGGATCCACTCCCGGGCCGCCTCGTTCAACAGGAAACCGACGAAGGTGGCCGCAGTCTCGTAGACGCTGTCCCGGGTTTCCGTATGCAGCTGTTGGACGCGGCGGATCTGCAGGGCACGCGACTCCAAGCCGTGACGACGGAGCACGTCGACAGGGAACTTGTTCTGCGCCTCCTGCGTCCAGTCCAGCACCTGAGTCACCGGCAGCTCCTCCAGCGCGGCAGCCAGCAAGAGGTTCGCCAGCAGGCCCTGCCCGGACGAGTCGAAGAATGCGTCGGTCTTCGCGTCCGCCGACCGCGAGGACTTCGCGAACTGCTCGGCGACCTCCGTCGCCCGCGCGCCCCGCTGGTCCAACTGGCGCACCGACCCTTCCCGACCTGGTCGAGTGGTCAGGCCGCCGCGGATGTAGCTGAGCGGGTCGTAGAAGAACGACGGCTCCACTCCGGCGATGTCCTGCGGGTCGAACACCCATGTCGTGCCCTTGTCGGCCCGGCTGGTGTAGAGCGCCGCCACCACGTCCGGCCGGTTACTGGTCACCCACACCGGCCCCGGCGCGTCCAACGCGCCCGTGATGACCAGCCCGGTCGTCTTGTGCGAACCCGGGCCCATGATGGCGATCACCCCGTCCCGGAACCCTGCCCAGAACCACTTGCCGGTGCGCACCACCTTCGCCAGTGGAATACCGACGAGACCCTCCGCGGACAGCTGGGCGTCCTCCGCGTGCTTGCGCACCGCGTCCTCGGTGAACGACTCACCACGACCCAGATAACGGGCCACCGGGTCGACCCGAGTCTTCCCCGGCCGGGAATGCCGCAGACGCTCCCACGCCAGGAACGCGACCAGCGTGGCTACCGCCACCCCGACGGCCAACGCCGTGTACGGCCCGGACCACGGCCGCGCACCGAAGAGCCAGGTGAGCAGGACCTGCAGCGGGTTCAACCCGCCCGCCGCCCATGCGCCGGTATCCAGCAGCGCGCCGACCTGCAGCACCAGGTAGAACGCGGACAGTGGGACAACGACCGCGATGACCTTCTTGAGGGTCCGCAGCGTCGGATCCCCGCCGACATGGCGGGCCGGGACGACGTCCTTCATGCCGCCACCTGCTGCGCGTCCAGCCACTTCTTCGCCGTGTCGCTGTACGGCTTCTCCAACTCGGTCAACTCGATCTGCACCGGAATGCCGGGCCGTTCCCCCACCTTCACCAGACACAGTCCCCGTCCGGGCCACTGCGCGTTCTTGCCGACCTGCGGTGACCAGGTCGGCGGTGCCGTCCAGCGGGTCAGCGTCTCCCGTTCCACCTGCGTCAGGTGCACAGCCTCGCTCAGCGCAGGCATCTCCGAGCCGCGCAGACCGAACGCCACGACCATGCCGCAACGGTCCAGGATGCCGCGCGCCTTGGCGACATCGGCCCGTGTCTGCACCGCGGCCAGATCATCCATCGAATGCGAGACGAACGTCGTCACCACACCCTTGTCCCGGTTCAGTCGGGTCAGGCCGTCCGCCAGATCCGGCAGGCCCTCCGCCGCACGCAGCGCCCGCCACAGCTCGTCGACCACGATGTGGTAGTTCCGCTGCTCCGCCAGCCCCACCGCGGCGAGCGTGTTCGCCACCGCCACCTCGCCGAACCCGATCGCCCAGGACAGCATCAGCGCCGCCGCCCGCAGCCGGGTGTCCGTGTCGTCGAGTGCGCTGACGTCGAACACCGCATGCGTGTCCACCCGGAACCGCACCGTCGTCTCCTGGGAGAACACCTCGCCCAGCCCATAGCCGTTGGCCAGACTCTGCAGGTTCGACAGCAGGTCCCCGGCGACCGCCCGGTACTGAGCCAGGTCGTCATAGGACTGCGCAGCGGCATGCATGGTCGCCGTCGGCGTCTCCACCAGGTCCCACAGATCCTCGATGATCGGGACCCGGTCGGTGATCCGCGAATCCAGCTCCCGCAGAGCCGCCGCGACCAGCAGCACCTCCTTGTCCCGCAGTGGCGTCGACCGGTGCAGGGTCAGCAGCGTCTCAACGGCCGCCTGCCGACGGCCGCGGGACACCGCGAGCAGCTCCTCCGCCTCCTGATGGAACCC
>Ga0070674_100000797_pt1 | contig 16198 bp, 12 predicted proteins | sample KBSM33metaG_FD_65344 | JGI IMG/M metagenome (GOLD analysis project Ga0070674, IMG submission 65344) | Miscanthus rhizosphere microbial communities from Kellogg Biological Station, Michigan, USA - KBS M3-3 metaG | ecosystem: Host-associated > Plants > Roots > Rhizosphere > Soil ... | reverse complement strand
TCTACAACTGGCAGATGTCCGTGACGAGGAAGCCCACGTACGGCGTGCACGCGCTGGTGGACCGCGCGTCCTGGCTGCCCGTGATCCACGACTTCTTCACTCGGCAGTGGCTGATCACGGTCACTGCGCTTGCTGCATGCTTCGGACTCGTCGTGCGTTGGCGCTCGGCGTCCGGCCCTGACCGGCTGCTCGTCCTCTGGGTCGCGCTGGGGATGCTCGAAATGATCGTCCACGACGTCGGCAACGAGCGCCGCTACATCTTCCTGATACCGGCGTTCGTTGTACTGGCGGTGCTGGTGCTCGTGCGCGACGGCCGGCTGCTGCCGATGGCCGCGGCGGCGGTGCCGGCGCGGGTGCGTTGGCTCGCCTTGCCCCTCGTGCTGTACGCCGCGTATATCGCGCTCGGCGCAATCGTGAGGCTACCGTTCCTTTATGACGTGCGACCGAGCGTTCGTGCATCCGCGGTCGCCGCGGTTCTCGTCACACTGACTGCCTACGCGTCCTGGAAGCGACTGGGACCATGGCTCGCAGGACAATCCTGGACGAGCGGCGCCGCGCTCGTGATCGTCGGCGTGCTGATGGCCGGCGATCTCGCGCAATTCGGTCAGTGGGCGGCCGCCCGCACCTACAAGAACGTGACGGCCTCACGGCTCCTGGGCGAGTGGCTGCCGCCTGGCACGCTCGTGCAGGGAAAACTCGCGAACGGCCTCGCCCTCGACAATCGCATCAAGCCGATCTTCGTCGGCCGCGGATTCGGAAACTATGAGGATCGACTGACGAGGACCGACACGCATTACCTCTTGACGTATCTCACACCGTGGAAAGGGTACGAAGGTCCAGTGATCACCGACGTGCTCGACGGATGCCCCGGATGGCGTATTCTGAGAACTTTCGATGTCGCCGAAACCGCCGGCGGGCACGACCGCGCCGCGCTCATCTTGAAGCCGGCCAGCTGCCAGCCCGCCCGGAGCCCGAGTGCGAAGGATTGACGACCGCGCCATCAAGGCGCATGCAGATCTCCGGTTCCGCTCGGAGTACGACTACGCGCTGTTCGAGTATTACCGGAGCGCCAAGGTCTTCGCGTTTCTGGACGCCGCTGGCGCCACGTTTCACGGCCGGGTGCTCGACGCCGGCTGCGGCGGCGGCGGGATGCCGCTGTCGTTTGCCGAAGAAGCCGACGAAGTCGTCGCCATCGATCTCGTCCCGCGATTCAAGAACGCGGGAACGCGTCTGGCATCCGAACGCGGCATCGCGAATCTGCGATTCCTGCAGGCCGACGGCCAGGCGCTCCCGTTCGCGGACGGCAGCTTCGACGTCGTGCTGTCGCACGCGGTCATCGAGCACGTCGCAGACGCGCTGCGCTACCTGCGTGAGTGCGCGCGTGTGCTGAAAGCGGGCGGATGGATGTATCTTTCGACCGCGCCGTATCTCTCGTTTGCGGGCGCGCATCTTCCAAGGCTCAAGGTTCCGATCCCGCTGCACCTCATCGCCGGACGCCGGATCGCGTTCACGACGTTTCGGTATCTCGCGCGGCATGCGACGTGGGCGCTCAAGGAACAAGCCAACGAGAACTCGTTCATCAAGCTCGCTCAGCAGGGCATCAGCAAGCACGATGACCTGCTCGAGAAGGTGCGGATCCGGCGGCTTCGCCGACAAATCGCCGACGCGGGGTTCGTCGTCGGCACCGAGGATCTCTACGTGACTGGAACCTTCCGGCGCCTGCCGATGGCGCACTGGCTGCGCGACAGCCCGCTGACGCAAGACATCGTCATCGGCCACGTGCAGTACCTGTTGCGCAAGGCGTGAGCACGCAGGCTGAGGCACGGAGTCATCGCGTGTTGTCGTATCTCGATTGGTCGTCACCGCTCGACGCGCTGCGCCGGCTGACGTTATTCCGTCAGGTGTCGTCGCACACGAAGGTCTCACGCGAGAAACTGAACCGTCTCTACGACCTCGCCCATCAGATCGATCGGGAGTCCGTGCCCGGCGCCATCGTCGAATGTGGGGTGTTCAAAGGGGGCGCTGCAGCGCTGCTCGCGCACTCTTCGCCGGCTCGTGAGGTCTACTTGTTCGACTCCTTCGAAGGACTCCCGCCGCCTGGCGCCAATGATGGCCAGCAGGCTCGTGATGCCTATCAGGAGGGCTGGTGCGCGGGGACCGAAACCGAGGTCCGCGAGGTCTTCGAGCGGCTGCACGTCCTCGGACCGCGCGTTCACTTCGTCAAGGGTTGGTTCCAGGACACGTTTCCTACGTCCACGGTTGGTCCGGTCGCATTGCTCCATGTGGACGCCGACTGGTACGACTCGGTTCGCCTCTGCCTCGAACGGTTCTGGGATGACGTGGCACCCGGCGGATTCGTTGTGTTCGACGACTATGCGCGGTGGGAAGGCTGTACGCGTGCGGTCGATGAGTTCCTGGCTGCGCGGGCCCTCGGGCCCCTCCAACCGACCGGCTCAGCGGGACACTTCATGCGAAAGGAGGCCGGACCTGTAGACCGTAGTCCGTAGACCGTCCGTAGTCCGTAGTCCATAGTCCATAGTCCGTAGTTCGTAGACCGAAGACTGAAGACTGAAGACTGAACCGTCGTCCGATCCGGTACTCCCGTACCAAAGCCCACGCGCCTCGCGATGTAGAATCACGCGATCCCCTCGTCGTCGTTCCCGCCATGGCCGAAGTCGATTCGTACCGTCCTGATGACCGCCGCGCGGTCGAGGCCCTGTACCGCCGCGTCTTCGGTACGGATGCGGCCGAAGCCAGCCGGCTGCGGTGGGAGTGGCAGTACGGGCGGAATCCGAACAATCCTGGCGGCGCGCCTGTGATCTGGATCGCGCGCGAGGGCCCGACGATCGTCGGCCAGTACGCGACGATGCCCGTGCGATTGTGGGTGGGCGGCCGGGAGCTCGACGCGTCGTGGGGCATGGACGTGATGGTCGCCCCCGAACGTCAGCGCCAGGGAATCGGCGAGGTGCTGTTCCGGACGTGGGACCGGAATACGGGCGCATCGCTCGGCCTCGGGCTGTCCGAGTCTTCGCACCGTCTGTTTCAGAAGCTGCGGTGGCCCGAGCCGGGGCCGGTGCCGTGTCTGGTGAAGCCATTGACGCGCCGCGCTTTTCGACGCGCGAACTGGCCGGAGAGCGTGAACCGGCTCGTCTCGGCGGTGACCCTGCCGCTCGTCAAGGTCGTGTCGCGCACGCGCCCGTTACGCGCGGAAATCGAGATGATCCGTCGTTTTCCCCCAGAGTTCTCGGCGCTGTGGGAACGGCTCGCTCCCAAGTTCGACTTCGCCGTCCGCCGGGATGCGCGCTATCTCAACTGGAAGTACATCGAAGCCCCCCACGTGCGGTACTCTGTAGCGGCGCTCAAGCGCGAGGGCCGCATGGAAGGTTACGCGGTCTATCGACACCGCCGTGAACCGCGGGGCCGCGTCACCAGTGTCGTAGACTTCCTGGTCGATCCCGACGACGAGCCAGGGATGAAGACGCTACTCCGGTGGATCGACCGTGAAGCGCGCGCGGAGGATTCCGACAAGGTCCGCGCGTTCGCGCTGCATGCGGGCTACCGGCGCCTGCTCAAGCGATCCGGATACTTCCAGGTGAAATCCACGATGGACTTCACCGTCAAAGTGAATGGCGCTCCTGTGCCGACCGACTTTTATCAGAACACCGACCGGTGGCACGTGACGCTCGGCGACTCCGACCAGGATCGATGAAAGCCGGCCCGTACCTCCTCGTCGGGATCGACACCGAAAGCGACAATCAGTGGGATGCGAAAGCCCGCGGCGCTCCAACGTTCGAAAACCTGTACGCTCTTCCGCAGCTCCACGCCCGCTTCGAGCGCCGCGGCGTCCGGCCGACCTACGTAGTCACACACAACGTCGCCACAGATCCGCGCTCGGTCGAGATGCTTCGTTTCGTGCTGCTGCGAGGCACCTGTGAGATTGGTGCGCATCATCATGCGTGGGAGACGCCTCCGTGTTCGCCCGATGATGTGGCGCGGCATGGATACGCGGCGTGGCTGCCGTCGGCGCAGTTCGAGCAGCAGCTCGGCGCATTGACCGAGGCCATCACCTGCGCCGTCGATGAACGCCCGGTCACCTATCGATCCGGCCGCTTCGGCTTCGCGGCCTCGCACGTCGCCGCGCTCGAGCGGGCCGGATATCTCGTCGAGTCGAGCGTCGCGCCGCTCTTCTACGAGGGGCACAAGGGAGGACCGGACTTCGTCGAAGCGCCGCTGAAGCCGTACTTTCTGGCGTACGACAGCGCCGTCCAGCCCGGATCGAGCGATGTGCTCGAAGTGCCATGTTCGTCCGCACTCGATCGCCAGGTGCCGCAGCGCCTCGCCTGGATGTACGCGCGTGCGCCGTGGCCGTATCAGACCAAGCGCATTCTCAGGAAACTGGGGATTGCGCGGATGCGGTGGCTGCGGCCATCCTACTCCTCACTCGACGATATGAAGGCGCTCGCGCGCCAGCTCTCCGCGCGCGGCGAGATCGTCTTGAACATGCTCTTCCACTCGAGCGAAGCCATCGTCGGCGGGAGCCCGTACAATCGGACGCAGGGCGAGCTCGACGCATTCTTCGATCGGCTGGAACGCTTCTTCGATTTTGCCATCCGCGAGCTGGGTGCGACGCCGGTGACGTATCGCGAGTTCCGCGAGGCCTACCTGCGGCACTGACGCCGAGCCGCCGTGCACATCCTTCACATCACGCCGCATCTGCCGCCCGACCAGGCCGCAAACGCGCTGCTCCCTTTCCATCTCGGCATGTGGGCCGAAGCGGCCGGCGACGAGGTCGGGTACGTCGCACATCCGCCGAGGCAGCAGCAGGGGCGAAGGGCGCGGGCAGCCACCTCACTGCCTGGCCGCGTCGCGTGGGTGGAGTCCCATCTCGAGTCGAGCGGCCTGGCGCGCACGTTGAGGTTGTCCACCGGCATGACGGCGATTGCCATCGCACGCGCGGTCGCGCCAGCGGTCGCGTGGGCCGATGTCGTCCATATCCACAGCAATGGACTGATCGCGGAGATCGGCGCGGTCGTGGCGAACCGTCAGCGGAAACCGGTGGTCCTGACGTTGTACGGCACCGAGATCTGGCACTACAAGCCCAAGCGCGGGATCGATCTGTTCACGCGCGCGTACCGGCGCGCGTCACACGTCGTGTTCTACAGTCACGGGCTGCAGACGCGGGCCACGGAGCTCGGCCTCGGACGGCGGGATACGAGTGTGATCTATCCGCCGGTGGCCCCCGAGTTCACCCTCCATGACGAGCGGACCCAGGCTAGTGCACGCGCGGCATTGGGCCTCAAGACCCGGCACCTGTTCGTCAACGTGAAGCGCCTGCACCCGCTCGCCGGGCAGCAGTACCTGATTGAGGCTCTCGGCGAAGTGATTCGCACGCATCCGGACACGAGGCTGGTGATCTGCGGGACCGGCGCACTGTTGCCCGAGCTGCAGGCGACAGCACGCGCCGCGGGCGTCGAAGGCCACATCACCTTCACCGGCCTTCTCGACAACGCCACGATCGCGCAGTACGACGCCGCCGCCGATGCCTTTGTGCTGCCGTCATTGCTCGAGGCCTGTCCAACAGTCGCACTCGAGGCCTTGGCCACGGGCACGCCCGTCATCTCATCCGACAATCCTGGAGGCGTCGAGCTCCGGGAGCTGTTCGGCTTCGACGTCTCCGTCGTCCCCCGCAAGCAGCCACTGGCCCTGGCCCATGCGATGATCCAGCTGCTCGACGACAAGCGGCGCGTGCGCGCGACGACGTCTGAGATCATCGAGCGGGAGTTTCGGCCGCCGGCCGTGCAAGCGCAGTACAAGGCGATCTACGAGCGCGCCGTTCGCGCCGCACACGGCCGGTAGGTCGCTCGTCCGTCGTCTTCGAGTGCGTCTCGTTTCAACCGTCAATCGTCATTGCTGGATGCGAGGAAGAATGGCTTTACTCGATGAGGTCACAAGCGGGATTGCAACTGCGATGAAAGCGCGTAACCAGGTCACGCTGGACGCGCTCCGTATGCTGAAGTCAGCGCTCACGATGAAGGGGATCGAGAAGGGACGCGATCTCGACGAACGCGAGGGGCAGCAGGTCGTCCAGACGCTCGTCAAGCAGCGCCGAGACTCCATCGAACAGTTCACCAAAGCCGGACGCCAGGAGTTGGCGGACAAAGAGGCTGCGGAGATCGGCGTACTCGAGCGGTTTCTTCCGCCGGCCGTGTCTGCGGACGAAATCTCGGCTGCGGTCGATCAGGCCGTCGCGGAGACAGGTGCGAAGACGGCCAAAGACATTGGCATGGTGATGAAGGCTGCGATGGCGAAACTGGCGGGCAAGGCCGTGGATGGAAAAGTGGTCAACGAAGCCGTCCGAAAACGGCTCGCACAGGGCTGAACCCCCTCGAGCCCCGGTCCAATCGACCCATTCCCATCCACGGCTTCGGCGCTAGCGCGGGTAAGCGACGCGCAGGGGCTCGGCAAGACGGACCGTAATCACGGCGCCACGTCCGATTCGCACGTCACGGCCGCGCGTCGAGAGCACGACTGCCGTTCCCGCTCCGCCGCCGGTGAGCGCGCCAATGCCCGCGCCCTTCTTCCCGCCGATGAGGGCACCGATGACGGCCCCACCCGCGGCGGGAATTCCGATCTTCAGTGCGTCCTGCTTCTTGGTCGCTGGTGCGACCGCAGTCCATGGACGCGTACGAAGACGATAGCTGGTCTCTTCGCGGGCAAGCGTAATCCGCGTGAATCGGACGCCCACGGAGCCGCGCCCTTTGACGCGGCCGGACCGCGCCGCGTGGGTGACGTAGCCCTGCACGCGGCTTCCGCTGGGCAGCACGTCGAGTCCGTCAATCACGATCGGACGAACGAGCGTTGCCGACACAGGATCCTCGACACTGGAGATGTCGGATCCGAAACGGTGGCCTACCGACAAACGCAGCACGGTGCCCGCCGGCAACGTCACCGATCGATCGAGTGCGACTCCCTCGGCGGGAGCTGCCAACAGCACCGAGGCCGACGAACCGCACACCAGCGTGGTGGCCAGAACTGTCCGAAGGATGTGAGCTCTCATTGAGCGCCTCCTCGCCAGCCAAGGAGGCAAAGGCGGTACCGCGAGACTACCTGAGCCGTTCAGCGACATGAATGTCGTCTGAACTCAATGGTTTACGCGCTCACGACGATTTCAACGCCAGCTCCAGCAATCGTCTCGCACTGCCCACTCATCGGGGCAGGCTGTCCACATCTACTCGCAGCGGAGCACCGTGATTGGGTCAACGCGCGTGGCGCGCCAGGCCGGCAGCAAACTCGCAAGCAGCGCGACGCTCCCGAGAATGGCGGCAACGCTCGCAAACGTCGCTGGGTCCGAGGCCGTGACACCGTACAGGAGCCCTTCCATCAGTCTCGTCGACAGGAGCGTGAGTGCGGCACCGCAGGCGATCCCGAGGCCCGCCATCCGCATGGCGTTCCAAAGCACCATGCCGAGAAGCGACTGCGGCGTTGCGCCAACGGCCATGCGGACGCCGATGTCATGGCGTGTCTGCAGCACGAGCTGCGACATGACGCCGTAGATGCCAATGGCTGCGAGCAGCAGGGCGAGCACCGCGAAGGAGGCGAGCAGCATCCGCGCGAATCGCTTCTGCGACAGCGAATCCGCGATGATCTCTTCCATCGTACGAGCGCCGTACATCGTCACCGCTGGATTCACTGAAAAAATGGCCCGCTTGATCTGCTCCGCCAGCGGTCCGGCCGGTAAAGAGCTGCGTACGAGCCAGCTGGCTCCGTTCGCGATGACCGGCATCACGGCGTCGGGAATCTGCCGGAACGGGAAATACATCTGCGAGCGGATCCGCGCCGTCGCATCGCTGTCGAGTCCCCAGTGCCGAACGTGCCGCACAATCCCGACGATCTCGTACTCGACGTTGATGATGTCGAAATGCAGGTGCTCGCCGATCGGATTCTTGGCGCCGAACACGGTTCGCGCCAGCTCCTCGTCGATGACCGTGACAAACGGCGAATGCTCCGTGTCTGTCGGTGTGATGAAGCGCCCGCGCACCAATTCGAGTCCAAGCGCCTGACGGTATTCGGCGGAGACCGCATAGAACAGCGCCCATGGCAGCTGGCTCTGCTCTGACGCGTGCGGCTGGCCGACGACCCAGAACGGCATTTCTGAATCACCGTTCATCGGCACGGAACCTTCGACGATGCTGACGGCCTGCACGCCTGGAACGGCGCGGATCTGTTGCTCAATCGCCTCGTATCCGGCGCGAACAGCGTTCGGCGCCGGATCGGTCGAGGGCGAGCCGGCCATCTCGAACGTCAGCAACTCCCGCGGATTGAAGCCTGGGTCCACCTGCCACAGGTGCCACATCGTCCGGACCATCAGCCCGGCTGCGGCAGTGAGCATCAGCGCGATGGCGATTTCACCGACGACGAGCACACGCTGGGCACGATGCCGCCCGGATCCACTGCGTCCTCCCTCACGCAGCGTCGCGTTCGCATCGCTGCGCGCGGTCTGCCATGCGGGAACCGCGGCGAACGCCGCGCCGGCGATGAGCGACGCGACGGCCGTGAACGCAAGAACGCGCGCATCGATCCCGATCGTGGCGTAGCGCGGCAGATCGACGGCGATGCGCGATCCAATCACGTCCAACAGCGCGCGGGCGAGCGCGATGCCCAGCGCTCCGCCAGCCACGGCGAGCAGGAGTCCCTCAGTGAGGATTTGACGAACCAGGCGCGAGCTGCCTGCCCCGAGCGCGCTTCGAATCGCAAATTCACGACGCCTGGCAGCGGCGCGTGCGAGCAGCAGGTTCGCGACGTTGACGCATGCGATGAGCAGCACGAACCCGACGGCGCCGAGCAGCATCAGCAGCGCCGGACGCACGTCGCCGACGAGATCCTCGCGCAGCGTGAGCACCTCGATGCCTTTGTCCTTGTCGACCGCCGGATATTCGCGTGCGAGCGCGCCTGCGATGGTTCGCATCTCGGCGCGGGCCTGTTCGAAGGTCACCCCCGGTTTCAGCCGCGCCACCGCGGACATTCCCATCGCCACGCTGCGATCCCAGAACAGTTCGTCCCGCGACCCGCCAATTGGCACGTAGGCCTGAGTACCGCCGGTCAGCGTGATATCGGTCGGGGCTACGCCGATCACGGTGTACGACAGGCCATTCAAGAGGAGCTTGGTACCGATCACCCCTGGATTTCCGCCGAATCGTGTTTTCCAGTACGCCGTGCCCAGTACGATGACCGGAGTGCCGCCGCGTGTGTCTTCGGTGGCGCTGAACGTTCGGCCAGCCTCGGCCTTCAGCCCGAGCACGTCGAAGAACGGCGCGGACACCATGGCCACGCGCAGACGTTCCGGCTGCCCTTGCCCGAGCAGATTGAGGCTTTCGGTTCTGAACGCCGCCATCGACTCGAACGAACGCGCCCGGCCCGCCCAGTCGAGAAAGTTGAGATATGACGTCGACATTCGCGCGAACTGCGGCGCCGACGTGTACAGCCTCGCCAGCCGATCGGGTTCGGGGAAGGGCAACCGATCCAGCAGCACGGCGTTGACGATGCTGAACATTGCGGAGTTCGCGCCTATGCCAAGCGCGATTGTCAGGATGGCCACGACGGCAAATCCGGGCGCCTTGATGAGCATCCGCATGCCGTATCGGAGATCCGCGACTACCGTCCCAAACATGGTGCCCTTTCGAGGATGGCCGCGGAGACCGGATCGGTCTAGAGCGGCAGTTCGTGCCCGGTGCTCGTCCACGCGCGTAGCTATCGCTGTGCCACCGCGGCGAAGGCGTCCAAGTCTAGTCGCACGTGAGACTTTGCGGGAGTGCGTGATGAATTCGGAAGAGCTCGACTGTGCGGGTGCGAACAATCCCGTCCCAGAAGCGAGACGGGCGCTATCCCCCTTATCCCTTACCCCTTTCCCCTTTCCCCTTTGCTTACCCTCCTCAGTCCGTACAAAAAAACGGGGCCCACGGTGACCCGCCGACCCCAAGAGGAGGATGGAAAGAGTTGGGCTCTTTCGCTGATTTAGACGATGCCGCGAAGTTGAAAGTTTTCGCGATCCGCCTGCCGCATATTTCGGCTCGATGAACGCGCGGCAACAGCGGGTGCTCGAGACGGCTGTGGTACCATCCGCGGCGTCCACATGTCCGTGTCGTCGCCCGGCCCTTCGGCGGCCGGTCCTGCGGCTCCTGCCGCCCAACTCGCTCGCTCAGCCAGCGTGGTTGGACTTGCGACACTGACGAGTCGCGTGCTCGGCCTCGTGCGCGATCAGGTCATGGCGTATCTGTTCGGCGCCGGCAACGCGGTCGACGCCTACAACGTCGCATTCCGGGTTCCCAACCTGGTCAGAGATCTGTTCGCCGAAGGGGCGATGAGCGCAGCGTTCGTCCCCACGTTTACCAGGACCCTCACGCGCGAGGGGCGTGAGGAAGCGTGGCGTCTCGGCAACAACGTCGTAACCACACTGGTCGTGGCAACTGGCGTGCTCATGGTCATCGGGCTCCTTCTGAGTCGCCCGATCGTGACCGCCTTCGCTGGTGACTTCGCGACCGTCCCCGGAAAGCTCGAGCTCACGATCCAGCTGACGAGGGAGCTGCTGCCCTTTCTCGTGCTCATCGCCGTGGCGGCCGCGATGATGGGGATGTTGAACTCGCTCGATCAGTTCTTCGTTCCAGCGCTGTCCCCGGCGATGTTCAACATCGCGAGCATTGCCTGTGCCCTGTTGCTGGTGCCGGTGATGGCCTCGAACGGCGTGCCGACGATCTCCGCCATGGTGATCGGCGCCCTGCTCGGCGGACTGGGACAGGTTGCCATCCAATGGTGGGCGCTGCGGCGGCTCGGCTATCGCTATCGGATGCGCCTGGACCTCTCCGATCCCGGATTGCAGCGCGTCCTCGTGCTCATGGGCCCCGGGACGATCGGCCTGGCAGCGGCGCAGGTAAACATCTTCGTCAACACCATTCTCGCCACCTCCGAGGGCACTGGTGCCGTGTCGTGGCTGAACTACGCGTTCCGCCTGATGTATCTGCCCCTCGGCATCTTCGGCGTCTCGCTCGCGACCGCGGCGGTGCCTGCGATTTCACGGCACGCCGCCAGGAACGACGGTGACGGCGTCCGCCACGAAGTCGCCAACAGTCTCGCGATGATGCTGCTGCTGAACGTGCCGGCGACGTTTGGACTGCTCGTGCTCGCGCGTCCAATCGTGGCGATGCTGTTCGAACGCGGAGCCTTTACTCCATACGACACGGATGCCACGGCGGCGGCCCTTGTCTGTTACTCACTGGGTCTGATTGGGTATTCGGCGGTGAAGATTGCCGCGCCGACGTTCTACGCGCTCCACGATGGACGGACGCCCGTCGCGGTCAGCGTGGCCAGCGTGGTCTTCAACACAGCGATCAACCTGATCCTCGTCCGGCGCTTCGGGTACCTCGGCCTGGCCGTGGGTACGTCAGCGACGTCGGTGCTGCACGCGGGGGTACTGCTGGAGCTATTGCGCCGCCGCTTGAACGGTCTCGAGAGCGCGCGGCTCGCCGGGATCCTGGTACGCGTGACGCTGGCTTCGATCGTCATGGCCGTTGTGGCCTGGAGCTGTCAGTACGGTCTCGATCAGTTGTTGCCCGGCCGCGGCCTGGTGCGCCAGGTTGTCCGCGTGGGGGCATCGATCGGAACAGCGGTCGTCGCGCTCGCCGTCGTGACGCGCATGCTTGGCATCGAGGAGATTCTGAGTCTGGTGAAAGAGATCCGGCGCCGGTTGGCGGGTTAGTGAATGCGCCGATCGATGTCGTCGCCGCGCCGTCCGCCCGAGTACACGTCGAATCGGCGGCGCATCCGGTCAATCCGCCACTTGTTGTAGCGGTAGCGGAGCTCCGCCAACGGGTGCACGCGCCAGGACCCGCCCCGGAGGTACAGATACCCGATCACGAGCCCGCTCAGATGCGCGATGTGCGCCACCCCGCCTTGTTGGCTGCTGATCGAGAACAGCAGCGCGATTCCGCCAAGGATCATCACGAACACCCGCGCGGGCAGCGGGAAGATGATGAAGATGATCTGCCTGTGCGGAAAGTAGAGCGCATAGGCCAGCAGGAGCGCGTAGATCGCGCCTGACGCACCGATCGTGACGGCCAGATACATCTGCTGCGCAAAGCCGAACGGCAGCAGCGAGACGAGCACCGTGCACAGCCCGGCGCCGACGCCCGTGATCGCGTAGTACCTCGAAAAGAACGGCGTTCCCCAGACGCGTTCGAGCTCCACGCCGAACATCCAGAGCGTGAGCATGTTGAACAGGATGTGCATCACGTCCGCGTGGACGAACATGTACGTGACGACCTGCCACACGGCAAACGAGCCAATCACGGACGCAGGCTGCAGCCCCAGCACGAACCGCAGCGAGGGCATGAGCATGGTCACGACGAACATGCCGACGTTGGCGATGAGCAGCGCCTTCACGGCGGGCGTCACCGGGCCTGGCCCGAACTGGACGGTGTAAGGAGACGATGGATAACGCGGCATGAAGCTCTTTGAAACTGACGCGGTGGGCCTACCCCTTGTCCCTGGCCTCGATCCAGTCGCGGCGCAACGGGCTGTAGACGTCGAGGTCGAACGTATCCTCGAGTGCTTCGGCCTGATGATCAACGTGCGCGGGGATATGCAGCACTTCGCCCTCACGCACGACGATCTCTTCGCCGTTCACGAGAAACTTGAGCGCGCCCTGCAGGACGTAGGTCAATTGTTCGCTCTCGTGGGCGTGCATCGGCACGATCGCGCCGCGCTTCAGATAGCTCTGCGCGAGCATCTCGCGATCACCGCTGATGACCTTCCGGGAGATCATCTCGGTGACTTTTTCGAGCGCAAGCTCGTCCCATCGATGCAGGCGTACGGCGTCCTTGGCTGCCATGACCCTCTCCGCGTCCCACACCGCGGCGCGCGCCCCGTGCGACCCTTCGAAGAGCGCGGCCAGAATCCAGCTCCAGCCACTTTTGCTCCTGTTTTGAAGGATTTGCAGGTGATCGCGGGTCCTGAGTATACCACCCGGCCGGTGCTATACTGCGATAGGGTTGGGCCTGAGACGCCTGCCCCGCGCGCTGCGGTCGCGCCGACCTTGATCCCATTCTCGAGCGCTGCATGAAGGCTACGGCCGCACGACCAGGAGGGGCGCTTGACGCCCGCGCCGACGGCACGAGCGTGACGCTTCCCCACGGTCTCACTTCCCGCATCCTCATCGACGCGTATCGTTGGATGCTCCTGTCGCGCCGTATCGACGACAAGGAGATCCAGCTCAAGAATCAGAGTCAGATCTATTTTCAAATCAGCGGTGCCGGCCACGAGGCCATCCTCGTCGCCTCGGCCATGCACACCCGGGGCGGCTACGACTGGTTCTGCCCGTACTACCGCGACCGGGCGCTCTGCCTCGTGCTGGGCGTCACTCCGCTCGACATGTTCCTGCAGGCCGTCGGCGCCAAGGACGATCCTGCATCGCGCGGCCGGCAGATGCCGTCGCACTGGGGTAGTCCGTCGCTCCACATCGTGTCGCAGGGCAGCCCTACCGGCACGCAGGCACTCCAGGCCGTCGGACTCGCCGAAGCGTCGAAGCTCTATCAACGCATCACGGACATCCCCGATCGCGCCGATCACTTTCATCCCGACGATGTGGTGTATTGCTCGATTGGTGACGGTGCGACGAGCGAAGGCGAGTTCTGGGAATCGCTCAATACGGCATCCCAGGAACGTCTTCCCCTCGTCTACGTCGTCGAAGACAACGGCTACGCGATCTCAGTGCCGGTGGAAGTGCAGACGCCCGGCGGCAACATCGCCCGTCTCGTCCAGTCGTTCCCGCATCTCAAAGTCATCGAAGTGGACGGCACGGACTTCGTCGCGAGCTACGGCGCGCTTGGCGATGCCGTGGCGTGGGCACGCGCGCGATCGGGTCCGGCACTGGTCCACGCCAGCGTGACACGGCCGTACTCGCACTCGCTCTCAGACGACGAGCGGCTCTACAAGACAACGGAAGAGCGCGAGGAAGAAGCGAAGCGCGATCCGGTCCCGCGGCTCGGGCGGCTGCTGCTCGAGTCTGGCTTCGCCAGCGAAGAGGATCTCGCCGATGTATCGGCGTCGGTCGATCGCGAGATTCAGGAAGCCGTGGATCGCGCGCTGACCGCGACGCGGCCCGGCAAGGAAACCGCCGCGTTATGGGTGTTCTCACCCGACGTCGATCCGTCAGGACCTCAGTTCGAGCGGACACCCGACACGTCCGGCAAGTCAGACACGATGGTTGCCGCGATCAATCGCACCCTGCACGACGAGATGCGCGCCAATCCGCGGATGGTCGTGTTCGGGCAGGACGTCGCCGACTGCAGCCGCGAGGATTCTCTGTCTCGTGTCTCTGGTAAAGGCGGCGTGTTCAAGGTCACGCACGGTCTGCAGAAAGCGTTCGGGAGTACGCGCGTCTACAACTCACCGCTCGCCGAGGCCAACATCGTCGGCCGGGCGTTCGGGCTGGGCGTGCGCAAGTTGAAGCCGGTCGTCGAGATTCAGTTCTTCGACTACATCTGGCCGGCGATGATGCAGATTCGTGACGAGATCACGATGCTCCGATACCGGTCGGGCAACGGATTCTCCTGCCCGATGGTGATCCGCGTGCCGATTGGCGGCTATCTCCGCGGCGGCGCGCCGTATCACAGCCAGTCGGGCGAGAGCATCTTCGCGCACTGCCCGGGCATTCGCATCGCCTACCCGTCGAACGCGCAGGACGCCGCTGGACTGCTGCGGACGGCTATCCGCTGCGACGATCCGGTGCTCTTCCTCGAGCACAAGCACCTGTACCGCCAGACGTACAACAAGGCGCCGTATCCTGGCGCGGATTACACGGTGCCGTTCGGACGCGCGGCGCTGCGCCGGGCCGGCGAAGACGTGCTGGTCATCACGTGGGGTGCCCTCGTGCAGCGCACGCTGCTGGCCGCGCAGCAGGCCGAGCGCGAAGGACTGTCAGTCGCCGTGCTGGATCTCCGCACGATCATCCCGTACGACTGGAACGGCATCAGCGAACACGTCCAGAAGTGCAACCGGGTCATCGTCGCGCACGAGGATCAGTTGACGTGCGGTTTCGGGGCGGAAATCTCTGCGCGGATTGCCGACGAGCTTTTCCACTGGCTGGATGCGCCGATCAGGCGCGTCGCCGCACTCGATACGCCAGTCGCTTACGCTCCCGACCTCGAAGAAGAAATCCTCCCTCAATCGTCAGACGTACTGGCGGCGATACGCGAAATAGGACGCTATTAAGATTTCGCGTATTGACGATTGCAGATTGTTGAATGACGAATAGCCCCGGTCGATGTGGGGCCGGGGTCATTACAACTAGACTCAATGTGGGGCCGGGGTCATTCATCACTCACCGATGCACCCCGGCCTGGCGTCAGCGGGGTCTCTTGAGCGAAAGCGTCGGGGGAGGACTTCCCGGTTCTTCGTACTGCTTCTGAATCGCCTCGAACCAGATCTGCGCGATGCGGTCGTAACCGGCGGGGGTCGGGTGTAATCCGTCGGCGCCGATCGTGCCAGCCGGCACGCCTCCGAGCCCGTTGAAGAGATCGACAATCACGACCTCGTCGCCGTGGGCGAGATGCCGGATGGCGTCGTTCAACTTCGGCACGGTTCCCGCGGAGTGGCCGTTCTTGCCCTCGGGATCTTGCGGAGGCAGCGTGGCGAGCAGTACAGGGATGCCCTTCTTGTTCGCCGCGTCAACCATCTCCTCGAGGGCACGGGCCGCCGGCGTCACCCCTTCGTCTGCATCACCAGCCGTGATCAGATAGTGATTCAGATCGTTCGCGCCCTCGAGCAGCAGCACGACGTCCGGCTTGTCGGCATCGAGCGTCCTGCCGAAACGCCGCTTGCCTTCTCCATCCGCTTGCTCGCCGGCGACACCTTCGTTGATGACCCGCGTGACCTGCGACGTGTAGCGCGCGGCGAGCAGCGCCTGCAGCTTGAGCGGATACGCGTCGTTCGGGTTGTACGCAAGCATGGTGGCAATCAGCGACGTGACACCCTGCGTCATGCTGTCGCCAAACGCCATGAACTTGACGGCGCTCAATTTGGCGGGAGCCGTGACCGACACGTCAAACGAGCATGAGGCCGTGCGGCTGGTCGCATCGGTGGCCGTGCAGGCGACGGTCGTTGTGCCAACGGTGAACGTGCTGCCGGATCCGGGGGCGCACGCCACCGA
>Ga0070674_100000794_pt1 | contig 16226 bp, 15 predicted proteins | sample KBSM33metaG_FD_65344 | JGI IMG/M metagenome (GOLD analysis project Ga0070674, IMG submission 65344) | Miscanthus rhizosphere microbial communities from Kellogg Biological Station, Michigan, USA - KBS M3-3 metaG | ecosystem: Host-associated > Plants > Roots > Rhizosphere > Soil ... | reverse complement strand
ACGGCGGACGAGGTCATGAAGCTGGCCGAGAAGCACTTCGGCGGCATCCCGTCGCGGCCGCTGCCGCCGCGGCCGGACATCAAGGAGCCGCCGCAGACCGCCGAGAAGACGTTCAGCGAGAGCGACAAGCTCGCGCGCACGCCGGCGATCGCGTTCGGCTATCACCTGCCGGACCGCATGACGAAAGACTTCTTCGCGCTCTCGCTGCTCGATCCGCTGCTCGTCAGCGACGAAAGCGCGAAGCTCTATCAGGCGCTGATCAAGGAGAACCAGGTCGCGTCGGACGTCAGCGGCGGGTTCAATTACGGGCTCGGCAACAACTTCGACTACAACGGCCCGATGCTCTACACCTTCCGGGTGGACTACCTTCCCAATCTGAAGGGCGCGGACGTCCTGAAGGTGGTCGACAAGGTGATCAACGCCGTGCAGGAGCACGGCATCACCGAGGACGAGCTGAAGCAGGCCAAGGTGAACTTCAGGTCCTCGTTCCTCGAGAATCTCGAGAGCGGCTCCGGCTTCGGCCGCGCGGACCTGCTGGCCGCCCTCGCGCTTTACGACGACGACCCGAATCGCATCAACACCATCCTGAGCGATCTCGACAAGGTGACGACGGCGGAGGTGCAGCAGGCGGCGAAGAAATACCTCGTGCCGTCGAACCGGACGTCGATCGATCGGCGGCCGGCGGCGGCTGGAGGTGGCCAGTGATCCGCGAAACGCTTCACACCACGGAGGACACGGGGGACACCGAGGTGAAGCCCTGTTTTTCCTCTGTGTCCACCGTGGTTTGGCTTCTCGTGTTCGGGCTCACCATGGGCGCGACGAATGCCGCTGCCCAGTCCGAGCGACCAGCTGTCGGGCCAGAAAAACCCTTTCAGCTCGCGCCGCGCGTCGAGCGGACGCTGCCGAACGGCCTGCGCGTCATCGCCACGCGCCAGGCGGCGATTCCGAAGGTCTCGATCACGCTGACGGTGTTGTCGGGCTACTCGAGCGACCCGGCGGATCTCACCGGCCTGGCGTCGCTCACCGCCGACCTCATTCAGGAAGGCACCAAGACCAAGAGCAGCCGTCAGATTCGCCGCGACGCGTTCGGCATGGGCGGGTCGCTGACGGCGGCGGCGTCGCAGGACTTCACGTCGATCTCGGCCCGCGGGCTCTCGGAATTCGCGCCGCGGCTCATCGAGCTGGTCGCCGACGTGGCGATGAACCCGACTATTCCCGAAGACGAAGTGGCGATCCTGAAGCAGCAGCACATGCAGCAGGCGTCGCAGCAGAAAGCCTCTCCCCAGTTCCTCGCGAACCGGACGTTCCGGCGCGAGTTGTTCGGGAGCCATCCCTACGCCCGCACCAGCGAGACCGAGGCGTCGCTTCAGGGGATGGATCGCGCCAAGCTGATCGCGTTCCATCGCGACCACTACCGCCCGAACAACGCGTTCCTGCTGATTGTCGGCGCGGTCGAGCCCGAGGCGGCCATCGCTGCCGCCGAGAAGGCATTCGGCGGCTGGGCCAAAGGCGACGTCCCGGCGCCGCCCTTCCCGCCCCCGCCGCCCACGAGCGGCCGGAAGGTGTTCTTCGTCCAGCGGCCGAACAGCATTCAGTCGTCGATCGCGCTCGGCAACATCGTGGTCAAGCGCAGCGATCCGCGGTGGTACGAGCTCACGCTCGCGAACACGATTTACGGCGGGGCCTTCAATTCGCGGATCGTGCGGAACATCCGCGAGGAAAAGGGCTACACCTATTCGCCGCAATCCGCGCTCACCGGGTTTTCCGACGCCGGGTTCTACCGCTTTGCGGCCGATGTCCGCAACGATGTGACCGGCGCGACGCTGACCGAGGTGTTCAAGGAGATTGACAAGATGCGCGCCGAGGGCAGCGACGGCCCGGAGCTGCAGGGGGCGAAGCAGTACCTGCGCGGCATTTTCCCGATCCAGACGGCGACGCAGACCGGGCTGTCGGCGACGCTGAACAACGTCTACGTGTACGGGCTGCCGAAGGACTACCCGGAATCGTTCCGGGCGAAGATCGCCGCCGTCACGCCGTCGCAGCTGAAGACCGCCTCGTCGACCCTGCTGGGCTCGGAGCAATCCGTCATCGCGATCGTCGGGGACTATGCGAAGGTGAAGGATCAGCTCGCCGGGTACAAGGACATCACGTTCCTCGACACCGACGGCAAGGTGATCGCGCCGCCTCAATGACGCTCATGCATCTGGTAATTGGGTAATCTGGTAATCGGGTAATTGATTGGCCGATTGAACAACCAATTACCCGATTACTCGATTACTCGATTACCCGATGTATGGACAACGAGTATCACTTCGTCACGCGCTGGCGGGTCGAGGGGACGTGCGGCGAGGTCGCTGACGTTCTCGGCGACCCGCTGGCATTGACGCGTTGGTGGCCGTCGGTCTATCTGCGGGTCGACGAGCGCCGGCCGCCCGACGCGCACGGGCTGGGACGGCGGGTGCGGCTCCATACCAAGGGCTGGCTGCCATACACGCTCGAGTGGGAGTTCGAGGTCGTCGAATCGCGCTACCCGCACGGCTTCGTGCTCATCGCGAACGGCGATTTCGACGGGCGGGGCGAGTGGACGTTCCGCCAGGACGGGCCGGACGTCGACATCACCTACGACTGGCGGCTGCGCGCGGAGAAGCCGCTGCTCCGGCAGCTGTCGTTCCTCATGAAGCCGCTGTTCGAAGCGAACCACCGGTGGGCGATGGCGCAGGGTGAGGAGAGCCTGAAGCTCGAGCTCGCGCGGCGCCGCGCTCCGTCCGACGCAGCGTTTGCCCGCATCCCGCCGCCCCCGGGGCCGGTGACTTACGCCGCGGTCGCGCTCCTCGGCGGCGCGGTGGCTATCGGCGGGGCCCTGGTCTATCTGATGCGCCGATCCCGGCGTCAGGTGAGCCAAGGCTCAGGGCCTGCAAGACGTGACGACGTTGAACGCAGCACTCGCAGCACACGCTGAAAAACGCTCTTTCTTCTGCGGGTTCCGCGGTTTCTGCGTTGTACGTGATCACGAACGGGCCACCGCTACTTCTCCAGCAACGCCTTCAGCGACGCGAGCGCCCGCTCCCAGCCGAAGCCGATCACTTCGTAGTACCGGCGCCAGCGCACGCTCTCCTCGAACCCGTTCTGCGTCACGCGGATCCGCGTCGCGCCGCCCGCTTCGGTCTTCAGCGTGACTTCGAGCGCCATCGGGCCGATCGGATCGCCGTCGGGCGGTAGCCAGAACGCATCGGCAATGAAAAACCCCCGGCCCGGCTCGACCTGCATCACGGTTCCCCTGAACACGCCGCCGAGCCGCCCCAGGATGTCATCGCAGAAATCGGTCGGCGTCCACTCGATCACATAGGGCCCCAGCGCGCGCGGCGTCGTCACCGAGTGCGAGACCTGCCACCACGCGGACAGCGCATCGGCGTCGAAGAAGGCCTTCATCACGCGTCCCGCCGGCGCGACGATCACCGCGCTGACGTCGAGACTCGGCAATTTGTCCATTTAGGTATCTGGTTATCTGGTTACTTGATTTTGCGCATTTTCGGCTCGTCGCTCGAACCCCAATAACCAAATAACCAGATAGCCCGATATCCAGATATTTACTGTCCCGCGGTGGTGTGGACGCGCTGTGCCCTCGCGCGGGCCACCATCTCCTTCACCTCGCGCATCAACGTCGGCACGTGATACGGGATGCCGTCCTTGATCGTCCACTCGATGCCGCCGCCGCGCGCCGGCTGGACACGATCGTTTGGTCCGAGCGGAGAATAGTTCGACGCCGGCCGGCCGTTGAGCAGCATCACGTCGGCGCCGTTCGGGTTCAGGAGCTTCAGGTTCTCGAGCGGGTTGCCGTTGACGATGACGAGATCCGCAATGAAGCCCTCGCGGACCTTGCCCAGCCGGTCCTCCAAGCCGAGCAGCTTCGCGCCGTTCCAGGTCGCGTGCTCGATGACTTCGAGCGGCTGGAACCCGGCCTCCTCGTGCAGCTCCAACTCGCGGGAGATGCCGAACCCGTACATCGAGTAGATGTAGCCGGCGTCGTCGCCGGTCGTGACCAGGCCGCCCTTGCGGGCGAACTCACGGACCGCGTCCATCCAGATCCGGTACTGCTGTTTCCAGCGTGCTTCCTGCGCCGAGGTCCAGCCGAGGAAGTACGAGCCGTGATTGTCGAGCGAGCCCTTGAAGTATTCCTCCATCGACGGATGCAGGTAGTCGCGGAACCACGGCTGGTTCTGGGCGCGGACCAGATCGCGGCTGGCTTCGTAGATTGAGAAGGTGGGATCCCAGGCGACGTGCTTTTCGACCATCAGGTCGATGATCTTGCTCAGCTTCGCGGGATCGGCCTGCGCGTAGAGCTCGCCGGCCCGGCCGAACCGGTGCACCTCGTTCGAGTAGCTCGTCTCCGCCGGGAAGTTCTGGATGCCGTTGATCGCCGCGTCGGCGACGCCGTAGAAGTGCTCGATCGAATTGACGCCGAGCTCGGCGTAGTCCTTCGCCGTCGTCTCTTCGACCGCGATGTGCGTCGCCGTGCGCAGCCCCAGCTTGTGCGCTTCGTCCATGATCGCTTCGAGCTGATCGCGATCCATGCCGATGATCTTGAGGCCGTCCGCGCCCTTCTCCTTGATGTCGCGGATCCACGCGCGGATCTCGGCCGGCGATCCGGTCCGTCCCTTGCTGACGAACGGATAGACGAGGATGCGCGGCGAGATGATCGTGTGCGCGGCGCTCTCGGCCTGCCACCGCTTCGACTTGTCGAAGTCGCCGCCGACCTCGCGCGCCGTGGTCACCCCGGCCGCAAGATACAGGTTCCGCTCGTACTGAATCGGCTGGGCGATGCCCGGCTGCCGCTCTTCGTGCCAGTGCATGTGCGCGTTGACGATGCCCGGCATGACGTACTTGCCGGCGGCGTCGATGACCGCGTCCGACGACCGTGCCGAGTTCGCGGCGCTCTCCGACGTGCTGCCGATATACGAAATCAATCCGTCCTGGACGACGATGTCGACTGGTCCGTAGGGTGGCTTGGCGTTGCCGTAAATCACCATCGCGTTCTTGATGATGAGGCGCTTCGCGGCCTTCGCGTGGAGGGACGGCGTCGGCGGCGCCTGCTGCGCGGCCAGCCCGAAGGTCAAGAGTGCGGCGATCGCGACGGCCCCGGAAATCCGAATGGTCACATGCATGCGGCGGCGACTCCTGTGGAGGAAGAGGCGGAATCATAGCATTCTGATGGTAAATTGCCTGTATGCCGCAGCCGCTCGCGTACCTCGACCCGGACTTCCTCGAAAGCGACGAGGCCCGGCCGGTCCGCATCCTCGCGGAATACCTCGAGCCGTTGCGACGATTCAAGGAGCAGAAGATCCAGGACACCGTGGTCTTCTTCGGGTCGGCGCGGGTCGACAGCCGCGACCGCGCGGAGCGCGCGCTGCAGACGCTGCGGGCGCGCGGCGTGAACGAGATCGACGCGCAGTACGAGGCCGAACTGGCCAAGAGCCGCAAGGCCCTCGAATGGGCGCGCTACTACGAAGATGCCCGGGAGCTCGCCCGGCTCTTCACCGCGTGGACCTTGAGCCTGCAGTCGGACAACCACCGGTTCGTCGTCACCTCGGGCGGCGGCCCCGGCATCATGGAAGCGGCGAACCGCGGCGCGCGCGAGGCCGGCGGCAAGACCATCGGGCTCAACATCCGGCTGCCGTTCGAGCAGGGTGCGAACCCGTACATCACCGAGGGGCTCCATTTCGAGTTCCACTACTTCTTCATGCGCAAGTTCTGGTTCGCGTACCTGTCGAAGGCGCTGGTCGTCTTCCCCGGCGGCTTCGGCACGCTCGACGAGCTGTTCGAGGTCCTGACGCTCGTGCAGACCGACAAGCTGTCGAAGAAGATCGGCGTGGTCCTCTACGGCCGCGAGTATTGGGAACAGGTCCTCAACCTCAAACCGATGGCGGAATGGGGCGCGATCGCGCAGAAGGATCTCGAGCTGCTGCACTACGCCGACACGCCGGTCGATGCCTTCCAGCACCTGCGCGACCACTTGATCGCGCATCACCTGGAGCCGACGACCGAACAGGAAGCGGCGGCGCCGGGCATCGCCAAGACACGTGGTTAATTAAGAATTCAGAATTAGGAATTTGGAATTCGTACATGGATCCCGCCAAGCGTAAAGAGCTGATCGATCAATACAACGATGGGTACCGCGTCGTCGCCGAGGCGCTCGTCGGCGCCAAGGACGCGGAGCTCGACGCGCGGCCGGCGCCGGGGAAATGGACGGCGCGTGAGGTGGTGCATCATCTCGCCGACAGCGAGATGACCGCCGCGACGCGGCTGCGGCTGCTCGTCGGGGCCGACAACCCGCAGATCTTCGGCTACGACCAGGACGAGTTCGCGCGGCGGCTGTTCTACGATCGGCCGATCGAAGCGTCGCTCGATGCCTTCAAGACGGCGCGCCGGTCGACCGGCGAGATCCTCCAGCGGATGACCGATGCCGACTGGGCGCGCTCGGCCGGCACCCACTCGGAACACGGCCGCTACACCGCCGAACGGTGGCTCGAGATCTACGCCGCGCACGCCCACGGGCACGCCGCGCAGATACTCGTCGCCCGCGACGCGGCCCGCAAAAACGTCTAACCGCAGAGATCGCGGAGATCGCAGAGAAAACAGGCTCTGCGTTCTCGGCGTTCTCCGCGGTTAAGCGTCTTCTTTCAGTAGAGCAGAAACCGTTGGCGCTGTTTCTTGAACGCCTCCACCGCGGGCTCCCACGACCGCGCGATGTCGCGCGCGGGCAGGCCGGCGTCGATCTGTTCCCGTAGCGCGGACGACCCCGCCAGGCAGTCGATCGGCATCTTGTCGAACTCGTATTCGTACGGCGGATCCTTCCAGCGGAACCGATCCGGATCGCTCGCGCGGAACGCTTCGATCAGCGCGACGCCTGCCTCGACGGGCTGGAACGTCTGCCGGTCGAGGACGTGCACCTGACAGCCCGCGCACCCTTTGCCGGCGTGCTTGTGAAAGGTGGGCTCGAAGAGCGCCGGACGGAAGAACACCCCCGGCAGCCGGCGCCGGTTCATCGCGTCCGCGAACGTTTCCGCCACCACCCACGGCGCCCCGATCAGCTCGAACGGCCGCGTCGTCCCGCGCCCCTCGGAGACGTTGGTGCCCTCGAACAGGACGCCGCCGGGGTAGACGGTGGTCGTGTCGAAGGTCGGGATGTTCGGCGACGAGATGATCCAGGTGAGGCCGGTCGCGTCGAAGTACATGTCGCGGCGCCACCCCTCCATGGGGATGACCTCGAGCTTGGCGCCCAGGCCGAACTCGTCGTTGAACAGCCGCGCGAGCTCGCCGATGGTCATCCCGTGGCGCATCGGGATCGGGTACATCCCCACGAACGACTCGAAGCCGGGCACGAGCACCATGCCTTCGACCTGCGCGCCGCCGATCGGATTCGGACGGTCGCAGACGATGACCTCGAGGCCCTGCCGCCGCGCCGCCTTCAGGCAGTTGGCCATCGTGTAGATGTAGGTGTAGATCCGCACCCCGACATCCTGGAGGTCGATCACGAGCACGTCGAGATCCTGGAGCATCGCCGGCGTCGGCTCGCGGGTCTCGCTGTAGAGGGAGTAGACCGGCACGCGGCGAACCTCGTCGTGCGCGTGCCCGGTCTCGATCATGTTGTCCTGCACGTCCGATCGGAAGCCGTGTTGAGGGCCGAAAATCGCGGTGAGGCGCGCGCCGGAGTCCGCCGCCAGGCGGTCGGCGATGTGGCGCAGGCTGGCGTCCACCGAGGCCGGGTTGCAGACGATTCCGACGCGGCGGCCGTCGAGCCGTTTCGAGGCCAGCAGGCGGTCGCTTCCGAGAAACAGCGCCATTTCACGATTATAGGTGGTGACCGACTTGCTTCTGATCGCGGCGCATTGATAGACTCTGCACCCTTGGTGGTCAGCCCCGCCTGCTTCGCCCGCGCCGAGAGTCGATCGAGCCTCAAGTCCGACTCGCTCCCTCCCTGTGATTGGTGTGTTCTTCGCGCAGCCGACGTTCCGCAGCCACCTTGTTCGGGGACCTGGCATTGAGCGCGCGCCTGGTCGCGGCCGATGCGAACGAGGAGTGAATGATGGGTCGAAGGCTGTACGTCGGGAATCTTCCTTACACGACCGGAGAGGCGGAGCTGCAGGAGCTGTTCAGCCGGGCGGGAACGGTCGAGTCGGTCCGCGTCATGCGCGATGCCGCGACAGGCCGGGCGCGCGGATTTGCCTTCGTCGAGATGTCGACCGACGAAGAAGCGCAGAAGGCGGCGAGCGAGTTGAACCAGTTCCAGATGGGCGGCCGCGCGCTCACGGTCAACGAAGCGCGGCCCAAGCCTGAAGGGGGATTCGGCGGCGGGGGCGGGGGCGGCGGCTTTGGCGGCAACCGCGGCGGCGGCGGCGGGGGCGGCGGACGCCGGGAGCCCCGCTGGTAGGCGCGTGCGATAGCATAGGAAGACGATGAAAAACTGGTCGAAAGGCGATCGCGTGAGCCAACCCACCTACGGGGCGGGTACGCTCGTCGAAGTCAACGAACATCACACCGTCATTGACTTCGACGAGGGCGGTCGTAAGGTCTTCGCTACACGGCTGGTCGTGCTGCAGGCGTCGAACGAACCGGCGCCGCACAAGACCCCCACCCGCAAGCGCGCCGTCAAGAAAAAGAAGGCAGAAGCCTAGAACACCGAACGGCGAACCTCGAACGGCAGCGTTCGTGGTTCGTCGTTGCTCCATTCCGCGTCAGGTCAGAGCGACCTCACGCCGACACCCACGATCACAGCCCGCTGGCAACCGTACGTTACTCGTACCGCAAGGCGTGCAGCGGATCGACGCGCGTCGCGCGGAGCGCCGGCACGTAACAGGCCAGCAGCGCGACGGCGGCGAGCACCGCGACGGCAATCCCCGACGCCGCGTCAGCCGCGGTCACGCCGAAGAGCATCGACGACACCAGCCGCTGCAGCGCGAAGGACGCGACCAGGCCGATCAGGATGCCGGCCACGATCAGGCGCGCGCCGTTCCCGACGACCAGGCGGAGGATGTCACGTGCGCAGGCGCCGAGCGCGAGGCGGATGCCGATCTCCCGCGTCCGCTGCGCCACCAGGTAGGACATCACGCCGTAGATGCCGATCACCGAGAGCGACAACGCCACGGCCGCGAAGATCCCCATCAGCCACATCGTGAACCGGGACTGCGACGTCTGTCCGCTGATCAGCTCGTCCATCGTCGAGACCTGGTAGACGGGAATCGACGGGTCCGCCTCGCGGATGACGGCCCGCAGCGGCGCGACCAGCGACGAGGCCGGCACGCTGGCCCGGACGGCAAGCGCAAACTGCGAGTTGCGGTCGACAAACGGGAGATAGATGTCGGGATCGGCAGTCGGGTTCTCAGGCAGGCCGCGGTACTTGACCTCGCCGACCACACCGACAATCGAGAGCCAGGTGTTGGCGGACGATGTCAGCTGGCCGAACTTGATGCGCTTGCCGATCGGGTCCTGTCCGGGCCAGAACCGCTTCACGACGCGCTCGCTGACGACGACCGCCTGCGACGCCGGCGTCAGCTCCTCGTCCGTGAAGGTGCGGCCGGCGACGATCGGAATCCGCAGCGTGCTGAAGAACTCGGGCGAGATGCGGTGGGTGTAGGCGCGCGGCACGTTCTGGGCCGTCGTCGGTGGCATGCCTTCCGCGGCATAGGTGCCGGCCGAGGCGTTGCCATCGAGGGGCAGGTCTGTGCCGAGCGCCACGGTGCTGACGCCGGGCACCGCGCGGATCCGTTCGAGCAGCGCGGCGCCCCGGACGACCGGGTCCGCAGGCACGGGCGCTGTGCCGGGAGCGGCCGAGACAGTCGCCGCCGGAGCGACCTGGCGCGGCACGCTCACGCGCAGCGTCAGCACCGAGCTCGGATCGAACCCGGGATCGAGCGTCATGAGGTTCCGGACCGAGCGGATCATCAGGCCGGCGCCGATGAGGAGCACGACCGCCATCGAGAGCTCCGCCACGACGAGCCCGTTGCGAAGCCGCTGTGAGCGGCGGCCGTCGCTGCCGCGTGCCGTTTCCTTGAGCGCGCTGTTGAGATCGACCGAGCGGGCCTGCAAGCCCGGCGCGAGGCCGACCAGCACCCCGCACGCCAGCGACACGGCGACCGTGAACGCCGCGACACGGATGTCAAGTCCCGGAGTGACGAAGCTTGGAAAGGTCACCGGGCTCTGCGCGATGAGCACGGCGACGGCCCCCCGCGCCAGCAGCAGGCCCGCGATTGCGCCGAGCGCCGTCAGGACGCAGCTTTCGGTCATCAGTTGACGCAGCAGCCGGCCGCGGCCGGCGCCGAGCGCCGTGCGGACCGCGATCTCGCGGCGGCGCGCCTCCGATCGCGCGATCAGCAGGTTCGCGACATTCGCGCAGGCGATAAGCAGGACGAACGCGACCGCGGCCATCAGCGTCAGGAGCGCCGGGCGCAGCGCGCCGAACAGCTCGACGTCGAGCGGGCTGACCTCGACCCCGCGCTTCTCGTTGGTGTCCGGATACGCCCGCTCGAGTTGCCGCGAGATGCCGTCCAGTTCACTCTGCGCGCTCGCGATGGTCACGCCGGGTTTGAGCCGCGCCAGCGCGCTGAAGCCGCGATTGCTCCGGACGGCCAACGCCTGCGGCGAAGCGTAGAAGACGAACGGCACCCACAGTTCGGCGCCATCCGTAGGACCCTTGAATCCGGGCGGCATCACGCCGACAACGGTGTAGGGGCGTGCGTTGAGGGTGACGGTGCGCCCGACGATCGCCTGGTCCGCGCCGAAGCGGCGCTTCCACAGGCCGTCGCTCAAGACGACGACGGCGGCAGACGTGCCGATCACGTCCTCGTCCGCGGTAAAGGTGCGGCCGCGCGCCGGGCTGACGCCGAGCAGCGAGAAGTAGGACGCCGAAGCGAACTCGGCCAGCAGGCGCTCCGGATCCTCGATGCCTGCCAGCGTCACCGTCTGAGTGTCGACGGCGGCGATGTCCTCGAAGCTTTTCGACTGCGCGCGCCAGTCGAGAAAATCCGGATAGGAGTTGCCGCGGCGCTCGACCCTTGCGCGCTGCACGTTGCCCCAGAGCTGCACGAGACCCGAGGGATCCTTGTAGGGCAGCGCCCGCGCGCGCACCGCGTCGACGAGGCTGAAGATCGCCGTGTTCGCGCCGATGCCGATGGCGAGCGCCAGCACCGCGACCACGGTGAAGCCGGGCGACTTGCGGAGCGTGCGGACGGCGTAGCGCACGTCCTGCCACAGCGTTTCGAGCGGATGGAACGTCCACATGTCCCGGCACTGCTCCTTCAGATACGCGACGTTGCCGAAACGCCGCCGCGCCGCATCGCGGGCATCTGGCGGCGCAACGCCGTCGTGTCGATAGTCGGCCTCGCGCATCGCGAGGTGGAACGCGAGCTCGTCGTCGAGGTCGCGCTCGAGGCGACGGCGGTGGAAGAGCGCGATCAGCCGATGCCACGCGGCAAGAAGTTCGTGCATGACGTTGTTCCGCTCGGCTCACGCCTTCGCCCTACGTCGGAAAACGACGTTTGAACGCAGAGTTCGCTGAGCACGCGGAGCACCACAAACGGTCGTCTCTGCGATCTCAGCGGTCTCTGCGTTCCATGGTTCACGCCGTCTGCATCACCCGCGTGACCGCGGCGGCGACGCGTTCCCAGTACGCCGCCTCGTTCTCGAGCTCGCGGCGCCCGAGGGCCGTCAGCTTGTAGAACTTCGCCCGGCGGTTGTTCTCCGACGTGCCCCATTCGGCTTTGAGCCAGCCGCGCACCTCGAGCCGGTGCAGCGCCGGATACAGCGCGCCCTCTTCGACGCGCAGCACGTCGTGCGACGCCTGCTGGATGTGCTGGGCGATCGAGTAGCCGTGCATCGCGCCACGGCTGACCGTCTTCAGCACCAGCATGTCGAGGGTGCCTGGCAGAAACGCCGGTTCGAACTTGGTCTCTCCCATAACTAACTTAGGGGGACATCGTGCACTTAGACGGGGAGAATGTCAAAAAGTTCGGCGGGGCGGCGGGGCGGGTGCAGATTCAGGGCAGAGCGTCGACCACGATCTCGGTCGCCACGTGCACGGCCTTGAGCAGCGGCGCGTAGCCGACCACCAGCGCCGCGACCACGATGCCGGTGCCGATCCACACACGGCGGGAGCGCGGCGGCGCAGGAGGCACCGCATCGTCGAGCAGGGTGCGGACGCGCAGCGCGATGTCGCCACCGTCGACGAGAGTGCTGATCGGCTCGGTCATGACCATCGCCGGCGCCATGCGCGCGACCTTGACGATTGCCGAGGCAAGCGCGCAGCGGGCGCGCCCGCGGTCGACGACGGTTTTCGCCTCGCAGGCGTGGCGATCCGCCCAATGCTCGGCGGACGACGCCCAGCGCTGCTCGAGGTCGCGGGCCACGGTGCCGGCGAGAAAGTCGGGCGCCATCCGCATCGCGAGGCGCTTGAGGTTGTCGAGCGCCCGCCAGTGACCGACCTCGTGGCCGAGTCCTGCGGCGAGCTCTTCCTCGGTGAGGGCGTCGACGACGCTCCGCGTGATGAACAGCCGCGGCCGCAGGACGCCGACCAGCGCGACGAATGGCGCCTCCGCCTCGACCGCAAACGCCGGCAGCGGCGTCCCGGGCCGGGTCAGCGGCTGCGCGTTCTGGAGCCACGCACGCGCACGGTTGGACGCGCGGACCCATGCGGCCGCGCCGCGGGCCACTGCGCGCGCCACGAGCGTGAATGCCACAACTGCCGCCACGACGAGCGTGACATTGAAGCCTTCATCGTAGTCGCGCGGCTCGTACGTCCAGTACGACGGCAGGAAGACGACGATCACGGCCACGATCGAGACGGCGGCCGGCAACAGGCGGAGGCAGAGCCAGAAGCGCGGCGTTCGGATCCGATCCTGCCGAGTCAGCCGCGCAGCCAGCGCGACGACCAACAGTGTCGCGACGGCATTGACACCGAGGAACCAGACCAGCGCCAGCGTCAGGCCGTGAAGCAGGAAGAAGGAATTCATCGGTTCCCCTCTCGATCGCTGGAGCGGCGCTTTTCGCGAATCAGCCGCTCCAGATCGTCGAGCAGCGCCCGGTCGCGGTCCGAAACAGCATCGACGAGCGACGACAGGATAGGAAGCGGCGCGCGGCCGGGACGCTCGAAGAGGCTGTGCACCAGCTCGGTGGCGACCGCCCCTTCCAGTTCGTCTTTCGTTGCGGTCGCGCGATACACGAACGCCCGGCCGACCTTCCGCCGCGCCAGCAGCCCTTTCTTGAACAGCCGGTCCAGCGTCGTCATCACGGTCGTGTACGCGACCCGAGAGCTCAGCCGGGCGGATGTGTCCCGTACGTTGACTTCACCCCGATCCCACACGATCGCCATCACTTCGCGCTCGAGCGCGCCGAGGCTGTTTTCGAGGACTTCGGGCGAGGACTTGAAACCCCAGAAGAGAAAAGGACGCGCCATGCCGCTCAGCGTAGGGCGGCGCGGCGGCAACTGTCAAACAGCGGGCCGATTCGCGAGGGCCCGGCCGGCGACGAACCCGCTCGACCAGGCCCACTGGAAGTTGAACCCGCCGATCCGGCCGTCGACGTCGACGATTTCGCCGACGCAATGAAGCCCGGGGCAGACCCGCGACTCCATCGTCGCGGGATCGATCTCGGTCAACGCGACGCCGCCGGCCGTCGCTTCGGCGAAGTTGTAGCCGCGCGAATCGACGACCGGCAGCAGCCATTCGACCAGCGCCCGCGACAGCCGTCGCCGCTCGTCCCTCCCGAAATGCGCCAGCGCGACGGCGCCGTCCAACCCGAGATGTTGCAGCGTCGCCGCGGCGACCGATGCCGGGACCATCGAGGCGAGCGTCGACTGCACGGCGGCTCTCGGATTGACGCTCGCGAGCTGCTGCCATTCGGCGTCGACGTCATCGAACTGTTTCCCGGGGCGGAGGTTGAGGGTGATCGAGACATCCCGGCGCTCGAGCCGCGCCCGCAGCCAGTGACGCGACGCGTTCATCGCCACCGGTCCGCTGACGCCGAAATGCGTCCACAGCAACGCGCCGGTCAGGCGGACCGAGATCCTGGCGTCGACCCACACGGAAAGCTCGACGTCGTGCGCCACACCGGAGAGCGCGGTGTGAATCGAGGGCTCACCGAGCACCAGCGGCGCGAGCGCGGGCGTGGCCGGCACGATGGTGTGGCCGAGGCGCTTCGCGATCGCGAACCCTGCGCCGTCGCTCCCGCTCTTCGGCAACGACTGGCCGCCGGTGGCGAGCACGACCGCGGCAGCGCGCAGTTCGCCGCCATCCGTGTCGACACCGAACCCGGCGTCCGATCGCTCGACGTCGATCACGCGATGACCCGGCACGAGCGACGCGCCGACGGCGGCACTCTCGCGCAGGAGCGCGTCGAGCACGTCGCGCGCGCGGTTCGTGTCCGGAAACAGCTTCCCCCCGGCTTCCTCGTGCAGGCTGACGCCGATCTCGCGGAAGAACGCGATCGTGGCGCCGACGGGAAAAGCGCGAAGCACCTTGCGGATGACGGCCGGCCGGCCGCCCCAGAAGTCGCGCTCGGTGACGACGGTGTTGGTGACGTTGCAGCGCGATCCTCCGCTGACGAGAATCTTGGCGCCCGGTTTTCTTGCGCTGTCGACGAGGACGACCGAGCAGGTCGGATTGAAGCGACGGACGAAGATGGCTGTTGCCAGTCCGGCCGCGCCGGCGCCGACGACGGCGACGTCGCAGGACTCAGGAAGTGGGGACATGACGCGAGCGGCTGGCCTCGGAGGCTGCCCGCGTGATTATCGCGCGAAGAATCTGGCTAGTCGTCCAGGCACTCGTCCGTCAGCTTGCGCAGGTTCTCGACGAAGTCGTCGATGGCCTGCCCGAACGGCTGATCTTCGCGCGACACGAGGTGGAGCTGCGGCCGGGCTGGCTCGTCAGGCAGTCCGTCGTACAGATCCATCGGCTGCTCGTCCACACTGTCGGTGGGCGGCTCGTATAAGTCGCTGAGATCTTCGGTCTCGCCCATCATCACGCCCTCTTCCGCGATCGGCGCGGACAACAGGCCGGCGGGAGCGTCGAGGGCGAACAGGTCTTCCAAGCTATCAATGGCCATGTCCGGCTCGGGCTCCGACTGCACCGCCGGCTCGAACTCGAGATTCGTCGCAAGTCCCATCTGAGGCTCGACCTCGAGCTCGACGTCCTCCTCCGGGACGGTCGCGAGGCGCAGCACAGGAGGCTCCTGCTCCGGCGCGGGCGCGAACCGGAGCACGGGAGGCTCAGGCTCCGGAGCCGTCGCGAGGCGCAACACTGGCGCTGCAGGCACAATCACCGGAAGGACAACCGTTGGAACGACAGGTGCCGGCCCGACAACCGCCGATGTGTCGATCGAGGGCAGCTGATATCGCTCGTTCGCCCAGCGGAGCACCCGGAGGCGTGCCTCTGGATCCTCCAGCGACTCCAGCGCCTCGCCGACGGCGCCGATTGCCACTAGCTCGAGGCTGAGAACGTCTTTCTCAGCGGGTGTACTACGATGGACCATTGAGCGCATTGAATTTCTTATTATGAGACGTTTAGTCCAGAAAAGCGAGAAAAAACGTCGTGATGTGCGTTTTTAGCGCACATTGAACCTGAGAACGCTGAGGATGTTCGAAAAGTCGTCCGTCCATAGTGGCGTGGACGAGGGAATCACCGGCGCCCGCCAGCGGGCGTCGGTGGCGAGCGACCCGAGATCGGCCGCATTCCTGGCCATCACCATCCAGTCGGACGAAAACAGCTCGGGCGTGATGGCTTGATCGACCAGGTGCTGTTGCAGGCGGACCGTCAGCCCCTGGCTGACCCCAAGCCTGGCCAGCACCGGCGCCAGCGCCAGGTGGCGGTTCGAGATGTGAAAGGCGAGCGCCCCGCCGGGCGCGAGCCGGCTCAGATACAGCCCCAGCGCCTCTGCGGTGACCAGGTGGATGGGGATCGCGTCGGAACTGAACGCATCCAGCACGATCAACCCGTACCCGCTCACGGGCGCACGTACCATCGACAGCCGTGCGTCACCCAGGACGACGCGGCAGCCGTCGCCACAGGTGCGGAGGTACGTGAAGTACGCGTCGGTGCGGGCGATTCGCTCCACCTCGGGATCGATTTCGTAGAACGTCCACTGTTGTCCTGGCGTCCGGTACGTCGCGAGCGATCCGACGCCAAGGCCCACCACAGCGATCTCGCGCCGAGCGGCCATGTCCGGCAGCCCCGCGACCGCCT
>Ga0070674_100000793_pt1 | contig 16230 bp, 23 predicted proteins | sample KBSM33metaG_FD_65344 | JGI IMG/M metagenome (GOLD analysis project Ga0070674, IMG submission 65344) | Miscanthus rhizosphere microbial communities from Kellogg Biological Station, Michigan, USA - KBS M3-3 metaG | ecosystem: Host-associated > Plants > Roots > Rhizosphere > Soil ... | reverse complement strand
GCAGCTCCTCGGGGGCGTCCTTGAGAATGTGGCCCTGCGTGTCGTACCCGTGATGGAAGAAGCAGACCGTTCCACACGCGAACGCCTCCCACGGCTTGGTGGTTGCCCAACCCGAGCCGCTGGTCGGTGTCGTGAACGTGGAGCGCACCGAGTGAAGCTTCGCGGCGAAGTCCCTGAACGGTCGCGGCTGGATGTCGACGCCGAGCTTGGTCAGCGACTCATCAGACCACACACCGTGGATGAACGCGGGTTCCAGCGGCATCACGTACCGCTGCATGATGTAGAGTCGCGTGAGCTCCTCCTTGACGTACGCCCGCGCCTCGTTGATGAAGAGACCGAAGCTCTGGCGCCCGTGCCACGTGTCGTCGAACGAGAGGAGGTCGCCCACGGGCGTGTTCGTCATCACGCCGTTGATCTCGAGGCGCGTGTAGATGTTGCGGACGGTCGAGGTCCAGAGTCCCGGCTCACCGTTCTGCGCGAAGCGTCGCCAGTGCTCGTCCGGCTTCGTGGGGTCGCCGTATCGTTCGTGCTTGAGCGCGTTGCTTGAGTTGAACTGACACTGCACCGGGTGTTGCAGTGGCCACTTTAGGTCACGCAGCTTGAGACGGTTGCGCGGGTCCGCGTTGATGTAGATCTCCTCACGGTTGATGGGATCCTCATCGCGCCACGCGTTGATGCCGCGGAAGATGTACGACGCGTAGTGGATGAACGCCTGCTGTGGCTTCGTCAGGACGCTTCGGTCCTCGATGGATGGGATCGGCATGTTGGTCGACCCGTGCTGACCTATCCAGAGGACGAGCGCGTCTAGTCCCCTGATGAAGGGCACCGTCAGCACGTCGTGCCACTGCATCGTGCGGAGCTGCCCCTCGGTCGTGTCGAGATCCTTGTGTCGCTTCTGGTAGGCCGAGTACTCGGGCTTCCAGTCTATCCAGGGGTTCTCGACGTTCGCGGGCAATCCCACACTCGTCGGTTCCTCACCGGAGTTCCTCCCGATGAGGTAGAACGTGTCCTGCGGTCGGCGCTGGGCCAACTCACCGACGACGGTGATACACTCGTTGTCGCCGCCCACGAAGCCACACTGGTCGAGGGACAGGGGCATCGAGCGTCCGATCTTCGCGTAACCGATCCTCATGACTCTCTCCAATATGATCCGTCAAGCCACTTGTTCGCGATGTCGAGGGTGAGAGTCTCTGGCGGCCAGAAGTCGCCGACCACGATCGCCGATGAGGCCTTACCTCGTTGCTTGTAGCGCGTGATGACGATGAATCCGCCGTAGTCTTTACCGATGAGCACCTCGAGCGTCTCATCGTGTCCCCAAACCAGACCGTCGTAGTGCTTGTATTGAAATGCAAACGCATCTTCAAGTGCTGTGATGGTGGCGCAGTTCCAGTTGTCGGGTGTGAAGTTCCCCGCATCATCAAACGCGCACTTACGAGGGCTCGCAAAGTGTTCTGGTTGTGGGTCGCCCTGGCAGCGGTGGCAGTTCATAGGATCTCTCCAAGCGCGCGAATCATCTCATCGCGCTCGCGCCAGTCGACGCGTGGTCTAAATACAGATGTCGGACAGACGAGCATCACCGACGAGTGAAACTTACGCGCGTGCTGGCAGTTGCAGCACACGGTGTCGTCCGTTACCTCGACCTGGGGTGAAACCTTGGTGGGATCATCGAGGTCACTCATACATGCACTCCTCGGTCGTGAAAGGTAAGATACTGTGGCCGAAGCGGGCGCTGGAGAAGTACCCGCCCCGGCCACGCCGGTCGTTCGTCGTTGTGTGTGACGACCGGGATGTCGACTCCTACTACGCGGGAACCGGTTCGCCCGCCGCGGCCTTGCGCGCCTCGGCCTCTTCCTTCGCCTTCTGTCGCAGCGCGTCCGCGGCCGCCTTGGCTTCAGCCTTCTTCTGCTCGGCCGCCGCCTTCTTCTCGGCGCGCTTGGCCTCGCTGGCCGCCTTCTTCTCCGTCTTCACGCGCTCACGTTCCGCGGCCTTGGCCGCCTTCTGTCCCTCGAGGTCCTGCGGCTGCGCGAGGTTCGCCGCGTCGAACTCGATCGTCTCCGGCGCCTCGCCGTTGAACATCTTCGGTCCGACGTAGACCGATGCGCGAACCCCGGGCTGGGTGTACGACGCGCCGCCGGTCTTGTACTTCGTCTTGCGATGCAGTGTGGCCATGATCGAATGCTCCCCCAATGATGGTGTCAATGTCGTGGTCGGTGATTCGACCAACGTGCTGTGACTACTCTAACCAGTCAGATTCGGTTTGTAAACAGGAAAATGCGGTCCCGTCAACAAAATTATGCGACATAGTGGTCAAAGAATTTTGTTGACCCGCCGACGGTCGACCTGTATAATTGAGTGGCTTGGGTTGGGGCTGGCCGGCCCCCGATCCTAAAGTCCGACACCCTCACCCGGTGTTGGAGACCCAAGCTATTCCACGACTACGGAGGGTGAGACCGTGAGATTCCCCAGGATTTCCGCGTGATCGGGCCAGATTCAAACTTTGAGTCCGTACGTGACGCCGCCCAGGCATACATCACCAAGGGGTGGCAGGTCGTTCCGCTGGCGCCGAGATCCAAGGCGTGTATCGATGAGGGTTGGTTGCGCCTCGTGTTCAAGCCGACCGACTTCAACCCCGATGACAACATAGGCATCCGCTCGGTCGGGGGGTTGGTCGACATCGACTGCGACGCGGCGGAGGTCGTCGCCGTCGCGGGCGCCTTCATGCCCGCCACGAACGCCGTGTACGGTCGACCCAGTAAGCCGCGCTCCCACCTACTCTACCTCTCAGCCTTCGACAAGACGATCTCCTTCAAGGACCAGGGCACATCCGCCGAGAAGGCGACGCTCATCGAGATCCGCGTCAACCACCAGTCGATGGCACCACCGAGCGTTCATCCCAACGGGGAGGTGTTGGCGTGGGAAGGCCTGCTAGGCGACGCCACAGGCATCGACGCGGATGTTCTTCTTCGCAGCGTGCGCTTGACAGCGACCGCTGCGATGGTGGCAAGATATTACAATCCTCCAGGCAATCGCCACGACTGGGGACTCGCTCTGGCCGGCTTCCTTCGGCACCTCGGACTGTCCGAGGATGAGGCGAAGAAGATCTTCACCGAGGCGGGCAAGTGGGCGCGTGACCCCGAGGTCGCCGAACGACTGAGCTGCGTCCGTACCACGTACGCCAGAAGCGACGATGATCCGCTTCGAGGGGCAAAGGGCCTCAAGGACGTGATGGGGTCGAACGCGAAGACGTTCACCGCCACGCTCAATAAGATCTGGGGCTCGTCGTCATCGGCGTGGATCCTCGACGACAAGGGAGAACGCATCGCCGCGCAGAACCAGGAGAACATCAAGCGCGCGCTCGATAAGATGGAGGTGGAGCTGACGTACGACATCTTCGCCGAGAAGCTCTACGCCAGCTGGGGCGGGAGACGACAGGTCATTAACGACAGCTACGTTGAGCGCCTGTGGTTGCATATCGATGCGACCTACCACTTCCGACCAACGCTCGAGTTCTTTCGCATCGTGGTCGAGAAGCTGGCCCACGACAACGAGCGGCATCCGGTCCGGGAGTATCTCAACGGACTGCGGTGGGACGGTGTGCCGAGGGTGGATACGTGGCTCATAAAGCACGCTCGCGCCGCTGACACGCAGTATGTTCGTGCGATCTCCGCGCTGGTGCTGGTCGGCGCGGTACGTCGTGTTCGCTCACCCGGTTGTAAGTTCGATGAGATGCTCGTCCTGGAATCGGAGCAGGGACTGCTCAAGTCCTCGGCACTTCGCGCGCTCTGTCCTAACGAAGATTGGTTCTCTGACGACCTGCCGTTGAACGTCGATGCCAAGCAGGTCATCGAGCGGACCCTCGGCAAGTGGATCATCGAGGCCGCGGAGCTGAGCGGGCTTCGGGCCTCACAGGCCGAACACTTCAAGAGTATGATGTCGAGACCGACGGACGGACCCGTGCGGTTGGCCTACGCACGCATTCCCATCGAGCGACCCCGGCAGTTCATACTCGTGGGTACGACGAACGCGCACGCGTACCTGACCGACAGCACCGGGAACCGACGCTTTTGGCCGATCCGCGTTGAGAAGTTTGATGTCGACGGTATCGTGGCGAACCGCGAGCAGCTGTGGGCCGAGGCCGCGGACCGCGAGGCTCGAGGGGAGAGTCATCGGCTCGACCCATCACTGTATCAGTTCGCCGCACTGCAGCAGGAACGACGTCGAACCGATGATGCCTGGGAGAACATCTTGAGCTCCGCGTTCTCTGAGGAGGAGAGTCATCGCTTTACATCTGAGCGGGTGTGGGAGATCCTCGGATTTCCCATCTCGCAGCGCGGGCCGACCGAACAAGCGCGTGTCATGCTCGTCATGCAGCGCCTCGGATTCCGCAGAATGTCGGTTCGGGACGAGAATAAGAAGGTTGTTAAGGGTTGGGGGAGAGATCAGCTCACCGGAACACCCAAGCTGCCTATCGAAGACCAGTCAAGTGTTACCGAGGAAAAGGGGTGAATTCTCCCTATTTTATTGGGCGTAACCACTGTATCCGTCCAGATAGGTCTCTCTAGAGTTTCCAATGGCCTATAGCTACTCTATTGTAGTCTATAGAAGAATATCAGTTACAACAGTTACAATAGATAATAGGGAGATTTTGGGGTAAAATGGGTAACCTCGAAATTACGACGTGGGTTACCGATTACAGGATAGGCGTTAAACCGATGAAAAAGAGACTCGATGTCATGAAGTTGGGACCGCAGGACCTCGAATCATACTGTATACACCTCATAACGCTGTACACTGAGGCGATTGATGCGTTTAAAACGCTTCATCCAGAACGATATGCGGACTACAGAAGGAGAGTGAAGAACGCGGTGCAAATCGCCCATGAAAAAAGTTGAAAAAAGCTATTGACATGTTTGTTACAGGCGTGTTATAGTGAGCATGGTTGAGTTCGTAGTGGCACACCTCGCCCGGCACAGGAGCCTACCCATGAAAAACGCAGCATTCAACATCGTGTGGGGCAGCATCGCTGCTTATTACCTCGCGTCCCACATCGCGAAGTACATCATCGTCTGGACCAACTAACGGTGGGCGAACGCATCCTCGGTAAGGCCGACGCCCGATCCTCGGAACGCGTTCTCTACGATAAGATGGTACCCGATCGCGCGCAACGTAAGTGCACCGGTCTCAACAAGGACGGCTTGCCCTGTGGGCGATGGGCCGTTCGCGGTGGGAACGTCTGTGCAACGCACGGAGGATCGGAACCCGCGACACGTGCCGCCGCACGACGGCGACTCCTCGAGTTTGTTGAGCCCGCGATGGTCACACTCGCCAACAAGCTCGAGTCGGATGACGACATGGTGGCCGTGAAGGCCGCGTGCGCCATCCTCGATCGCGCCGGGTTCGGCGTGCATGCCTCCCTTACCGTCAACAACGACGACAAGCGCAAGGATCTTGAGCAGATGAGCGACGAACAGCTCGCGGAACGAGCCGCGGACGTCGCACGTCAGCTGCGCGAGAATAAGGAACGCCACCTCCTCGAGGGAGAAGTCATCTCGGGGTCGACGACAACCCACTAACCGTGTATGTATGTGACAGTCGTTCTTATTGGACCAGCTTGATGTTCTAACCGATCAAGACATAGAACGCGAGGACGCGGTCGCCGAGTTGATGGCGATCGAGCTTGAGCTCTCGGTTAGACGATGCCGGTCCTTCAAGAACTTCATACACGAGGCGTGGGAGATCATCGAACCCAGCAGCACCCTTGTCTGGAACTGGCACCTCGACGAGTTCTGCAAAGAGTTCGAGCTCGCCGCCGAGACGCCCGACTACCGCGGCATCTTCAACGTTCCGCCCGCCACCATGAAGTCGCTCCTCATGGTGTTCGGTCGCGCCTGGCTGTGGACGCGCAACTCATCGCTGGGTTTCTTATCGGGTTCCTACTCCCTACACCTCGCACTCCGCGACAACGTTAAGCTCCGACAGATCGTCCAGTCACAGTGGTATCAGACCCGGTGGCCGAAGGTCAAGCTCGTAGGCGACCAGAACGCGAAGGAACTGTTCAAGACGCAGTACGGCGGGTGGTCCTTCGCCACTTCGGTCGCCGGCGCCGGCACGGGCGAACATCCCGACTTCATCTTCATCGATGATCCCATCTCCGCCCTAGAGGCGCGAAGCACGGTGGCCATGACGGTCGCCAACGAGTGGATCGACCGCACGCTCAGCACGCGCGGTATGACTCGCGGTGTTCGATTCCTCCTCACGATGCAGCGACTCAATGAGATCGACCCGTCGGGTCATCTCCTCGACAAGGGCGGGTGGCGCCACATGTGCTTCCCGATGGAGTACCGCGCGTATGAGGAGGACTCAAACACTGGGCGAGTCCTCTGGCGACCCGATCCTAGGGATCATCGCACCGAGCCTGGTGAGCTACTCTGGCCGGCGCTCATTCCACGCGAGAAGGTGGAGCAGCTCAAGATCGCGCTCGGCCCATACGGTGCGGCGGGTCAGCTTGGACAGCAGCCGTCGCCCGAGGGTGGTGGCCTCTTCAAGCGCTCCTACTTCACCGTGGTCGACACCGCACCCATCGAGGCGAGACGATGCCGAGGTTGGGACACGGCGGGTACCGAGAACGACGGTGACTACACGGTGGGTGTGAAGATGTCCATCACGAAAGAGGGCATCATCTACATCGAGGACGTGGTGCGCGGACAGTTCGCGCCCGATGACGTCGAGCTGACGATCCTCAACACCGCGCGCATCGACGGTAAGAAGACCGCGCAACGCGAGGAAAAAGAGGGTGGCAGCGCGGGTAAGGGCGTCATCGCCTCGCACGCCAAGCTGCTCAAGGGCTACGACTACGAGGGGATCAACGTAGGCGCGGATAAGATCACCCGGGCCAAGCCGTTCCGCGCCCAGTGCGCCGCGGGTAACGTCCGCATGGTGCGGGGCGAGTGGAACGAGCCGTACCTTCAGGAACTGGAGCACTTCCCGGTGGGCAAGCATGACGACCAGGTGGACGCCTCGAGCTGCGCATACAACCAGCTGGTGATCGAGGAGCCGAAGAAGACCTCGGCGACGTGGGGTAGATGATGTCATCACTACGTACCCTCACCTCGGACCTGCTGTCACGGGCTCGATGGTCCGCACTGCTGAAGACGTTCGACGGAGCGCGCGATCTGAACAAGGTCCTGGGCTACGCGACGGACTTGAGCACGGGTAAGTACCGCGAGCGCTACCTTCGCAACGGTATGGCGACCCGCATCGTCGAGACGTTCCCCGACCTCACGTGGCGCGGTGGCGCCGAGCTCATCGAGAACGAGGATCCTGACACGTTCACCCCGTTCGAGCAGGCGTGGGATGAGCTCAACGATCGCCTCCAGATCTGGTCCGTGTTTCGACGCGCCGACATCCTCGCCGGGCTGGGTCGCTACTCGGTGATCCTCCTCGGCGTACCCGGCAACTTTGAGGAACCGCTGGAAAACGCGGGTGGACCCGACAAACTTCTGTACCTCAGCACGTTCGCCGAGGACGAGGCGATCATCAACACCTGGGTGGAAGACACCAAGGACCCGCGCTTCGGTCTGCCGTTGACCTACAAGCTCAAGCGCCTGGGTTCGACCAAGGGCGCGGACCGCACGGTGCACTGGTCACGGATCATCCACATCGCCGACGGCGTCCTCGATGAGATCGTGTACGGAAAGCCTCGTCTCCAGAACGTGTGGAACTGGCTGGACGACCTCGATAAGATCGTCGGCGGTGGGTCGGAGGCGTCCTGGAAGCGCGCCGACCAGGGCATGCAGATCGACGTCGATCCCGAGATCACGTTGGACGACGCGGCGCAGAAGAAGCTGCAGGACGAGGTCGACGAGTACATCAACGGACTGAAGCGGATCGTGCGCACCCAGGGTGTTAAGATGAACGCCCTCGGGTCGGATGTCTCCACCTTCTCACAGAACGCGTCCACCGTCATCGACCTCATCAGCGCGTCCACGGGCATTCCACAGCGGGTGCTCATGGGATCGGAGCGCGGTGAGCTCGCATCGACGCAGGACAAGCAGAACCTCGACGATCGCGTGTCGGACCGACGTGACTCCTTCGCGAAACCTATGGTGGTGCGACCCTTCGTGAACACACTCATCGCCGTGGGCGTGCTACCCGAGCCCAAGCAGTACGATCCGCGGTGGCCCGACCAGAAGGAGATGACCGAGACCGAGCGCGTGAGCGTCGCCTCGGGTCTCGCGGCGGCCAACGCGTCACAGGCGAACGCGAACGGCGAGATCATCATCACGACCGATGAGATCCGGGACCGGTACCTCGAGCTGCCGCCGCTCAAGCAGCAGCCACAGACGAAGCAGCTACCGGTCGCCGCCATCGGAAAAAAAAAGAAGACAGCTCGCGGTGGAGTAAGATCCACCGAGCCGCCGACGCTCGAGTTGGTGCGCTCCGAGGTATCATGAACACGGCATTCGCCGCAGCGCGCGCCCGCGTCCCGATGATCGTGCTTCACGCCGGTCTCGAGGCGCAAGATCGTCACGCGGTGGAGCGCGCGATGTTGCAGGCGAACCTCAAGATCTCCCAGAAGGAGATCGAGGAGCTCCTACTCGACGTGATGGAGGAGTCTGCGCGGGAGACGATCCCGACGTTGCATCGGTTCCGCGCCTCGAAGTCACCCAAGAACGTCATCGAGTTCCGCTTTGACCGAACGAACCCCAGCGCCGTGGCGTGGGCGAAGAATCACGCTGGAGAGCTCATCAAGGGCATCTCAAAGACGACTCGCGATGATGTTCGCGAGGTTATCACGCGCGCATTTGTGGAAGGTATTCCTCCGCGGTCGGCGGCCTCGCTCCTCCTTGACGCGGTGGGTGACGCAACGCGGGCGCTGACGATCGCACGGACCGAGACGATGCGTGCGTCGAACGAGGGACAGGAGCAGCTGTGGAAGCAGGCGACCGACGTTGGCCTGCTCACCGGACGTGAAGAGCGCATGTGGATCGTCACCCCCGACGACCGGCTGTGCCCCATATGTGAGGGCCTCGAGGACAGAACCTCGCCGCTTAACGGGATGTTTACCTCGAACAGCGGGGCAAGCTACGACGTTCCACCCGCTCATCCCAACTGTCGATGCGTGATGGGACTAAAGTGAAGGAGATGAATGTGAAGAAAGCGCTCGTTCTTACGCTCATGCTGGTCGCGATGTTTGCCTACGCACCCGGGGTGCAGGCGCAGACGTGCACGGGCACGCCGACGGCCAACCCCGCAAACGTGGCGTTCACGGTGAGCCCAGACCACAACGCCACCGTACCGGTGACCGGACAGGCGGTGCTCACGAGCTACGCGCTGCAGATCTTCAAGTGCTCGGATAGCACCCAGGTCGGCAGCAATGTCGACATGGGTAAGCCGACGCCGGTGGGGTCGACGGCGACGGTCAACAACATCGTGCCGCAAACGCTGACGAAGGACGTTCAATACTTCGCCAAGATTCTCGCTGTGGGTCCGGGAGGTTCCACGGCCAGTGCGGCCTCAGCCCCTTTCTACTTCCCGGGACCGGTGGCGGCCCCACGTGCAGCGGGAGCACCTACGTTCCCGTAAAGATCGCGATCATCGACTGGACGAGAACGGTTAGTCGTTCGAGCGGAAAGGGATTCACCGTATGGATGAAGTTGAGCGGTACCACCAGGATCACGCAGGTCTCGGTGTCCATCCGCGACGCGGTGACGGGCTCGGTCACGACGGTACAGACGTTCTCGGACGCGCGACAGCTCGCGGGCATCGCGGTACCGTTGACCGGCGTCAGCAACGGCACCAAAGACTTCATCGTCAAGGCGACCGACGAGTGCGGTACGCCCGACCAGACCGGACAAAAACGGACGCTCGTCGTCAATCCATAGGAGATTCACATGCCTCTCGCTACATCGTGCACCAATGAACAGAAGCGCATCGTTCTCACCAACCCCAAGACCCAGGGTGGACAGCCCGCCACCATCGACGGCGCGCTGACCGTCGAGGTTGTCTCGGGCGACGGCACGTTCGAGGTCGATCCCGCGCTGCCCACCCAGTTCAAGGCGGTCTCGGGTACGGCGCTCGGCGATACGGTCTACAACATCTCGGCCGACGCAGACCTCGGCGCGGGCGTGCAGACCATCACCGACCAGGTCACACTGACGGTCACGAGCGCTTCGGCGGCGTCGTTTGGCCTCGCTGAAGGTGCGGTCGAGCAGAAGTAATGACCAAGGTTGAAGAGGCGATGCAGGAGATCGCCGACGAGATCGCCACCTTTGAGCCCGAGGCAGAGGGCCTTGATGACGATCTTCGTTTGAACATTCACGAAGACACCAGGGTAGACGTTGCTACGCTCCGTGCTGAATACACAGAACGTTTGGCGCTTCTACACGCGGCGCATACCGCGTTGACGAACCTGATGTTGAACGGGCACCCCGGCATCGACTCACGTGGTGTGAATGAGGCGGTGTACGCGGACCTGCAAGAGAACAAGCGTACCATCGACGCAGCTCTTGCGAAGTTTCACGTGGTAGCGACCGCATCCAGCCTCGGTCTCACGGCCGGGGCCACGGAACAGAAGTAGATGGGCAACGCGCTGGCGCATGTCGATGTCGTCGAGCATGACATCGCATGCCCAGCGTGTGGCCGGTTGATCGTTGAGCCCGCGCCCAAGGTCATACCCGAGCGGGGTGATGGCTCGGTGTGGGTCGAACAAGAAGAATATACGCCTCTTCCGATGGACATCGTTAGACAGCAGCTAGCGTACGCCGAGCAGCGCGTCTCCTTCAACCCGAAGGATGCGGACGCACTCCAGACGCTGTGGTGCTGGCAGGCGATCATACATGCGCGGCGGTTCTCGCACCGGAGGACACGCTAGTGTCCACGTGGCGTACATCGAAGACCGGCACGGGTCTTAGTAGCAATCTTAACCTATCTGAACCCGTTGGCGCCGCAAACGGCGACTATCAGATCGTTCAACTAGCATGTCCTCATGGAACACCGGGAACGATCGGTGGCACCACGGGTTGGACGCTGTTACGCTCAGGCACCGGAACGAACGGCGACTTTTACGTTTATGTACAGGTTCGTAGCGGTGCACCGACGCTCACGTGGACGGCGACCGGATCGTGGACCGGAACCGAATGGCATTACCACTCATTCGCCCCGCCATCAAATAAGACTTGGTCGACCGACACGTCCGCTCAAACGGCCGTAACGACGGGAACAAACCCCGATGCCCCATCTGCGACCGCGTCACAGACCGGTGATGAATCTGTAGCGCTTGGGTTTAATTGGGCGGGAGGTACGTGGACCGCGCCATCTACATACTCGCTTCGCTCGGTAAATACGGGCGGATTAGACTGTTCTTGTGCTTCAAAGACACTCACCGCGAGTGGTGCTGAAAATCCAGCGGCGTTCTCGGGTGGCAGTGGCTCCAATGACCTCTATGCGGTCACCGTACTCGTTAAGCAGACAACGACCGCGCCGCTTACGCAGTCACACGTCAAGTTTAGGAACGACGACGGCAGTGAGACCACAGCCACGAACCTCGCGTCACAGGACGTGAACGTCACGACCGGGTTGAACGTCAACGTTCGACTACGCGTGCAGGTCTCTGCGTCAGGTGATCCACCCTCGGTCGTTCCGTCGCTGTGGTATACCAAGAACGGCGGGGCGCAGACCCAGGTGCCCGTGGGGTCACTCACGACACCCACGCTGAGCATCGGTAACTCGGGAAACTCAAATTACACGGCGACGACGACGCTCACGCTGGCCTATCCGACCGGGCATTCGTCGCGGTCGGCGCTGGTCGCGTTCATACTCCAGAAGCCCACGACGGCCAACGGGGGTGGCATCACGGTCCCCGCGGGTTGGACGCTTCAGGCCGAACGCTCGGGAGCGACGGACGGCGATACGGGTGGCTACACCACGACGACGGGCGCCGACGTCGGCAACATGAACCTCTACGTCCTGACCAAGGACACGGTGACGGGTTCGGAGTCGGGCAACCTCTCCGTGACGGTGTCGGCCGATAGCAACGTGTCGGGTGGCAGCATCATGGCGGTCAACGCCGATCAAGCCAACACGCTGTCGTTCGCCGTCGGGACCGGTAAGGACACGAGCGCCGGTAGCGTGTCGTTCACCACGGGTTCGATGGATATCGCCGCGGGCGACGCGGTGCTCGTTGCGTTCGCGATCCCGACCGACGTCAGCACACCGTCACAGTTCTCCGCCGAGGCGCTCTCACAGACGAGTACGACCTTCGGCGCGCTGACCGAGCTGGTTCCGTTAACGGGTGGTGAGTACGATACGACGACGGGCCTTGACCTGGGCGGTATCGCCGCGGGTGGCCTCGTGACGGCGGGCGGTAACAACGCGGCGGTGACCTTCACCGCCACGGCCGGCGGTACGACGACGAACGTTCGAGGCCCAGGTGCGGTGATCCGTATCCGTGCGACGGGTGTTGCAAACGAGTTGTTCGTCGCACCCTCGAGCAACATTACCGCGGGTGGTGAGGCGACGACCGCGCAGCTGACCAGCCCGGGTGGTTCGTTTACGACGGGCCGCATGTGGGACGACGAGAACGGCACCGACGCGATCGACATCGGCAACAATGGGTACACTGAGCTCGAGTGGAACATGCAGGCCCAGAGTCCGACGGTGGTGGGCGATCAGTTCGCGTTCCTGACCTTCGCCGACGGTGCGGCCATCGATAACTACACGGTCACACCCTCGTGGACGATCGGTAGCAAGGGTATCATCTCCGCACCACGAACGTTCATGCCGATGATGGTGCAGTAGATGGCATCAGGAAACTCGCTCCTCTGGATCTCACCCATGGCCGTCTGTGGTCCGGCGACCACGAACGCGCAGCTGGATGCGATCGCGGGTACCTCGACGCCGGCCGAGACGTTTCCGGTGCTGGCGTTCGACACGACCACGCAGGAGTACGCCGACTTTCGATGCAAGATGCCCGCGCACTACGCGGGTGGCGGCGTGACGGTGACGATCGCCTCGAGCGCGGGTACGACGACGGGCGGTGTGGTGTTCGAGGTGGCCTTCCGCGCCATCAAGGACGATGCGGAGGACCTCGATACGACGGCGCAGACGTATGACTACAACACGTTGACCATCAGCACGCTCGCGAACGCCGTGGGAGAGCTCACGTATGACGGTGTGACATTCACGGACGGCGCAGACATGGATAGCGTGACCGCGGGCGATGAGTTCGTGTTGCGTGTACGACGCGCGCCGGCCAACGCGTCCGATACGGCGACGACCGACGCGTACATTCACGGGATCGAGATCCGAGAGACGTAATGGCGAGAAGTAACAACGCCACGCAGGCTAACTGGTATTCACTCGCCAACGTCTTTGGCCTCACGGGTGGGGTCTATCCGTTCTCGATGGCGTGCTGGTTCAATCCTAACCAGGTCACGACGTATCAGGCGCTGGTGAACCTCGTGGGTGGCACAGCGGGCACAGATTGGCATACGCTGGGGCTATTTGGCCAGGTCGCGGGCGATCCGGTGGTCGCGTACTCGGGCGGGGCCGGCAACGAATCACAGGCGCAGACATCGACCAGTTACGTCGCTAGCACGTGGCAGCACGCGGCGGGTGTGTGGCTGAACGCGTCCAGTCGCACGGTGTATCTCAACGGTGGCGGTAAGATCACCGATACGGGCACGCGCAATGTTACCGGATTGACGCTAACCACCGTGGGTGGAAATCGCGTGGGTTCGACGACGTTCGGTCCGTTAGATGGGTCCGTCGCAGAGGTGGCCATCTGGAACGTCGCGCTGACCGACGCCGACGTGCTGCAGCTGTCCAAGAAATTCTCGCCGCTGTCGGTTCGATTCGACGCGCTCGTCGCGTACTTTCCGCTCATCGGCCGCGTCGCATCGGAACCCGACATGATCGCAGGTGCGGCGTTCACACAGAACGGCACGATGTCGCAGGCCGCACACAGCCCGATCATCAACCCGCGTCAGCCGCAACTAATGATCCCGAGTGTGGTGGCCGCGCGCTCCGGTGTGATGAGTCCGTATAACAACTTCCGTCCTCTCTTGGTGCAGTGATATGAACTCACGAGTTTACACGGTCGCGTTCGAGAACGTCGCCATATCGGCCGCACAGGACCTTTTCGAGTTTAGTCCCGCCGATGACAAGCCCATCGAGCTGCTCGACATGAAGGCCTCGAACGTGGGCGGCACGGCGGACGCGGGTGACGCGCAAGAAGAGCTCCTTCGTCTCCTCGTGCGACGCGGTCATACGGTCAGCGGCTCGGGTGGCTCCGCCCCGACACCGCGACCCGCGGATCGCTCGGGTTCGGCCGCGGGCTTCGCCGCCGAGGTGAACAACACGACGGTCGCCAACACGGGTACGACGCACGACTACGATACGGACGGCTGGAACATCCGCATTCCGTACCGCATGACGTGGCTTCCGAACTGTCCCGTGATCGCCTCGCAGGCTGACACCACGTTGGTCATTCGGTTGGTCGCGGCACCCGCGGACAGCGTCAACTGCTCGGGCGTCGCCTACGTGGGAGAGGTTGGCTAGATGCCACTGCTGGACAGGTACCGCATCGTCGACTCCAACGGGCTCACGCTCGTGAACTGGGTCGCGCGCGCTCCGATACAGGGACAGCCGTTCGCACAGAAGGTGGAGCGAGCCTGGACGGTCGATCTCAACGACCCGGACGTGTTGACTTTCGGCACCATCTATGAGGCGTTTCAGTTCGTGCAGACGCACTTTCATCCGAGCCAGGTCGACCTACTCGGACTTGGGATCGCGCCTATGCGCAAAGACGTTGAAAGGGACCCATGTATCTCGACCAGATTGCACTAAAGGCGCTCGTGAACACGCTTCACGAGGTTCGTCGCACGCGGTCCTTCTTCTGTCCCGTGCAGCGGTTGGGCCCGGGTGGTGAAACCGATAAGTTCACCGTGAAGGATCCGAAGCAGGCGAAGAAGCTCAACGAACAGGGTTTGCTCGCCGTGCGCACCGGTCCCGATGGAAAGCAACATGGGGTGTTGACCCCACACGGCCCGCATGGGACGTCGTACATCCAGATCAACCCAGAAACAGGTGAGATCCGCTGCGGCGCATGTGCCGGCGATCTCGATTCAACGGTAAGGGAGTAGCCGCACATGTCCAAGAGCGATACATTTGAGAATGATCTTCTCAAGCTGATCTTCAACGCCACGGCGATCGCGAACCTCGCCGACAACGCCGCGTCGTCACCGCTGACGAACCTCTTTGTCAGCGCGCACACCGCGGACCCCGGCGAGTCGGGCACGCAGACGACGAGTGAGTGCGCGTACACGTCATACGCGCGCGTCACGGTCGCACGCACCTCGGGCGGGTGGTCGGTCTCGGGCAACTCGGTCAGTCCGGTCGCGAACATTGACTTCCCCGCGTGCACGGGTGGTTCGGAGACGATCACGCACGCTGCGGTTGGCGTGGCCGTGAGCGGCGCGTCGAAGATCCTTTACAGCGGCACGGTGACGCCGAACATCGCGGTTAGCACGGGTGTGACACCGCGGCTCACGACGGCGTCGACCATCACGGAGGATTAAGTGGCGAACGAACCTAGGATCGTAGCGGCGGTCATGACCGCCACTGATGTTCGGGAGGGCATGAAGCGCAATCCCGTCCTCGCGAAGGCACTCGAGCAGGCGCAGACCGACGCGATCATGCAGGCGATCGCACAGGGCGTCTCGATGGACGATGTCGAGGAGATCAAGCGTCGTAAGAAGGTGGCTCGCGAGGAGTGTAAGGACTCGTACTACGCATCGCTGGCCGAGTTCCAGAAGCAACGTGCGATCGAAGAAGCCAAGGAAGCGTTGAAGCGCGCCGAGGCGCTGTAGTCGATCATGCCCGTCTTTCGTCCCGACTTTCGTCTACCTCAGCGAAGCAGCTGGATAGGTACCGCCGCGTCGAGCGGTACCGTGTCCAGCGGTGTGTGGTCCGCGAGCGGTCTCGCGACGGCCGCCTTCGTCGGGGCGGCGACCGCAGCGGCCGTCCTCTCCTCGAGCGGGGTGGCGACGGCGGCGATGGTGGGGCGAAAGACGGCCGCGGCCACGTTCAGCTCACAGGGCGTGGGTACCGCGTCGTGGGTTGGACGGAGCACGCGCGCGGCGGTCTGGTCGTCCTCCGGGACGGGCACCGCATCGTTCGTCGGTCGGACCATTAAGCCCGCCGTCCTCTCCTCGGCCGGTGTCGGGTCCG
>Ga0070674_100000791_pt1 | contig 16264 bp, 15 predicted proteins | sample KBSM33metaG_FD_65344 | JGI IMG/M metagenome (GOLD analysis project Ga0070674, IMG submission 65344) | Miscanthus rhizosphere microbial communities from Kellogg Biological Station, Michigan, USA - KBS M3-3 metaG | ecosystem: Host-associated > Plants > Roots > Rhizosphere > Soil ... | reverse complement strand
TCGTGCAGAACCTACCGGGCGTGGCGCGCTCGCCCTTCGGGCTGGGCGCGCTGATCATCCGCGGTTCGTCGCCCAACGATTCGGGGATATTCGTCGAGGGCCACCGGATCCCGATCCTGTATCACTTCCTGATCGGACCGGGCGTGCTGGCCCCCGAGCTGATCGATCGCATCGACTTTTTCCCCGGCAACTTCGGCGTTAATTACGGGCGCGCCACCGCCGGCGTCATCGACGTCGGCATCCGCACGGCGCCCGCGCCGCGTTTGCACGGTACGGTCGACGTCAACCTGTTGCACACGGCGGCGTTTGTCGAGGGGCCGCTGGGAGGCGGTTGGTCGGGATCGGTCTCCGCGCGCCGGTCGTACATCGACCTGATCCTTCCGCTGGTGCTGCCCGACAGCGTCACCACCGTCGCGCCCATCTACTGGGACTACCAGGCGGGTGTGAACCGCAACCTGTCGGGCGGCAAGCTGTCGATCTACGCGTTCGGCAGCAACGATTCGCTGAAGGTGATCTCCAGCGATCCCCGGCAAGGGGACATCGACCTCGGGCTGGAGATCGGTTTTCACAAGGTCTTCGCCGTATGGACCGCCGCGCTCGGTAACTGGACGAACAAGCTGTCCCCCGCCTACGGGCATGAGCGCGTGAAGTTCGGTGCGGGCGTGTTCGGGATCAACGAGGCGGCGAACGTGTTCGCGCTGCGCGACGACCTGTCGCGGGCGTTCGGGTCGCGGCTCACGCTGCGGTTCGGCGTCGACGCCGAGGCGCGGTCCGATTCGATCTTCTTCAACATCCCGCTGGTGCCCGAGACGCGCCTCTACGGCCTCGTCGTGCCGGAGCTCGAGCCGCGCACCATCCCGCTGGATACGCTGGCCGCCGGGCTTTACACCGACGCGACGCTGGACCTCGGCCACGGCGTGACCGTCATACCGGGCCTGCGCGGCGACGCCTTCCGGTACGTCGGCCAGAACCGGTTCACGTTCGATCCGCGGATCGTCGTGCGCTGGAAGCAGACCGATCGCCACACCTGGAAGGCCGGCGCGGGCATCTATCACCAGATGGTGGATCCCCAGCTCCTGAACCCGGAGCTCGGAAACCCGAACCTGCCGCCCATCTGGGCCGACCAGTATTCGGTGGGGTTCCTGAGCCAGGTTTACCCGAAGATCACGCTGGACACGACGCTCTACTACGTGCGCCGGCACGACCAGCCGGTGCCGCCGCCGCCGTTCACCGCGGGCGGCCAGGGCCGCTCGTACGGCATGGAGCTGATCCTGAAGCACGAGTTCACGGAGCGCTTCTTCGGCTGGATCTCGTACACGCTGTCGCGGTCGGAGCAGACCGTCTACGCGGTCAACGCGCCGATGGCCGGTCCTCCCGGCAGCCTCATGGATCCCACCCAGGGCAAGCCCAAGTGGTTCCCGACGGATTTCGACCAGACGCACAACCTGATCACCGTCGCCAGCTACCGGCTGAAGAGCTGGATCCTCGGCGTCCGTTTCCGGCTGGTGTCGGGCGCGCCGACGACGCCGATGCTGGAGGGTGTCTTCGACGCCGAGGAGGGCCACTACGCCTGCCGGACCGGGCCGACCAACTCGGCGCGCAAGCCGACCTTCAACCAGCTGGATTTCCGCGTCGACAAGACGTGGACGTTCAAGGCGTGGGAGCTGGGCGTCTACGCCGACCTGCAGAACATCTACAACGCGGAGAACCCCGAAGGGACGATCTATGATTATCGGTGTCGGACGTCGATACCGATCCGGGGCGTGCCGTTCTATCCGATCCTCGGGATCAAGGGGATGTTTTGAAAGTCCTGCTGACAGCCGCGTCGATCCTTGCGCTGGGTGCCTTCGCCGCGTGCGGCGAGCTCCCGGCGGAGTCGAACGTCGTCGACCTGCGCGTGCTGGCCGTGAAGTCCGAGCCCGGCGGGTTCCTGGTCGATCTGAACAAACTGGACGCGGCGACGGACGATCAGCTGAGGGCGCAGATCACCGCGCTGGTCGTCGACCCGAGCGGCGCCATGATGCCGCTGGAGGTCGTCGGCGCGGTCGGCTGCCCGGACTACATCGACGTGATCACGACCGCGTCGCAGCAGATCCAGACGACCAAGCTCTGTCCGCCGCCCGAGGCCACCAGCGGCCTTCCGCAGGAGCTCGCCGAAGTGTTGATGACGCAGCCGATCGCCGCGCCCGACCCGAACCCCGTACCGCCGGAAGGGCAGTTCGGATTCGAGTGGACGCCGACGGTCTCGTACGGCTTCACGCAGCAACAGATCGCGGCGTTCTTCAGGGCGGACACCAGCATCTACCCGCCCGCGGTCGCGACCAGCATCGAATTGAACAAGGCCTTCGGCCTGCCGGCGATCGTCAACCTGAGCTTCGCCGTGAACGGCGAGCGCGTGGACGCGATCAAGCGCGTTGTCTACTGGCCCGACATGAAGGACGGCAAGCCGGCCAACAAGAACCCGACGCTGGGCGATCCGATGAACCCGACGGCTCCGCAGATTCGCTTCTACAGGCACCGCGACGAGACGACGGGCGTTCCGGATCAGGAAGTGCTCGAGATGGAGCCGATGATTTCAATCGCGGCGGGCGACAAGCTTTACGTCGAACCGAACTACGTGCCGGGGGTGGGGGGGACGGCGGAGAGCTACACGATCAATGTCCTCAACACCGCGACCAACACGATCGAGCCGAAGATGGTGGAGAAAGAGCTGCTGCGGTTCCAGTTCTACGCCACCGCCGGGAAGTTCGATCCCGAGATGCAGTTCAGCGAGCTGAACCCGATCCTGGTGGGCGGCACGCTGCACACGGACGCCGAGTGGATCGCGCCCAAGGATCTCTCGACGCTGCCCGCGGGCGGCGGAACCGTCACTGTCTGGCTGGTCACGCACGACGAACGCGCCGGCAGCGACTGGGCCAGCCGCACGTTCATCGTCAACCCCTGACGGGGTAGCGCGCGAATCGCGGATGCGCGTGCACGGAGATCTGTGCCTCGCCCCCGAAAGGGGGAGAGGCCGACGAGCCGAAGGCTCGGCGGGTGAGGGGGCGCGCGCCAGAAACGGACCCCTCACCCTAACCCTCTCCCGCTTCGCGGGGCGAGGGAACCTGAGCTACGCGGGGCGACGGCAACAGCTGCGATCACCCGCGTCCCGCCGATCACTCGGACACCTTGAGATCAGAAGACGCTGCCGACGCCGCCGAGGGCAGCGACGCCCGCGGACGTGCTGCCGGCCAGCTTCAGCACGCTGGGCCCGGCCTGGGCGAAGAAGGCGACCGGGCCGACCGTCGCGGACGCGAGCGGCCCGGCCAGCAGGTCGAAGCGCGGCTCGGCCTGCGCCATCGCGCTCTTCTGCGTGCCGATGGCGAAACGCAGGCGCGAGTCCACGCCGAAGGCCCAGCGACCCATCGCGTAGAGGGAGGCGAAGCGCAGCTCGCCGTCGCGCTCGTTGCCTTCCGGATCCTGGCCGTAGACCAGGTTGCCCATCACGGCCAGCCGATCGAAGCGACGGCCGAGCGACACGAACGTCTCGATCTCACCTTCGGGTTCGGTGAAGCCTTCCGGGCGGTAGAAGACGCTCAGCGAGCCGTCGATGCCGTGCCGCTCCTGGCGCAGAAGCTGGACGCGGCCGCCGATCGTCGGCCGTGGCTCCTTGCGGATCGTCGAGTACTCGGCGCCGCCGCGCAGCGCGAACGGACCCCACACGCGGACCTCGGCCGTGGCGCTGCCGATCGGCGCCGAGCGTGCGCCGTCGTAGCCGGCGAACCCGATCGCCAGCGCGGCGTTCGCGCCGACACGCGGCGCCAGCGTCGACGGAAGCAGGGCGCCCTCGCGCACCGCGGTCGTGATCTCCGGCGGCGGCGTGGTCACCACCTCCGCGTCGGGCTCCTCGACCTGCGCGCGGACCGTCGCTGACGTACCCAGAATCATTGCGATTGCGATGCGCCCGACGACTCTCATTGCTCCTCCGTTTATTGCCGGGCCAGCCTAATCCCAGGGAGAAATAAGATCGAGTCAGGACGGGCGTTCACCCGGAAACGCTGGCAGATCCCCGAGCTCGACCCAGGGCAGGCGCGTGGCGACCTGGGTGTGGTCGCGCGGCGGCACGCGCTCCGGCTCGTCCAGCGAACAGGTGGTCACGTCGATCTCGTCGGGGCTGTGCGTCGACTGGAAGGTTACCGGCGTGCCGCAGCGCGGGCAGAACGTGCGCGTGCCGTGGTCCGACGAACGAAAGGTGGCGGGCTCACCGGCCAGGAACGTGAAGTCGGCCCGCCTCACCGTGAACCAGGCGACGAAGGGCGCGCCGCTGGTGCGCCGGCAGATCGAGCAGTGGCAGTTCGTCTCGTGGAACGGCGCGCCACCGGCCTGATAGCGGATGAACCCGCAGAAGCAGTGTCCTTGCATCGGCGGACGCTACCGCATCGCCGCCGCGGACGCGCCGGTCACACGAAGGGATCGGCGTCGACGTCGAAGTTGAAGCACTTCGACCAGGTGCGATTGGCCGCCGCCGGCGACACCCGCGACGTCAGCTCCGAGCGGAGCTGGTGCTTGAACCCGCGCAGGGCGTCCAGCACCGCTTCCGTCTCCAGGACCTCGCGCAGCTGTTCGCTGGACCGGTCCTCGTTCTTGCGCACGGTGACCGCCACGCCGCCTTCGGCCAGGCGAAAGCGCATCCCGTAGCCGCCGATGGCGTGCGTGTCGATGATCATCTGGTCGCGCTCTTGCGGCACCGCCAGCCAGTCGCGCAGCGCGCAGATCTTTTCGGCGAAGCGGTGCACGCCGACCCAGCGACCGTCGCCGTCAATCATCTGGATGATCTTGCCGGCGAACTCCAGCTGGAGCTGAGCGGTCAGGTGGATGTAGTCGACCGGCGCCATGCTCTCGACGGCCTTCGGCGGCTCGCCGATGCGTTGCAGGCGCAGGTCGTGAAGGGTGAACTTCATTCACCGGCTTCCGGCGTGGGCGCGGGCAAGGGCGCCGGCTGCGGGATCGCCTCGGCCGCCGTCACGCCGGTCGGCTTGTCCCACTCGAAGGCGGGCAGGCGCGGGCTGGACTGCGGGCGAATCAGCATCAGCACGGCGGGCAGCACGACGATGGCGGTCACCAGACAGGTGATCTCGCCCAGCACCGCCAGCACGCCGAACAGGAACAGGCCGACGTTCTTCGCCACCAGCAGCGAAGAGTACCCGACGATGGTGGTGAAGGAACAGAGCGCCACCGCGCCGCCGGTGCCCCGCACCGCCGCGGCCACGCTGCGCCCGCCGTCCCGGAGGTAACGGCCCATCACGTTGACGGCGTAGTCGACGCCGATCCCGAACGTGATCGGGAAGGCGATGAAGTTGACGAAGTTGATCTTGATGCCGGCGCGCATGGTCAGCCCCAGCAGCCAAAGCACGCCCACGATCAGCGACCCGATCACGAACGGCGTCGCCAGCCCGCGCCGGAACAGCAGCAGCACCGTCAGCGCGACACCCGCGAACGCAAGCCCCGACGCCATCGGGCCATCGTGCTCCATCGACGCGATGATGTCGGACGACAGCGCGGGACCGCCGGCGACGCGCGCCGCGCGTCCGCCCAGCGCGACCGGCGCCTCCGCGGCGGTGCGCAGCTCGCGCACGAACGTCGTGATCGTCTCGCCGCGCCACCAGGTGCTGGCGGGGTTCGGGTAGACGAGGATGGTGCGCCCCACCGATCCGTCACGCTCGCGCAATCCGCGCGTCAGAACGTCCGGGACCTCCTCGGCCCGGAAGTCGAACACCTTGTTCGCCTCGGCGGGCGTTTGATCGGCCGGACCGATCAGCCGTTCCAGCTTGTCGCGATCCGGCTTGGCCATCTCGTTGCGGATGTTGGCGGTCAGCTTGCGCCGGATTACGGCGACCTCGGCGGCCTTCTCCTGGGCGTCCGGCGGGACCAGGTCGTCGTAGCTGCGGATCGACGCGATCATGTCCTTCAGCGGCGGTCCCGCTGCGCGCAGGCGCGCCTCGACCGCGTCCGCCTCGGCCCGGCTGTCCGTCAGGATCGCGGTCGGCGTCAGGTAGCGCTGCAGCAGCCCGTCCATCTTCTTGCCCCAGTAGCCCTCGCCCGATTCCCAGGTGTCGTGGCGGCGCAGGCGCGAGAAGTCGTACTCCAGCTGCTCGCGCCCGAAGCCGCGCACTTCCCAGGCCGCCGCCAGCGTCAGCACCATCGCCGCCGCCGCGAACACGCGCGGCCGCGCCGCCACCGCGCGCGCGACGAACGACATCAGGCTGCGCCCCTTCGCGCGCGGCTTGGGCGCGAAGCGGCCGTGGTCCAGCCAGACGATGATGGGCGGCATCAGGACGTAGGTGGCGCCCCAGGCCAGCACCATCCCCAGGCCGCCGATGACGCCGAACTGCCGGAAGCCCCGGAACTGCATCGCGACCAGCGACGCGTACGCGACACCAGCCGCCAGCGCCGCCGACAAAGTGCCCTTGCGCGTCGCCCACAGCGCCAGCGCCAGCGAATCCTCCACCGTCTCGCCGTGCCGGCGCGCCTCCACGTAACGGGCCAGCTGGATGATGCCGAAGTTGATCCCGTTGCCGATGATGATCGACCCCAGGAACGCGGTGTTCGAGTTCAGCTCGGTGATGCCGAACGGCGGCAGGCTGGCGAGCGCGAACGCGTAGACGGCGCCGACCGCCAGCGGCAAGAACAGGGCAGGGACGCTGCGGCCCCAGCCGTAGAACAGAACGATCGCCGCCAGCACCGCGACGATCACCAGGCCCGACGACAGGGTCAGGTCGTCGACCAGCGCGGCCGTTTCCTCGGCCGAGATCGCGACGTCGCCCGTGAACCCGGCCCGCATGCCTGGCGCGTAGCGGTCGGTTCCCCCCAGCGCCTGCATGTCGGCGCGCACGCGGTCGATCAGCGCCGACGACTGCGCGGCGCTGGTCGAGAACCCGCCCACCTCGATCAACATCAAGGTGACAGCCTGCTTCTTGGAGGAGAAGCGGGTCCCCTCCAGCGCCGAACCGCCCAGCGCGGTCGAGTACTTCTTCTCGACGTCCGAGAAGTCGAGGGGCGGCGCCGGCTCGGTGTCGTCCAGCAGCGTTCCGGTCTCCTTGGCGTACTCCCAGTGCAGCCGGTCCTCGATGCGCTGGCGAATCGTCTTCAGATCTTCCAGGTCCAGCAGCGCGGCCGCGTGGTTTTCTACGAACGCGCGCTCGGTGGCGAAACCGGTCCGGACGTCGCTGACCTCGGTCTCCGGATACGCGCGGACGCGGGCCGCGAGGTCGTCGAGGAAGCGCTCGCCCGCGGCCAGGCGGTCCGGGCTGCCCACGTCGACCAGCACGCCCAGGTATTGAAGCCCGGCCATGCGGTGGCGCAGCTCATCGATGGCGACGACGCTGGGGGCGGAGCGCGGCAGCAACTCCTCGATCTCGCTGCGCAGGTGCCGGTACAGCGTGGTGGTGCGCCAGGTCGCCGGGATCGCGAGCAGCAGGGCGATCGCCCACAACAGCTTGCCGTGCCGCACCGTCCAGGAGACGAAGCGACGGGTGATCGCGCCTGGCGCGGATGCGGTTTCGGGAGACACGTCGATGGGGGAAGACCGGCGGTTTGGCGCCTCATGATAGCCGACAGGGGCGCCAGACGCGCGTGCCGGGAGGCACAAATCCCTCCCGGTCGAGGCCGCAATGCTATGGTGTCCGGCCCATGGGTTTTGTGCCCGATCGCGCCGGATTCCTCGACCTCGCGAGGCGAGGCCGGCTGGCGTTCGTGTACCGCGAGGTCCTCGCCGACACCGACACGCCTGTGTCGGCCTACGCAAAGCTCGGGCGGGGGCCGTATTCGTTCTTGCTCGAGAGCGTGGTCGGCGGTGACAAGTGGGCGGCGTACAGCTTCGCGGGCGTCCGGCCCCGCGCCGTGGTGCGCGCGCGCGGCACGGCGGTCGAGGTCCTGCAGCCGGCCGACGACGGCAGCTTTCGCGCCGTCGAGCGCGTCACCGCGGCCGAGCCGCTGCGCTTCCTCGACGATTACCTGGCGAAGCTGACGCCGGCCGTGCCGCCGGGCTTGCCGCGTTTCTTCGGCGGCGCCGTCGGCTGGCTGGGCTACGACATCGTCCGCACGTTCGAACGGCTGCCGAACACGAAGCCGGATGACCTGGGTCTGCCCGAGCTCTGCTTCGCGATCACGGACACCGTCGTGGTGTTCGACAACCTGCGCGGAACGGTGAAGGTCGTCGCGTCAGTCGACGTCGCCGCGGCCGGCGACCTCGGCAAGGCGTACGACGACGCCTGCGCGCGCATCGAAGCGGTGATGGATCGGCTGGCCCGCCCGGCGCCGCCGCTGCGGCAGCTGGATCCGGCGCTGGCCGCGGCTGCTGTCGCGCCCGAGGCGACCGTGACGCGCGAAGCGTTCGAGGCGGGCGTCCGCCGCATCCAGGAGTACATCCTGGCGGGCGACGCGTTCCAGGTCGTCTACTCGCAGCGGTTCCAGGTCCCGCGCGCCGACGTCGATCCGTTCGACGTCTACCGGGCGCTGCGCGTGATCAACCCGTCGCCGTACATGTATCACCTGGAGTTTCCCGACGGTGTGGTCACGGGCGCATCGCCCGAGGTGCTTGTCCGGCTGGAGGCCGGCGAGATCGAGGTGCGGCCCATCGCGGGCACGCGCCGCCGCGGCAGGAACGCCGAGGAAGACGCGGCGCTGGAAGCCGAGCTGCGCAGCGATCCGAAGGAGCTGGCGGAGCACACGATGCTGATCGACCTCGGGCGCAACGACGTCGGGCGCGTCTCGGTGCCGGGCACGGTTCGCCTGACCGAGTGGATGACGACCGAACGCTACTCGCACGTCATTCACTTGACGTCGAACGTGCGCGGACGGGCGGCGCCGGGCATCCGGCCGGCGGACGTCGTGCGCGCGGCGTTCCCGGCGGGGACGCTGAGCGGCGCGCCCAAGATCCGCGCCATGGAGATCATCGAGGAGCTGGAGCCGTCGCGCCGCGGGATCTACGGCGGCGCGGTCGGGTACATCTCGTACACGGGCAACATGGACCTGGCGATCGCGATCCGGACGCTGGTCGCGAAGGGGGACACGATCAACCTGCAGGCGGGCGCCGGGATCGTCGCCGACAGCGTGCCCGCGCTGGAGTTCAAGGAGTGCGCGAACAAGGCGCGTGCGGTGGTCGGCGCCGTCGAGGTCGCGCGGCGGGCGTCCGGCGGAGGGACGACCTGATGTTGCTGGTGATCGACAACTACGATTCGTTCACCTACAACCTCGTCCAGTTCCTGGGCGAGTTGAAGCAGGACGTGAAGGTCGTGCGCAACGACGAGATCCCGGCGTCGTCGATCGCCGACATGGCGCCGTCGCACATCGTGATCTCGCCCGGGCCCTGCACGCCCAACGAGGCTGGGATCAGCCTGGACGTCATCAAGACGTACGCGGGCAAGATCCCGATCCTGGGCGTCTGCCTGGGACACCAGTCGATCGGCCAGGCGTTCGGCGGCAAGATCGTGCGCGCGGCGCGCGTGATGCACGGGAAGACGTCGATGATCCAGCACGACGGCAAGGGCGTGTTCAGCGGGCTGCCCAACCCGTTCGAGGCGACGCGGTATCACTCGCTGCTGATCGAGCGCGCGAGCATCCCCGACAGCCTGGAGATCACCGCGCACACCGCGGAGAACGAGATCATGGCGGTGCGGCACAAGACGTTGCCGGTCGAGGGCGTGCAGTTTCACCCGGAATCGTTCCTGACCAAGGCGGGCAAGGACCTGCTCGCCAACTTCATCGCGAAGGGAGGCCGCCCGTGAGCGAAACCCAGCTGGGAATTCGGGAGGCGCTGGCGCGCGTGATCGAGAAGCGCGATCTCACGTCCGACGAGATGGCGTCGGTCGTCGGCGAGATCATGGACGGCAAGACGACGCCCGCGCAGGTCGGCGCGCTGCTGGCCGCGATGCGCATGAAGGGCGAGACCGTCGACGAGGTGGTCGGCGCGGCGCGGGCGATGCGCGCGCGGATGACCCGGGTCGAGTTCGCGGGAGACCCGATGGTCGACCTGTGCGGAACGGGCGGCGACGGCTCGCGGTCGATCAACGTCTCGACGATCGCGGCGTTCGTCGTCGCCGGCGCGGGCGTGGCGGTCCCGAAGCACGGCAACCGCGCGCAGTCGTCGCAGTCGGGTGCCCACGACGTGATCGAGGCGCTGGGGTTGCACCCGGCGACGCCGCCCGAGCTGTCCGTGCGTTGCCTGCAGGAGGCGAAGCTGGCGTTTCTGTTCGCCCCCGCGCACCACGCGGCCACGAAGCACGTCGTCGGCCCACGCAAGGAGGTTGGCTTCCGGACGCTGTTCAACCTGCTGGGGCCGCTGACCAACCCGGCGGGCGTGCGCGTGCACGTCAACGGCATCTTCGCGAAGGACCGCTGCGAGTTGCTGGCGCAGGCGCACGGCGCGCTGGGCGCGCGGCGCGCGCTGGTGATCCACGGCGCGGGCGGGCTCGACGAGTTCGCGCCGGCCGGCGCGACGTTCGTCGCCGAGCTGGCGGACGGCGAGGTCAAGACGTACGAGGTGCGTCCCGCGGACTTCGGCCTGAAGGAGAGCGATCCCGCCGGCCTGGCGGGCGGCTCGCCGGCCGACAACGCGCGCGTCGCGCTGGAGGTGCTGGGCGGCAAGGGGCCCGAGGCGGCGCGCAACGCCGTCCTCATGACCGCGGCCGCCGCGCTGTACACCAGCGGCGCGGCGCCGGACCTGAAGACCGCCACGGGCCGCGCGACCGAGGTCCTGGCGGGCGGCGCCGCGATGGGTGTGCTGGAGACGCTGCGGAAGATCGCGCCGCGCCCGACGCCGCCGTCATGATCCTGGACGACATCCTGACGCGGACGCGCGCGGATCTGGAGGCGCGCATGAAGGCGCGGCCCCTCAAGGACCTGGACGTCGCGATCTCGCGCATCAAGCGGGGTCCCCGCAGCCTTGCGGATGCGCTGAGGCGACCCGGCGAGATCACCTGCATCGCGGAGTTCAAGCGGCGCTCACCGTCGGCGGGGTGGATCAACGAGAAAGCGTCGTTGACCGATACCGTGAGCGCCTACGCGGCGGGCGGCGCGCGCGCGCTGTCCGTGCTCACGGACGGGCCATTCTTCGGGGGCGCGCTCGCGGATCTCGAGCTCGCACACGCGAGCTGCAAGCTTCCCGTGCTGCGCAAGGACTTCATCGTCGACGTCTATCAGATCGCCGAAGCGCGGGCGGCAGGGGCGGATGCGGTGCTCCTCATCGTTGCCGCGCTCGACGGTGGCACGCTCGGCAGGCTGCTGACCTTCGCGCGCGCGCTGAAGGTCGACGTCCTGGTCGAGGCACACGATGAAGCCGAGGTCGCGCGCGCGGTGGCGGCGGGGGCGGACATCATCGGCATCAACAACCGGGACCTGCGCACGTTCACGGTCGACCGCGAGCTGGCGATCCGCCTGCGGCCGTCGATCCCGGCGGACCGGATCGTCGTCGCGGAGTCGGGGATCCGGAACGGCGCCGACGTGGCGCGCCTGCGCGACGCCGGCGTCGACGCGATCCTTGTCGGCGAGACGCTCATGCGCGCCCACGATCCGGCGGCGGTTCTGCGCGGCCTGCTGGCGGGCTAGCGGCGATGGCGCGCCTGTTCGTGAAGATCTGCGGCGTCACGACGGCCGAGGATGCGGCGATGGCGGTCGCGGCCGGCGCGGACGCGATCGGGGTGAACTTCTGGCCGGGGTCGAAGCGGCACGTGACGCTCGCCGATGCGCGCGACGTGCTGGCGGCGGTCCCGGCGGGCGTGCTGAAGGTCGGCGTGTTCGTCGACGCGCCGGTCGAGGAGGTCGAGCGTCACCTCGACGAGCTGGAGCTGGATCGCGCGCAGCTTCACGGCAACGAAACGCCGGCGCTCTTCGACCGGCTCGATCGCCGGCTGATCCGCGTGGTGCGCGTCCGCGACGAATCGTCGTTCGACGGTGAGGCCGGCTGGTCGCCCGCGCTGTGGCTGTATGACGCGTACGTCGAGGGCTACGGCGGCGCCGGCGTCCCCGCGCCCTGGCCGCTGATCGCCGCGCGCGCGCGCCGTCCGTTCCTGCTCGCAGGCGGGCTGACGCCCGACAACGTCGCAGCAGCGGTCGCGCAGACGCGACCCGACGGCGTCGACGTCGCCAGCGGCGTCGAGAGCAGCGCGCGCAAGAAAGATCCCGCCAAGGTCGCCGCCTTCATCGCCGCAGCCCGCGGCGGCCCGCGATGAAGACGGACCCCTCTCCCTAACCCTCTCCCCGCTTCGCGGGGCGAGGGGATCGGATCCGTTTCTTCGCCTCTCCCCGCCTACGAGTCCATCGAGACGGCGTCCCAGGGGACGTCGCCGTCGAGCATCCAGCGCAATCCGCGGACGCGCCCCTCGGTGACGGCGGAGACCGCGCGATGCTCGGGCGGCGCGAGCTTCTCGTAGGGCTTGCCGAAGACGACGAAGTCGCCGTCCGCGAACGGGATGTCCAGCTCGCGCGCGCGCGCCGCGCCGTCGCGCAGGATGCCGGCCAGCTGGGTGCGCGGCATCTTGCCGGCGCGCACCAGCGATTCGCTGACGGCACGCCACCACCACAGGGCGGCGATCCGCTCGGCCGCGGCGATGGCGCCCTCGTCGGCCTGCGTGACTCCAGTGGCCATCGCTTCCCACTCCTCGCGCGCCGGCATCCCCGGACCCTTCGCGAAAGGCGAATCGGACAGGAACGGCAGCGTGCGCAGCAGCGATTCGGCATCGAAAAGCTGGTCGTACGGTGGAATCGCTCCGATCAGGTTCATGCCCGCGAACAGCACGCCGATCGATTCGGGCAGCATCGCGTCGGAGAGCGCTTCCAGAATCTTCCGACTCCAGGAGTTCGGCTTCAGCGCGAGCAGGCCGCGCTCCTCGGGCAGCAACGATGACGACAGGCCCGCGTCACCCAGCCAGTCGGTCACGCCGGCGATCATCTCGGTGGACTCGGCCGCGGCGGCGCCGGCGTCCCCGGCCAGTCGAATGCCTTCGAAGCGGGCGCGGAACTCGATCACGCCCATGCAGACGGCGCGCGCCGCTATCTCCCGCGCAGTCTTCATGGGCCGCCCGCCATGCCGGCGCGCAGTATAGCCGGGTCACGTGCCGTCGCCGGTGGGCTATAGTTGCGCACCCATGTCCACCTCCGCACCACCCGCGACGACGCCGCCCGCAAGCGTGCCCGGCCGCTTCGGCCCGTTCGGCGGCCGCTACGTATCAGAGACGCTGATCCCCTCGCTCGACGAACTGTCGGCGGCGTGGGCCGCCGCTTCCGCCGATCCCGCCTACGCCGAGGAGCTGTCGCGCCTGCTGACGGACTACGTCGGGCGCCCGACGCCGCTGGGCTTTGCGGCGCGCCTGTCGGGCGACGTCGCGAAGGAAGTCGGCAAGGACGTGCGCATCTATCTCAAGCGCGAGGACCTGTGCCACACCGGCGCGCACAAGATCAACAACTGCGTCGGCCAGCTGCTGCTGGCGCGCCGCATGGGTAAGACGCGCATCATCGCCGAGACCGGCGCCGGCCAGCACGGCGTCGCGACCGCCACCGCGTGCGCGCTGTTCGGGCTGCCGTGCGAGATCTACATGGGCGCGGTCGACGTCGAGCGCCAGGGCCTGAACGTGTTCCGGATGAAGCTGCTGGGCGCGAAGGTGCACCCGGTCAAGGACGGAACGTCGACGTTGAAGGACGCGATGAACGAGGCGCTGCGCGACTGGGTCACCAACGTGCGGACGACCCACTACGTGATCGGATCGGTCGCGGGTCCACACCCGTACCCGCTGCTGGTGCGCGAGCTGCAGGCGGTGATCGGGCGCGAGGCGCGCATGCAGATCCAGGAGGCGGAGGGACGCCTGCCCGACGCGCTGGTGGCGTGCGTCGGCGGCGGGTCCAACGCGATGGGGCTGTTTCACGCCTTCGTCCCCGACGCGCGCGTCGCGCTGTTCGGCGTCGAGGCGGCGGGCGACGGCATCGACACCGGTCGCCACGCGGCGACGCTGGCGCGCGGGCGGCAGGGCGTGCTGCACGGCGCGCGCTCGTACGTCCTGTGCGATCGCGAAGGGCAGATCGCCGAGGCGCATTCGATCTCGGCAGGCCTCGATTATCCCGGCGTCGGACCGGAGCACGCGTACATGAAGGACACCGGGCGCGCGAAGTACCTGTCGGTCACGGACGCCGAGGCGCTGGCCGGGTTCCAGCGCCTCGCGCGCACGGAAGGGATCCTGTGCGCGCTGGAGAGCGCGCACGCAATCGCGGCGCTGCCGAAGGTCGCGGCGGCGCTACCCGAAGGCGCCGCCATCATCGTCAACGTCTCGGGGCGGGGCGACAAGGACATGGGGACGATCTCGTCGCGGCTCGGCGTGACCCTGTGAGCAAGCGGCTGTCGGAGATCTTCGCGCGCGCGAAGGAGAAGAAGCGGGCGGCGCTGGTCATCTACCTGACCGCGCAGGATCCCGACGACGACACCAGCCGGCGGTTGATGTTCGCGGCGGCGGAGGCCGGCGCGGACATCATCGAGGTCGGCATCCCCTGGAGCGATCCGTCCGCGGACGGCAAGGCGATCCAGGCCGCGATTCACCGGGCGCTGGCGAGCGGCGGCGGCATGACCAAGGGGCTGGCGCTGGCGCGCGCGCTTCGCCAGGCGCACCCGAACGTCGGCATCGTGCTGTTCGGTTACGCGAACCCGATCATCGTGATGGGCCACGAGGCGTTCGCCCGCGCGGCGCGCGAGGCGGGCGCGGACGGCGTGCTGTGCGTCGACTATCCGGCCGACGAGGACGGCGAGCTGACGGCGGCGCTGGCGGGGCAGGGGCTGGACTTCGTGCCGTTGCTGGCGCCGACGTCGACGGCCGCGCGCATCGACGTCGCGGCGACGGCGGCCAGCGGCTTCATCTATTACGTGTCGCTGACCGGCATCACGGGCACCGCGCTGGCCAACATGGAAGAGCCGCGCGCGAAGGTGGAGGCGATCCGGGCGCGTACGGGCGGGAAACTGCCGGTGGCCGTCGGGTTCGGCATCCGCACGCCGGGCGCCGCGCGCGCGGTCGCCAGCTTCGCCGACGGCGTCGTGGTCGGCAGCGCCGCCGTCGAGGTGGTCGAGAAGGCGGTCGCGGCCAAGCGCGATCCGGTGCCCGACCTGGCGGCGTTCGTGCGCTCGCTGCGCGACGCTTTAGACGGCGGTTAACGGGCGGGGAGGGCGGCGATGGGGATGTACGGGCTTCTGTGCGCGCTGTCGGCGAAGCGACATGCGCTGATGGAAGAAGATCCCGCTCTGCTGTTCGACCTTCAGGATCCGAACGGTCCGGAGATGCGCGGTCTGCTGAGACTCGGAAAGGCGTGGCACGCGCTGGACATCCTGGTGTCGCGGGATGGTGACGACCCCGTGCTGGGCGACGCCGTGCTGGCCCGGACGGGTAAGTCGATGAAAGCGGAGGGCGCGTACGGCAAGGCGCAGTTCCTGGCGCCCGCGCGCGTCGCCAAGGTCGCGGCCGCGCTGGCCAGGCTCCCCGCCAGCCTGATTCGCGATCGCTACGGCGAGCTGTTCGGGAAGAACGTCCATGGCAACTACGGCCAGGAGACGTGCGCTCCCGACGAGATCGCGTTCATCCGCGAGCAGGTCGAGGACGCCCGGAAGGCCGAGATCGGCGAACTGGACGCAAAGTTCGCCAAGCTGAGAGCCCTCCATGCGGCCGCCGCCAAGGCGGGCGAGGGCATGATGGCGATCGTCTACTAGGTCGCCGACGTCGGGATGCGGCCGACGCGCGTCCGGATCTCCAGGACGATGCCCTGGCCCATCTGGCCCGCCATCCGTTCCAGGATGTCGCCGCGCAGCAACGTCAATTCGTGGGCGATCGCCGACGTCTCGGCGCGAATGAACAGCGTCGTTCCCGCCAGCCGCTCGGGCAGCGTGCGCGTACGCAACGTGTCGCCGACGACGCGCGTGTAGCAGTCGAACACGCGAAATTCGAGGGCGCGGCCGCTGCCGCCCAGGCGCCCGAGGACCTCGCCGACCAGGTCCGCGCTGGTGCTGGGCGCGGGTGCCGGGGGACGCTGCGGACCGCGTGCGCGGGGACGCTGGTAGTGCCACCGCGGGTCGGTTCGCATGCATCCACAATACAGACCGCGCGTCGCGGATCGCAACTTCAAAAAGGCGTTACATTCACCGAATGCGAAAAAATATTTCGACGGAAAACGCACCGAAGGCGATCGGTCCCTACGCGCAGGCGGTCGTCGCATCCGCAGGCACCCTGGTGTTCTGTTCGGGGCAGATCCCGCTGGATCC
>Ga0070674_100000789_pt1 | contig 16266 bp, 14 predicted proteins | sample KBSM33metaG_FD_65344 | JGI IMG/M metagenome (GOLD analysis project Ga0070674, IMG submission 65344) | Miscanthus rhizosphere microbial communities from Kellogg Biological Station, Michigan, USA - KBS M3-3 metaG | ecosystem: Host-associated > Plants > Roots > Rhizosphere > Soil ... | reverse complement strand
TGGTCGCCTTGGCTGGCGCTCCTGCGTTCTGGGCCTGGACGACAGCGAATACGCCGCCGAGCAGGACTGCCGGAACCAGCGATGCAAGAAAGACCGAGCGAGATCGTCCACCCATGGCGATTACCCCTCATTTTCTGAATTGAGCACAATCCGTGAGTGGCAGAAGAGTAGCGCGACTATCCAGCGCCTGGCCATATGGACAGGCCTGCGCCTCCATGATTCCCGGGTCCAGGGGGGCTGACGTCCCCCCGATCTGAGTAGCGTTTCGGTTTGGATTCCGGCCCGAACTGACGTTGCATCGCAACGGCACGTCCCCACGACTCTCTGTCATCCACGCGATGGACTCGGCAGATGCCAGGCACACGGCGTCGAGGAGTGCCAGCGCGGAACGGTTCAGGAGACCAGCTAGGCGCTCACACCAGCGATCGAAGGACTGCGACCGTACGACCCGGGAAAACGAAAGACCTCGGAGCAACTTGGGAGCAACAACACCCAAACACCACGTAAAACCCGGCATCATGAGCGACCAGAAGACGAAGCCAGGCATCAATGTCCACAACCCTGCGATATCTGCAAAACCTCCATCCCCGGTTCAAATCCGCCCTTCGACAAGCTCAGGGCGTGGTGAGCGAAGTCGAACCACGGGCGGCGCCTCCAAATTTCCAGTTCAAATTTGATCGTTTGTTCGTCGAGAGAGCAATCTGCGCGTTGCAGATGGCCCCAAGTGGCCCCAAGATCGCACTCCTTTCGCGCGGCGTTGAACCGGTAACCGACTGAATCAACACTTCTTGGCAGTTCTCGCGATTGAAAAGGCTGGAGGTTTCGAGGACCTCCACCCTCAGCGTCTGACAGTGCTGCAGCATGACTTGCGCCGAAAGCGGCCGGCGTTCTTGCGTCCGTCATCCATCAGCTCTCAGCGACGTCCCGAGAGAGGATCGCCAGCGGGCGAGAGACGCAACGCCAGCGGTCTGCAGGCCAGCGATGTTGGATCGTGTTGTGGGACAGTATGGGTGCGGTGGAGGAGCTGCTCCGGACGGTCAGCGTTCGGGTGGTTCGAACCCCGGCGTCGGCGCCGAACTGTAATGCCCACGCGGAGCGTTTCATCCGGTCGATCAAGGCGGAGTGCCTCGATCTCGTCGTGCCGCTGGGCGAACGGCACTTTCGGCATCTCATACGAGAGTTCATCGACCACTATCGCGCGAAACGGAATCATCAGGGCATCGGGAACGAGCTGATTGAGCGGCCTCCCGACCGACTGACGAGCGGGTCCGTGCGCCGTCGTCAGCGAGTGGGCGGCATCCTTAGCTACTACTACTGGTCGGCGGCGTGAACACTGGCTGAGAGTGGGACAGTACGGGCATAAGCCTTCAGCGTCCTAAACAGGAGAGTCAATCATGGCAGTCAACGCATTCGTCACCTTCTATGACAAGGCCGACGGCGAGTCGATCCAGAAGGGCAAGGAGAAGTGGATCGAGATTCAGAGCTGGGACTGGGAAGTCGAGGCGGAGTCCAGCTGGACCAAGGGCGGCGGCGCCAGCGTCGGCAAGCCGAATCCCGGCAAGCTGGCCTTCGAGCACTACTTCGACACCTCGTCGACTGTGATCCTGGGCTACATCTGCACCGGCAAGGCGTTCCCGAAGCTGCAGCTCGAGATGATGAAGACCACGGGCAAAGGCGGCCCGGAGACCTACTTCACGATGATGATGGAAGGCGCCTTTATCACCAAGGTCTCGAACAGCGGCACAGAAGAAGGCAACGTCGTCCAGAAGGTCGAGCTCGTTTTCAAGACCGTCAAGATCGAATACAAGCCGCAGGACAACAAGACCGGCGCTCTGCTCGCGACCAAGACCTACAACTGGGACATTCCGGCCGGGACGGCTTCTCCCTCGGCCTGATTCACCGGCGCGGCCAAAGCCGCCCGGTTCGCTCACGTCCCCGCTGGCGCACGGCTGCGAGCGTGTGCTCGCCGTCGTCTGCCGCGTGCGGAACGCTCGTGCTGCTTGCGTGACTCGCTGGGATCGAACACATAGCTGGTAGTGGTCGGCGGCGTAAACACTGGCTGAGAGTGGGACAGTACGCGCTCGGCAGCATGAGTGGTCGCTTCGTCCGAAGGTGGGACACTACGGACATCGACTGGAACGGAGAAGTACTGTCTGCTATTCCACAGCGGTGCCGTCGGCTACCAGCGGAACGTCGTCTGTGCCGCCTGCGCCGAGAGGCGCTCGTGCAAGGCCTTCGCCGTTTCGCGCGCGAGGTAGGGAATAGCGACTCGGTGAGAGCGCTCGCTTGCGCCCGCAGTGTCCACGCGGACGCCCGCCATCATGGCTCGCCGGTCGAACGGCGACTCGGTGCATGCAACGGTCTGAATCTTCACGACGGGTGCAATCGTGACGTTGCGCCACAACCACCCGCTGCGAAAAACCACCGCATCGTCAGCCACGGTCCACTGCATGTGCTGAACCCCCTTCCATGCCACGACCGTCATCCACGCCGATATGAATGGCAGCACCAGAATCGCGAACCAACCGAACAGTCCGAAGAGGGGAAGCGTCATTGCGGCGCCGATGATCAACGCTGGCTTTAGCGCCCTGCCGAACGCTCGTGGATGCAACGGATGCCAGTCGAGCACGTCCATATCGAAACCAGGAAGGACTTCGCGCACGAGGGCAGGCACGGCAGACCGTCGAACGATCGGCGCGAGCCACTCGCGAGGTTTCTTTGGGCCCGCCTGTGGCGAGCCTTGGCCACCCGCCGTTTCCACGCGGACTGACATCCGCTTCACCAGACGCTGAAGCGGCGCCTCGCGAATCGTCAGCGTCTGCACGCGTCGCAGCGGAATCGTTGCCGTCACTCGCGTGAGCAGTCCGTACTCCGTGCGCAGGTCCTCCCCGACGCGCGAGAGCCTGAACTCGTAGAGACGGAGCGCGGACCAGATCATGGAGACGACGCGAATCAACACGAGCAGGGTCAGGATGCCGATAAGCAGCACCCCGATTTGCCCCCACGGCCACGGCTCTCCCGCGACGACCCGCCGGATCGTATCTCGCACGAGGCCAGGTCCGTACCATCCGTTGGCCACGCGATCCCATAGCGATTGAAAAAGCCCAGCCTCCCATAACACGCCGTACGCCGCTGTCAGGAGGATCATGCCGCGGTTGTCGAGCACGCCGAGGAGCAGGAGCTCGGACAGCGGTAAATGCAGAAGTGTTCGTGATGCGAGCGCCGGTACGTCTGGCGCCAACTCCGACGTGTCCGCAACGCCCGCTTCACTGAGTGCTGTCCGACCCTCGAAGATGCGCCGTCGCATCTCCTTGAAAACCGTCTCGTGCAGCACGCTGATCGTGGCTTCGGGCGCCTGTCCGCCGCCCGTCTCGATGCGGACCTCCGTCACGCCCAGGAGCCGGTGCACGACGTTTCTCACCGCATCGAGGTTCTGAATCCGGGCATACGGTACGTGGCGCTCGTTGCGGAAGAAGATGCCGGACCTGATGACGAGCTCTGTGCCCTCATAGTGCATGCGAAAGGATAAGTAGCGCGTGATCGCGACGATCGTCGCGGGCACGAGGAAGAGCAGGATCCAGAACTGCCAATTGGCGATCTCGAAATCGCCTGGCATCCAACGGTTCATCCATCGCGCCGGTCCCCACCCCGGTCCCGCCGCAGGTTGCGGAGACGTTCTGCCGCTCGTGAGCAGGACCACGACGGCAGGCAGCGCAAACGTTTTGAGGCTTCCCGCGAGCGCGAAGAGGATGGACGAAGGATGCAGCCGATGTTCAGACGGCATCGCTCTGGTCGTCGGGCAGCAAGTGCGCGCGAATGTGCCGCGCCACATCGAAAGCAAGGCCTGGCACGTTCACCTTCGAATGCGCGGTGCCGGCAGTGTAGATGACGAGCGTGCCGAGGCCGAAGCGGCGTTCAAGTGGGCCTTGTGACACGTCGGTGTGCTGGACCCGGGATCGCGGAACGTTCGTGATCGTTCGCCAATAGACGCCTCGTCGGATCTCGATGCCGGCCTCGTCGACTCGGTACGAGGAGAACCGGTAGGCGAGTGCTGGCCAGCGCTGCAGCTGCCAGGCGAATGCCGCCAGCACCACGGCCCACACCGGCAACAACACGAGTCCGAGAAGCAGGATTCCGCTGGCGGCCCAGAGCGACATGGCTAAAACGAACGACACGCCCGCGACGATAACCGTGGGGATCGCTGCGAGAATCCGCTGCACAGGAATCCATCGAGGATCGAGTTGGCGCTCGATCCCATCCGCAATCGTCTCGGGTGTGCTTTGCTCCATCTCACAAGTACAAACACGACTGCATGAACAGCACTCGCCTGAGCATCATTCATCGGCGCGCTCCGAATACGCCCGATTGGCTCGCGGCTGACTATAATCCTGAGCGTTCCACTTGAAGAGGCGAGCCCGCCTGCGAAGGTGGTGAGAGGTCCGCCATGCGAGTCGACGCCGGTTTCGCCGCGATCGTCGCAGGAGTCATCTGCTCCACCACACTCACAGCTCAATGGTTCAACTATCCCACGCCAGGGATCCCGCGCACGTCGGACGGGAAGCCGGATCTCACCGCACCTGCACCACGAACGTCGGATGGACGTGTTGATCTTTCCGGGATCTGGAGAACGCCAACGCCCAACTATCTGCGTGATCTCGCCGCAGATGGCGTCGAGGTGCTGATGCACCCCTGGGCCGAACAGCTTTACAAGCAGCGGCTCGCAAGCGAGGGCCGGGACCGTCCAACAGCGGCGTGCCTTCCCCATAGCGTGACGGACTTCGACGCTCATTTCACGCCCAAGAAGATTCTGCAACTTCCCGGGCTTGTCGTGATGCTCTTTGAGAGTTATCGCAGCTACCGGCAGATCCACACCGATGGTCGCCCTCTTCCTGACGAGCCGCGAGAGCCCTCCTGGTTTGGCTATTCGGTCGGCCGATGGGAGGGCGACGTATTGGTCGTTGACACTGTAGGGGTCAACGAGAAGACGTGGCTCGATGACTCTGGCCATCCGCATAGTGACGCGCTCCGCATCTTCGAGCGGTTTCAGCGTCCAAACATCGGGCGTATGGACGTTCAGATCACCATCGATGATCCCAAGGCGTATCTGAAACCCTGGACGGTGAAATTCTACTGGGAGCTATTGGCCGATACAGAACTGCTCGACTGGGTGTGCGAGAACAACAGGTACTTCGACATCGTTCCCAAGGACCCGAGCACGCTCCGTAATTCCCGTTAGCAGCCTTCTCGCCAATCGAGAGACATGTCATGAAACGAACTCTCTGACGTCATACGCGGCCATCGAGCACCGGCTCTCGCGCCACCAGGGCCACAACGTTCATCAATCGCGTCGGCGACTGGCAAGGTTCGTGTTCACCGTGGCGACCGCCTCGGTGGTGTGATTCACGAGTACATGGTGGCGGCGTGATCAGGTTCTTGCACCCTACACCGCAGAAAACTCAAAACATCCTCCTCCGTCGCTGTGGGCTGGTCAGCGGCCACGGCAGGCCTCACGCGCGACGTCCAGACCGACGTTGCCGGCCTCGACCGTCTCGAATCTTCCGAGGCCCGTTTCCCCGATGCCCTGAAAAAAGTGATAGAGCTCCGAACCGGTCCTGACGCGCGGTTCGTTCAGCACTTCCACGACGTGCTGAAACTCGTGACCGATCAACTCGACGAGCGTGCATCCAGGCGCCTTGCGAAGATGCACGCGGATCTGCAGAACGCGGTAGGCCCCGGCGATCGTGACCGACAGCAGGAGGCACGCGGGCACGCTATGTTTGCATTCACCTTCATCCACGTACACGAGTACGTCGCCTGCATCGATCATCTCGACGAGGCGGCGGAATGTGGCCGACCGCGCGGTACCTTCGGCGATGGCGCCCTTGATACGCGCGCTATGGGAGCGGATTCGCACGACGGTATATTGGTCTTGCGCCACCATGGACTCAGCCGCGACGACGCATAAGATGGCAACCAGCATGGTGTGAACCCTCGGGACTCGAGCACGATAGGCGAGAGCGGCAATCGTCATAGCGTCCTTGCTACTGAAGGCGGAGCGGAACGCCCAAACGGGGCAGAGTGCCGAAACAGGCCTAGATTTCCAGCGGTCGGCTGAGGGCGGCGCGGGCAACGGAGTAGACTGGGCGGCGTCGGCATGACGGTTGACCACGCGCGCAACGTCGAACGGCTCTGCCAGGCTGCGCTAGAGCTGTCCCCCGCCGAACGCCCGCGCTTTCTGGCTGAGATGTGCAATGGAGACGATGACCTCGCGCGAGAGGTCGAATCGCTGCTCGCGCACGAGGACGCAGCAGCGTCGTTTCTCGAGATCCCCGCTCTGGCGCTCGCGGCGGCGATGAACACCGATTCGCCAGCCTTGTCCGCCGGCCAGCAGATCGGGTCCTACACGATCGGCGCGCGAGTGGGCGTTGGCGGAATGGGCGAGGTGTACCGGGCGAGCGATGCGTCGCTCGGCCGCGAGGTGGCGATCAAAGTCCTGCCGACGCTTTTTACCCGGGACCCCGAACGCCTCGCTCGATTCGAGCGTGAAGCACGGCTCCTGGCTTCGCTAAACCATCCCAATATCGAAACCATTCACGGCGTCGAGCACCAGGATGGTATCCACGCACTCGTACTCGAAATCATCGAGGGAGAGACGCTGGCCCATCGTCTGCGCACCGCCACGTCTGGGACGCGCGCTGGGCTGCCGATCGTCGATGCCCTGACGGTTGCGCGACAGATCGCAGAGGCGCTTGAAGCGGCGCACGAGAAGGGCATCATCCACCGCGATCTGAAGCCCGCCAACATCAAGATTCGGCCCGATGGCCTGGTGAAGGTGCTCGACTTCGGCCTGGCAAAGGAGACCACCGGTGACGCCGAGGAACGTACGCGCCCAGGAGTGATACTCGGCACGGTCGGCTACATGAGCCCCGAGCAAGCGCGGGGCGAGCCGATCGACAAGCGGACCGACATCTGGGCGTTCGGCTGCGTTCTGTACGAGATGCTGACCGGCTCCGCAGCGTTTGCCGCGCTCTCGACCGCAGAAACGCTGAGCGCGGTGCTCACGAACGAGCCTGATTGGTTGCGCCTACCACCGGACACTCCAGACGGCGTGGTGCGAGTGCTACGCCGCTGCCTGGCCAAGGATCAGAAGCGCCGCTTGTCCGATATCCACGACGCACGTCTCGAACTCGACGAGACACGGGGTGAGGCGCCTGTGGACACTCGGCTCGCGAGTCGCGCGCGCGGCTTCCGGCGTCTCTCGTGGGTGACGGTTGGAATCTTGCTGGTCATGACGACGGTAATCGGTATCGTGTTGCGGGCGATCCCGCGGACCGCATCGCCGCGCCCGCAGGTGCGCTTCCAGGTCGACGTACCACCAACGTCCTACCCGGACTCACTTGCCATCTCGCCTGACGGCCGCAGGATTGTCTATTCCGCGCCGGGGGCATCCGACGATGGCCGGGAGCAATTGTGGCTGCACGCCCTGGACGACTCGTCGGCGCAGCCTCTCGCGGGCACCGAAGGCGGTCGACGCCCCTTCTGGTCGCCTGACAGCCGTTCGATCGCGTTCTTTTCCAACGCGAATCTCAATCGGATGGACATCGAGACCGGCACTGTTGTGCGGCTGGCAGACGCACCCAATGCAGGCGAAGGCACCTGGAGCGCCGACGGCACCATCCTCTTCACGACCTCCGGTGGGAGCGGAGTGCTCCGGATAGCGGATCGGAGCGGCGCCTCGGTGGCGCTCGAGATGGCATCCGCCGTGGACGGCAATCCTAAGTATCCGCGCTTCTTACCCACTGGGCGTCACTTCCTGTACTCGGCTACTCCGTTTCCGCCGCAGGGCATCTACGTTGCTGGGCTCAATAGTCCGGAGCGCCGGCGTTTGGTCAACGGGACCGCCGCTGTGTACTTGCCTTCCGGACACCTATTGCACATCCGCGACGGGAACCTCTTCGCGCAGCGGATCGATCCGGCCACGCTGGAGCTGACGGGAGGTCCAGTTCAAGTCGCAGAGGCCGTCATCGCGATGACCGTCGCCGGGGACGGCACCGTGGCGTTTCGTTCCGGCGACATGGCCGGGCGCGAGTTGGTGCGGTTCGATCGGTCTGGCAAACAGATCGGACCACCGTTAGGTTCGGGATCCGATCCGACCCTGTCTCCAGATGGTCACCGCCTTGTTTTCACTCGACCGGCGTTAGGCGTCCAGAGGCCCGATATCTGGATCTTCGATCTCGCCCGAAATGCGTCCAGCAACCTCACGGTTGGACAGCGGGCAAACAACAGTCCCGTGTGGTCGCCGGACGGCACTCGCATCGTCTTCGCGTCCCCGAGACCCGAAAACGGCAAACCCTTTGGGCTGTACGAACGTTCCGCCGCTGGCGGTGGGCACGAACAACTCCTGTTGCAGACAGACCAGGCCGTGATCCCCAATGCTTGGTCCCCCAACGGCCGCTTTCTGATCTACCGGACCGGCCCGACCGCGCTGGACTTCGACCTGTGGGTACTCTCTCTCGACGACAATCAAACCTTTCCATTTGCGCGGACGAAGCTTGCCCAGCGTGAGGCCCAGTTTTCGCCGAATGGGCGGTGGGTCGCGTACCAGTCGAACGAGACGGGGCGTTTCGAGATCTACCTCCGCCCCTTTTCTGATGATGGGCGAACGAGAATCACTGTCACCAGCACCGGTGGCGTCCAGGTGCGCTGGCGACGCGACGGCCGCGAACTCTTCTACTTCGGGTTGGACAACACGTTGATGGCGGTCCCAATAGAGGTGAGCCCGACAGGTGACCCGCTCCCTGGTTCGCCCGTTCGGCTCTTCAGGACCAACGTCGAGGCCGGCGAAGGCGTGGGAATTCAGGACTACGACGTGTTGGCAGATGGGACTTTCTTGGTCAGCAGGACGAAAGAGGTGACCGCACCCATCACCGTCGTGTTGAACTGGCAGCCCAAGCCTTGAGTCGAAGCGAACACCGACCGACAGAGCTCCTCCTTGCGTGGAGCCGCGGCGAGGCCAAGGCGCTCGAGCAGTTGGTGCCTCTGGTCCACGACGAGCTGAAGCGGCTGGCGCGGAGGCACATGGCACACGAGCGCCCCGACCACACGCTGCAGGCCACGGCGCTCGTCAACGAGGCGTATTTGCGCCTCATCGACCTGAAGCAGATGCAGTGGCAAAACCGCGCCCACTTCTTCGCGATGTCGGCGCGCGTGATGCGGCGGATTCTCGTGGATTTCGCGCGCGCCAAACGCAACGAGAAGCGGGGCGGCAGTATGCCCAAAGTGACATTCGACGAGGCGCTACTCCCGGCCCGGCGGACCAACCCTGATCTCCTTTCGCTCGACGACGCGCTGTGCGACTTGGCAGCGTTGTACCCGCGCAAGAGCGACGTCGTCGAGTTGCGCTACTTCGGTGGCCTCAGCCTCGAGGAGACGGCCGAGGCCCTCCACGTGTCGGTCGATACCATCAAGCGCGATTGGCGCTTCGCGAAGCTATGGCTGCTCCGGGAACTGGCAAGATGTTGAGGAAAGTGAATGCCGCTATTCGTTGCCCACGCTCATCGGTCCTGTGGCTATCGAGAAGTCGATACGGCTTCAGAACAAGGCCTATCCAGAGCCCTGTGATTCCTTGCGGCGTGCGCAGACGATGCGTTCAGGGGTGCGAAGGTCCGCAGCACCTCCACCGCAACGCAGAAGTGTTCGACCACAAGTGATTGAACTTGGCTGTGGCTGGGGCCGACGTCGTACGACAGCTATGCGGCGATGCGGTCGTAACGGTGGTGTAGACCACCGACTTCTGGGATGGCGACAATGCGTCCGGCCGACAGCGGTGAGACCGGACGCGTGACCGGTGTGTCCTTGCCGAGGGCGAGATGTGTGCGTGAGCGCAGGTAATACGCGATGTAGTCCGTCAGCAGCCGGAAGGTGACCGACGGCACGACGAAAGGTCGTCCGCCATGTCCCCGCCAACCGACCGACGCTTGACGTCGTGACCAGCGCTGTCAGACCGACCGGCCACGATACGGTCGTGTCGAACCACAGGAATCATTCGCGCACCGCACCGAGCTCGCGCGACAGCCAGGCCTTTGCAAACCGCCAGTCCCGCTTCACAGAGTCAGTCGATATATGCAGTGCGGCAGCGGTCTCCTCCAGGCTTAGGCCACCAAAATACCGCAGCTCGACCACATGGACTTTCCGCGGATGAAGCGCTTCCAGTTTCCGCAGTGCGTCGTCCAACGCCGCGAAATCCATGCGCGAGTCATCGACGACGGCCGACGCGTTGTCCAGCGAGACCCTGCGAAGGCGTCCTCCGCGTTTGATGTTGTCGCGCGCTCTGGCCGAATCGACCAGCAGCCGTCGCATCATCTGGGCCGCCAGCGCGAAGAAGTGCGCGCGGCTCTTGACCTCGATGCGATTCGCCTCGACGAGGCGCAGATAGACTTCGTTGACCAGTGCCGTAGTCTGCAACGTGTGATCCCTGCGCTCGTTCCGCATGTAACGCGCCGCCAGGCGGCGCAGTTCGCCGTAGACGAGAGGGATTAGACGATCGCGCGCTGCGCTCTCTCCTTTGCCCCACGCAATCAGTAGTTCCGTCGGGCTCTCCGACGTCGCAGACACCCGCGCATTCTACTCCGCACATGGACGCGCTGAGCCTGCGGTTCGGCAGTCTTTCCGCGTCGTGCCCCATTTTTGACGCCGTTTCCGCAATGGTGAATGTAAGTGGCGTTCCGAATATCTCATCAATACACGCACGACGTGTGCAGGACGATTCCCATCGGACGTGAGGGAACCTGCGAAGGAGTCTGTATGAGACATCAAGGTTCATGTGTGCGTCCCTTGCTCGTGGCGATCTGTGCGATCGCGGCCGCGGGCGTCCTGACGGCTCGCGACGCAGTCGCACAAACGAATGCAGCGCTCGAGTGGAACGCCCTCGCCACCAAGGCCTTCTTGCCGACGCAGGGAATGGATCCACTCAGTCAGTCGCGGACCTTCGCGATGCTGCATGCGGCCATCCACGACGCGCTGAATGCCATCCATCAGCGCTACGAGTTCTACACACCAGGCCTGAGCGTCACGTCGGGTGCCTCGCCGGATGCGGCTGTGGCCGCTGCCGCGCATGATGTGCTGATCACACTCATCCCAACGCAGCTGACGCTCATCGACGACGCGTATGTCGCTGCGCTGGCGGCGATTCCCGCTGGAACCCCCAAAGACAGCGGCATCGGCCTCGGAGCAGCAGCGGCCGCCCTGATCCTCCAGCGTCGAGCCGACGACGGTGTGGCAGAGGCATTCGCGACACCGTACGTTCCGACCGGTGTCCCTGGAGACTACGCCTTTACTCCACCGTTCGATGCGCCGCCGCTCGGACCGTTTGCCTTCGCTCCGGGGTGGGGTTCAGTCTCGCCCTTCGGCATCGATCTTCGCCGGCATCGCCTCTCTGGGCCACGCCCGGTCAGAAGCGCGGCCTATGCAGCCGACCTCGCCTACGTGAAGGCGATCGGCGATATCAACAGCACGCTTCGTACCGAGGAGCAGTCACTTATTGCCAGGTTCTGGTACGAGGACTCGCCTATCGGCTGGAATCGAATCGCCAACACCGTGCTGCGACAGGAACACGTCGGGCTTTGGACCTCCGCGCGCATTCTCGCGTTGACGAACTTCGCCATGGCGGATGGATTCATCGCCGGATTCGAAGCCAAGTACGACTTTCGGTTCTGGCGACCTGTGACGGCCATTCGGATGGCGGCGTCGGACGGCAATCGTTTCACCGAGCCCGACGAGAACTGGAGTTCCTACCTGATTACGCCGCCGGTCCCCGACTACCCGTCGACGCACACCGTTCTCGGTGCGGCCGCGGCCCATGTGCTGATTCACTTCTTCGGCGATCGGATTCAGTATTCGACGACGAGTGTCACGGAACCGGGCGTCGTCCGCCGCTTCGAGAGTTTCTCGGAGGCCGCCCTCGAGAACGGCGTGTCGCGTGTCTATGCCGGCATTCACTTCGTGGACGCCGTCACGGATGGTTACAGGCAGGGTGCGGGCATCGGCCGCACGATCGCGCACCTTCTCTCGCCGGTCCGTGACGCGACGCCGTTGAAGTGAACGGTCAAGGCGTAGCATTGCCGGCGCGAAGCGACTCAGAACGCTCGGGCCGATATTCACTCAGTTGTTCAGGATGAGCTCGCAGTCACAGGTCGTCGAGCTTCGGTTATACCCGAGCTCGTCGACCGAAGACACCCGCGTGCCTCGTCGTGACGGGCGATACTGTGGTGCGTTCATGTGCCCGTAGCCCAGCGTGCTGTGCGACTGGAGGGACGCGAAGCCGTGAGTCATGACGGATCTCGTGTCGAGGAACTCTTTCACGAAGCGCTGGCACTCACCGGACAGGCGCGAGCTGACTTCCTCGATCGGGCGTGCAAGGCCGACCCGTCATTGCGTGCCGAAGTCGAAACGTTGATTGAGAGCGATGCTCGGGCAACGCGTTTCCTAAGTACGCCTGCGGTTGTTGAATTCTTCCCAACGGAGCGACTTGCGGTCGAGGGCCATTCCGGCTCCGAACCATGGCTTCGGCCGTCGCGACCGGGACCGTTCGAGTTCACCGCCGGAACCACGATCGGAAATTATCGCGTCGTGCGCCCGCTCGGACGGGGCGGAATGGGTGAGGTCTATGAAGCCGAGGACCTGACCCTCGGTCGACATGTCGCGATCAAGCTGTTGAGCCTCGTCTCAGACTCCGCGGCTGCCCGTGCGCGTCTCCTCCGCGAGGCGCGCACCGCCTCGTCCCTCAATCATCGCCACATCGTCACGGTCTACTCGATTGAGCGCGATCGCGACGGGCGCGATGTGTTGGTGATGGAGTACGTGGACGGAACCACTCTGCGCGAGCGCCTGGCGTCGGGGGTGCTCGAGATCGACGAGTTGCTGACCATTGCTACGCAAATCGCCGAAGCACTGTCCGTGGCGCACGCCCGCGGCATCGTGCATCGAGATTTGAAACCAGAAAACGTGATGCTGGGTGCAACTGGTGACGTCAAGATTCTCGACTTCGGCATCGCAGCGCACGAACAGCCGGGATCCGCACCCGTGGTCGAGGCCATCGGGCAGGCAGGGATCCTCGGAACCATGAGCTACATGTCGCCGGAGCAGGCGGCAGGCGAACCGATCGACTTCAGATCTGACCAATTCTCGCTTGGCACAATCCTGTACGAGGCCGCAAGCGCCGTGCATCCCTTCCGCGATGCCAACGCGACTCAGACGCTGGCTGCGGTGCTGCGTGCAGCGCCGCGACCCTTGAATGAGCTCTGCCCGGGCATGCCCGACCCGTTACGCTGGATCATCGAACGATGTTTGGCGCAGGAGCCCGCGCGCCGTTACGCCGCCACCGATGAATTGCATCGAGCGCTCGCCGTGCTGCGCACGCGGCTCTTCGAAGTCATGCCGACCGATAACGCCTCGGTGCCGATACCTCGGACTGCGATTATCGGTCGGTCGCAAGAGCTGGCCACGGTCACGCGGCTCTTGCTCGAGGCCGGGACCCGACTCGTGACGCTGACGGGTGTAGGCGGAGTTGGGAAGACGCGACTTGCGCTCGAGCTCGCCACGATGCTCACGACGCGCTTCAGCGGTCGAGTGTTCTTCGTCGATTTGTCGACGATTCGGGATGCCGGTGACGTGGGGAAGGCCGTCGCCACTGCGCTGGGCCTGCGCGGCCCGGCTGAGATCGATACGCCCTCGGCTCTCGTCCGATGGATTCGCGAGCGCCAACATTCACCAATACTGCTCGTCATCGACAACTTCGAGCACGTTCTCGATGCCGCGTCACTGGTGGCCGATCTGCTGACGGCGTCGAGATCCCTCACTGTCCTGGCGACCAGTCGCGCCGTGTTGAGGCTGGCTGGCGAGCACAACGTCGTCGTGCCGCCGCTTGCCCTGCCGGACGAACGCCACACCACGCTGGACCAGCTCTCGAGCGCCGCGGCAGTGGCACTCTTCGTTCAACGTGCCACAGCAGCCAAGTCGGATTTTCTGCTGACCGAGGACAACGGGGTCACTATCGCGCGCATCTGCGAACGCCTCGAGGGACTGCCGCTCCCTATCGAACTGGCCGCGGCGCGCGTCCGGCTGTTCTCCCCCATGGCAATCCTGTCGAAGCTCGAACATCGACTTGACGTGCTGACCGGTGGCCCGAGGGATGCGCCACCACGTCAGCGATCGTTCCGCGCCGCACTCGAATGGAGCGACGAGCACCTCGATGCCTCGGAGCGAATGCTGTTCCAGCGGATGGCAGTCTTTGCTGGAGGGTGCACGTCCGAAGCGGTTGAGGCCGTGTGCAACGCGCGTCAAGATGTCGTTGGCAATATCGAAGATCTGCTGGGTGGCCTCATCGAGAAGAGCATGATCGTTCGAGCGAATGATGACGAGCCACTCCGCGTCAGGCAGTTGGAAACAATTCGCGAGTACGCGCAAGAGCGGCTGGCGGCCAGCAAAGACAGCGCCCTTGCTCGACACGCACATGCAGCGTACTACCTGATACTCGCCGAAGAAGGATACGGCTTGCGTGGACAGGAGCAGTCGCACTGGATGCGACGATCCGAGCTGGAGTACGCGAATTTCCGCGCGGCGTACGAGTGGCTCCTCGAGAGCCACAAGTTCGAGTGGGGCGTCCGGCTCACGTCGGCGTTGATGCCGTTCTGGGAGGCTCGGGCATTGCTGGCGGAGGGGATGGATTGGACCAAGCGGTTGCTGCGCCTGCCACGTCCGGTTCAGCAGCCCGTGTGGAGAGCAAGGGCTCTGCGGAACAACTGTTACTTGCTTCACCTGCAGGGTGATATCGAAACCTGGATGCCGCTCATGGCCGAAATGCTCGAGGCATTCGGCCAACTAGACGATCGGCGCACTATCGCGCAGGTCAATATCAATTATGGCGTCGTCTTGGCTCAGATCGGGCGTCACGATGACGGCCGCCAGCGGGTCGAGGAGGGCCTTGCGCTGTGGCGCGAGCTCGGTGACGTGAGGGGGGAAGCCTGGGCCGTCTCCAATCTGGCGACCCTAGCCAAGGTCACTGGCGACACGATTCGGGCGCGCCAATTGTGCCAACACTCGCGCGAGCTATTCGATCACATTGGCGACAAGGAAGGAGTTGCATGGTCCCTCAATCACGAAGCGGACGCTGCTCGATGGGCAGGCGACCTGGATAGCGCCCGTGCGCTGCTTCACTCAGCGCTCGATCGTTTTCGCGCCGCCGGTGACGACGCAGGTACCGCCAACTGCCTTGTCGACCTGGCGGTGGTCTCCGTCCAGACGGATCCACGCTCGGCCGAACGGGACGCAATAACGGCGCTCCGACTATTGATGGCCACCGGGCACAGTCGCGAAATCGCACGTGTCCTGGAAACGCTCGCCCGTGTCGCATGGGAGCAGCAGTTTCATGAACGCGTGGTGCACCTGGCTGGCGCGGTTGCCGCGATCCGGCGAAAGTTCGGTCATCTCGAGCTGCGCAACCCCGACGACGTTCTCTCACTGCAGCGGTTGATCGCCAACAGCCAGGAGCAGATCGGAACCCGTGCGGCGACTTTCTGGACGGAAGGGTGGTCCGCGCCGCTGGACGAAACCGTGAAGTACGCGCTGGCGACCGACCGCGCTGATGGCCCCTAGGACAGAAGCGCGGGATCGATCATTCGCCGAACTGCCGAGACGCGATCGGCGGGTATCCCCAATCTGAGGGCGTGCGCTCGAATGAGCGCTTCATCCGGCGCAAGATAAACACAATAGACCTTGTCTTCAGTGATGTAACTGCGCAACCACTGAATCTCAGGACCAAGCTCGCGCAGGACCTCTAATGATTGCAGCGACCCCTCGCGAATTTGGGCCTCGGTCAGCAGATGGGCGCCGGGAATGTGTCGCTCGATCACGAACTCTGGCATGGGGGCCTTCCTCAGGCGCGCAAGCGTATCACCATCGATCGATGTGGGAGGATGAGGTACAACCTGAACGGACGACCTATCGGAAACTGCTGCTAGAACCTGATCGACGCTGCCTTGCGGCGTCTCTAATCGAGAGACATGTCCTGAAATGAACTCTTTGACGTCATACGCGGCTTTGCGTATAGCGCGGGCGTGTGCTACCACGCCCACTTGGTGTGGTCGGTGTCTTACGGAAGGAACTGCGGCGCACCAACGCTGACTGAATGCTCGCGGAGCAGGTGTGGCTTGGGAGCAACTCTCGGAGCAGGAGCGCCCAAACACCACGTATCTGCGAAGGTGGACTGAA
>Ga0070674_100000788_pt1 | contig 16267 bp, 13 predicted proteins | sample KBSM33metaG_FD_65344 | JGI IMG/M metagenome (GOLD analysis project Ga0070674, IMG submission 65344) | Miscanthus rhizosphere microbial communities from Kellogg Biological Station, Michigan, USA - KBS M3-3 metaG | ecosystem: Host-associated > Plants > Roots > Rhizosphere > Soil ... | reverse complement strand
TCGATATCCTCTACTGCCCACACGGGGGAGGTCCGCCCGTTTGCTGGTGTAGAAAGCCGCTCCCTGGGCTTGGCGTCGTGTTTATCCAGCGACATCAACTTGATCCCGCGCAGTGTCTCTATGTGGGAACTGGTCCGCAGGATCCCGGCTTCGCGCGTCGTCTCGGCTTTCAGTATCGCGTCGCGGCAGATTTCTTCGCCACGGCGGAACGAGGACAAGTCGATTGAAGATTTGACGATCTTTGATTGTTGATTCGTTTTTGATTGGTGATTGCTGATTGGCGATTGGAAGCCTCGCGCTCCTACTGATTCAACAGTCGGCAATCGTCAATCAACAACGAAGCGACAATCTCCAATCACGAATCAACAAATAGACCAGCTCGCGGTTTTGATACCCTATCCCCATGCCTCCCAATTGATCCCCGTACCGCCGAAACCTCTGGCTCTACCTTCCCTACCAGATCGCCACCGTCGAAGGCGTCATGGATGGCCTCTATCTCCTGTGGTGGGTCCAGGAGAAGCAGATGTCGCCTGCGCTGGTCGCGGCGACGATGGCCGCCGGCGATCTGCTTCTCATGGGACTCGAGGTCCCGACTGGCTGGTTCGCTGACAAGTTCGGAAATCGTCGCAGCCTGATCCTCGGCTCCTTCATTCAGGTCGCGGGAATGATCTGCTGTTGGCTTGCCGACGGCATTCCGGGTCTCGTCCTCGCGTGCCTCCTGGTCTCCGTTGGTGATGCGTTCCGTTCGGGTGCGGACCAGGCGCTGCTCTATCGCACCTGTGTCGAGCTCGATCGCGAAGCCGACTTCCAGAGGATCGAAGCTCGGTCGCGAGCCGTTCATGTGATCGCGCTCGCCGCACTCATCGTCGCGGGTGGGGCCATCGTCAGCAGGTGGGGTTTCGCGGCGGGCTGGATTGCGGAGACGCTGCTGTGCGCGTGTGGTGGAGTGATCGCCTGCGCGATGGTCGAACCGCCCGCGCGGGCCGACGCGGACGAGAGCGACTCCACGCCGCTCGCCGGGAAGATCCCGTGGAGACTCGCGGCCGCGGTGATACTGCCGCTCGCATTCCTTGACGCGATGACGTCTGCAGGGTCGTTCATCATGCAGACGGGTGGTGGGCGAGGTCCGGGCGAAGTCACGCTCGTCGTCGCGCTGATCACGCTCGCCGATGCCGCGGGCTCGACGCTCGCGATGCGTCTGCCGCAGGCTGGTCTGCGTGTCCAGATCGCGCTCGCGACGCTTGGCGCGATCGTGGCAGTCGTCGCCCTGGCCGTTCCTGCCGCGCTCGTTCCGTCAACGATCGCGCTCTCATTCGCCACCGGTGTGTCGCATCCAATGAGAGCCACGGCCATTCAACGACTGGCCAGCGACGGCATGCGAGCACGTGCCGCTTCTGCTGCGAACGCGTGCGACATGGCCCTTTCGACCATCGTGCTCTTGTTGGCAGGGAGCTTCCTCTCGAGAGGCTGACCAGTGGCGTCACCTCCGCGACCAGCCCTCGCTCCGCGAAGCTCTCGGCACGCCGGAAAGCGTTCGGACGGCTACCCTCGACCGCCGGCCGCTCGGGTCGCGGGCGCGTACGCGCCCGCTCAACCTCGCTGGTGCCCAGAGCCGCCTCACGCTTTCAGGCGACACGCATCGGCATGCCTCGAACTGCTTCGCTTTGCGAGTGACTGCTCGCGGAGATTACGAAGTCGGGTCTTAGCCGCGCTGGACGCGAAAAGATTGACTAAGGACGCGCGGGCTCGATGTCGACTGCGATCGCTCTCCACTTCCCCTGCCGGAAACGGAGCACGCTGAGCGTCGCGCGCGTGGCGTGACCGAGGACAATCGCGACCCAGATATGGAACGAGTCGAGGCCGTACGTCGCCTGGAATATCGTGCAGAGACCAAGCGGGATGACGACCTGCGAAACGATTGAAATGTAGAGCGGACTGCGTGTGTCGCCAGTTCCCTGCAGTCCGCCGGTGTAACTGAGCGCAACCGTGATGAAGAGACCAGAGACGCTCAGGAATGCGAGCAACTGGCGACCGAGGCTCAGCACCAGCGGATCGGTCATGCCGAAGATAGCGAGCAGATAACCGGGAATGAGGAGAAACATCAGCCCGACTCCCGCCGCGACGGCGAGACCATAGCGTGATGCCGCGTGTACGCCCTGCACCGCCCGCTCGGGATTGCCCGCCCCGAGGTTCTGCCCGGCAATCGTCGCGGACGCGCCCATGAGACCGACCGAGGTCCACGTGATCAGCGAGAAGAGCTCGGTGTATCCAACAGCATAGGCGGCCTGCGCCGCGGCGCTGTGCTCGAGCGAGCCGATGAAGCGAAGCATCAGAACGCCGCCGATGTTCATCGCGATGCCCTGCACGCCCGTGGGCAGGCCGAAGCGGAACAGCGACCGGATGATCGTGAAGTCCGGCTTCATGTCCATCCCACGCTCGAAGTGAATCACCGCGTCAGGACGAGTAATCTTCCACAGGCCGTAGATCGCCACCGTCGTGCTGCTGGCGATTGTCCCGAGCGCGGCGCCAATCGTGCCGAACATCGGGATCAGGATCACGTTGAACGCGATCGTGAGCACCGTCATGATCACGCCGAGTCGCAGCGGCGTGCGCGGATCGCCTGCGGCGCGGAATGCGCCGCTCAGCATGAAGAACATCATCATGCCGAAGATGCCCATGAACATCGCGCGCAGAAATGGGAGCGCCTCGGCCTGCACGTCAGGCGCCGCATTCACCAGGACGAGCAACGGCGGCGCAGCGAAGTATCCGATCACCGCGAGGATGATCGACAAGCCGAACGCTGTCAGGAACGCCTGGTAGACGACTCGATTGACCTTGTCGGGCTGGTTCGCCCCGGCGAAGCGCGCGACCAGCACGGCCATGCCGGTGAAGAGCGAACTGATGAAGACGATGACGACGAGGACGATCTGCCAGCTGACGCCGATGGCCGCGTTGGCGGTGTAGCCAACGAAGTGGCCGACCATGGCGTGATCGATGATGCCCTGCAACCCGGCGATGACGTTCTGCAGCATCGTCGGCCACGCCAGTCTCCAGACGGCCTGGCCGATTGGACCCTCGACTATGGAACGGTCGAACTTCTTTTGTTTGCCCCCGGGCTCGGACACAGAGACGAAAGTGTACTACCGGCGGAGGAAAGCAGTAAGATCCGCCCCAGGGAGGGGCCTGACATGAATCCTTCGGGGCGACATTGGCAACGGGTCGCATTGGCGGGAGTGGCCCTGGCGTGGTGCGCGACGAGCAGCCTCGAGGCTCAGAAATGGACGCCCGGCCGAACGCCGGACGGCCAGCCCGATCTGCAGGGCATCTGGCTGAACTTCGACAGCACGCCTTTCGAGGCAGCTGCGCCCGTGGTGCAGACTCGGGCGGCAGGATCGAGCGCCGACACGGGCGTCGGCCCCGCGTCCGAGTTCGCCGATCACACGCACAAGGTCAGTCAGCGGCGAAGTGCGATGGTCGTGGATCCGCCTGACGGACGCGTGCCGGTGATGAAGTGGGCGGAGGACGAGCGCGACTACCACCTGGCGCACATTCCCGACGCACCGGAGCACGAGACGCCGTGGGTCCGCTGCATCACGCGCGGCTACCCCGCCGGCATGTTCCCGGCTGGATACAACAACGCGTACCAGATCATCCAGACCCCCGGCTACGTGGTCATCGCCTTCGAGATGATCCACGAGACCCGCATCATCCCGATCGACGGTCGCGCGAAGCTCGGCGCCGCGATCAAGCAGTGGAACGGCGAGCCCCGCGGACGATGGGAAGGCGAGACGCTGGTTGTCGAGAGCACGAACTACAACAGCAAGGGATCGATTGCGACCAGCGCGGCCACCGGTCGCATCCGCGGCATCCCGCAGTCCGAATCGATGACCATCGTCGAGCGCTTCACGCGCACCGACGCCAACACCATCGATTACTCGGTCACGATCACCGATCCGAAGGTGTACTCGAAGCCGTGGACGGTGCGACTGCCGCTCAATCGCGACGACACCTACGCGATGTTCGAGTACTCATGCCACGAAGGGAACTACGCGCTGCCCAACGCCCTCAGCTTCGGACGGAAGCGCGATGCGGAGGCGGCTGGTAAGGCGTCGTCGACCAATCAGTAATCAATCTTTGATTTTTCGATTGGTGATTGTTGATTCGTTGGTGATTGATGATTTTTGATTGACGATTGAGCGGCGAGCGTCGAATCCGTCCCCATCGACAATCCGCATTCAAGAATCACCAACGGTTCAACAATCAAAGATCCCCAAATCTCCAATCCGATGATGAAACGTGCCGTCCTCCTGATCGCGTTCGCGATTCTGGCCCAGGCGTCGTTACCGGCGCAGAATGCGATCACGCCTTTCAAGATCCATATCGACGATGCAGTCCTTGCGGATCTGAAGCAGCGCCTCGCACGCACGCGGTTCCCGGGCGAGATCGCGAAGTCCGATTGGGACTACGGCACGAACCTCGGATACCTGAAGGAGCTCGTCACCTACTGGCACGACCGCTACGATTGGCGCGCCGCGGAACGGCGTCTGAACCAGTTCGATCAGTTCACGACGAACATCGACGGGCTCGACATCCACTTCATCCATCAACGCTCGAAGAATCCCAACGCCATGCCGCTTGCGATCACGCACGGCTGGCCCGGCTCGGTCGTCGAGTTCACGAAGGTCATCGGACCGCTTACCGACCCGGTCGCCCACGGCGGCAATGCCGGCGACTCGTTTCATGTCGTCGCGATCTCGGTGCCGGGTTTCGGTTTCTCCGGAAAGCCGACCGAGCGTGGCTACGGCCCCGAGCGCATCGCCGGCATCGTCGCGAAGCTGATGGCGCGTCTCGGATACACGAGATACGGCCTGCAAGGCGGCGACTGGGGGAGCTCGATCAGTCGATTCGCCGCGCTCAACGACGCGAGTCACGTGGCGGGACTGCATCTGAATTTCTGCCTGGCGGGTCCTCCGCCGGGCGCGAAGGATCCGAATGAGGGCGTGACGCCCGCGGAGCTCGAACGGACACGCGCGCGTCAGACGTTCTTCGACACCGAGCGCGGGTACTTCCTGGAGCAGAGCACCAAGCCGCAAACGATCGGCTACTCGCTGGACGATTCGCCGGCCGGCCTTGCGGCGTGGATCGTCGAGAAGTTCAGGTCATGGAGCGACGTCGACGGCAGCGTCGAGACGAAGTTTACCAAGGACGAACTGCTGACCAACATCACGCTGTATTGGGTCACCCAGTCCGGTGCGTCATCGGCGCGGATCTACTACGAGAACCAGCGCGCGAAGCCGGCACAGGGGCGCGTCACAGTGCCGACGGCGTGCGCGGTGTTCCCGAAGGAAATCAGCATCGCTCCGCGCAAGTGGGTGGAGGCGCAGTACAACGTGACGCGCTGGACGGAGATGCCTCGTGGCGGTCACTTCGCCGCGATGGAAGAGCCCCAATTGCTCGTCGACGATGTCCGGGCGTTCTTCAGGACGCTTCGCTGACCGGGATCCGGGATCCGGGTCCCGGGGCCCGGGACCAGAACCTTGAATCCAGCGGATCCCGAGTACCGAATCCCGAATCCCGGGTCATTGACGCTCCACTCACGTGGGCGTAAGGTACGCGTCAATTCAGGAGGGTGGCTATGCGCCGCTATGGTTTCGTCGTCGTATGTCTCGTCGGAATCGTGGCCCTTGCGGTGACACAGCGTCAGACATCAGCCGCTGACGAACCGGTCACTTTCAGCAGGCACGTCCTCCCCATCCTCCAGAAGAATTGTCAGTCGTGCCATAGGCCGGGCCAGATCGCGCCGATGTCGCTCGTCACGTTCAGCGAGACGCGGCCGTGGGCGCGATCGATGAAAGCCAAGGTCGAGAGCCGGCAGATGCCACCGTGGTTCGCCGATGCCGCGCACGGGCCATTTGCCAACGACCGCTCGCTCTCACAGACGGACATCCAGACAATCGCGAAGTGGGCTGACGGCGGCGCGCCCGAAGGCGATCCGAAGGACGCTCCCCCGCCCGTCGTATGGCCGGCGGACGGCTGGCAGATCAAGCCGGACATCATCGTGAGAGGCCCGGAGTTCCGCGTACCCGCGCACACACAGAACGACGTCGTGGAGTGGATCACCTATCTGATGCCGAGTGGCATCACGAAGGACACATGGATCACGTCTCTCGAGATCAAGCCGAGTGTGCTTCAGGTCACGCATCACATCTGCTTCACGTTCCAGGCCCACAAACCCGAGGCGAAGTACTACGTGCCAAACTGGTCGGAGTCGCCGCGAGACGATGAAGGTGCGGCGATCAAGGCAGACGCACCAGCGGCCGCGCCTCGCATCGGAGGGGCTGGCTCAGGCCGTCAGGCGGGCACCGATGTCGGCGGCGGCTTCAACTGCTACGTGCCGGGTCGCACGGCAGATGACTATCGGCCATTCGGCGCGGGCAAGCTGATTCCAGCTGGCAGCGACATCTCTTTCCAGGTGCACTACACGCCGATTGGGAAGGAGATCGTCGACCGGCCGCTCATCGGCTTCACCGTCGCAGACAAGGCGCCGGCCAAGCGCTGGATGTCGTACGGCATCGTTGGTGGCGGACCTGACTTCGCAATCCCGCCGAACGAAGGCAACTACAAGAGCCCGCCGTTCGATCTCACGTTCACCGCGGACGTGGAGCTCGTCGAGTTCATGCCGCACATGCACGTGCGCGGCAAGAGCATGACGTATCACCTCGTGTATCCGGACGGGCGCGATGAGGTCGTGCTGAGCGTGCCGAAGTACGACTTCAACTGGCAGCTACTCTATCAGCCGGCGAACAGGATTCGCGTGCCCAGGGGAACGAGGATGTACGTCGAGGCGTACTACGACAACTCGAAAGCGAACCGGTTCAACCCGAACCCTGAGCGAACAGTGTATCTAGGACGCATGACGTGGGAAGAGATGATGGCGCCGTTCTTCGGCGTGCTGATCGATTCGAACGTGGATCCGAATCAGGTGCTCAAGCTCGGTCGCTTCGCGGTGCAGGGAAGCGGTGCATGATGCGGCGCGCACTGTGGGCGCTCGGCGTGGTGAGCTGCCTCGTCGGGCCCACCGCCACGATCGCTGCGCAAGGTGGCGGCAAGCCGGTCAGCGGCGGCAATCCCACGCCTGGAACTGCGCAACCCGATCCACCGAACCTGAGCGATCGGATCACGGTGACCGGCTGCCTTCAGCCGGCGCCACAGAGCGCAGCCAGTAACGAGACTCCTGATTCGAATGCCCCGGGCAACACGCGCTTCGTGCTGTCGAGTGCGAAGCGTGTCGATCGACTTCCTTCCGGAACTGGCGGATCCACGCTCGCGGTCAACACGAACAGCGCCAGCTACCGACTCGAGGGAATCGATAGCCAGTTCTCGCCGTTCGTGAACGCGCGCGTCGAAGTGTCGGGTGAAGTGAAGCCGGCGGCGGACAACGCCGCGTCGGGCAACGGCTCGCCGATACTTCTCGTCGAGTTCATTCAGAAGACCGGGTCCGCCTGCCGGTGATCGCCGTGCGAACGATCGCCATCACCACCATGGTGACGCTGCTCGCCGCAGCTGCGGCGGCCCAGACGAGCCGAGGTGAGATCCGAGGGATCTTGTCAGGTGCGCGGGGCCCACTCGCCGGCGTCGAGGTACGAGTCAAGAACACCGAGACCGGCGAACTGACAATCGCGACCACATCATCTGAGGGCGAATACGTCGCCGCGGTAGTGCCAGGCCCCTACGAGGTGTTCGCGAGCCCCGTTGGCTATGCCGCCTACGCTAGAAGACAGCTGGTGGTTCAGGCTGGCAGCACGACGCGCGCAAACGGCGAGCTCGCGGACAATCCGAACGCGGGCACGCCCGGCGAGATCCCGTTCTTATATCAGCGCGCAGACACCAAGGTGCCGCACGGCCCCGCGCCCAGAACTGCTGAAGGCAAGCCCGATTTAAGCGGCGTGTGGTTTCCGAGCCCGGACCTCGAACCTGAGATCACACCCTTTCAACCGTGGGCTGCAGCCGAGGCAAAGAAACGGGCCTCGCGTCCCGGCGACGATCCACGTGCGCTGTGCCTCCCCACCGGCGTTCCCCGCATGCACGCGCTCGACCTCGCCAAGTTCATTCAAACGCCGAATCTCGTGGTGGTGCTCGTCGAGTTGAGCGTTCCTGGCGTGCGTCAGATCTTTCTCGACGCGAACACTCACCCGCCAAACCTTCAGCCGTCATGGCAGGGGCACTCGATTGGACACTGGGAGAACGACACGCTCGTCGTCGATACGATCGGCTTCAACGACAAGGGATGGCTCGATGGCAGCCGGCCCCAGACCGAACAGCTCCATGTGATCGAACGATTCCGGAGAATCGATCTTGGTCAGATGGAGCTCGAGATCACCATCGACGATCCCGGCGCCTATACCAGGCCCTGGAAGATACGGCGCCGTCTGCATCTGGCGCCGGGCGAAGAAATCATGGAGTACGTCTGCAACGAGAACAACAAGACCGAACACTACGTGGGACGCTGAGACCGGGACGGGGCGGCGGTGTCCCCATCAGTGAACGTCTATTGGCCGGCTGAGGTGAGAAAACTTCAGTCGGAGGAGTCGCGGCGGCTGGCACACTCACTGCAGTTGTCCTGTTGTTCGTTCCGAGTCGCGAGGACCCTATGGAGGCCAGGATGGGACGCAAACTTGTGTGGATTCTCGGCGCGCTATTGCTGACGGCGATCCTTGCCACCCCGGCGGCGGCGCAGGTGAGCGTATCGGTCGGCATCGGAGTGCCGCCCATTGCCGCGGGCGTCGTGGTCGGCGGGCCTGTTTACCCGGCGTACCCGCCTCCGCCGTACTACTACTATCCGTATGCGTATCCCTACTATCCGTATCCGGTGTACGGACGCGCGTACTACGGCCCGCGCTACTACGGCGGCCCGCGCGGACCCTACTACTATCGGGGCGGGGCGCCTTACTACGGTGGAGCGCGATACTACGGTGGACAGCGCTACTACAACGGTCCCGCCTATCGAGGCAACGGTCCGGTGTATCGCGGTAACGCGCAAGTAGCGCCCGGCGCACCCCGTGGTTATAGCGGCGGCAGCGCGCAGTACTCGCGCGCCAACGGACAGTCGCGCGGCAACGGCAACGGCCGTCGCTAACTCAATTTCCGTAGAGGCGGGTCTTTAGACCCGCCTAGTAGAGGCGGGCCTAAAGGCCCGCCTAATACGGCACATCGATCAATCGATCGCCGGAGCGCATGTCCTCTTCCATGAGGTCGAGAAGCGCTTTGGCGGTCGGGCCCGGTTTTCCATTTCCGATCGGCTTTCCATCCCACTCCACGATCGGCGCAACCTTCACTGAGCTCCCGAGCAGCAGCATCTCGCGCGCGGCACGGGCGTCGGCGACCGGGATATCGGAAACTTCCACACCAGCGACACCGCGTCCAACCAGCGATCGCGCCAGATCGAGCAGGCGCAGCGACGTACATCCCGGAAGAACGCGCTCGAACTTCGGATGACGCAAGACTCCATCCTGCGTGACGAACGCGACGTTCATGTTCGAGCTCTCGCCGACGAATCCCGCTTCGTCGATGAACACGCCGTTGTCGAGCCCCGCCTCTTTCGCCTCCATCTGCATCAGGACGTTCGGCAGGTAGTTCGTCGCCTTCGTGATCGCGTAGAGCGGCGGCTTGATCGGATAGGTCGTCGTCATCACGCGCAGTCCTTCTGTGTACCAGCGCGCGGGGTACGACAGGCCCCCAAAGATCATCACGAAGAAACCGGGTTCGGCGCCGGCCGCCGGGCTGAGCTCCAGGCTGCCTGGCCCGGACGAGAGCCAGTATCGAATCGCACCATCACGCAGACCGCTGACGGCCGTCGTCCTGATGATGATCTCGCGCATCTCCTCGCGCGAACCGAACAGCTTGAGCTTCGATCGCTCGGCCGATCCCAGGAATCGATCAAGGTGCGCTTCGAGATCGTAGATACGGCCGTTCACGATCCCCGCGGTGTCGAAGATGCCATGGCCGCGGTGGACCATGTGATCGTCGAACGGGATCACCATCAGCGTCGGATCGGTAACGATTCCCCCGAGCTGACTGGAGTAGAAGGCGGAGAACTTGACCGGCTGTCGAGTGCGAAGCGTGCGCAGGTTGGCGAGCACGTCATTCGCGTTGAGCACCGGGAGATGGACGCTGGAGACCGTCATACGAACACTCTACACCCAGCCCTCGACGTCAATCTCGTCAAGGGCGCGGGTGAGCCTCACGGCGTCCGGCATGCGAAACTGCTGGCGTCGTCGATACTACCGGTCCCTTTGTACCGTGCGATTTGTGGGAACGGACACAGTGGTCGAGTCCGCACGACGCGTCCATCCGCGATCTGCGACGCAAGCATTTCTGCCGGCGCTTTCTCGTGTTCCCGCCACTGCTCGAGCACGGCGAGCGCATCGAATACGTTCGGGCCCTCGCCTCCTCCGCAGTGACCCATGCCCGGCGCCATGTACATACGCACCGATCCATCGACCTCGGGCGCGCCGAGCGTGTCCAACAGCCGCTTGTAATAGTTGACCGACGATCGCGGTGGGACGTTGGTGTCTCCCCAGCCGTGATAGATCACCAACTTCCCTCCTCGGCGTACGAACTGTTTGATGTCCGGCGAGGTGGCGCTCACGATCCCGCCGTCGGCCTTTCGCGCCTGCTCCAGGTGCTTCGTCACATCGAGCGTGCGGAAATCCCAATTCGCATCCTTGAACACCACGTACTTGAAGAAATCATCAGACATACCCAGCGGTCTCGCCCCACCGGCATTTATCGTCCAGCGCGGCTCACTGCCTGGCTCGACTCCGGGAAACACCTCCTCGCCCGTGCGCGGGTTCGTCACAGGCGCGTAGATCGCTTTGGCAGCCCGGACCTGCGATTCGGTCAGACAGTCTGGACCATCGGTGCCTGTGCACGCCATCACTGAAGGATCGAACTTGCAGTTCATCGGATCGCCGATCAGTCCGTCAACCACACCGTCACGTTGATCGCATGCGTTGAGCGCGGCCCGATGGAGAACCGCCAGCTTTTCGCGCGGGATGAAGCTCGCAGCATCGCGATGCGTCGCTTGCGATGCGGCAATCAGCTGGAAGCTCTGGTCGGTGCGGTTGTATCCAGGGGCGCCAGCGACGATCCCGTCGAAGTCCTGCGGGTAGCGCTGTGCTTCCATGAAGGCCTGCCGTCCGCCGCCGGAACACCCAACGAAGTACGAGAGACGCGGGGCGGCGGCATACGCAGCGGCAACGATCGTTTTGCTTTGAACTGCGGTCTCGTGAACGGCGCGATAGCCGAAGTCGATCAGTTTCTCCGGATGGCCCATGGCGAACTGCGCGGTATCACCGACGTGTCCCGTGTCGGTGGACGAAGCGGCATATCCGCCACGGAGCGCCGAAGCGAGCGCGGCATACTGGATCGAGCCACCCCAACCGCCATTGCCGACCTGCTGAAACTTGCCGTTCCATCCGGCGAGCGGCAGCCACACCTCCGACTTGATGTCGGAGTCCGACGACGGAGTGAGTGTCAACGTGACACGGCAGAACGCCGGGAGATCCGCGAGGGCAGCAGGAGGGGCGCTCGCTCCGGGCGGCGCCGGCGGGGTGAACTGGTGCGACGTGACCGGCTGGGCCGCCGTGACCTTTGCTCTGGGCAATTCGAGCGACGCAGCTAAGCGTTCGCACGCGGCCGCATCCATCGACGCCTTCTGTGCGTGGAGCGACCCAGCACAGGAAAGAGCACACGCGAGATATGTCAGCAGTCTCATAGCCTCTCCACGCGCGAACCTACCGAGAGCTACCGATTCTGTCAATTCAAATACCTACCCTGAATCTGGTATTTGACACCCCTCTCTCGACCTGCAATAACGATCTACATCGACAACTTGTCGCCGAAGCGCCAAGCGGCCTGTCCGCCGAAGCGCACCGTGCGAAGGCGGAAAGGCGGAAGGAGGCCATCCCATGCGTTCGAGATATCTCGCGAAATCGCTCGTGATGTTCAGCGTGGCGGTCCTGATGTCTTCGAATGCCTGGGCCCAGGCGCCCAAGTGGAGCGTGCCGCGCACGCCGTGGGGCGATCCGGACATCCAGGGGTTGTGGCCGGCGAACGACATGCAGGGCACGCCATACGAGAGGCCGGAGTCGTTCGGGACGCGCGCGACGTTGAACGACAAGGAGTTCGCCGAGCGTCAGGCGGCTCGCGAGCGGCAGGTTCGAGCCGACGGTGAGGTCTACGTGCAGGGCCAGCGAACCGGTATCGGCGGCCCATCACACTGGAGTGCCGGCGAGCGCGGCAACCCGCAGCGTCAGGCATCGCTCGTCGTCGATCCGCCGAATGGACGCATTCCTCCGATGACCGAAGAGGGCAAGAAGCTCTTCGACCGCGCTCGCAGCACGTACTACTACGACTTCCCCGATGCCGTCGTCTCGCATCCATTCGAAACGTACGAAGATCTCGGTCCGTACGATCGCTGCATCACGCGCGGCGTGATGGCGTCGATGCTGCCGACTGCTTACAACATGGGCACGGAGATCATGCAGATCCCGGGCGCGGTGGTGATTCGCAACGAGATGATCCATGAGACGCGCATCATCCCGACCGACGGCCGCCCTCGTATCAGCTCGAACATCCGCTCCTACATGGGCGACTCACGCGGCCGCTGGGAAGGCGACACGCTCGTGATTGAGACAACCAACTTCAACGGCAAGGTCGGCATCACGCGCAACGGCAACACGCTGCTGACCAGCCCGGATCTCAAGCTCACCGAGCGCCTCACCCGCGTCGACGCGGACACGCTCATCTACGAGGCGACGGTAGACGACTCGCGCACGTGGACGCGGCCATGGAAGGTTTCGGTGCCGCTGACGCAGCATCCCGAGTACCAGTTCTTCGAATACGCGTGTCACGAGGGGAACTACGCGGTGCGCAACATCCTGAGCGCCGAGCGGGCGGCGGAGAAGAAAGCTGGGAGCAACTAGCTGGGTTGCTAGGTAGCTCGGTTGCTCGGTTGCTGGGTAGCTCGGTAGCTCGGTAGCTGGGTTGCTCGGTTGCTCGGTAGCTGAGTAGCTGGGCTGGCGAATAACCCCAGTTACCCAGCTACCCAGTTACCCAGCTACCCAGTTACCCAGCTACCCAGCTACCCAGCGACGTAGCTACTTGTACCGCTGTCCATGCTTGATCACCACTTTCGGATCGCGCAGCACGTCGATGTGGCGAAGCGGATCGCCGCCGACGGCGATGACGTCCGCATACTTGCCGACAGCAATCGAGCCGTTCTCACGATCGGCGCCCATCACTTTCGCGGCGTCGAGCGTCATGCGCTGGAGCACCATCATTGGATCCATCCCGAGCACGCGAACCCACAGGTCCGCATCCATCCAGGTCGCGTGACGCGCAAGCTCGCCCGCGCTCCCCTCATCGCTGCCGAACACGAGAATCACGCCCGCGTCCCGTAGCTGCGCGATCTTCCGTTTGACGATCGCTTCCGTGTCGGGCTGAGGCTCGCGCGGCTTGTACGTCTCCCAGCCCTGTTTGACCTCGGCGACGAGCGCCGGGGGCAGGCCGAGATACGCCTCGGGATCGTCCACAATCTCTGGCTTCGTCGCGGTGTACGAACCGTTCAGAAGATTGTTGGCGCCCACCGTTGGCGTCCAATAGAGCGGCGGCCCGTTCTTCACGCGTTCTCGCAGGGCCGTCATGATGTCCGGCGCGTACTCAGGGGTATCCACGCCGATGTGCTGAAAATCGTCGATGCCGATCTGGAGGCCGAGGCGGACTTCAGCATCATTCTGGCCGTGCATGGCGACTTTCTTTCCGCGCGCGTGTGCCTCGGTGATGATCGCGCTTCGTTCTTCTGGCGACATACGCTCGGAGAAGAACATCTTGATGACGTCAGCGCCCCGATCGAGCAGCTGTCGCGTCTTCGCGCGCGCGTCGACTGCGTCGGCGATCGCAAGGAATTGAGCGGTCGGCGCAGGTGCACCAGAGGCCATCTTTGCCAGTGCGGGCCCGGCTGCGTAGATCATCGATCCCATCAGCTCGCCGCTCGCGATTCGCCTCTTCACGCCGAAAATCGCATCTGCGGGCGCTGCCATGTCGCGGACGCTCGTCACGCCGCCCATCAGCATCTGTCTCGCTGATGCCGGGATCGTCACGCGCTCGAAATCGTCCACGTGTTTGAACCACGCGCCCGGATTTGGGTGGCCGTTGTAGATCAGATGCACGTGCAGGTCCCACAAGCCAGGCAGAACCGTCATCCCCTCGGTTGAGACGTGCTCGTACTCGCCTGGCACTGGTAGCGACCCGACAGTCCCGACTCGCTCGATCCGAGCGCCGCGAATGAGCACCACGCTGTTGCGCACGGGCACCCCACCGGTGCCGTCGATCAATGTGCCACCCACGAGCGCGATCGGCTTCTGCGACTGCGCGACAACTGGACACAGCGCAACCACAAACAGCGCGATCGAGGCGGCGATGGCCTTCATGGCTTAGAGAATGTCACAATTCCTACGCCCACTTTCATGGAGCTGACCGCTTGAGCAGCCATTCACATCTCGCCGCCTGCGCCATCGGGCTCGTCACATTCGTCGTGCTCGCTTCTGGCATGCCAGGCGCGCAAGAGGCGCCGGTAGGAGGTGCTGCTCTACCCGCGCAAGGTGCGCGCGGCGGTGGACGAGGCGCTCCTCCCGCGCCGGTGAACACGCTTGGCTCTGGTCCATGGGATCTCGGCACAGGCCGCGGTCGCCTGCACGTGACGCTCTACGCGAAAGATCTCGATCATCCCTGGGGCATCGCGTTTCTTCCAGGCCCCTCGACTCCGCTCGGGGCAGGCGGCCTGTCGATGCTCGTTACCGAGCGGCCGGGCCGACTCCGTGTGATCCGAAACGGCGTGCTCGACCCGACGCCGATCGGTCCGCTTCCCGCGATGCTCGCGCGCAGCCTCGGCGGCTTGCTCGACGTCTCGCTGCATCCGCGCTTCGCGGAGAACCATCTGATCTACCTCGCATATTCGAAGCCGGGACCCGCGGGCGACAACGATGCGACCACGGCCGTGTATCGCGCACGATGGGATGGCGGCTCGACCCTCGCCGACGGGAAGGACATCTTCGTCGCGAACGCCTATCACGGCGGGCCAGGCACCGATCAGAGCATGGGCCCGGCAACGGGCAGCTACGGCTCGCGCATCGTGTGGGATCGCAACGGTCTGATGTACGTCACGCTCGGCGATCGCAACATCGGCAAGATGGCGCAGGAGCCCGGGTCGCACATCGGCAAGATCGTGCGCCTCAAAGACGATGGCAGCGTGCCGCCGGACAATCCATTCGCCGGGAAGGCCGGTTGGTTGCCGGAGATCTACACGCTCGGTCATCGCAATCCGCTCGGGCTCGCGTTCGACTCACAAGGTCAGCTCTGGTCAACCGAAGAAGGTCCGCAGGGCGGCGATGAGTTGAATCTGATTCAGGCGGGCAAGAACTACGGCTGGCCGCGCGTGTCGCTTGGACGCAACTACGACGGCACTCGCGTTGGCGAAGGCTTCTCCGCTCCCGGTCTCGAAGAGCCGGTCGTCTTCTGGGTTCCCGCGATCGCGATCTCCGGGCTGTCGTTCTACGACGGGGACAAATTCCCGCAGTGGAAAGGCAACGCCTTCGTCGGCGGCATGCGCGCGAACACGGGGCAGCACATCCAGCGCGTACAGTTCAACGCGAAGGGACTGCCGACAGGTCGCGAGATCTTCCTCGCGGAGCTCAAGCAGCGCATCCGCGAAGTGAAGCCGGGCCCGGACGGATATCTCTACGCGTTGACCGATGAGACCTTCGGAGCGATCCTGCGCATCGAACCGCCGATCACGCCCTGATCGCAACAGCGGTATAGCTCCTGCGTCGCTCCGTTCGTGGCGCGGAAAAACGGCACGCTCGGCCGACGTGCTCTCGGTCACAGCGGCTGGGGCGATCCGAACAGCAGTGGAGAATCGTTTCGACAACCAGCCAGGGTTGTCGTCCGGATCACCCCAGGCGCCGGCGGACCGTGAGTCGAGCGCTGCAGGGGCTGATTTTCCGCGGCGATCACGGGAGCCGCGGACAGCGGTCACCCGCTGCACCAACAGGCAGCTACAGCAACTCAAAGAGGACTCTCGTCCCAGACGTGAAGGCCGAGCCGAGCTTCATGGGACGAGCGCCTTGCGGGCGGCCCTCCCAACTGCCGAGATCTAGAAGTGTGTATCGGGAACAATCACACGCGGGTCCGATTGGGCAAAACCGGT
>Ga0070674_100000784_pt1 | contig 16306 bp, 14 predicted proteins | sample KBSM33metaG_FD_65344 | JGI IMG/M metagenome (GOLD analysis project Ga0070674, IMG submission 65344) | Miscanthus rhizosphere microbial communities from Kellogg Biological Station, Michigan, USA - KBS M3-3 metaG | ecosystem: Host-associated > Plants > Roots > Rhizosphere > Soil ... | reverse complement strand
CTTGGGCCCTGGTTCTCAGTCCGTCCTCGGTCCGTTCGTCCTTTGTGCGGTCGGACTATGGCCGCATGGACCCGGGACGGACCCAGAACAACGCACGAAGCACCAGGGACTGACATCTACACGGAACTGCAAACAACTCTAGCGCGCGCCCGCGTTGTTGAGGCGAATGCGTGCGAGCCTGGTGCTCGCTGCCATGTAGAGTGACTTGCCATCGGGATCGCCGAACGCGATCCCCGGCGAGAACTCGGGCGGAACGATCGTGCCCAGGTGCTTGCCCTCGGGCGAGAACACCCAGATGCCGCCGGGGCCCACCGAGTACAGATTCCCCTTCGCGTCGAACTTCATCCCGTCGGGATTGCCGGTGCCCGTTCCCGTGCTCATGTCCGCGAACAATCGGCCGTTGGCAACGCTGCCGTCGCGCTGGACGTCGTAGCGCATGATCGTGCGCTTCGCCGAGTCGTTGACGTAGAGACCCTTCCCATCAGGCGACAACGCGATCCCGTTGGGACGTTCGAGATCCTTGACGACCAGTTGCAGCTTGCCGTCCTTGAGCAGGAATACGCCCTGGTATGGCAACTCCTTCTTGAGATCCCAGTCGGCGAAACGATTGCCGCCGCTCGGATCCGTGAAGTACAGCGCGCCGTCCGATCGAAACACGAGATCGTTCGGACTGTTCAGCCGCTTTCCTTCATAGCTCTCGGCCAGGATCGTCCGCGCACTGTTCTTCTCCAGCCGTACGACCGCACGATCCGCTTCTGCCGCATAGACGATACGCCCTTGCGGATCGAGGGCGAGGCCGTTGGCGCCAAATCGTGGAGCCGCAGGGCGGCCGAACGCGCGAGTCCAGTCTGGCTTCTCGAGGAACGGCGACATCTTCCCGTCCGGTGTCCAGCGGTAAACCACGTTGGCCGGAATGTCGCTGATCAGCAGATGCCCACCGCCGGACTCCGCGACCCACACGATCCCATTGACGAACGCGAAGCCGTCCTTCAACGTCTCCACATTCGTGCCCGGAGACACGACGGCATCGAACGCCGCGTCTACTCGCTTCGTCGTCTCTGATTGCGGCGGCTGCGCGCCGAGAGCAAGACAGACGGTTCCACCAACGAGCGCGGCACAGCAGATGACGAAGCGCGTCAGAGGCGTCATCGGCTCAATGCCGGTAACAGTGCCTTCCGCTCCGGCGGAAGGTGCTGATCGATCGCGTTCATCATGAAGCCCACCCTGAAGTAGTCGCCCATGATCATCATGAGTTGCACGGTCTGCTGCCGCCCGAAGTGGCCGACCATCTTCTGCCACAACTCGCTGCTCACCTTGTGCTCGCGATAGAGCGTGCGTCCGAACGTGATCAGCGTGGCGTCCTTGTCGGATAGTCCCGCGACGTCCCTGTTGTGTTTGACGACATCGATGACCGACTGCTCGAGTCCCTGCCTCAAGCCCGCGGGCTCGTGCGCGGACCACTCGTACTGCTGGTCGATTTCTCTCGCCATGATCAGCACCGCCAGCTGAAAGTAGCGCGGGCCGACGGGGCTGTTCACGCCCGACGGGATGCCGAGGCTGCGCTCGCGTGGGCTGTAGTTCGTGACGTGCGTGGGTCCTGGACCCGGCTTGACCTCGGGCCGCGAGGCCAACAGCTTCCGCCCTTCTTCATCGAGATCGTCGGCCGCGACCGGTGGCAGACGCGACAGCGTCACGGGATTGATGTCCGGCGGCAGCGCCGTTTGTGTCTGCACCATCGCAGGCAACGACGCAAGCAACAGCACGAATAGTCGAACGCGCATGCAGTCACCCTCCCTGTCCAAGAAGCGAGCGCCAGTCGAGCACGAACGAAAGCGAGCAATGATGACACGCGCCGCCCCGCCGATGCAGGATACTCAGGCCGATGCTGCCAACTGAACGTTTCACGTACTCGCCAATCGTCGACCGCCCTCCCCTGCTCCTGCCGGGCGGTGCCCGCCTGGCCGTGTGGGTGATCGTCAACGTCGAAGAGTGGAACCCGCTCGAGCCGTTGCCGCGCACTGTGTTGACGCCGCCCGCAGGAGGGTCGCCGATGCCCGACGTTCCCAACTGGGCGTGGCACGAATACGGAAACCGCGTCGGCTTCTGGCGCATGCTCGAGGTCTTCGATCGCTTTCGTGTTCCGGCTGTGCTCGCGATCAACGGCAGCGCGATTCAGGCGTACGAACCGATCGCACGTGCCGCGCTCGAACGGCAATGGGAGTTCATCGGTCACGGCTTCACCCAGAAGAACATGCAAAAAGTTGCTGACGAGCGCGCAGATATCCAGAAAACAACCGCAGCCATCACGTCATTCACCGGACGCCGGCCGCGCGGGTGGTTGGGACCTGGTCTGACCGAGACGTGGGACACGCCCGATATCCTCGCGGAGGAAGGGTACGAATACGTGTGCGACTGGGTGCTCGACGACTTGCCGGTGCCGGTGCGTACGAAAACGGGATCGCTCGTCAGCGTGCCGTACACGCAGGAGTGTAACGACGTCGCGATGATGCTCATTCAGCACCACACCGCGTCGGAGTACCGCGACCGTGCCGTCGATCAGTTCGATCAGCTCTACTCGGACGCTCAGGACTCCGCTCGCGTGATGGCCCTCGTCGTTCATCCCTATATCATGGGCGCTCCGCACCGCCTCCGCTATTTCAGTGAGGCGCTCACCCACATGCAGTCACGCCCTGGCGTCCTGTTCTGGACAGGGGAACAAATCCTGGACTGGTACCTTGCCGCACAGAGCGGGGCGGCAGCAGCAACGAAGTAGCGCGTCTCTCGATCACCTGCCCTCGCCTGGAGGCGAGATTACAATGAGGCCCATGGTGAGACACATCGCTCTCCTTCTTGTCAGCGTCGCCGTTGCGAGTCCGGCGCTTGCCGCAACACCCTGCGCCGATCTGAAGTCGCTGAAGCTGGCCAACACCACGATCACGATGGCCGAGGCCGTAGCCGGCGGTCCGTTCGTGCAACCTGGACGTGCGGGTGGTGCACCACCTGCGGCGGCGGCGCCTGCGGGTCGCGGGGGCGCACCGGCCGCGGTGCCGCTGACGCTGCCCGCGCACTGTCGCATCGCAGCAACCCTCGCGCCGTCGCCCGACTCCGACATCAAGATCGAAGTGTGGCTACCGTCTGAAGGATGGAACGGGAAGTACCAAGCGGTGGGCAACGGCGGCTGGGCCGGCATCATCAGCTATCCGGCGATGGCTGCCGCGCTGCGAGAGGGCTATGCGACGTCATCCACCGATACGGGGCACGTCGGCGGCACCTCGGGGCCGCTCATCGGGCATCCGGAAAAGGTAATCGACTACTCGCATCGCGCCGTCCACGAGATGGTGGTGACCTCGAAGAAGATCATCGATGCGTTCTACGCGCAGCCAATCCGGCTGTCGTACTGGAATGGCTGCTCCACCGGCGGCCGACAGGGGCTGATGTCGGCGCAGCGGTTCCCGGACGACTTCGACGCGATTCTTGCCGGCGCGCCTGCGAACTACCACTCGCACCTGCACAGCAACGATCTGGTCAACGCGGTCACCCCGCTCAACACGCCAGGAGCGCTCGTCCCGCAGGCGAAGCTGAACACGCTCAACCAGGCAGTGCTCAACGCATGCGACGCGCATGACGGCGTCAAGGACGGCCTCCTGAACAATCCGGGCGCGTGCAAGTTCGACCCGGCCACACTCGTCTGCAAGGCTGGCGATGCCGAGAACTGCTTGACGCCGACGCAGCTCGAGAGCGTCAAGCGGATGTATGCGCCGTCGAAGTTCAGCGACGGCAGAGTGATCTTCCCTGGCAAGACGATCGGCAGCGAGGCATCGTGGACCGCGATCCTCGACACGCAAAAGCAGCCGATTTTCGTCGCCACCGGATCGTTCCAACTTGCCTATCAGGATCCGAACTGGGACTGGACGAAGTTCGACATCGACCGCGACGTGAAGTTCGTGGACGAGAAGACCGGCTTCATCAACGCCACGGATCCGGATCTCAGCAAGTTCAAGGCGCGCGGCGGAAAAATCCTCATGTACCACGGCTGGAACGACGTGGCGATCTCGCCGCAGAACAGCATCGACTATTACAACAGCGTGCTGGCCAAGATGGGGCGCAACCAGGGCGACTTCATCCGTCTCTTCATGGTGCCGGGGATGGGGCACTGCCAGGGCGGACCTGGTCCAGACCAGGTCAACTACATGAGCGCGCTCGAGCGCTGGCGTGAAGCGGGCGAAGCGCCCACCTCGATGACGGCGACTCGCGTGGTCGGCAACCGTGCGGACATGACGCGGCCGCTGTGCGCGTATCCGCAGGTTGCGACCTATAAGGGCACCGGCAGCACGAACGACGCCGCGAACTTCGTCTGCAAATAGATCATCGCTCGGTCCATCAACGCAGATTCGGCTTGCGGTTTGCCCATTGCCGCGCTAGTGTCCGCACGCCCCCAACAACCAAGGGGGACATTCACAGGGGGACGACAACAATGGCGATCGGGATCTACTTCGCGCCCAGCGCGATGACCGCGGACAAGTACGAACAGTGCCTCCAGGCGTTGCGCAAAGCGGGCGCCGGCCACCCACCCGGGCGGACGTACCATGCGTCGTTCGGTGAAAAGGACAACCTGATGGTCTTCGACGTTTGGACCTCGCAGGCCGCGTTTGACAAGTTCGGAAAAACGCTGATGCCCATCCTGCAGCAACTCGGGCTCGATGCGAAGCCTTCGGTGATGCCGATGCACAAGGTGATCGTGCCAGCACCGCGGACCGCCGCTCCAGCGCGGAAGCGGGCGAAGCCGGCTGCCAGGAAGAAGCGCTGAGCGCGGATCCACGGCGCGACGTCTTCGTCGTGGAGACCGCGACTGCAACAGCGCCGTGGCTCATCGGATCGGAATGCGGAACAGGTTGCTCTGCACCTCTTGTTTCACGTAGGCGTAGGTAGAGGGGTCGGGGCCGGGAGCGATGAACGCTCCCTGAAGCAGCCGCACGCCTGGCTGATCCAGGGGAAACGTGCCCGCGAAGGCAGCATCCACGATCGTGCGTACCGACCTCGGTAACTCACCGTTGTCCCCCATTCGAACCGCCAGGATCTTTGCGTTACTCGCCGGCTGTGCGCCGATGCCGAGCAGCGTCACGTATAGCCATCGCCCATCGGCGGAAAAAGTGGACGGACAGTTCCCCGGGCACAGCAACGTGGGCGGACCGCCGTGAAGAGATCGGATGGTGGTGCCTGATGTCGAACCGCTTTCGCCCGTTCCCGACACGATCGCGACCACCCATTCCCCATCTGGTGACGTATCGCCCTTGTCGATGATCGGCGTCTCAATCACCCGCTGGCGTGCGGTTCCGTCTTTCCCGATCCGCGTCAGGTAGTTGGCCTTTGCGTCCAGCTCACGGAAAGCAATGTCGGCCCCCGCGAACGACGCCTCGTCGCCGTTCTCCGTGATTCGGCGTGGAGGTACGCTGCGGTCGAGCGTGGCCAGCCAGATCTCACGCCCGCCGTTGTCCGCCCTCGTCGTGAAGACGACCTCGCGCTCGTCCGGCGAGACGTCGTATTGCCACACCGAGCGATCAGGCAGCGGCCGATCAGTCTTCCCGGTAGACAGATCCAGCGTGCGAAGCTCGATGAACGTGGCATCCCGTGAGTCCCGTTGAAGCAGGTAATAGAGGCGCCGGCCGTCGATGGAGAGCTTCGGCGCAAAGGCGATTCCTTCAATCGACACGGCTCGTTCGCCGCTCGCGTCGCGCATCCAGATCTCACTTCGTCTCTGGCCCACCGACGTCACGATCGATCGCCCGTCGAGTGCAACGGCGAGGCCGACCTCCTCGGTTGGTCCGAACGTGATCTGCTCGGGCCTGCCATCGGGAAACCGCTGCCGCCACAGGTGCGCGACGCCATTGACGATGACGCTGAAATACATCCACGCTCCGTCAGGCGACCACGCCGCCGCGACGCAGGCACCGGGTGGACCGACCTGCGTTCCGGAGGAACCGCCGTCGAAGGCGATCAGGCGGCAGCGCTGAAAGTCCTGTGTCCGATCCATCTCGGCGATCAACACCCAGCGGTGATCGGGCGACAGGTACGAGTAGTGGGCCATCGCACGCTCATGACCCGGGTAGTAGATCTCGTGCTCGTCGGCACGGCCCGTCGTGGACGTGACGATGCCCATGTGAATGCCGTTGCCCATGATCTGCGAGAAGAGGACGTGCTGCGCGTCGATCCACGCAAGGCCCGACGCGTTGGGCAGCATTCGCGTCGGCTCTCCGCCGCCAATCGGCACCGTCCACGTGTCCCAACTCGGTGGCGCCGATGGCGAAATCTGCGTGAAGGCGACACGCGACCCGTCGGGCGTGAAGGTCGGCGCATATCTGGCCTGAAACGAATTCGTGAGCCGCACTGACTCGCCGTCTGGGAGCAACTTCACGAAGACATCGCCCAGGCGGGGGAACTGACCGGTGGAGCTCGTTCGGATGAACGTCACCATTCGCCCATCCGGCGACAGGCTCGGGTCCACCAATGAGTCTGTGAAGTTCGTCAACTGCTGCCATTCCGACGGAGGCGCAATCGGTCCTTCGTCGCGACTCAGCACGCGCCAACCCAGGATGGCGAGCACAGAGACGCCGGCGAGGCTCGCAGCGACGATGATGCCGCGGCGACGCGACGCGGAGGTCCGCTCGTAACGATGATCCGCGGCAGCGGCGGCCCCGGTCGTCTCGCGGGCGATGCGCTTCAGGTCTGCGCGGACGTCCGCGGCGGATTGATAGCGTGTCTCGCGATCCTTCTCGAGAAGCCGCGTAGTCACCCGGTCGAGTTCTGCCGGCAGCTTCGCATTGCGACGACGGATCGGCACAGGCTCTTTGGTGAGCAACTGCTCGAAGGCGACTGCAGACGTGGCGCCGTCGAACGGCCGCACACCTGTCGCCAGCTCATAAAGGACGACGCCGAGCGACCAGAGATCCGTTCTGGCATCAACGCCTTCTCCGCGCGCCTGCTCCGGCGACATGTACGCCGCGGTGCCGAGCGTGACCCCGGTCTCGGTCTGAATCTGCGGACGCGTGACGTCGGAGACGCCATTCGCCTGCGGCGCCATCAACGCGATGCCGAAGTCGAGAATCTTGACCTGCCCTTCCTGCGTTACGAGCACATTCGACGGCTTCAGATCGCGATGGACGATGCCCGCCGCGTGCGCGGCAGCCAGGCCGTCCGCGATCTGGATGGCGAGGTTCAGCAGCCGGCCGATGTCGTTCGTTGGCTGGATCGGCGTGCCTTTGACGCGCTCCATGACGAGGTACGACGGCCCCACGTCGTAGAGCTGACAGATGTTGGGATGGTTCAGGGCGGCGACGGCGCGCGCTTCGCGCTCGAAGCGTTCCGAGAACTCGGCTCTCGACGTCTTGATGGCGACCAGACGGTCCAGGCGCGTGTCGCGGGCCGTGTACACATCGCCCATCCCGCCGCTGTCGAGCGGCGAGACGATCTCGTAGGGACCTAGTCGCGTGCCGGGTGAAAGGGCCACGACCCTCCTCATTTCGGTTAACGAGCGCGGGGGCCGACCGGATTATATTGTCGCACCGATGGATCCCAGCAGGCGTGATACGGTGACCGACTCACTCGATCCTGCATCGATGATCGCGGCTGCGCAGACGGCCGCCGGCGCCGGCGACTTTCCCGCCGCCGAGCGCCTCCTGCGCGAAGCCGCCGAAATCCAGGAAGCCACCCTCGGCTCGCTGCATCCCGATCTCGCGAGCACGCTCAACAATCTCGCCTTCGTCTGCGAGCGCACGAACAACATCGCCGACGCCGAGCGCGGCTACCGGCGCGCCCACGCCATTGCCGTCGCCTCTCTCGGCCCGCGAGATCCACTCGTCGCCACCAGCGTCACGAACCTCGTGGGGTTCTGCGCGACGCATGGGATCCCGATCTGGAGGCCGCCTGCGGTCGAGCCCGAGAGCACGACAGCAACGAACGACGCCGAGACCGCGACGACCGATACCGCAACGGCCGCGACCGATGCCGAAACGGCTGCTCCCGAGGTCGATCGCGAACCAGAAGACCAGCACGAGCCGGTGCCTGTTGCCGTCGCCTGGCGGAAGCCGCTCGCGATGGGCGTCGCCGTCTTCGCAATCGCCCTCGTTGGCGTCGTCCTGTTCACCAACAGGCGCGAACCACAGATGCCATCGCCGAACAGCGCATCTGTGCACCCATCGGCGACAGCCGCGCCAGCGCCGGAAGTCCAGACTGCAGTCGCGGCGGCGCCGAGGCCTGAGCCAGCTCCTTCACCGGTTGAGCGTCCGCGATCGCGCGGCACCCTCGCGACGCCGCAACCAGTGACGGTGCTGAACGCGCAGTTGTGCACTGCGCTCGCGCGACGCGGGTCACCAGACTGGCAATGCACGTCGGCCGACGGTGTTCTGCAACCGGGAACGTTCTTCTTCTACACGCGACTGCTCACGGGCGCGAACACGACGGTCGAACATCGCTGGTACCGAGGCGAGCGCGTGCACCAGGTCATGCGGCTTCGTGTAGCCGCAACTCCGGGCACGGGCTATCGGACGTTCAGCAGGAGCACGATCAGCGCGGAACGAGCTGGCGACTGGCGGGTAGAACTGCGGGCCGAAGATGGAACCGTCTTGCAGGAGCATCGCTTCGCCATCAATATTCCGTGAACCGGCGAATGCTTTACGGCGCGTACGCCCGCGCCCGCTTGCACACTAGCTGAATGAACGCGACGCGAACCGCGAGGAGCGGTCCCCCGTTCGTCTAGAATTAGGGTACGTCCATGCCCGTCCAGGGTCGACAGTCATCATGCTTCGTTCTCGCGCTGATGCTGCCCTCCGTGTTCAGCGCCGCCGCGTCCGCGCAGGACTTCCAGGACCCGGTGTCCGTCGCGTGGAGATTCGGCTATGGCCTTTCTGATGCGGCCTATCACTCCACCTGGGAAAAGAACAAGGACGACGGCTACCTTCCCATTCAGGTCGAGATGGACGATGGCGGCGACATCTACTCGGGTGTGTGGCAGAAGAACACGGACGGGCGAGGCTGGGCAAGCTGGCGTCGGCTGACGAGCGACCAGTTCCACGACAGGTGGGACGAGTACCGCGAGAAGGGATACCGCCCGATCGATCAGGGCTCGGAAGTGATCGGCGGCGATCTGCTCTATTCGCTGATCATGGTGGAGAACAAGGAGGGGCTCGACTGGGTCTCGAACCGCAACCTCACCAGCGCGCAGTTCGCCGACAACTTCACGGAGCACAAGGGCAAGTACAAGCCGATCGACATCGACGCCATCGAAGTGGGCGGCACGATGTTCTACTCAATCATCTGGCTCGAGAACAGGTCGAAGCAGGGATGGGTGGAGCTGCGCGACATGACCCCGGCCGTGTATGGACAGAAGGTCGACGAGTATGCGAACAAGGGCTACCGCGTCGCCGACATCGAGTGCTACGAGCGTGACAACAAGCTGACCTACGCGGCGATCTGGGAAGTCAACCAGCCAGGACGCAGCTGGGTGGCCCTGCGCCAGATGTCCTCACAGAGCTTGAAGAACAACTGGCACAAGTACGCCGATCAGGGCATGCGCATCATCGACATCGAAGTCTGTCCAGCGCTCAACGGCGGGGGCAATCAGTACGCCGCGGTCTGGCGCGAGAACGAAGAACGGTTTGATTGGACCGGGCGGCGACTGGCCGAACAGGCATTGGCCACGTATGCCGGCGCTGCCGACATTCCCGGCGTTGGGGCGGCGATCATCCGCAACGGACAGGTGATCTTTCGCGGTGGCGCCGGCATGGCGGATCTGGACAACGGCATCGCAGCGCACAGCGGCACAATCTATCGCCTCGCCTCCGTGGCCAAGGCGATCACCGGCACGCTTGGCTACGACCTCGAGCAGGCGGGCATCATCGATCTCGACGACCGCACGGATACGATCGTTCCCGGACTCGGAACCAGGCACACGCACACCGTGCGGCAGCTGCTGCAGAATTCGGGCTGCGTCAAACACTACGTGGGCGACGACAGTGACACACAGCTGTTGTACCCCTCCGCACAAGCGGCGTTGAATCTCCACTTGGGTGGGGCGATCAAGACCAACTCCTGGATCATCTCGGGTTGCACGCCCCCGACCTGGAACTATTCCACCCATGGATTCACGATCGCCGCGGCAGCGTTCGAGATCCAGGCCAAAGCAACGTTCGCCAGCCTGATTCAGACACGGATTGCCGACCCGCTCGGCCTCGACACGCTCCGCGCCGAGAGCCGCACGTCTCCCGATGCGTCGGGCGAACGAGCGACGATTTATGAAGGGGATGGCGTGACCAAAGCGAGCAATGGACACTTCGAGAACGTGAGCTGGAAGGCGGGCGGCAGCGGCCTCGAGTCGTCCGCGCTGGACCTGGCACTGTTCGGAGACGGCGTGCTCCGCAACCGCTATTTCCCGAAAGCCACGCGCGACAAGATGTGGAGTGGAGGAACCTCCAACGGACAGGCGAACGGCTGGTCGATCAATTCCGGCAAGACTGTAGTGACCAAGGGCGGCGACAACCAGGGCTCCGACTCGCACATCCGGATCGATGTCGTCAACGGCATCACGGTCGTCGCTCTGACGAATACCAACCCTCCCTCAGTCGAGACCAGCACCCTGACGCAGCAACTGCTGGCGATTGCGCAGGCGAATCCATAGAAGGCGGTAGACTCGTAGCGATTGATGAATCGACCGATCTACGCATTCGCGATGCTGGCGGTGATCGCGTTCGCCGCCAGCGGCGCCGACGCGCAACAGACTTCGAGAGGCGGTGTCACAAACCCTCCTCCACGCGACCGGGTGGCACTTGATCGCCCTGCGCGCATCGCCGGACACCCCAACTTCAACGGCATCTGGCAGGCGATGAACACCGCCTTCTGGAATCTGGAAGGTCACTCCACCGAGGCCCTGAATAGTTTCTGGCCACTCGGCGCGATCGCTGCGATTCCTGCGGGACAGAGCGTCGTGCGCGGCGGCACGATTCCGTACAAGCCGGAAGCGCTCGCGAAGCGCAACGAGAACCGCGCGAACTGGCCGGCGACCGATCCGGAGGCGAAATGCTACATGCTCGGCGTGCCACGCGTCACGTATCACAACATGCCGTTTCAGATCTTCCAGGCTGAAGGCGATCTGCTGATGGTGTATCCGTTCGCTGCAGCGAACCGCATCATCTACATGGCCGACCGCACGGAACTGCCGGTCGATTCCTGGATGGGCAAATCGTTCGGGTCGTGGGACGGCGACGTACTGGCGATCACGACGAAGTGGCAGAACGGCCAGTCGTGGCTGGATCGCGCCGGCAATCAGGCGAGCAGCAAATTGACGGTCACCGAGCGCTTCACGCTGCTCAGCCCGAACCACCTCTGGTACGAGGCCACGCTCGACGACCCGCAGACCTTCACGCGTCCGTGGACAATCGAGATGCCGCTGTACCGCATGATCGATCAGCAGGCACAGCTGCTGGAACACAAGTGCGTCACGTTTGCGGACGGATTGCTCTACCAGGATCTGCTCAGGAAATAGCGGTGGTTAGTGGTTAGTGGTTGGTGGTTGGTGGTTGGTGATCAGGAGTGAAACGAATGGGCAGGACCCTCACAACGCTTGCGATGGCGGCGGGGCTGCTTGCGGGGCCCGCGCGTCCGGTTGCGGCGCATCATTCTTTCTCCGCCGAGTTCGACGCAAACAGAGTCGTCACGCTGGCGGGCGAGGTCGTGATGATGGAGTGGGTGAATCCGCACTCCTGGCTGCACATCGACGTGAAGAAGCCCGACGGCTCAGTCGAGCGCTGGAAGATCGAAGGCGGGTCGCCATCCGTGCTGTTTCGCCTGGGCTGGAACCGTGACTCTCTTCCCACCGGCACGAAGATTACGGTCGTCGGCTTCCAGGCGAAAGACGGTTCGCTGCGGGCCAGTTCGCGGGAGCTGCGCTTCCCAGACGGACGCAAGATGGATCTCGGCGGCTCGGGATCCAATACGATCGAGAAGAAGTGAGCGACGCCGGTTACTCAAGAATCGACGCCAACGGCTGCGCGCCGCGCGCCGCCAGCATGTTCCTCATCTCCCCGATTTCCGCGCGCTGACCGTCCTCGACACTCTTCGCCATCTGCACGAGCTCGCGACGGTCTGAGAGCGCCATCAACGCGCGGGCCATGATGATGCCGCCTTCGTGGTGCCTGATCATCAATTGCAGAAACTGGACCTCGGCGTCCGCGCCATTCGCGTCGCTCAAGCGCCGTAGTTCGGCGTCACTCGCCATGCCGTGCATCAGCACAGCGCCGTCTGCCGTCGGCGCCATGTGCGAGTGACCTGGCATCCACGCCATCCGTGGCTGCACCGAGGCCTGCGGCAGCCCCCATTGCTGCAGCCATCCCATGAAGATGCCGCGCTGCGTGCTTTGTGTCACCACGATGTCAGCCGCCAGCGTTCGAAGCTCGCGATCGGAGGACTTGTCGCGCACCATGAGCGACATGTCCACGGCCTGCGCGTGGTGGGTGGCCATGTCCCGGGCGAATCCAGCCTCCGCCGAATCGTCGTGCGGTGTGCCGAGCCGTGATCCGATGAGCAGCCCCGCGGCAACAGACAGCGCGACGACGACCAGGCCGGCGGCGAACACCGCCCGCCGACGCGCGACATCGGGCAGAGGCGCAGCCATGACGTCTTATACTACGCGCTCCGGAACAGACGACCGAGGCGCAGCGCTCGCTGTGATCCCGCGCTGGACCATCGCGAGAGGACATCGATGACGAAAGCACGCGACGAGGAGAAACAACGAAAGAGAGCCGCCCAACGCGCGGCCGCCGAGCGGAGCGCACGTCGCAGTTCCCTCATGCGGCGCGGCGCCGTACTCGTCGTCGTCGTGATCGTGGCGGCAGTCTTGTATGACGTTTACGCGAGGCGCCAACTGCTCCAGAACGTGAAGACCGCGAGCTACACCGCCGGCATGCACACCGCCGGTCCGATCTTCTACATCGAGAGCCCGCCGATCGGCGGACAGCACAACGTCGTCTGGCAGAACTGCGGCATCTACAACGCGCCGATTCACAACGAGCACGCGGTGCACTCGATGGAACACGGCGCGGTCTGGATCACGTATCGCCCGGACCTCGCACAGGACCAGATCCAGACACTCAGAGCCGTGGCCTCGGATGACTATCTGCTGCTCAGCCCCTACCCCGGCCTTGCACACCCGGTTGTCGCCAGCGCATGGAATCACCAGCTCACATTCGAGCGGGCCGATGACCCGGGGCTGGCAGCCTTCATCGCAAGGTACAAGAACAACCCGGAGACGACGCCGGAGTTTGGCGCACTGTGCGCGGGCGGCACCAGCGCACTTGCAACCACGGATTCGCTCTCGACTGGTCCCGGACCGATGACGCGATAGTGAGACCCGCCCACTCCTGCTACGGCTTCTTCTTCGCGCGCTCGAAGCGTGACGTCTCTACGTAGTTCCGGATAGCGGTGTTGCCTTCGTGGCAGGCGTACTCGAACATCAGGTAGTCGTTGTCGAGCTTCATCGGGAACGCCGCCGACCACCTCCCCGTCGTCAGGATCTCGGGATCCTCGACCGTCATCTGATACTCGATCGTGTCTTGTGCGATGCGCGTGAAGCGCTCGGTGAAGCGCAGGTTGGGCGTTGACGGAGTCAGCGCCGGCGATCCGGGAACTCCAAGATTGGTCATCGCGGTCTTGCCGTTGAAGTTCGTGGTCTCGACGACGAGCGAGCTGCCTTCCCAGCGTCCTCGCGACTCGCCGAGGTACTGCCTGATCGAGCCATCGATCGGCGGCCGCGGCGTCGTCGGGATGATGCGCGTCTCGTGCGCCATCTCGAGGACGATCACCACGTAGCCCGGGAACTGCATGATCCGGATGCCGTTGTTGTAGTTGCGAGGCAGCATCGAGACCGGCAGCCCGCGCGTGATGCAGCGATCCCAACTGTCGAAGTCGTCAGGACTGTCGAAGACCGTCTGCCCTGGCTTGTAGCTGCCACGCATCTGCTCGTAGAGCGCCTTCCCTTTGGGAGTGAGCTCGGGAAAGCGGCCGTTGGGCGGATCGATCATCAGGGAGGTGAGCCGCGTCGCTTCGCCTGCATCGGCCTGAGGTATCGCCCCCGATTGGAACCGCGTGTTGCGATCGTCAGCGCTCTTCTTCGCCGCTGCGAACTCCTCGTCGGTCAGGATCCTGCGATCGCCGAATTTCTCCGGGCGCTGGAACGGCGTACTGATCAGATGGTTGAGCGGCCAGATGCCTCGGAGGTCTGGCTCGCCCCACGACGTCATCGGCTGCTTCCACGCCAAAGGCTTGCCCTGAGCGAGCGCCGTTGAGTCGGAGGGCCTGCCCTGAGCGAGCGCAAGCGAGCCGAAGGGGACCGTCGCGCTCAGGCAAAACATTAGAACGACCAAACGTCGCTTGACCGTCACGCGGCGATGATAGCACCCGCGTTACAATCGCCCGCAAGGAGTCCCGCATGCGTTTCACGTCCCTCATCCCGGTCCTCGCCTGCGTATGTGTGTTGCTGGTCAGTCAACCCGCGAGTGCGCAGACAGACATCAAAGCCATCGTCGTGAAGCACCTCACCACGTCGCGCGATTTCACGTTGAAGGTTGCGGATCAGATGCCGGACGCCGACTACGGATTCAAGCTCACGCCGCCGCAAATGAGCTTCGCCGAGCAGATGGCGCACCTGGCGTCGGAACAGGCGGGACTCCTGGCGCCGTTCTCGACTGAGAAGCCGAAGCCGTCGAAGCCGGCGTCGATGAGCAAGAAGGACGTCATGGCCTTCGTGCGCCAGTCGTTCGACCAGTCGATCGCGCTGATCTCCAAGCTCACACCGGCGCAAATCAACCAGAGCTACCCGGGCTTCGGAGAACCAATGACCGGCGTCGAGCTCCTGATGTTCGTGCTCGACCACACGACGCATCACCGCGCGTCGGCGGAGATGTACTTGCGAGCCAAGGGCATCACGCCTGCCGAGTATCAGTTCTAATCCCAGGATTCATTTGAGTTGAGCATGGGCTCTGTCGTTCGCGCTTCTCTGTTCTCGCTTCTCGGTTCGTGTTCAGGTTCGCGGGTCATGCGGCAACCCTGTCGCAGAACCCAGTGCGAACGCCGAACGCCGAACCCCAGAACCGAACGTGAACACGAACTGAGCAAGTCAGAACCGAGAAGTGTGAACGGCTGATCGCGTACTCAACACAAGTGAATCGGAGTGCAAGTGGCGCTTTGTCCTAGTTCGATGCGCAGTACGCGATGAGCGCATCGAGCTCGGCGGCCGTGGACAAGCCGGCCTTGCCGGACGACTTCACCGCTGACAGATGAGGGTGAGCCTCGGCGAGCCGTCCGAGTCGCATCAGCGATAGACCTGACAAGTAGTGCGCGAGGACATGATGCGGCTCGAACGCGAGCGCTCGGATGATTTCGTCAACCGCCCCCGACAGACTGGACAGTCAGCGCTCGAGGACGAGCGATTCATTTCGAACGATCAGACATGCCGAGATAGTTGACGGGCGCAAACGAGGCCTTACCGCGGCAGCGCAAAGCTCAGAATCAGATCCCCGCCGCGGCGGCCGCGCTCGCCGCCGCCGGATGCCACCGTCACGAACTGCTCGCCGTTCACCATGTACATCGAGGGCGAGCCGAACACCCCGGCGCCGGTGTTGAACTTCCAGAGCAACTGACCGGTTTTGGCGTCGAAAGCAAAGAAGTAGCCGGCGACATTGCTTCCGCTGCCGACGAACACGAGATCGCTCGCCGTTACAACCGAGCCTGCCTGTCCGTAACCGTCATACACCTGCTGCCACTTCAGCTCTCCCGTCGTCGGATCGAATGCGGAGAAATAGCCCTTGGGAGGACGGCCGCCATTCAACGGATCGTCGATCGCGTTCACGTAGAGCAACCCCGTGCGCGGGCTGTACGACAGCGAGCCGTAGTTGGCACCGCCACCCATGCCGGGCGCGATGATGTAGTTCGGGGCGAGCGGCGTGAAGATCGGGACCAGCTTGAACTTCGCGAGACGGTCCGCCGGAATGTCCGTCGGAAAGATCGGAGACACCGGGCTCATCGGCTTCCCTGCTGCCGTGTGCGGGATCGGCTGCGTCGGCCACGGCTTCTCACCCTCGAGTGAGGTCTCCGTCGGCACCGGCATCTCTTTGATCGGATGCACCGGCACGCCCGTCTCGCGATTCAGGATGTAGAGGTATCCGTTCTTGCTGGCCTCGGCGACGGCCTTGACGCGCCGACCCTGCACTTGCATGTCGAACAGGATCGGCGGGCCACCGGAGTCGTAGTCCCACACGTCGTG
>Ga0070674_100000778_pt1 | contig 16347 bp, 11 predicted proteins | sample KBSM33metaG_FD_65344 | JGI IMG/M metagenome (GOLD analysis project Ga0070674, IMG submission 65344) | Miscanthus rhizosphere microbial communities from Kellogg Biological Station, Michigan, USA - KBS M3-3 metaG | ecosystem: Host-associated > Plants > Roots > Rhizosphere > Soil ... | reverse complement strand
GAGGGCGAGTCGATCGAAAGTGCACTCCGCCGCTTCAAGCGCAAGGTTCAGCAGGAAGACATCATCAAGGACATCAAGAAGCACTCTTTCTACTTGAAGCCGGGTGACAAGCGCAGGGCAAAGCAAGCTCTGGCGCGCAAGCGGAACCGTAAGAAACTCCGTCGCGAGACGGAGTAAAAACGAGCGGTCCCGCGATCGACGAGCACGAGGTGGCGACCGATGGAGTTCCAAGACAAGTCCTTGAGGTGCGTGGATTGCGGCTCTGATTTCATCTGGACGGCAGGCGAACAGCTCTTCTTCGCTGATAAGCAGTTCAAGAATGAGCCGAAACGGTGCAAGACGTGTAAGGCTAAGCGAGCCAACCGGGTCAGTGCCGGTCCAGCACCGGCAAGGGACCGGGTCGAAACAACGACCCAGTGCTCAGCGTGTGGGAAGGAAACGACAGTACCCTTCCGTCCCACGCAGGGTCGCCCGGTGTTTTGCAAGGAGTGCTTCCAGCAGCGTAAGTTCGCGGGGGCGGGAGGGGTTTAGGATCACGAGACTCGTATCGAGATCCACCCGACTCGTCTGGAATTCCGGGCAGTCGTCGCCAGATTTCGTAAGGGCCAGACACCAGTCTGGCCCTGTTTGTCTGTGCTAGAATCCGTTCTTTCTACGGGCAGTACATTCGAGGAACTATGCAGATCGAGGAACGATCCGCCGGTGATGTAACCATCCTGGACCTCAAAGGTAAGATGACCCTCGGCGAGGGAGACGAGGCTCTCAAGGACAAGATCAACAGCCTGGTGTTGCAGGGTCGAAAGAAGCTCGTCCTGAATCTCGCGGACGTTCCCTACATCGACAGCGCCGGCCTGGGCGAAATTGTTCGTACCTTCACGACGGTCAGCCGTCAGGGCGGCAGCCTCAAGCTCCTGAGCCTGACGAAGCGGATCACGGATCTGCTCGCCATTACCAAACTGCTCACGGTGTTCGAGACCCACGACAACGAAGCCGATGCCATTCGCAGCTTCCAGTCGTCGGCCAACGTGTAGCGGACCGGCAGGCTCGCGCACTGGACTCATTTTCAGCGGTCCTCTCTCACCTGGTCCACTCTGAGCAGTGGACAGGGACACCGCCCGTCGTCCCGGAGCGTTTGCCGAAACAGGCCTGATGGACGATGCCACCTGATCAGAATCAACAGCATCCGCGCCGCCCTCACTACCATCGCGGACGGCGTGGGCCAGACCGCCGTGGCGGCGATCGGCGGCCGCCGCCACAGCAGCAGCTACAGCAGACCGACAACAGCACCCGCGATCAGCTCGACGTCGAACAGATCATGCGAGAGATCCGCTCTCGGATCTCGGACAAGCACGGCATCGATCTCACGACACAGCAGATTCAGGAACTCGCCGCACGTCGGCTCGAGGCCATCCTCGACCCGCGCGCGATCAAGCCTTCGCTGATGGACGAACTGCGTCGCGCGGCAGGTCTCCCTGCCGACACGGCGCCGCCAGAGCCGGAAAGCGATGATGCGGTCACCGAGGCCGCGCTCTACGCCTCCCAGAGCGGATTCCTGAACAGCATCCGGCGGCTGTTCAGTCTGCTCAATCCAAAGGCAATCATCGAGGCGCTGAACACTCAGTCGCGGAAGACGAAGGCGCTGGCCGGGAGGGAAGCAGAACTGCGACGCCGCCAGACGGAATGGAACGCGTTGCACTTCGAGGTCCTCCGTCGTCTCGTGACTGATATCGCGAGAGTCGAGATCGACAACCAGCATCTGGCACATCGCGTCGAGTCGCTGCAGGCGCGCGTCGATTTCAACGAGCGTCGCGTTCGCGGTCTCGAGCACCCACCAGCGCCGCAGCAACACCAGCACCAGCCCAGGCCGCCGAGCCGTCCCCTGGACACTCCAGTCGTCTCCGCTCCACCGCCTTCAGCCAGGGCGGACGAAGCACCGTCAACGGATCACGCATCGCCCTCGCCGGACGCGTCCGCGGAAGGAACCAGACGGAGGCGCCGCCGACGTCGCGGACGCCGCTCGGGCGGGCCACGTGACGCCACCGGCGCGCCAGTTCCAGGAATGGCCGCCCCTGGCGCTCTGGATCAGCCTGATCAATCCGATCAGGGGGGCGAAGGAGACGACTTTTCAGACGAAGACGCAGGGGCAGACGATCTCGTCGAGGACGGCAGCATTGCCGTGTCTGAGCCGATCCTGTCGGAGTCGCCGGCATCGGTGGCACCAGGATTCGAGCCACGTCCATTGCCTCCCGAAGAGCCGGCCTACGTCACTCAACCGGAACCGGCTTACGTCACTCATTCGGAAGTGGAGCATGCAGAGGCATCGCCTGAGGCCACCTCGACTTCGGAGCCAATCGTGGCGTCCGAGCCGCCCGATCCGCTCGCGCGCGAACAGTCCTGAGCCAACGCAGTCGCGGCCGTGAAATTCGCCTTCATCACACCTCGATACGGCGGCGAGTTCAGCAACGGTGCGGAGCACGCGTGCCGACTGCTGGCAGAGCAGATCGCGAAGCGCCATGACGTCGAGGTCCTGACTACCACCGCGCGCGATTCCACGCAGTGGAAGAACGAGTACTCCGAAGGTTCCGATCGCGTCAGAGGTGCGCTCGTCCGCCGGTTCGCCGTGAGCACGATGCCGGAGCGATCGGTACTAAACGACCTTGGCCGCCGGCTGCGTGAAGGGCCTCGATGTCGCGCCGACGAACTGAGCTGGGTGCGTCAGGTAGGGCCGTGGAGCAGCGGCCTCCTCGAGCACATCAAGCGTCAGCATCGGTCGTACGACGTGCTCGTCTTCTTCGGGCTGTTGCATCCGCTCACCGTCAGCGGCCTCGAGGTCGCCCCGGAGCGAAGCGTCCTCTTTCCGCACGTCACCCTGCGGCCGGAGTTGCGATTCGATCTGTGGGCTGACGTCCTGGCTTCAGCGCGTGCGGTCGGTTATTTCTCGAGCTCCGAGCGCCGGCTGGTCCACTCCTACATCGGAGTCGTCCCGCAGTTCGAAGAGGTGATCGGCATCGGCATCGACCCGCCACCGCAGCAAAGTTATCCCCGGCACCAGCAGGACCCGGCAGACGTCATCACAGCCGAAGACGACGCGGAATCCGGGGAGGAATCCTCCCTCGACGAAAGCTATCTCGGTGGGCGCGGCATTCCGTTTCGCCGGCGGCATCGTCTGTACGACAACTTCGCGCTCTTTGGCGGCCGCGTTGAACCCGGTCACGGCTGCGAGGAGATGCTCGAGTACTTCGACTCGTTCGCAAACGCACGCGAAGAAGATATGCGGCTCGTGCTGATGGGCGTGAAGATGATGACCGTGCCGGAGGCGCCCTACCTCCGGCTTGCGGGCGTGCTCCCCGATCGGGAACGCATGACAGCGTACGAGGCCGCGTCGATCACGATCGCTCCCGGGGTCGACGATCTGCTGTCGCAATCACTCCTCGAAAGTCTCGCCGTCGGCACACCGGTACTTGCCAACGCGGCCAACGCGGCGGCCGTCGAACATTGCCGGCGTGCGAGCGCGGGGTTGTATTACTCAAATCGCGAGGAATTCGTGGGCGCACTGAACGCGCTCCAAACGCCTTCGCTCCGCGAACGGATGGGTGAGAACGGACGCCGATACATCCGCAATCACCATCAGTGGGATGCGGTGATGGGGCGCTTCGAACGTCTGGTCGGAAGGGTTCGCCGCTAAGGGCAACGGCAGGTCTCAGGACCCGCCCTATTCTCGCGTGAGCTCCGCTGCCGGAAAGGGGCGCGACCGGACACTCGGTTCGTCGCTGCTGCTCTTTCGACGCCTGGTCCCAATCTCGTAGCGCTTGATCATCTCGTTGAGCGTCGTCGGCTTGATCTTCAGCAGCTCCGCCGCCTTCTTCTGGACACCACCCGCCGCCTCCAGCGTCGACTCGATGAGCCGCTTCTCGACGTTGGTGATCACGTCCTTGAACGAGATGCCCTCGGGCGGGACGACGAACTTCGGGATGTGGAACATGGGCGCCGATCGCACGTGCTCGGGAATCAGATCCGGGCCGATGTGCGCACCCGAGCTCAGCACGACCGCGCGTTCGATGACGTTCTCCAGCTCGCGGACGTTGCCCGGCCAGTCGTACTCCATCAACAAGTCGAGCGCATCTGCTGTGAGGTCGAGCGTGGGCCTTTCGTTCTCGGCCGTATATTTTTCGAGAAAGTGTTGGGCGAGATACGGGATGTCGTCCTTGCGTTCGCGCAAAGGCGGGAGATAGATGTTGATGACGTGCAGCCGGTAGTAGAGATCCTCACGAAACCGGCCCTCGTTCACCATGTGCCGAAGATCGCAATTGGTCGCGGCGATAATCCTGACGTCGACCTTGATCGTTTCCATCCCGCCCAGGCGCATGAACTCGCGCTCCTGCATGACGCGCAACAGCTTGGCCTGGGTGTCCGACGGAATGTTGCCGATCTCATCGAAGAAGATGCTCCCCTTGTCTGCCAGATCGCAGAGACCCTTCTTCGGGTAAATGGCGCCCGTGAACGCGCCTTTCACATGACCAAACAAGGTCGACTCGAGGAGGTCCGGCGGCAGGTTGCCGGAGTTCACTGTCACGAATGAGCGATCGGTGCGCGGCGAGTTCGAGTGGATCGCGCGCGCAACCAGCTCTTTGCCGGTTCCGCTCTCGCCGGTGATGAGAATCGTCGACCGGCTGGGCGCCGCCTGGATGATCAGGTCGAAGACCTGCTTCATACGCGGGCTGCGGCCGATGATGCCGGCAAACTTCTGATACTGCGCCTGGAGGTTCTGTCGCAGCGCCGTGTTCTCAGCCATCAACTGGCGCCGCTCGACGGCGTTCCGCACGACAACCAACACTTCGTCGTTCTTGAACGGCTTTGTGATGTAGTCGAATGCGCCGCGCTTCATGGCGGTGATCGCCGTCTCGACGGACGCAAACGCCGTGACCATCAACACCGGCAGGTCATCGTCCAGCTTCTTGAGCTCTTCGAGCATGGCCAGTCCGTCCATGCCCGGCATCATCACGTCTACGACTGCGGCATCAAAGGGGAACGACCTGGCAAGGTCGAGCCCTTCTTCCGCGCTCGACGCGACCCGCACGTGATAGCCCTCGCGCGCCAGCAGCGTGTCGAGAATCTCACGCATGATCTCTTCATCGTCAACAACCAGGATGGAACCGTTTCGCCGCATCACTTATGACCTTGTCCCGGTCCGGCTATCCGGCCCTGCATACCTTGACTCGCGAGCGACGAGCGCTCGAGCGCCACGGTTGGAAACGAAAGAATGAACCGCGTACCTTGCCCGGTGCCGCTCTCGCACTCGATGCTGCCTTCGTGCTCGCGGACGATGCCGTAGGTGATCGACAGACCGAGCCCGGTGCCCTGGCCGATCGCCTTCGTGGTGAAGAACGGGTCGTAGATTCGGGCGAGATACTCGCTCGGGATCCCTGAACCCGTATCCGATACTTCGGCGATCGCTCGATTGCCGTCGGTACGAGTGCTGATCGACAACCAGCCGCCCTTGGGCATCGCGTCCCGGGCGTTCAGGAACAGATTCAGGAAGACCTGCTGCAATTTGTGCTCGAGGCCGAGCACCATGACCGGCGTGTCGCTCAACTCGCGCCGCACTCGGATGCGATGTGTTTCGAACTGATGCTCGAGCAGACCGAGGACATCAGTGATCACGAGGTTGACGTCGAACGACGAGCGATCGGTCGACGCAGGGCGCGACAGCGTCAGGAGACCATTCACGATTTTTGCCGCGCGGAACGTCTGCCGCTCGATCTTCTCGAGCAATCGCGTTCGCGGATCCTGGGGATCGGCGCCTTCGAGCAGCATCTGGGTAAAGCTCGAGATGCCGGTCAGCGGCGTGTTGACCTCGTGCGCCACGCCTGCGGCCAGCAGACCGATCGACGCCATCTTCTCCGAGAGACGCAGCTGCTCTTCGAGCTGGACTCGGGCCGTCACGTCCTCGACGATGATAATGGTGCCCGCAGTCGCGATCTCCTGACCCTCTTCTCGCAACGGCACAACTGCCGCGTTCACGATCAGCACTTCAGATGCGCGATCACCACGAGCCACCAGTGGGACCCGTGAGAACGTCGCACCCTCCGGCGTATCACGGCGAGCTGCGCGCACGGCTTCCACGAACGCGGGGTCGAAGACATCGTCGATTGAGCAACCCGCGGCGGTGGTGCGCGGCACGCCATAGAGTTGCTCCAGCGCGCGATTCCATCGCACGACCCGATCGTTGAGATCGAGCACGAGCAGCCCGTTGTCCAGCGACTCGAGGATGTTCTGGTTGAACGCGCGCATGCGATCGACTTCGATCGCCTTCAGGTGCAGCTGGCGATAGAGCCGCGCATTTTCCAGCGCTGTCGCGATCTGACCCGCAACGGCGGCCAGCAGGCCGGTGTCTTCGCTGCTCAGCGGCTCCCCGGTGTCCTTTCGACCGACCGCGAGGACGGCGATCGTGCCCTCCGTGGCGACACACGGGACGAAGTAGTACAAACCGGCATCCCGCCAGAACTCGATCTCTTCCACGGCAAAGCGGCCGACAGCGGCGGGATCATCGAGCGCGACGATGTGGCCTTCCACCAGGCGCCGTCCAATGGCAGAACGCTTTGCCAGCGCCGGTGGATGGCCGTCGCCGAAGCCTGATGAACGCATCGACCCGAAGTGCGGCGCCACTTCGTCCTCGAGCATCAGCGTCATGCGATCGACGAGCAGTGTTTCCACGACGCGAGACACCAGCCGTTCTGACAGCCGATGAAGATCGAGATCGCTGTTCAGGTCGCGGGCAAAGCCCACGAGCGCCCGGCGATAGTCGTAGCGATCGCGATAGAACGCGCGGTCAAGCAGGTTCTGGACAAAGTCCTTGATCGGCGGCGTGAGAAAGACCGCGACGAGAATCGCCAGCAGTGCAAGCACCCACTGGTCCGATCGATTGCCCTTCAGGAAAACCGTGCGCACCGCTTCGAGCAGCACCGCATAGATCACCACGACGGCAGCAAACGCGGTGATGTACACGAGCGAGCGCTTGACGATCACTTCGATGTCGAGCAGCCGGTAGCGAACGATCGCCGAGGCAAAGGCGAGCGGAATGAGGCTCAACGGAACGGCCGACAACTCCATCGGCAGCGACGGCTGCACCCCGAGCGAATACGGCAGCGCGTAGCCGACGGCGAAAATGCCCGCGCCCAACGCAGTGCCCCAGGCGATCCAGCGGAGCTGGCGCCGCGCGGTCATCGTGCTCACCTGCGACAGGGCGCGCAGCAGTCCGATCAATCCACCAATCAGGCAGAGCGCGAAATACAGGAACCCGAGCCGATCCAGTTGCGAGTCCAGCCGCACGAACGCCTGCGGATCAATCGAACTCTGCCCGATCGCATAGATTCGAGCGATGCCGAGCGCCAGCGCAGGAACGTAGAGGAAGACGAACGCCGCCCGAGCGGCAGGTCCGAGCCCCCAGCGGTGACGTCGCTCGGGGAACACCTGCGTGAAGTGCAGGAACATCGGCGGCAGCGCCAGCATCGAGATCGCGTCGGCCCAGTAGAAGACCCAGTCGAGCCGGTCGAGCCGCCCGCTGAACGAGAACGTGAAGACGCCGAAGAACGCGACCGACAGCCAGAAAAAGTGCAGGGTCGCCGGATCACGGGGGCGACGCAGCCTGACCGCGCCACCAACGAGCAGCGTGAACACGCCTACGGCGGCCAGCACGAAATAGAGCGCGCCGGGGCCGTTGGGTAGCGGCGCCAGCCTGAGATCGAGGACCTCGCGCGTGCCGAGGCGAAGCACCGTGTAGCGAAGCGTCCTTTGATCGCCAGCTTCGTGCAACACATCGACGATCTCGTCGGCGCTCTGAATCGGACGATCGTCGATCGCCAGCAGCAAATCCCCGCGCGACATGCCTACACGATCCGCGGGACTCCCTTTCGCTACTTCCTCGACGACAACGCCTTCGGGACCAGACGTCCACAGCACGCCGTCCTCGACCTCGTGCCAGGTCGCGCGCGCACTGATATTCGCGATGCCAAGGCACAGCAATCCCGACACGACGATGACGGGCAGAGCCGGCCGTGACCACCGGCTCCACGACGCCGGGATGCGCGCTGAAATCCAACGACTAGAACGTGTCATCCAACTTAATGGAGTCCAAAACAGCGCCAAAAAATGGGGAGCGTTTGCTCCCCGCCTTTTGACTCGTAGCTGATTCCAGCTACAACCCTTCGAAATCAGAATCTGACAGTCACGCCTCCCAATACTCTCTTTGGGGGCCGTACAACCATCAGTTCGTCGTACACCGAGTTCTCGTAGAGCGCTTCCTTGAAGAGGTTGCTCACGGCGACCACCATCTCCCACTGCGCGCTCGTGAAGTTCATAAATGGCAACGCCTGATTCACTTGCACGTCGAAGCGCACACCTGCGTTCGGAGTCGCGTCGGCGACCTTGGACGCCGCGTACGCGGTGTTCAGCTTGTAAACCACCAGCAAACGCGTTGCCGAAGGCGCCACTATGCTTTCAAGCGACGCCGTCACGTCGTGGATGCGCTCGCCTCTCCGGACGAGCGAAGGCGCGAGCACCTCGAGCAGATCGCTGTCTGACGATCGGTCTCTCCACACCGTCTGAGCCTGGGTATAGTCGACGCTCGCGCGCGTGTTCTCGCCCATCGTTCTCGAGAACGTGACGCCCCAGCCATGTGCGCGAAAATCGCCCGCCGAGCCCACCTGGTAGTGGCCGACTTCGGCCGGCGAGTCAGCGACCGCGAGGCCGAAGATGGTGACGACCTGATCGTCGACCTGCTCCTTGAACGCACGGAACCCGATGATCACGTGTTTCGCCCACTCGCGATCCACGGCGATTTCGAGTTGGTCGTGCCGCTCGGGAAGGAACGATGCGCGCGAGACCTGAGAGAACGTCCTCTCCGGCGGCAGCCACAGTCCCATCGACGGAGGAATGAACTCCTCGGCGCCGGGCGCCATCTCGCGGTGCATGACCGTCGTCCGGACGGTGAGACTGTCATTCGAGTCCGGCTGCAGGATCATCGTGACGCGAGGACTGAGCAGGCCGCGGTCTGCGAGATAGTCGTAGCGCGCGTACTTCGCCCCGTAGCTGAATCGCAGCTCTGGAGTGATCTTCCAGTTGTCCATCGCGTACATCGCGCCAACGTTGCGACTGCCGTCCCGCATCGCGGCCAACGCCTCGCCGTTGCCGCCAAGGTAGCGCTGCATCGAGTACGACACGCCCGCTTCGTACGCGTGCGTCGCGGGCTGATGACGGACGTAGGAACCGGCGACGATCCATGACGCAAGATCGCCCTGCGTCAACGTGCCTCGCATGCGCCAATCACCACTCGTTCCCGGTGCTTCGATGGAGAGGTATGCGAGACCGCGCGGGGCGGGCCCGCTCATCGTGAACAGATCCTGCGGGTGATCGAACGACGTCGAAGTCAGCAGATTCAGCTGACCGTTCACAGGCAGGTCGGTGAAGAGCGCGGATGCGTATCGCGCGGAATCGCCGACGGCGCGACCGAACGACGAGATCGAATCGCCAAACGCCGAATCTTTGCCACCGAGATCGGCGATGCTGGCTTCTGCGTCCTTCAGCACGCTGCGCTTCAGGTGACGAAGACGCCATGCGACCTCGTCGTGCTCGTGTCGCTCTTCGGCTTCGGGCGCCTCGACAGGCTGGCTCACCGCGCCGACACCGGCCGCGAGAACGGCGGGGTCGGATGAATCGCCGGGCCGCCGGGTCAGCTCGATTGCCGATATCGTGCGTCCATCCGGGCTGACCTGGACGACGCGACCGCGGGCAGGCAGATAGTTCTGCAGGTGAGCCCGCACGAGATAGGGGCCCGCCGGCAGGTTTCGAAACGTGAAATGGCCGTCGTCGTCTGAGATGGCAAACGCGGAAGTCGAGCCGAGGGCCGAGACAACAGCACCCGGGAGCGGTTTTCCGAGCTCGTCTTTGACTACGCCATTCAGCTCGGACGGTTTGATCGGAGCGGCCGTACTCGACGCCTTCAGCTGCGGCGTGAGCACGAGCTGCGGGAGGGCAACGACTTGCGCGTGTGCGGGCGTCACGGCACCAACCGCCCCCACGATGACCCCGATACATGACCAGGATCGAATCCGCATCATTGCTACGCCCTTCTCACCGGCCATTGGTGGCCGGTCGATTCCCGCCGGCTACCATCCGGACGGGACCTTACACCGGTAGAACAGTAAAGTTCACGTTCTGCGTGAGCGTCGCTCCCGATGGCTTGTCCGTCACCTTGATTTCGAGTCGGTAGTCTCCCGCTGGAAAACTCGCTAGAGGAATCACCAGGCTACCCGGCAATTGATGGCCGGCGGCGATGCTGAACTGCGGCGGCAACGTCTCGGCGTTCAACGGCTGCGGCGCGGTCTTGTTGAAGTACTTCTCACCCTCGGCGAGCTTCTGGTGGAAGCTGTAGTCGACGACGACGTCGGGCTTCCCGGAGGCCGCTTCCTTCGCACCATAGATCCAGAAGATGACACTGAGCTCACCGCTCTTCGAGAACTTTCCGTCGGCCGACGGAACGATGCGCATCGGGCCGAACACATACGGGTTCGCTTCCTGCTGATCGGCGGGAAGCGCAGCGGTCAACGGCTCAACCGACTGCGCCACGATCACTGAGCTCGTCCGCAGATCGGGAGTGTTGAAGTCGGGAACGGTAATCTCGTGGCGCAAAAGACCAATCGGTCCTGCCGCGGCTGCTGCGGGTGGCGCATTCTTGTCGTTGTTGTTGCGATTGTTCCGCTGATTACCCGCCGGGGCCGGTGACTTCTCCTTCAGCGCAATGAACGCGACGTACTGTCCCGGCTTGAGCTGCACTGCGCGGGAGAGTTGACCGTCCGGGGCATCAAGGAAATGCACGCTGTCCCACTGGAATGAGGGCCGTGGGGGTGGAGCCGCTTTGCCATCCTTCGGCGGCGTCGCCATGGCGGCCATCGCCGACGCGAACGACACAGCCTGTTCGGCGCTGACGATACGGACGTAGAGCGCAGCCCCCTTGGCCAGCTGCGCCTTGTCGACCGCGAGCGTGAACGGGACGTAGGTGTCTCCGCTCTGTCCCTTCACGAAGTGGTTCGATATCCACTTCACGGATACGTCCCCTTCGTTCTTGTCGCCACCGCCAAAGGCCAGCGGCTTCGGCGTGACGGGTGTCGCCGGCGGCTGGGCGCCGGGCGCCGGGACCGGAACCCCGGTGTCCGTCATCAGCGCGGTGTCGACAAGCGTCACTAACGCTTGAACGTCCTGCTGCTCCTGCGGCGGACGTTGCTGCTGCTGTTGTTGTTTGCCTTTGTCGTTGTTATTGCGCTGCGCCAGAACGGAACCCCCGGCGCTGCACACGAACGCGAGGGCGACAGTCGAAATGAGGACGCGACGACGGTGCATGAATGCCTCTCTTCCCTCCGAGACTGCGGAGGTCCCCCCTGTCCGGGGTATCCAAGAATCCGAATCGCCTGATCATAGGCACGGAGATACGGCAAGTCAAACCCACAAACGGGCACAAATGCGGAAGATTCCTCGGGAATGGCAGGGGCGGTTACATTCAGCGTGCTAAGATCGGCCTCCTCCGCGGCGGCTTCATGCACCTGTGACGCACGCCCCGTCCGGAGAGCGGGGCACCGGTCATGGAACTGGACGATATCCTCGTCATCCTTTTGGCAGGCGGCGCCGGCGAGCGCTTGCATCCCCTGACCAAGGATCGAGCCAAGCCGGCCGTCTATTTCGGCGGGCCCTACCGCATCATCGATTTTACGCTGAGCAACTGTATCAACTCGGGCCTGCGCCGGATCTTCATCGCCACACAGTACAAGTCGCTATCGCTGAGCAGGCACGTGCGGCTGGGCTGGAGCGTCGTCTCCGAGGAACTCGGCGAGTTCATCGAGATCCTGCCTCCGCAGAAGCGAGTCGGCGAGCACTGGTATCTCGGCACGGCCGACGCCGTGTATCAGAACCTGTACTCCGTCGAGCGCGAAAACCCACGACACGTGATCGTGCTCTCGGGCGATCACGTGTACAAGATGGACTACTCGAAGATGCTGCGGTTCCACATCGAGAAGGACGCAGCCGCGACGATCGCGACCATCGAGATTCCGATCGACGAGGGCAGCAGGTTCGGGATCGTGGCGGTGGATGAAGCCGATCGTGTCGTGGGATTTGAAGAGAAGCCTGCTCGCCCCCCGCATGTGCCTGGATCACCCCACGTGGCACTCGCGTCGATGGGGATTTACATCTTCAAGGCCGACATCCTGATGCGCGTGCTCGAGAGCGATGCAACCCGTACGGACAGCCAGCACGATTTCGGCAAGAACATCATCCCGTCGCTGCTCAAGGAGTCCTCGGTCTATTCGTATCGCTTCTACGACGAGAACAAGAAGGCCTCGAAGTACTGGCGGGACATCGGAACGCTCGACGCGTACTACGAGGCCAGCATGGATCTGTGCCAGGTGAACCCGGAGTTCAACCTGTACGACCCCGAATGGCCGCTGCGTACGTATCAGCCACAGGCGCCCCCGGCGAAGTTCGTGTTCGCCGAAGAAGGGCGCCGCTGCGGGCAGGCGCTTGATTCAGTCATCTCGAATGGCTGCATCGTCTCGGGCAGCCGCGTCAGCGGAAGCATCCTGTGCCCGAACGTCCGCGTGCACAGCTTCTGCGAGATCGACGAAACGATCCTGATGCCGGGTGTACGTGTTGGCCGCCACGCCAGAATCAGGAAAGCCATCATCGATCGCGACGTGCTCGTGCCACGCGGCGCGGTGATCGGCTTCAACCCCGAAGAAGATCGACGGCGACACGCGGTCACGGACGGCGGGGTTGTGGTCGTGACGGCCGAGGACGAGCCGGTCATCGGAACGATCAGTGAATCCGCCCTTCAGGCGGAGTTCGAAGCCGACCGAGTCGGCACTCTCATCTAGGTCAAGCCATGAAAATCACGCGCGTTCACGCCAGAGAGATTCTGGACTCCCGAGGCAATCCAACTGTCGAAGCCGATGTTCAGGCTGGAACCGCCCTCGGGCGCGCGGCGGTGCCTTCAGGCGCATCGACCGGCCAGCGGGAAGCGCTCGAGCTGCGCGACGGCGACGCGAAGCGCTATGGCGGAAAAGGCGTTCGCAAGGCGGTTGCTCACGTCAACGGCGAGATCGCACAGACACTCGTGGGCAAGGATCTCGATCAGCGAGCGATCGACGAGACGATGCTCGAGTTGGACGGAACGCCGACGAAAAGCCGCCTCGGCGCGAACGCGCTCCTGAGTGTCTCGATGGCAGCCGCACGCGCCGCCGCCGCGGCCGCGAACCAGCCGCTCTATCGTTCGCTCGCAACGCTGTCGGGCGCGAAGTCGGTCGACTCGTTCGTGCTTCCCGCACCGATGATGAACATCCTGAACGGAGGCGCGCACGCGGATAGCAGCGTCGACTTTCAGGAATTCATGGTGATGCCGCTCGGTGTGTCGAGCTTTGCCGAGGCGCTGCGCGCCGGCACCGAGATATTCCATGCGCTTCGCAGCATCCTCAAGAAAGCCGGCCACTCCACTGGCGTTGGCGACGAAGGCGGCTTCGCGCCGAACCTGAAGTCGAATCGCGAGGCACTCGATGTCGTTCTCGAGGCCATCGGAAAAACGGGGCTTCGCGCCGGATCCGACGTCTACATCGCGCTCGATGTCGCATCGAGCGAGCTGTGGGACAACGGCAAGTACGTTTTCAAGAAATCCGGCGAGCCGACGCGCACCCCCGAGCAGATGGTGGAGCTCTACGCCGACTGGGTGCGGCAATATCCGATCATCTCGATTGAAGATGGCGTCGCCGAAGGAGACTGGGACGGCTGGAAGGCGTTGACGCGCGCGATCGGCGATCGAGTCCAGCTCGTTGGCGACGATGTGTTCGTGACCAATCCGGAGATTCTTCGAAAGGGTATCGCCGAAGGCGTCGGGAATGCGCTGCTCGTCAAGTTGAATCAGATCGGTACAGTCTCAGAAACACTCGACGCGATCGCGATGGCGCGCGACGCGCGTTACGCAACCATCATCTCCCATCGATCCGGCGAGACCGAGGACAGCACGATCGCCGACCTCGCGGTCGCGACGTCAGCCGGTCAGATCAAAACTGGCTCGGCAAGTCGAAGCGATCGGACGGCGAAGTACAACCAGCTGCTGCGGATCGAGGAGGAACTCGGGAGTGCAGCCCGCTACGCTGGTCTTTCGGCGATCAGGCAAGTCGCAGCAAACTGATTCAGGCGGGCCTGAAGGCCCGCCTCTCCATGTAGCGGCGGGTCTTTAGACCCGCCGAACGAGGAAATCATGTATCGGTTGGTCCTGTTGCGCCACGGCGAGAGCACGTGGAACAAAGAGAATCGATTCACCGGTTGGACCGACGTCGACCTCAGTGATCGCGGTCGCGAAGAGGCTGCCGACGCCGGACGTCTCTTGAAGGCCGAAAAATTCGAGTTCGACGTCGCGCACACCTCGTTGCTCAAACGGGCAATCCGGACACTGTGGATCGCGCTGTCCGAGATGGACATGATGTGGCTCCCGGAGTGCCGCTCATGGCGCCTGAACGAGCGCCACTACGGTGCGCTGCAGGGCCTCAACAAGGCGGAAACCGCAGCAAAGCACGGTGAGGCGCAGGTCAAGATCTGGCGGCGCAGTTACGACATCCCCCCGCCCCCGTTGACGCTGGACGACCCGCAGCATCCGTCACGCGATCGCCGATACGCCGACCTGAAGCCGGACGAGCTGCCGCTGACGGAGTCGCTTAAAGACACCGTCGCCAGGTTCCTCCCGTACTGGCACTCCTCGATCGCGCCCGACATCACCGCTGGAAAACGGGTCCTGATCGCCGCCCACGGCAATAGCCTGCGCGCGCTCGTCAAGTATCTCGAGCACACCTCGGAGCAGGACATCGTGGAACTGAATATCCCCACAGGGATACCGCTCGTGTACGAGCTCGATGAGCAGCTACAGCCTCTGAAGAAGTTCTATCTGGGAGACCAGGAGGCGGCGATGCGAAAAGCAGCCGCGGTGGCGAACCAGGCGCAGGCACGGTGACTGACAGCCGACAGCGTAGTGCTCTCGGCTGTCAGCGAGGAATCCTCAACTAGCCGTTATCGACCGCTTCCTTCGGCGCTTCTTCGCAGCCGATTCGGAGCGACCTCAGAAATCTCCTGTCGTTGGTTGTCAAATCGAAGCCATTACGGGCCGGCAGAAGGCGGGCAGGCGTCGTGATCCGAGTCACTGCCGTTCCGTTGTTTCTGCTTACGAACCCGACCACGGCCTCGAGCGTCACTCGCATGTCGAATCCAGCCTCGCGTGCTTTGGCTCGGCAGGCCTCAACTTGAGCGTTCTCGGCGACAGCGGCGGCAATCGCGTCGGCCAGCTCTTTCGCGAACCGGTTTACGACGTCATCCATTCCTGCTTCCTCCTCATCCGCCTCCGGGCCGGGATCCGGGGCGTACCCCAATCCGAACCTGCACTAACCGGGGAGGTTGGCAGGGATTGAGCGCCAAAGATATTCATTTGCAGGGGTTTAGCCTCATTGAAGGCTGCGCGGCATTGTAGAGGGTCATCCGGGAGGTGTCAACAAACCGGCCCGGCACGAGCCAATCAGCGTGCAGCCAAAACACGAGTCACTGAACGCTCTTTTGAACGGCCCTCGGTAATCAGCTGATACACAAGGGCTTGAGTTAAGATGCCGGCGACCCACAACATGCAACCTCGGAGCTCTCGCTTCTATTCGACACCGGATGATGTTTCCGGTCTCGATCCGGAAGCCGACATCGGCTCGCCTGGCGCTTTTCCGTTCACGCGCGGGATTCAGTCCGACATGTATCGCGGCCGCCCGTGGACCATGCGCCAGTACGCGGGGTTCGGGACGGCAACTGAATCAAACCGGCGCTACAGGTACCTGCTGTCGCAGGGCGTGATGGGACTGAGCGTCGCGTTCGACCTGCCAACGCAGATTGGATACGACTCGGATCATGTGCTTGCCGCGGGCGAGGTCGGACGTGTCGGGGTGGCCATCGATTCGCTCGAGGACATGGACGTGCTGTTCGCGGACATTCCGCTTGACCGTGTCTCGACCTCGATGACCATCAACTCGACGGCCATCATTCTGCTCGCGATGTACGTCGCGACGGCAAAGCGCCGTGGCATCGCGCCAGCAGCGCTCTCCGGCACGGTCCAAAACGACATCCTCAAGGAGTACGTGGCGCGCGGGACATTCATCTATCCGCCACGCCCATCGCTCAGGATCGTGACCGACATCATGCGCTTCTGCTCGGAACACGTGCCGAGGTGGAATTCGATCTCGATCAGCGGCTATCACATTCGTGAGGCTGGATCGACCGCCG
>Ga0070674_100000768_pt1 | contig 16495 bp, 7 predicted proteins | sample KBSM33metaG_FD_65344 | JGI IMG/M metagenome (GOLD analysis project Ga0070674, IMG submission 65344) | Miscanthus rhizosphere microbial communities from Kellogg Biological Station, Michigan, USA - KBS M3-3 metaG | ecosystem: Host-associated > Plants > Roots > Rhizosphere > Soil ... | reverse complement strand
TGCCGCTGGTTCGCCGGCGTCAAGGCGCGACGGAAGCACTGGTGGCTCAGTTATCTCTGACGCGCTACCAGACCCTACAGGCGTTCTCGCCGCGGACCATCGGCTGTCCCGCCTTGCAGCTGAAAGCGTCCCAGAACTCCGGCATGTTGGTGACCGCGCCAATGAGCCGGAACTTGCCAGGCGAGTGCGGATCCGTATCGACCAGGATGCGCGAGTACTCGTCGGTCACGTTCTCGCACCGGCTGACGGCGTACCCGAGGAAGAATCGCTGCTCGGGGGTGAAGCCGTCGATGACCGCCGGCGTCTTGCCCGCCAGCGATTTCTTGTACGCGGCGAGCGCCATGCGCACGCCGCCATTGTCGGCCGTGTTCTCGCCCAACGTGAGCTTGCCCTTGAGAAAGATCGGCTGCCCCGCGGCATCGTTCACCGGACTGTACCCGCTGTACTGCTTGTCGATGCAGGCCGCCCGCGACTCGAACGCCTTGCCGTCGGATTCCGTCCACCAGTCCGTCAGATTACCGTCGGCGTCGAACTTCCGCCCTTCGTCGTCGAAGCCGTGTGTCAGCTCGTGGCCCACGACCCGGCCGATCGCGCCATAGCTATACGCATCGTCTGCGGTCAGATCGAACATGGGCGACTGCAGGATGCCGGCGGGGAACACAATTTCATTCGCCTGCGGGTCGTAGTAGGCGTTGACGGTGGGCGGCGTCATGTCCCATTCGGTGCGGTCGAGAGGCTTGCCGATTTTTGCCCATTCACGTGCCGACTCGAACTGCGCGCTGTGTACTGTATTCCCCAGATAGTCGTCGCGGCCGATCGCGACGCTACTGTAGTCGCGCCATGACTCGGGGAAGCCGAGTTTTGCCGTACGAATCTTGTGCAGCTTGGTCAGCGCCTTTTGGCGGGTCGCGTCAGACATCCACTCGACCTGCTTGATACTGTCTTCGAGCGCCGAGAGCACGTTGTTCACCAGCTCCCGCATCTTCTGTTTGCCGTCGGGCCCGAAGTAGCGCTCGACGAAGAGGCGTCCCGCCGCTTCGCCCAGGTCACGATCCACGGCCCGCACGCACACCTTCCAGCGCACCTCTCGCGCCTTTGCCCCCCGCATGTATTGCCCGTTGAAGCGGAAGTCCTCTTCGACGAATGCGGTGGACAGCCGCGGCGCCGCCCAGCGGATGACGCGCCACCGCAGGTACGTCTTGAGATCGTCCATCGGCGTCCGATCGACGAGTGCGCTGGCGTCTTTGAAGAAGTCGGGGGTCGCGGTGTTGACGTCCGTGAAGATCGGCGCCTGTGTGTCTGCGAAATAGCGCGACAGCTCGAGGGACGGCGCGAGCTGGAGCAGTTGGTCGCGCGTCATCTTGTGATCGAGGTTGTGCGGATCGCGGCGAGCGATCCGATCCATCGACGAGGTCGCGAGTGCGGTCTCGATCGTCAGGATCGTCTTGGCGCCCGCCGCCGCCCGATCGGGTGCGCTGCCCGCCAGTTCGAACATCTTCTGCACGTGTTCGAGATATTTCGTCCGCCGTTCGACGTTCTTGGGATCTGTCTTGAGGTAGTAGTCTCTGTCCGGCAGACCGAGGCCGCCCTGATCGACGCCGGCGATCACGTTGTTCGCGTTACGCAGATCGGGCTCGGCGTTGAACGTGAAGAACGCGGAAATGCCGTTCCGGTGCAGCACGGCAATCGCGGCCGCAAGATCGGTTTTCGTCTGGATCCGATCGATTGGATCGAGATACGTCTGCAGCGGCCCTCGGCCCTTCTGCTCGACCAGGGATTCGTCCATGCACGCCGCGTAGTAGTCGCCGACCTGCCGCTCCACGGGGGATCGCGACGGCGACGGCTGTGCGGCGGCCTCCAGGATGGTCCGCAGCTTCTCGCGATTCCGCTCCGCCATCTCGTCGTACCGGCCCCAGCGCACCTTGTCGTCAGGCAGCGGGTTCTTCGCGCGCCAGCCGCCACAGGCGTACTGATAGAAGTCCACACAGGGATCCGCCGCCCGATCGAGTTGCGTCAAATCGAATCCGTGGCCGGTGGTCGATGCCGGCGATGCCGACTGTCCCGATGAGGGCACGGTTGTCGCCACGATCAAGAGCACGAGGCTCAGACGAACGCGCATAGGGCTCCTGACTGCAGGCTGCTGGTTTCGAATACTGCCCAGGTGCGCCGGCCGGTCCGCCGGAAGGCGGCCTGGCCGAGCACATCAATTCCTATACCCAATACACGCATTTTTCGCCCATTTTGGCAATCCGGCGCCGGGCATTCGTCAGGGCCGAAGGCCATCTCGAAGAAAGATTTCGCAGTTCGCGTAAGAAAAGTGTGCAACCCCGGCCATAATGGCTCGCGGCGCGTCTCGCGCCGAACCCACAACCACGGTCATCGGATGAAAAACACAAGCATGAAACGGGTAGTACTGGCGGCTTTTGTCGGTGTCCTCCTCCTCCAGCCTGGGAACGCGCGTATCAGCGCGCAGGGCGGTTCGCCCCTGACCTTCTTCAAAAACTACTTCATCACCGGCGACTACGTCGTGGGTGGCGCGAGCCTGTGGCGGAAGGGTGTCAACGGCCGAGCCACGGCGAACATCGACGTGAGCGGCGTGCCCGCCAGCGTGGACATCCTGTCTGCGTTTCTGTACGTCCAGACCGCGGAGATCGTGCAGTGGTCGGGGATCGATCACGCGAAATTCGACGGGAACGATCTCGGCCCGGGCTCGAACTCGGCCGCCAAGGCGCTCAACTGGGACCTCGCGACGGTGCCGTGCTGGAGCGTTGGTACGTCCGGCGGGCGCAGGATGGTCACCTATCGCGCCGACGTCCTCCGATATTTCCAGGTCGGCTCCGACGGGAAGCTCGTCGCCAACGGGAACCATACGATCTCGGTACCCGACTTTGGGTACGCCTTCCCGGACAGCGACGAAGGCAGCGGAGAGGGTGGAAACGGGACTGGTGCTCGCGCAATCGGCGCGAGCCTTGTGATCGTGTACCGCGACCCAACCAAGCCGTTCAAGGGCATCGTCATTTACGACGGCGGCGTCACCAAGCCAGCGTCGGCGACGCTCACGCAACAGCTCCAGGGTTTCTATCAGGCTGCAGCGACCGCAACCGCGAAGCTGACGCCGATTGTCGGCGATGGACGCTCGTTCCTGGGCGAGAAAGTGCGCCTCGACGGTCAGGTGATTGCGACGAACCCGTTCGCGAGCACCGAGGGCGCCAAGTGGGACAGCCCGACGTTCGAGAATTTGGCCGTCGCGCCAAATGCCGCGTCCACCACCGTACAGGTCAGTCCCAACGGCGTATTGCCCGACTGTCTGTGCTTCAGCGGCATGGTGTTCAGCACGGACGTTCAAGACACCGACGGCGACGGCCTTCTCGACATCTGGGAGTCGTCGACGACGCCAATCCTCGATCCGAACGGCAAGCCGCTTCCGAATTTGAACGCGATGGGTGCGCACCCCGATCGCAAGGACTTGTTCGTCGAGATCGGGTACATGAAGACCGACACCGACACGTCATATGGCGGCGTGATCAGATCCGCCCACTCACATCTGCCGACACACGCGGCGATCAAACTGATTGGTGACGCGTTCGCCAATGCTCCGACCGGTGCGATTCAGCTGCACGTGGATCTTGGCGACAGCTATCCCTCGGGCGAGGGCGATCCGTACATCATCCACGGTGCCGGCCTTGCTCGCGGCGGCGAAGCGATCGACGAGCTCGCCACCACCTGCACGCGCGGAGCGGCGGACCCGCCGTGGGTATGCCAGTTCTCGGACTATCCAGGAACCGTGGGTTGGAAGTCGGGGTACCGGTTTCTGCGCGACGAGGTGCTCAGTGTGACGCCGCCAAACGGCGTCCCTGCGCCGCCGCCCGGGGATGATTTCTGCGACGTTCCTGGCTACAGCTGCGTCAGGCGATTCGATCAGAACCGGGATCAGATGTTCCGGTATGCGCTGTTCGCGCACGCCGTCGGACTGCCGAAGTCCGAGCTGCCGTGTCTGGATGCGACCGGGACACCTGTGGCCGACGTGAACGACTCCTGTGCCGTCGCCGCCAATCCCGACTTCCACGTACCCAGGACGAACACCGGTATCGGCGACTTCCCTGGCGCAGACGTCCTCGTGACGTTGGGAGGATTCGACGACAACGACGGGAAGCCGGTGGGCACGCCGTTCATGCAGGCGTCCACCTGGATGCACGAGTTCGGACACAACTTCGAGCGACGCCACGGGGGAGGGCCGCTCGAGCCCAACTGCAAGCCGAACTATCTGAGCGCGATGAATTACCTGTACCAGCTGCGCGGGCTGCTCGACGATGCGGGCGCGCCGCACCTCGATTATTCACGCGAGGTGATCAATCCGGCTGTGGACGAAGGATCGCTCTCTGACGGATCGCTCAGTGCGTTGCCCTATCGCATGGGGTGGTTCGCACCGCTGGCAGGTAGCTATCTCGACGGACGCGGCCGCGCGGCGACGAAGCACTGCGACGGCTCGCCGCTGCTGCCCACTGACGTCCCCATGGCGCGTATCGACGCAAGGACGGCTGCGAGTCCCATCGATTGGAATGCGAACGGCGCCACGTCAGACACCGGTCTCAGCCTCGACGTGAATTTCGATGGACGCATCGAGAGTGCGATGGCACCGCTGGTTGGATCGGACGACTGGTCCAACATCGAGTTGAATCAACTCGGCAGCCGGCGGAACGTCGGTGGATTGTACGTGGTCCCAGGCACCACGACCCTGGCCGTTGGACCGTTGTCCGCGGATGTGGGGAAGGGCGACCTTGGCAAGGGGGATCTCGGCAAAGGCGATCTTGGCAAAGGCGATCTCGGTAAGGGTGACCTTGGCAAAGGCGACCTTGGCAAGGGTGATCTCGGCAAAGGTGATCTCGGGAAGGGCGACCTTGGCAAAGGCGACTTGGGCGGTGGAGATCTGTTCCTTGGCGACCCCAACAGTCCGGGCGGTGAGCTCGATGCGGACACGGCGGCAGCCTGGGGAATCGTGCCGCCGAATGAGTTCACGGCATGCGTCATCGGGATTGACTGTCCCGAGAGCACGCCGCTTCACCAGGTGAGGCTTAGCTGGACGGCTCCGACGGTCGGTGCCGTGGTGCTCTACTCGGTTTATCGCGTGCCTGGTACCGAGTTGATCCCGGGCCAGCCGTGGGAAGCTGTCGGCACCATCGACCCCAGCACGCTGCCTGCGGGCCAGACCGAGTTCTCTCTGGTCGATCCCAAATCACTCGCCAACGGAGCGTCGTACACCTACTTCTCGATCGCGACGTATGTCGGCGGGATCCAGAGCGATCCGTCCAACGTGCGCACGGTCGTCGGTGTGAACGATCCGCCGACCGGTCATGCCGACAGCTACGCGACCGACGAAGACACACCGCTCGTCGTCCCGGCCGTGAGCGGCGTGCTCTCGAACGACACCGATGACACGAGCACCTCGCTGACCGCGGCGCTCGCCACACAGGCCGCGCACGGCACAGTGGTGTTCGCGACCGATGGTTCGTTCACCTACACGCCTGCGGCGAACTACAACGGTCCCGACTCGTTCACGTATACGGCGAATGACGGAGCCGCCGACAGCGCGCCGGCGACGGTCAGCATCACGGTCAAGCCCGTGAACGATCCGCCGACGTCTGCGCCCGACGCATACAACGCGAGCGAGGATACGACGCTGGTCCTGGCGGCGCCCGGTGTCTTGGCCAACGATTCAGACATCGACGTCGATTCCGCCTTGACGGCCGTTCTGGTCACTGGGCCCTCGCATGGCACGCTGGTGCTGAACGCGAACGGATCGTTCAGCTACACGCCGGCGGGCAACTACAATGGCGCGGACTCGTTCACCTACAAAGCCAACGACGGCACGGCCAACAGTGCGGCCGCGTTGGTGTCGATCGGCGTCGGCGCGGTGAACGACGCGCCGGTCGCCAGCAGCCAGGTGGTCGGCACCGCTGAGGACACGGCGAAGGCAATCGTCCTGTCGGCAACCGATGTGGACTCGCCCTCGCTGACCTACATCGTGGTATCGGCGCCCGGGCACGGAACGCTGACGGGCGCCCTGCCGAACGTGATCTATACGCCGGCCCCCGACTATTACGGGCCGGACGGATTCACGTTCAAAGCGAACGACGGCAGCCTGGATTCGAATATCGCGACTGTCGGGATCACCGTGTCGCCGGTCAATGATCCGCCAACCATCTCGAACATTCCCGACGTGACGGTCAACTGCGGCAAGAGCACGGGCCCACTGAGCTTCACCATCGGCGACGAAACGCCCGCCAGCGTCGTCGCCACCGGCAGCTCCAGCAACACGACATTGGTACCGAATGCCAACATCGTGTTCGGTGGCAGCGGCGCCAACCGGACCGTGACCGTGACCCCGTCCGGAAGCAAGAGCGGAACCGCGACCATCACTGTGAAGGTGACTGATAGCGGCGGACTCACAGCCACCGACACCTTTGTCGTCACGGTCAAGACGCCCGTGGTGTACGGCGTCATCAACAAGCTGAACCTGCCGCCGTCATCGGGCACGACCTTCAAGCCCAGTAGCACGGTGACGCTGAAGTGGCAATTTGCCGGACCTCCGGACTTCGATGCCGACGATGTGCTGAACAGCGTGGACGCGCTGCCGGTGGTGACGTTCCAGGGACCGTACTCGTGCAGCGCATCGCCGTCCGGTGCTGTCCTGACGTTCACCTATGTCTTGGGCAATCCGGCGTTCGTCCTTCCGAGCAAATCGAACAGCTACACGTGGCAATTCAACTGGCTGACCACCACGGCGGCCGGAACTCCGCTGGGGGTCGGCTGTTACAACGTGAAGATCACCAGCCTGCTAAGTGGGCAGACGTTCGACCGAGGGAAGATTCAGTTGAAGTAGGAGCGCGTCGCTCGTCGTGGCCGGGGCACATTCGAGGACGAGAAGAATGGCGCCGGCCCCAGACTCGCTTCTCAGTGCGCGGCGCGCCGGCGGATGTCTGGCAGCAGGGGATCCTCGCCAGCATTGCCGCGGATGTCGAGATACGCCTGGTACGACTCCGCGAAGCGCGCGCTGTGCAGTCCTTCGCGAACGCGGCCCTGATAGTAGTAGGTGGCCGGAAAGTAGCCGTAGGTGGGTTCCTCGTCGAGGAACAGGGCCAGCGCTTCGCCCCGTCGCTTGAGGCAGCGGTCGAACTCCGAATCGGCCTGCGTGAACGCGCCGGCATCCAGATACGCGCGTCCGAGGTCGAAGTGCCCGATCCAGGTATTCATCAGGGCGTTCGCCTCGGTGAGCGTCTTGATGGCCTGGCGGGCGTCGCGATTCTTCATCGCGATCACGCCATCGACGATCTTGGCGTACGCCTGTGGCTCGGCCTGGAGCTCTGCGGCGAGGCCCGTACCGAGCGCGCGCGCTCGCGCGGTGGCTCCGGCCTCGGCGAATATGCGCGCTGCCAGGAAGCGGATCTTCACCGCCTGGCTGTGCACCAGCGCCTGCTCTGCGGCCTCGGCGGCCGGCCCGTGCTGTTGCTGTAGCAGATGCGCGAAGGCTAGAGCGGCAAACTTGTTGGCCGCGCGATCGGCGTTCCCGGCTTTCAGATCGTCCGCCGCTCCCTGCCCGAGGATGCGGACCGCATCGGCGAAACGCCCCTGGTACGTCGCCAGATCACCAAGGCCCGAGGCCGAGTACGACGGACCCACTTCTTCGACGCTGCCGAGATGCTCGTACGATTGGGTCGCTTGCGCGACCTGGCCCTGGCCCGTCTGTGACAGAGCCAGTGCCTGCCACGACCACGGACTCTGTTCCAGCGCTGTCCGTGCCTCCTGCTCGCCGGTATCGAAATCACCGCTGTAATTCGCGTACAGCGCCAGGTTCACACGGTAAAGGGCGCGGTTCGGCAGGATCTTGACGACCTGACGCATCTCCTCCATGGCTCTCGGCATCTCGCGCAGGTAGGTCAGGCACAGGGCGAGATTGTTGCGAGCCGCAGCATCCGACGCGAACCGGCCGATCAGGTCGCCGTATTCCTTGACGCAGGACTGATAGTCGCTCGTCACGTAATAGAAAAGGCCGCGCGTGCGATATCGTTCGCGCTCGGTCATGCCGTCGAGATGGCCGATCGCTTGCTTCACATATTTCTCAGCGTCCTGCTGGCGATCCAGGTTGCGGGACGCGATCGCCATCCCCGCATAGGCCAGGCCGAAATTCGGGTCCAGCGCAACGGACTTCCTGAAGCTCTGAAGCGCTTCTTCGAATTTGCTGCGCGACAGGGCATCCATCGCGGCCGCGTATTCGCGCACCACGTCCAATGACGTGGCCGACAGCGTCTCCATCGCGAAGCGCTGCGCGGAGTCCGAGCTGTCGTCACCAAGCCCCTCGCGCACACGAGTCGCCAGTCGCGTGGTCACTCCGAGTACTTGATCCTTGCTTGCCGCGGTTTCCGTCGCGCTGGTGATCACGTGGCCGGTCACCGCATGTGTGGCCTTCAGAGAGACGACATAGCTCGTGTCCTGATGCTCCACGGACCCGGCGAGCACCACGCCCACGCCCTGCTTCACGGCGAGCTCGGTCGCGGCCCGCTCATCGAGCTGCTCGGGCGGGCGAACGCCAAGGCTTCTCCTGATGCCGGCGCGATCGAAGGCGTTGATGAACCCGGCGCCCTCGAGGGCGAGTTTCAGAATCGGTTCGAGGGAATGATCGAAGGTCGCGTCGCCCGATCCGTTTCGAATGTCGGCGATCAGCACTGAGACGGGCTCGTGTGCCACCGCCGGCGCGGGGCCCTGCGCAAACCACCAGGTCAGGCCGAGCAGCGTCGCAAACACGCCGAGCACACCGGCAACGAGCCGCCACGTCACGCGGCGGACCGCTGGGATCAGGTAACCGGTGTCATCGATGCGGTTCAGAGCCGACACCAGATCCGCTGTGGTCTGAAATCGGCGCGCGGCGTCTGACTGAATGCACGTCGTCACCAGTTGGTCGACGGGCTCGGGAATCGCAGGATCCACCGAACGCGGAGACGGTGGGGCAGCCTGCATGCGGTCGGTGAGCTCCGCCAGCGCGGAGTCGGCCCCTCGAGCCCGCGGCTCGTGGAGCAGCATGTCGTAGAGGATCAGGCCGAAGGCGTAGATGTCCGCTCGTTGATCGACCGGTTCTGCCCGCGCCTGTTCGGGCGCCATGTACGCGACGGTTCCCACGATCGCCCCAGCCATGGTCTGTGCCGAGGTGAACGCGGAGCGCGGGACGGTGGAGGCTCCGGGGGATTTGGGATCGGGACCGCCCGTGGATCGAGCGATGCCGAAATCCATGATCATGGGCTCATCGCTCTTGTCCACCATGATGTTGGCGGGCTTCAAGTCGCGATGCACGACACCGGCGGCATGCGCGGCTTCGAGACCGGACGCGATGCCACGAGCGATCCGCAAGACACGCGGGATCGGGATTTTCTCTTTGCGCCGGATGATCGCGGCGAGCTCTTCGCCTTCGATGAACGGCATCGTGATGAACTTGGTGCCGTTGATTTCGCCGATGTCATGGATGCGCACCACGTTCCGGTGCGTGACCTGCCGGGCGAGCAGCAGCTCCTGTTTGAAGCGGCGCTCCATATGCGCGGTGGCCGCGGGGTCGTCTGCGACGCCCGGGCGCGTCACCTTCAGCGCGACGACGACACCGAGCTCGGCATCCCAGGCCTGGTACACCGCGCCCATGCCGCCGATCCCGAGGAGCCGCACGATGTGATAGCGGTCGCCGAAAGGCTCGCCGGGGACGAGCGGGCCTGTGGACCCGTCGCGCGCGTGCTTGCTTCGGGCCGCTGGGCCGCCGATCGAGGTGGGCGCCTCTTCGGACGTGCCGGATCCCGTGGCGTCGTCGAACCCCGATCCCGTCCCGGGAAATGGCGGCGGAGGCAGACCTGCGCCAGTAGGCGCTTCGACATCACCAAACGATGTCAACGCATCATGTGAGGTGCCAGCGCGCACGACGGCACCGCACGCCGCGCACTGACCGTTCGTGACGGTCGCGCGCCCGTCGCAGTTCGGGCAGTTCATCAATGGAGGCAGGCGAAACGGTTTCCGGGCTGATTATCGCCTCCATGCCGGCAGGACACCAAGAAAAAGGCCGGCGGACGCCAACAACCATGGTTCCGCTGCGGCGCCGCGGTCCTTCGGCGCGAGCTCACATCTGACCGACCGACACGATCCGGATCGATGAGATGCAGTCGTTCAGTCCCTCGTGGCTGCACGACCCAGGGGCCAGTTGGAGGTTCGGTGCGTCTGGTCCCAGGTCAATCGACGGCCCCTGATACCTGGGATCGCGGTACGCGATGGCGTGCGTGCCTGCGGCGACCCGGATCGACGAAATACAGTCGTTCCAGTCGTAAGTCGTGGCTGGAGCGTCGCTCGTCCCGGTGTCGTGCTCGCAGGGACCATTGAATTCCCGCAGGTCGGGAATACTCTGCGCCAGATACGCAGATTCTCCCTGATAGTTCGCGTTTTCGTAGACGACCACGCCTGATTCGAGGTCGGACGGAGCCGCTGGCAGCGACGGAGTCGAGCCGCAGCTGGCGGTGGCAAGCAGCACCGCCACGAGGACAAACGCGCAACGCATGGTCCACCTGATCCAGGCCCGGGAGTTGTTCCCTCCCGGTTGGCTCGCCGGCACCGACGAGTTGAACCAGCCCCAGCATCGCACATCCGATCCTGAGGCGCATCGACAAACCCGCGAGAATGCAAGTACGCTGTCTTGATGCGGTTCGGAACGGACCGCCTCCATTCAGACGACGAGGGGAGCCATTCGATGCGTCTCGGGTTGGTCGCCTTTGCGGTCGCCGCCACGGCAGTGACACTGACGGCGGCCGATGTGAAATTCACGTCCACATGGAAGTCTCCGGAGGGACAACCCCCGAGTTTTCGCGGAAAGAAAGTCGTCGCCCTGGTCATCAGTGACGATGTGAACCTCAGAGTGTCGAGCGAAGAAGCGCTCGCGCGCGAACTGACGGCACTGGGAGTTGTGGGAACGCCTGCCTACCGCTTGATTCCGAAGGAAGAGCTGACGAATGCGGACAAGGCGCGCGGATGGTTCGAACGCGCGAACGCCGAAGGCGCGGTCGCGATGCGGCTCGTGGATGCCAAGAAGGTCCAGTCATACACGCCGGCGACGTTTACCTCCGTGCCGTACGGCACGCTGTGGGGCTACTATGGCTACGGCTGGGGAAGCATCTACACGCCCGGAAGTGTTGACGAGAACACCTACGTCAGCATCGAGACGTTGATTTTCAGCGTGCCTCAGGACCGGCTGCTGTGGGCCGGCGTCAGCGAGAGCAAGAACCCCAAAGACGCGCAGCGGTTGATTGCGGACCTCGTCAAGGAGACCGTCAAGCAACTCCAGAAGCAGGGACTGGTCCGCAAGCCGTAGCACGCCGCCCGGCCGTAGATCGCCACGTATTCGAGAGGGACTGACATGCGAAGTAACGACCTCGGCCGCCGGCACCGATGGGTGGTGCTGTGCGCGCTCGTGGCGGCCGTCTGGGTGACCGCCGGCACGACGTTCGACGCGGCCAAGAAGATCAAGATCAAGACCCAGGTGGACGATCGGTTCTCGTTCGACGGGCTGCACGCCTGGACATGGTCGCCGGACGGCACCGGGCAAGTGAAAATGGCCACGACGGCCAATGCCGACCCCGAAGCTCTGCGACAGCGTGTCGATCCTGTGATCGTGCCGCTCGTTGAACAGGAGCTCTCGAAAAAAGGCTTCACGAAGTCCGAGAAGGCCGATCTGATCGTCAACTATTACGTGCTTGTGACTGTCGGACAGTCGTCGCAATACATGGGGCAGTTCGTCGGGAGCATCCCGCAGTGGGGCCTGCCGCCGTTCGAGGGCTCGACGACGGCGCTACGTGCGTTCCCCGTCGGCACACTGCTGATCGACATCGTGTCGCCGTCAGAGAAGGCGGTGGTGTGGCGGGGCGCCGCACAGGCCGAGCTCGATCTGGAAGCGCCACAAGAGCAGCGGAAGCAGCGGCTCGAGCAGGCCGTGCGCGACGTGCTCGCGAAGTTTCCTCCCAAGCCCAAAAAGAAATGAGCACTCGAGGCCGCATTTAGCCAAACTTAACAACCTCTTATCTCGGGGTTAACACACGATTAGCGCCCATCACATCTAATGGAACAGGTGCATGATGCAACCTGAGTCCTATGTCCCTCGCATGAGCAGTCCCGATACATCCGTTCCAGCCGCACACCCGCACGCGCCGTTCAGGCCAGGTGTCTGGATTGTCGGCATCCTTCTACTCGGAATCGCCACCGGCGGCTATTGGTATTGGAATCGCGGGACAACCGCCCCGCGCGAAGGCCGCGGTCGTTTCGGGCCCGCTGGAATCAACCAGGCCGTTCCAGTTCGCATCGTCCCCGTGCGCCAGGAACCGATCGAGGTGCAGATCTTCGCGCTGGGAACCGTGACGCCCCTGCAGACCGTGACGGTTCGAAGCCGTATCGACGGTGAGCTGGTGCGTGTGCTCTTCACGGAAGGCCAGCACGTCGCAGCCGGCCAGCTGCTCGCCGAGATCGATCCGCGCCCTGCGCAAGCCGCCCTGACGCAGGCGGAAGGATCGCTCGTCGAGAATCAGGCGAGGCTTCGAAATGCGCAGAGCGACCTCGAACGGTTTCAGAAGCTCCTGAGTGAAGGTCTGATCACCAAGCAGCAGGTGACCACGCAAGAGGCGCTGGTCGATCAGTATCGAGGCGCGCTGCAGGCGAACGAGGCGCAGGTCAGCAACGCCAAGGTGCAGCTCGGCTACACGCGGATCCTGGCGCCGATCGGCGGCCGGCTCGGACTGCGTCAGGTCGATTCGGGCAACCTGATTCGAAGCGGCGACGCCAACGGCCTCGTCGTCATCACCATGATGCGGCCGATCTCTGTGCTCTTCACGGTGCCCGAGACCGATCTCCCCACCGTACTCGAAGCGAGCCGTCGCGGGCGCCGTCTGCGCGTCCAGGCGTGGGATCGTGCGGAAACACATCAGCTCGCGGAAGGTGAACTGCGCACCGTCGACAACCAGATCGACACGACGACAGGCACCATCAAGCTGCGCGCGGAGTTTGCCAACGAAGACGAGGAGCTGTTCCCCAATCAATTCGTGAACATCCGCCTGCGCGTGGATTCCCTCCCGAACGCGGCAGTGATCCCGTCAGCCGCTGTGCAGCGCGGCTCGTTCGGCACCTTCGTCTACCTGCTCAAGGACGACAAGTCGGTCACCATCCGCCGCGTCGGTCTCGGTCCGACGCAGGGCAGCCGCATTGCGATCACGACCGGCTTGAAACCTGGCGACAGGGTCGTGCTCGAGGGGACAGATCAATTGAAGGAAGGCGCGAAGGTTGACGTGATTCCGGATGCACCCGCGGATGCGTCGGCGCCGGCACCCGAGCATCGGCCCACCACCGGGGGAGTGAGGGCCAGGTAGCAATGAACATCTCACGCCCGTTCATCGAGCGGCCGGTCGCCACGGCGCTCCTGATGGCGGCGCTGCTACTCTCGGGGCTTCTCGCGTATCGCCTGCTGCCTGTGTCGGCCCTGCCGCAGGTGGACTACCCGACGATCCGGATTCTGACGTTTTATCCGGGCGCCAGCCCGGAAGTGATGACCAGTGCCGTGACGGCGCCGCTCGAGCGCCAGTTCGGCCAGCTGCCAGGCCTCGACCAGATGTCGTCCACGAGCTCTGGTGGCTCCTCGGTCATCACGCTGCGCTTCTCACTCGAGAAGCCGCTCGAAGTCGCCGAGCAGGAGGTCCAGGCGGCGATCAACGCGGCCACGGCGCTGCTCCCGCCGGATTTGCCGCAGCCGCCCGTGTACAACAAGGTCAATCCGGCGGATACACCGGTTCTGACGCTGGCGATCACGTCTCCGACCATGCCGCTGCCGCAGGTCCACGACCTCGTGGACACGCGCGTCGCGCAGAAGCTGTCGCAGGTGGCCGGTGTTGGCCTGGTGAGCATAGCCGGCGGGCAGCGTCCGGCTGTTCGCATCCAGGCGAATCCGCAGGCCCTCGCGGCGCACGGTCTCAACCTGAGCTCGCTGCGGCAAGTGATCGCGGCAGCCAACGTGAACCAGCCGAAAGGCAACTTCGACGGGCCCGAGCGGTCGTTCATGCTCGACGCCAACGATCAGCTCCGCTCTCCACAGGCCTACCGGGACCTGATCATCGCCTATCGCGATGGCGCGCCGCTCCGGCTCAGTGACGTCGCAGATGTCGTGGACGGCGCTGAAAATCGCCGGCTGTCGGCCTGGGCGAACAAGCTGCCGGCGGTGCTCATCAACGTGCAGCGCCAGCCGGGCGCCAACGTCATCGCGGTCGTCGACCGCGTGCAGGCGCTGCTGCCGCAGCTCACTGCGAGTCTGCCGAGCACGCTTCAGGTATCGGTGATCAGCGATCGCACCGGTACGATCCGCGCCTCGGTGCATGACGTGCAGCGCGAACTGATCTTTGCCGTGGCCCTGGTCGTCCTGGTGACGTTCCTGTTCCTGCGGAACATCCCCGCCACCATCATCCCCAGCGTCGTCGTGCCGCTCTCGCTCGTCGGCACGTTCGGCGTCATGTACCTCGCGGGTTTCTCGATCAACAACCTGACGCTCATGGCGCTCACCATCGCGACCGGATTCGTGGTGGACGATGCGATCGTCATGGTCGAGAACATCGCGCGGCACCTCGAGGAAGGCGCCAGCGCCCTCGAAGCGGCGCTGATCGGCGCGCGGGAGATTGGATTCACGCTGGTCTCGCTGACGATCTCGCTGATCGCGGTGCTGATCCCGCTGCTCTTCATGGCGGACGTGGTCGGGCGGCTGTTCCGCGAGTTCGCCATCACGCTGGCCGTCTCGATTCTGATCTCGCTGGTCGTGTCGCTGACGCTCACGCCGATGATGAGCGCTCGGCTGTTGCGTCCGGAGAGTGAGCACGAGAACAAGTGGTTCTACCGAAAGTCTGGGGCCATCATCGATCGGCTGATTGCCGGATACGGCCGGCAGCTTCAGTGGGTGCTCGCACATCAGACGATCACGCTGCTGGTCGCTCTGGCAACGCTGGGGCTGACGGTCGCGCTGTACCTGGTTGTGCCAAAGGGCTTCTTCCCGTCGCAGGACACTGGCGCCATTCAGGCCATTAGCGAGGCGCCGCAGTCGATCTCATTCGCGGCCATGGCGGAACGGCAGCAGGCGGCGGCGAGGGTCATTCTGGACGAGCCCGATGTCGTTGGCCTGTCGTCGTTCATCGGCGTGGACGGCAACAACGCCACGCTGAACAGCGGCAGCATGCTCATTACGCTTGCACCGCACGATCACCGGACGCGGACCGCGTCGGAGGTGATCGCGACGCTCCGCACGCGCCTGCAGCAGGTGCCTGGCATCACGCTCTATCTGCAGCCCGTGCAGGACCTGACGATCGAAGACCGCGTGAGCCGCACGCAGTTCCAGTTCATCCTCGAGGATCCCGACGTCAATCGCCTGAGCGAGTACGTGCCGCGTTTGATCGCGCGGCTGAAGCAGGCGCCCGAGCTGCAGGATGTCGCGAGTGACCTGCAGGACCGCGGTCTCCAGGCGTTTCTCAATATCGATCGCGATGCCGCGAGCCGTCTGGGCGTCAGTGTCTCGGCAATCGACGATGCCTTGTACGACGCCTTCGGCCAGCGGCTGATCTCGACGATCTACACACAAGCCAACCAGTATCGCGTCGTGCTCGAAGCCGCGCCGCAGTACCAGATTGGTCCGGAGGCCCTGCGTCAGATTCACGTCGCAACGGGCGACGCGCAGCAGGTGCCGCTTTCGAGCATCGCCACCGTGGAGCAGCGCTACACGCGCCTCGTCATCAACCACGCCGGTCAGTTCCCGGCGGTCACGCTGTCGTTCAACCTCGCGCCGGGCGCGTCACTGGGTTCGGCGGTCGCAGCAATCGAGCGGGCGCAGCATGAGATCAACATTCCGGCCAGCATCCAGACACGCTTCCAGGGAGCTGCCGAGGCCTTCCGGACATCTCTCGCCAGCACGCTGCTGCTGATCCTCGCCGCCATCGTGACGATGTACATCGTGCTCGGCGTGCTGTACGAGAGCTATATTCACCCGATCACGATTCTCTCCACGCTGCCGTCCGCGGGCGTCGGCGCGTTGCTCGCCCTGCTCGTCACCGGCCGCGACCTCAGTCTGATTGCGGTCATCGGCATCATCCTGCTCATCGGCATCGTCAAGAAGAACGCGATCATGATGATCGACTTCGCCCTGGATGCCGAACGCGAGCAGGGGCTGCCGCCAGAGCAGGCGATCTATCAGGCCGCCCTGCTGCGCTTCCGCCCCATTCTGATGACGACGCTGGCCGCGCTCTTCGGCGCGCTTCCGCTGATGTTCGCTTCCGGCTCCGGCGCAGAGCTCCGGCAGCCCCTCGGCCTGGTCATGGTCGGCGGCCTGCTCATGAGTCAGGTGCTCACGCTGTTCACGACGCCGGTGGTCTATCTGTTCTTCGATCGGCTCGGTCGGCGCTGGCGCGTG
>Ga0070674_100000765_pt1 | contig 16518 bp, 14 predicted proteins | sample KBSM33metaG_FD_65344 | JGI IMG/M metagenome (GOLD analysis project Ga0070674, IMG submission 65344) | Miscanthus rhizosphere microbial communities from Kellogg Biological Station, Michigan, USA - KBS M3-3 metaG | ecosystem: Host-associated > Plants > Roots > Rhizosphere > Soil ... | reverse complement strand
CCGCCGATCGACGCGGTGACGTTCGCGAACGCGATCGCGCAGTTCCGCGAATCGTTTCAGTACATCGTCGTCGACGCGCCGCCGGTGCTGCTGAGCGGCGAGGTCAACCTGATCCAGGACACCGTCGACGCGATCGTGTTCGCGACGCGCAAGGGTCACTCGGCCGCGAGCGACCTGCGGCGCGCCATCGAACAGGTCGCGCCCGCGCCCGTCGCCGCCGTCGCGCTGATCGACGACTAGCGGCCGTCGCTCACCGGTTGGCGTACCAAGCGATGGTGCGGCGCAGGCCTTCGCGGAAGTCGACGGCGGCTGTGTAGCCCAGGCCGGCGCGCGCGGCGGAGATGTCCGCCAGCGAGTGCATGACGTCGCCCACCCGGCGCTCGGCGTGGGTGACGGCGATCGTGCGGCCGAGCGCCTCGCCGATCAGGCGCACGACATCGTTCAGCGTGGTCGCCGCGCCGCAGGCGACGTTGAACACCTGACCGGACGCGCTGGCGGCCGGCGCCGCCGCGGCCGCCAGGTTCGCCTCGACGGTGTTGTCGATGTAGCAAAAGTCGCGCGACTGCTTGCCGTCGCCGAAGATCGTCACGCCCTGGCCGGCGAGGCCTGCGGTGACGAAGCGCGGAATCACCGCCGCATACTCCGACTTCGGATCCTGACGGGCGCCGAACACGTTGAAGTAGCGCAGGCAGACCGTCTCCAGCCCATAGGCGCCCGCGAACACCTGGCAGTAGTGCTCGCCGGCCAGCTTGCCGACCGCGTAGGGCGACAGCGGCGACGGGCGCATCGTCTCGATCTTGGGCAGCGTCGGCGTGTCGCCGTACGCCGATGACGACGCCGCGTAGACCACCCGGCGCACCCCCGCCCGCTTCGCCTCGTGCAGCACGTTCAGCGTGCCGGTGATGTTGACGTCGTTGCTCGAGATGGGATCGGCCAGCGATCGCGGCACCGATGGAATCGCCGCCTCGTGAAACACGACCTCCACACCGGCTGAGGCGCGCGCCATGGTCGCCTGGTCGCGGATGTCCCCCTCGATGAGCTCGATGTCCGCGGCCACGTCGGCCAGGTTCTCGCGCTTTCCCGAGAAGAAGTTGTCCACGATGCGGACCTTTTCGCCGCGCGCCAGCAGCGCGCGCGCGATCGAGGATCCGATGAACCCGGCGCCGCCGGTGATGAGGTAAGAGCTAGGCATGGGGGGACGCTACCCGAACGCCGGCACGGCGAACAAGTTCCCTGAATAATCTTTGGTAGTATCCCGCGGCCCCGTGGACTGGAAATCGACCCTCAATCTGCCCAAGACGGACTTCCCGATGCGGGCGGATCTCGCGCGGCGCGAGCCGGAATGGCTGAAGCGCTGGGCGAACGACCGCCAGTACGAGCGCGTCCTCGAGGCCCGCCTGCGCGACGAGGCGCCCGAGTACGTCCTGCACGACGGCCCGCCCTACGCGACCGGCGCAATCCACTACGGCACCGCGATGAACAAGGTGCTCAAGGACATCGTGGTGCGGTCGCAGCTGCTGATGGGCAAGCGGGTGGTCTTCCGGCCGGGCTGGGACTGCCACGGCCTGCCGATCGAGCAGCAGGTCGAGAAGAACATGGGCAAGGACGCCCGCACGCTGGACGCGGTCGCGTTCCGGCAGAAGTGCGAAGAGCACGCGATGAAGTTCGTCGACGTGATGCGCACCGAGTTCAAGCGCCTCGGCTGCGTCGGCCGGTGGGAGGATCCCTACCTGACGCTGGCGAAGGACTACGAGGCGACCATCGCGCGCCAGCTGGCGGGCTTCGTGAAGGCCGGCCTCGTCTACCGCGACAAGAAGCCGGTGCACTGGTGCTTCTTCCACCGCACCGCGCTGGCGGAGGCGGAGGTCGAGTACGAGGATCACGCCTCGCCGTCGATCTACGTCCGCTTCCCGATCGTCGGCGACGTCGGCAAGGCCGACGCGCGCCTGCGCGACAAGCGAGCCGCCTTCGTCATCTGGACGACGACGCCCTGGACGCTGCCCGCCAACCTGGCGGTCGTCGCCAACCCCGAGCTCGACTACGTCGCCATCCCGCGCGACGGGGAATATCTGATCGTCGCGGCGGGCCGCGCCGAGGCGTTCCTGGCGGAGACGGGCATCACCGCGCCCGAACAGACCTGGATCCCGATCTCGCGCGACGGGCTGCGCGCGCTGGAGGGCGCGGTGTACACGCCGCCCTTCCCGCGCCCGAACGCCAACGCCCAGCGCGACTACCGCCTCTGGTTCGCGCGCCACGCGACGCTGGAGGCCGGCACCGGCCTCGTGCACACGGCGCCGGGCCACGGCGCCGACGACTACATCGTCGGCCGCGAGCACGGCCTCGAGATCTTCGCGCCGGTCGATGCGCACGGCGCGTTCGCGGGCGCGATCGATCTGCCGCAGTGGATGGGCAAGCGCGTGCTCGACGCCAATCCCGAGATCGTCGCCGATCTGGCGGCGCGCGGTCTGCTCCTGAACAAGCCGGGCGAAACAGTTCGCCACCAGTACCCGCACTGCTGGCGCTGTCACAACCCGATCATCTTTCGCGCCACCGAGCAGTGGTTCGCGCGCCTGGGCGACGCCGCCGACGAGACGTCCCTGCGCCACCGCGCGCTCGCCGAGATCGCGAAGACGCAGTGGATCCCCGCCTGGGGCGAGAACCGCATCCGCGGCATGATCGAGGCGCGCCCTGACTGGTGCCTGTCGCGCCAGCGCGTGTGGGGCGTCCCCATCCCCGCGTTCCGCTGCGGAGAGTGCGGGAAGGATCTGCTGGACGCTGCGGTTATCGAGCACGTGGCGGACGTCTTCGCGCGCGAGGGATCGAACGCGTGGTTCTCGCGGCCGGCGGCCGAGCTGCTGCCCGCCGGGACGCCGCATTGTTCGTGCGGCGGAGCGTGGGACAAGCAGCACGACATCGTGGATGTGTGGTTCGAATCCGGCGTGTCGTGGGCGGCCGTCGCCGAGGGCAAGCTGCTGCCGGCCGGCGAGAAGGTCGACCTTTACCTGGAAGGCGCCGATCAGCACCGCGGCTGGTTCCACTCGGCGTTGCTGACCGCCGCGGCCACGCGCGGACGCGCGCCCTACAAGGCGGTGCTGACGCACGGCTGGGTGCTGGACGAACGCGGCAAGCCCTACTCGAAGTCGGAGATCGCGAAGGCGCGCGCGGCGGGCGCGAAGATCAGCTACGTCGACCCGGCGGTCTGGATGGAGAAGAACGGCGCCGAGCTGCTGCGCCTGTGGACGGCGGCGTCCGACTACCAGGGAGACGTCGTCTTCTCGGAGACGATCCTGGCCCAGCTGGGCGAGTCGTACCGGAAGATCCGCAACACCTGCCGCTTCCTGCTGTCGAACCTCTACGACTTCGTGCCGTCGCGCGATCAGCTGGAGGACCACGAGCTGCGCGAGCTGGATCTGCTGGCGCTGGGCGTCCTGCGCGAGCGCGACCACCAGATCTTCGACGCCTACAAGCGGTACGCGTTCCACGAGGTCGTCCGGCTGATGAACGACTACGCGATCACCGTGTCGGCCGAGTATCTGGATCCGATCAAGGACGCGCTCTACTGCGAGGCCGCCGGATCGCGGGTGCGGCGCAGCGTCCAGACCGCGGTGCACGAGATGATCCGGACGGTGTCGCTGTGGATGGCGCCGGTGCTTTGCTTCACCGCGCAGGACGTCGCCGACGAACTGGGGCGCGCGACCGGCGAGTCGTTCGACGTGCACGCCGCCGTGCGCGTCGTCGACGCGGGCGAAAAGCTGGGCAACCCGAACAAGCGGTGGACGGAGGAGATCCGGCCGCGCCGCGAGGCGATCCTCAGCCAGCTGGAGGCGTTCCGCGCCGCCGGCCACAAGTCGCTGGAGGCCCGCGTGCGCGTGACGCCCGCCGCCGCCGAGCGGCCGCACTGGCAGTGGAGCCTGGGCCACCTGGCCGAGCTGTGCGTCGTGTCGCGCGTCGAGCTGGACGCGTCCGACGCGCCCGCCGGGACGGCCACGCGCATCACCGTCGACGAGGCGCCCGGCCCGACCTGCCCGCGCTGCTGGCGCCGGACGGGGGAATCCGCGGGCGCAGGCGCCGCCGACCCCGATCTTTGCCTGCGCTGCGCCGCCGTCATCGGTAACATGAAGGAGAAGCCGTCGTCGTGACCGATTCGCCCCCCAGCGCCCGCCGCAAGTACCTGCTGTTCACGATCTTCACGATCATCAGCCTGGTGCTGGACCAGTGGACGAAGGTCCTCGCCCGCCGCGACCTGCGGCCGCGCGGTTCCTACAACCCCAAGGTGATCATCGAGGGCTGGTTCGACCTGCGCTACGCGGAGAACCCGGGCGTCGCGTTCAGCATGCTGCAGGACATCCCGGGCGGGCGAATCTGGCTGACGATCCTCGCCATCGGCGCGTTCGTGCTGGTGCTGTACTACCTGCGCAAGACGCCGCTCGAGAACACGCGCCTTCACATCGCGCTGGGTCTGGTGGGCGGCGGCGCGATCGGCAACCTGGTCGATCGCATGATCTTCGGAAAGGTCACGGACTTCATCGTCTGGAAGATCGTCCTCAAGAACGATCACCTGTGGCTCGACAAGGGCCTGCATGAGTGGCCGGCGTTCAACATCGCCGACGCGGCGTTGTGCATCGGCGTCGGCCTGATGCTGCTGGACATGATCATCGCGTGGTGGGCCGCGCGCAAGGCGCACCACGCGCAGGCGCCCGTCGCGAAAGCGTAGTGCGATGCTCCCGACCCTGTTCACGCTGCGGCTTGGCGGACGGGAGGTCGCGTTCCACAGCTACGGCATCCTGATCGCGATCGGCCTCGGCCTGGGGATCGCCCTCGCCTACCGGCAGGCGCGCCGGCAGGGACTGGACGGCGGGCGCGTGCTGGACGCCGCGTTCTGGATGATCGTCGCCGGCCTGATCGGGTCGCGCATCGTCTACGGAATCGTCAACGCGGGTGACTTCGCGCGCGTCTGCTTCCACGGCGGCGGCGAGCCGCGCTCGCTGGGCAAGGTGTTCTCCGACTGCGGGCGCATCCTCGCGGTCTGGCAGGGCGGCCTGGTGTTCTACGGCGGCGTGGCGGGCGCGGCGCTGGTGGGCTGGCGCTTCGCGCGCCGCGAGGACTGGTCGTACGGCGTGTTCGGCGATCTGTTCGCGCCCGCGCTGGCGCTGGGCCACGCGTTCGGGCGGCTGGGCTGCTTCGCCGCCGGCTGCTGCTTCGGCAAGGTGGGCGGCGGGCACCTGGCGGCGTCGTTTCCGCGGGGATCGGTCGCGTTCGACGAACTGGCGGCGACGGGCGGCGTCCCGGGCGGGTGGGACACCACGCCCGGCCTGCACCCCACCCAGCTTTACGAAGCGTTCGGCGAGCTCGCGATCTTCGCGACGCTGCTGATCCTGCGCCCGCGCGTCCGGCGTCATCCCGGCGCGCTGCTGGTCACGTACCTGGGCCTCTACGCCCTCCTCCGCTTCGTCGTCGAGATGTTCCGCGGCGACGTCATCCGCGGCCTGGTCGTCGCGATGCAGACACCGCGCCTCGCGGGCTGGCTGCACCTGCCCCCGCGCGAACCGATCTTTTTCTCGGTCGGCCAGCTGGGCAGCCTGCTCGTGCTCGCGCTGTGCGGCGTGGTGCTGGCGCGGATGCGCCGTGGAGCGCCTCCGCGCTGATCGCTACCAGCGCGAACCGCTCGTCGCGGAGCGGATCAGCCGCAAGATCACCAGCAGCACCAGCGCGCCGATGAAGGCGACCAGGATCGTGCCGGGGATGCCGCTCCACGGGACGTGGATATGCAGCCCGCGGAAGATGAAGCCGCCGATGAACGCGCCGACGACGCCGATGACGATGTCGCCGATGAGGCCGAAGCCGCCGCCCGCCACCGCCGACGCGAGCCAGCCGGCGATCAGGCCGACAACCAGCCAGATGAGCAATGTCTCGAGCGTCATGTTCCCCCCCCGACCAGAAGCTAGCCACGCCATCCGCGCGCGTAAGGGATCGACGGACGCCGCCTCAGCCGTGAATCGCCGCACCTAACCCGCGCCGCACAGCGCGGCAAACGCGCGCGCCTTCACGTCGGTCTCGGCCAGCTCGCCCTCGGGCGTCGAGTCCGCGACGATGCCGCCGCCCACGGACAGCGACAGCCGCCCGCCGCGCACGGCGGCGGTGCGGATCGCGATGGCCAGATCGAGATCGCCGGCCGCGCCCAGCCATCCGGTGGCGCCGGTGTAAGGACCGCGCGCCGCCGGCTCCAGCTCGTCGATGATCTGCATCGCGCGCCGCTTGGGCGCGCCGGTGATCGACCCGCCCGGGAACGTCGCCTCGAGCAGCGCCGACAGCCCGATGTCCGGGCGCAGCCGCCCGCGTACGGTGCTGACCATGTGGAACACGGTGGGCAGCGCGACCACGCGCGCCAGCGAGCCGACGCCGACGCTTCCCGTCTGGCAGACGCGTCCCAGATCGTTGCGCTCCAGGTCGACGATCATCACGTGTTCTGCGCGATCCTTAGGGGACGCGGCCAGCGCGGCCGCCGCTGCCCGGTCCGCCTCGGGCGTCTCGCCGCGCGAGCGCGTTCCCTTGATCGGCCGCGTCTCGATGGCGCCGTCGGCCGTGACCGCCAGGAACCGCTCCGGCGAATTTCCGACCAGCGCGCCCTCGCCGTCGGCCGACGCGATCAGCGCCGCGTGGGGCGCCGGCGCCCGCGCCCGCAAGGCGGCCGCCAGCGCGACCGGCGCCGCCGCGCCCGGCGCGCACGCCGCCGACAGGCGTCGCGAAAGGTTCACCTGGTACGCATCGCCCGCGCGCAGGTATTCGAGGATGCGTTCGACCCCGGACAAAAACAGATCGTCGCCGTGATCGGCCGCGAGCGGCCCGATCTGGACGGGGACGGCGGGCGCCGGCCGGCTCAACCGTTCCTCCAGCCGCCGCGCCGCGGCCGCATCGTGCGCGAAGATCGTCGCGGCGCCGCCCGCGTCGCGCACCCAGACGGCGTCGTGGCTGTGGACCTCGACCAGCGGCCACGCCTGATCGCCGCCCGCTCGGGCCGGCAACCCGATGAACGCGCGCCCGAGATCGTACGAGAACCAACCGACCAGCGCGGGGATCCCGGCCGCCGCGGGCGCGCCGGACGCGCCCCAGGCCGCGCGCGCGTCCGCCCAGGCCCGTTCGACGCGCGCGAGATCCGCTGGCCCGTCGCCGCGCACGACGTCCACCGGCGCCGCGCCCACCATGTCGCGCGCGATGCCGACCTCGTCGGGCGCGGGCGCGGACAGCCAGAAGGCTCCCGGTTCCGCCGCCGCCCGCCGCGCGGCTTCGTCCGGGGCCAGCGGAGCGGCGGGGACCGCGATCACGTCGTCGCGCGCGACTGCTTCAGCGCCGCCGCCAGGAAGTGCCGCATGTACTGCGCGCCCGAATACAACGACACGACCGTCGAGAAATACAGCAGCCACAGCCCCGCGATCTGGTAGTCGACCTCGATCCCGACGCCCAGCGCCGGATAGCGGAAGTGGATCAGCAGCATCATGATCGCCACCAGCTGCAGCGCGGTCTTGATCTTCCCGCCGTCGCTGGCGGCGATCACCAGGCCCTGCGCGGACGCGATGCTGCGCAGCCCGGTGACCGCGAGGTCGCGTCCGATCAGCACCACCACCACCCAGGCGGGCACACGCGCGAGGGCGACCATGAACACCAGCACCGCGGTCACGGTCAGCTTATCCGCCAGCGGATCGAGGAACTTTCCCAGCATGCTCACCTGGCCGCGGCTGCGCGCCAGGTACCCGTCGAGGAAGTCGCCCGCCGCCGACACCAGATACAGCAGGCTGGCGATGAACGTGCGCAACGGGTTGAAGTTGTCGATGAACACCAGCACGAACGGGATCAGCACGACCCGTCCCATCGTCACCAGGTTCGGGAGGTTGGTGATCTCGCGGCGCAGGTTCGATCCGGCCACGCCGTCACCCCCGCGGCGTATCGAGCAGGACGACGCCCTCGCCCTGGCACGCGATCTGGAACGGCGCCACGTCGGCGTCGCCGGCCGTCACTGGCGCGCCGTGCGGAACCAGGCGCCCCACCCATCCGACCAGCCGCGCGCCCGCCAGCAGCGTCGGGCGATCCTCGGTCACCTTGATCGCGATCGGCGCCTCGCCCAGCGTGAGCGCGACGACGCCGCGCCCCCTGAACTGCAGCATGCGCACGTCGGCGCCGGGAACGGTCCCGGTCTCCCACGAGAGCGTTCCCTCGAACGCCAGCACGCGATCCTCGCGTACGTACAGCACGTCCTCGGTCAGCGACACGGGCAGCCAGCGGGACGGCGTGCCGGCGATCCAGACGTCGCCGGTCCCGGTCAGCCGGAAGAAGCGGGCGCCGTCGCTGCCCAGGCGCTCCGTCGTGTGCCGCCCCTGCGATCGGCGGAAGGCGGGGTGCCAGGCCAGGTTGCCCGCGCCCGCCAGCACGCCGTCGGCCCGCACGTGCGCCTCGTCGGAGATCGCGAGGCGCAACGCGCCGCTCGGGATCGTCGGCGCGGGCGCCTGCCCCAGACGCGACAGCACGAACGCCAGCAGCGGCACCGGCGTCGCCTCGATCGCGCGCGCCGCCTCGGCGGCGACCTCGGGCGGAATGTCGATCGATGCCAGCCGCGCGGCGTCTTCAATGGGCGGTGGCAGCGGCGGCGCCAGCGCGTGCGCGCCCACCGCGGTCTTCGACCGCCCCCCGATCGCGGGCGTCCGCGACGATCGCGTCTCGGTGACGCCCGAACGATCGGCGTCACGAAGCGGAACGGCGGAATAGCGCAGCGGCGTGGGGGGACGGCGCACGGTGGCCGCGTGCTCCAGCTCCAGCGCCAGCGCGTCCTGCCCGGCGCGCCGGAACGCGGCCGCCGCCTCGACGACCTCGCCCTTCTTCGCGTAGGCGTAACCGAGATAGCTCCACGCGCGCTCGTCGCCCGGCGTCAGCCGCACCGCCATCTCAAGCTCGGGCAGCGCCTCGTCGACGTGTCCCAGCTTCAGCGCGATCAACCCCAGGTTGCGGCGCGCGTGCGCGTCCTGCGGCGACGCGCCCGCGATCTCGCGGTAGGTCGCGTGCGCTTCCTCGAGACGGCCGAGCTTGTAGCGCACCAGCGCCAGCAGGTTCAGCGCCTGCACGTTCTTGGGCGCGTCGGACAGCGCGCGCAGGATCTCCCCCTCGGCTTCGCCGAAGCGCTTCGCCGCCACGAGCTCGCCCGCGGAGGCGAGATGGTTCATCGCTGGTTGCATGCGCGCTGGCCCGAATATAGCCGCATTCGCGGCGCTATTGCGCGCTCTCGCCCGCGGCCGCCATCCGGTATTGCTCGTAGCGGCGCATGACCATGCCGACGTACTGGCGCGTGGTCTCGTAGGGCGGGACGCCGCCGTACTTCTCCACGGCGCCCGGACCCGCGTGGTAGCCGGCGATGACCTTGATCTTCTCCTCGGGCGAGCAGACGGTGAGGCGCTCGCCCGGGCGTTGGCTGTCGTCGGTCGCAGCGGGCGTGTGGCAGAACCGGCGGGCCAGCACCTGCAGGTAGCGCGCGCCGCCCATGATGTTCTGGCGCGGGTCGAAGCTGTTCGTGATGCCCATCGACCGCGCCGTCTCGGGCAGAAGCTGCATCAGCCCCTGCGCGCCCGCGCTGGACACGACGTTCGGATCGTAGTCCGACTCGGTCTTGATGACCGCCCGCAAGAACGCCTCCGGGATGCCGTAGAACGCCTGGCCGTCCCGGATGTCGCGGTCGTAGCGCGAGAAGCGCGCCGGCGCCGTATCACGCGGCGGCACGATGTCGGTCGACCCGCGCGTCGCCGCCGCCTTGCCCGGCCCGGTCTTGAACATCACCTTCCACCCCTTGCCGGGCGACCCCTTGTTGGTGAACTCGACGACGCCGTCCTTCCGCTCGCGCGAGTAAAAGGTGCCGGCGGCCGCCGGGAACGCGAAGGCGGCGGCAGCGACGACGACAGCACTGACAGCGACGAGAATGAAGGCGGTCCGCAAGACAGCTAAAGCGTAACACGGACCTCAAGGAGGGCCCGCGATGCTAAGGTTCCGTCGTGATCGAAACCGATTACCTGGTGCTCGGGTCGGGGCTGGCGGGACTTTACTTTGCGCTGCGCGCGGCCGAGCACGGGCGCGTGGTCGTGGCGACCAAGCGCGCCCCGGCCGACGCCAACACGGCGTACGCGCAGGGAGGCGTGGCCGGGGCGCTGGATCCCGACGACACCGTCGCGACGCACGTCGACGACACGCTGCGCGTGGGTGACGGGCTGTGCCACCGCGACATCGTCGAGCTGTGCGCGCGCGAGGCGCCGGAGCACATCCTCTGGTTCGCCAACGAGCTGGGCGTGCCGTTCGACCGCGACGCCACCGGACACCTGGCGCTGGGACGCGAGGGCGGCCACACCGCCCGCCGCATCGTGCACGCCAAGGACAGCACCGGCTGGGCCATCCAGGAGGCGCTGCTGGCGGGCGTCGCGAAGCGCACCGATCGGATCACGGTGATGTCCGATCACATGGCGATCGATCTGCTGACGACGGCGAAGTACGGCGGGCCCAACGCCGTGTTCGGCGCCTACCTGCTGGACCAGGCGACCGGCGCCGTCGAGGCGGTGGTCGCGCGCGCCGTGATTCTCGCGACCGGCGGCTCGGGCAAGGTCTACCTCTACACGTCCAATCCCGACGTCGCGACCGGCGACGGCGTGGCGATGGCCTACCGGGTGGGCGCGCGCATCTCGAACATGGAGTTTTTTCAGTTCCATCCGACGTGCCTGTATCACCCGGCGGCGAAGTCGTTCCTGATCACGGAGGCGATGCGCGGCGAAGGCGGCGTCCTGCGCCTGCGCGACGGCACCGCCTTCATGCCTCGCTATCACGACATGAAGGACCTGGCGCCGCGCGACGTGGTGTCGCGCGCGATCGACGCCGAGATGAAACGGACCGGCGACGACTTCGTCGTGCTGGACATGACCCACCTGCCGGGCGACTTCCTGGTGGAGCGCTTCCCCAACATCCACAAGCGCTGCATGGAGCTGGGCATCGACATGCGCACGCAGCCGATCCCGGTCGTGCCCGCCGCCCACTACAGCTGTGGCGGTGTCGTGGTCGACGAGCGCGGGCGGTCGACGGTGCGAAACCTGTACGCGATCGGCGAGGTGGCGATGACCGGCCTGCACGGCGCCTGCCGGCTGGCCTCGAATTCTCTGCTGGAGGCGATGGTGTTCGCGGCGCGCGCCGCGGACGACGTGCGCAGCGCCGAGGTGACGCGGCCCGCGCACGTCGTGCCCTGGTACGCGGGCGAGGCCGGCTCGTCGGACGAGGCGGTCGTGGTCAGCCAGAACTGGGACGAGATCCGCCGCCTGATGTGGAACTACGTCAGCATCGTCCGCAGCGACCGGCGGCTGGAGCGCGCCGCGCGCCGCATCGAGCTGATTCGCGAGGAGATCCGCGACTACTACTGGAACGTCGCCATCAGCGGCGACCTGGTCGAGCTGCGCAACATCGCGTTGGTCGCGCACCTGATCATCGAATGCGCGCGGCGGCGGCCCGAGAGCCGCGGCCTGCACTTCAACATCGACCACCCGAACCACGACGCGCGCCTGGCGCGCGACACCGTCGTGGTCCGGGGCGACGGGCCTGTTGTATGAGGGACCCTGAGAGGGTCCCTCGCCCCCCGCGATGAGCTCCGCGCGGCAAAGCCGCGCTGCGCTCGACGCGATCGTCTAGTCTTCCGTCTCAGGTGCAGGACCAGTTGCTGCCGTTGCAGGAGCAGTAGGAGGTCGCTCCGGAGGACGTGTAAGAGCAGCTGACCTGCGTCGAGCACGCCGCGCCGACCGTCGGCTTCGTCGCCGGGCAGGAGCCGCCGCACTTCCAGTGGTTGTCGACGCAATTGCACGTGGCGCCGCCGTACGTGCAGGGCGAGGGCCCGACGCAGGCGCTGCCCTCGGCGGGCGCAGCGGCTGGACAGTTGCAGACGAAGGTTCCGAACCCGGAGCCGTCGCTGCATACGCAGGTCTGGTTCTCGGCGGCGTAGGAACACGCGTGGTCGAAGCTGATGGCGTTGCGATCCGTCAGCGTGAACGACGAGCAGCTGGTGCGCATGGCGCCCGACGGGCGCTCGGGACACGACAGGCTGGTGCACCGCCACCCGTCGACGTCGCCGCCGCACAGGCAGGCGTCGTTGCCGTAGAGACACTTGAACTTCGTGTTGCCGCAGACGGCGCCCTCCGTCGGATGCGCATCCGGACAGGCGCCGCAACCCCACTGCGAGCAGGTGATGTTCCCGTAGCGGCACATCGTCCCGGTCCCGGCGCCGGTGGCCTGAGGGCTCCCCGGGCAGCCCGAGCAGCTCCACGACCCGCCCATGCAGCGGCAGCTCGTGTCCGCGTAAGCGCAGTTCATGCGCTCGACCGCGCAGGCTCCGCTCGGGGGAGAAGCCGGGCACGCGATGAGGGTGCCGATGCCGTCCTGGCCCGCACCCGCCGCGCCCGAGCCCGCGGCTCCGGTCGAGCCGCCGGCCCCGGCAACACCACCCGTGCCGGCGGCAGCCCCGCCGTTACCACCCGTCGGGCAAGACGAGCCGCAGAAGATGGTTCCGCCGCAGATGAGCGGCGCGGCCCCGTCGCACGGAACCTGGCTTCCGCCTCCCGCGCCGCCCCCGTCGCTCACGCCGTCCCCGCCGGTGCCCGCGACACCGGTGCCGGCGGCGCCAGCCGTTCCGGTCGTGCCGGCGCTGGCGTCATGGTCGGTGACGGTGGCGATCGGCCGGCCATCCTGGCAGGCCGTCCAGAAGACGGCGAAGGTGAAGACGGCGAGGGTCCTGGGGGTTCGGGGCATGGCGTTCTCCACGGTTGAAGTGACGCCAGCCTTGTGGGGCGGCGCGGGTCGGATCGATCACCGGCGGGCCGAAGAAACTATTTCTTACGCCATCGGCCCCGGCGGTGATCGATCGGCGTGCGGCCGCGCTACAAAGGAGGAGGCACCCCCATGACGCGCCCAGGCCATCGCGCCCCTGCCCTGAATGAAACAGGCGAAACGGGCGAACCCGGCGTGCCCGAGGTGGCGGCCCCGCCCACGCCCGATCCTTTGCTGCCGCTCGCCCAGCGGGCGTCCCGTGGCGATCGCGAAGCGCTGGCGCGCCTCCTTTCGCTGGTCGCCCCGGCGGTCGTGACGACCGTGCGGGTCGTGCTCGGATCGCAGGGGGCGGATCTGGAGGACGCGGCGCAGGAAGCGATGATCGCGATCGCCGATTCGGCGCGACGTTTCCGGGGTGAATCGAGCTTCCTTCATTACGCGCGCCGGATCGCCGCGCGGACGGCGTTCTCGCTGCGACGGGCGCGGCTGGAGACGGCGCGCAAGCTCGCCGAGGCGACCGCGGCGCCCGCGGACGCGCGCCCGTCCCTGGAGCCGGCGCCCAGCGCCGAGGTCGAGCGCGAGCAGCGCCTCGAGGCCTTTCGGCGCCTGCTCGATCAGCTGCCCGAAGGACAGGCCGAGAGCCTCACGTACCGCGTCCTGCTCGATTACCCGCTGCCAGTCATCGCGCGCGAGACCGGCGTTCCGGTGAACACCGTGAGAAGCCGGATTCGCCTCGCGCGCGATCACCTGCGCGAATGCATTCTCGCCGATCCCGCCCTTGCCGAACTGTTGAGGGAGCCGACATGACACTAGCCGACCTTCATCCCGACGAACTTCTGCGCCGTGCCACCTACGACCGGATCACACCGGGCGAGCGGGCCGATCTGCACGCGCACCTCGAGCGCTGCCCCGCCTGCGCGCTGGAGCTGGCGGTGCGCGGCGACGCGGCGACGGCGGCGATCCCGTCGGAGGCCGATCACGCGGTCGCCGCGCGGATCGTCGACCGCGTGCTGACGTCGAAGATTCCTGTGCACGGGGCTTCCGTCGCGGGGCCGTGGCGCGGACGGCTGGCACGCGCGGCGGTGATCGCGCTGATGCTGACGAGCACCGCGGTCGGCGCGTCCGCGATCGCCGTCCGCCTTCACGAGCGCCGCGCGACGACCGCGCGCCCGGCGCCGACGGCGGCGCCGGTGATCGAGGCGCCGCGGACGCATCACGTGCGGCCCGCGGCTCTGCCGCCGGTGCCCGAGCCGCCGACGACCGATCCCGAAGGGCCGACGGAGGCGATTCCCGCCGTGCGCCCGTCCCCGGACGAGCGCATCGTCGCCCGTCCCCACGCGCGCCCGGAGATCGCCAGCGCGCCGTCGGTGACGCACGCGGCGTTGCAACCGCCGGCGGTGGGCGTCACGGCGCCGGCGGCGGACAGCGCCGCCGCCGCCATGGTCCTGGCGCGCGCCGAGGAGGCGCGGGCGCAGCGACGCTTCGCCGATGCGACCCGCCTTTACGACGATCTGGCCGCGCGCTTTCCGGGCAGCCGCGAAGAGGTCGTCGCCCGCGTGCTGCACGGGCAGCTGTTGCTCGACGAGATGCACGATGCGGCGTCGGCGCTTCGCTGGTTCGACCGCTACCTGGCCCGCGAGCCGGGCGGCGCGCTCGCGGAAGAAGCGCGGCTCGGCCGCGCGCAGGCGCTGCAGCTCCGCGGATCACGCGACGGCGAGCGGGCCGCCTGGGAGGAGCTTCTGCGCAAGCACCCGGCGTCGGTTCACGCGGGCGCCGCCCGAGCACGGCTCGGGGCGTTGCGCGCGCCGTGATCGCTGCCGCCGCGCTGGTTGTCTTCGCGACGACGCTCGCGGCCGCCGACAGTGCCGGTGGCGCAAAGCAGGAACGCCTGTCGCTGCAGCTGGCGGCGGACGGATCGGTGGTCGAAGCGCTGCGCGCGCATCTGGCGCCCGACCTCGGCGCGCGGCACGTCGACCTGGATGTGACCCTGGTGACCGCCGTCGACATCGAGCGCGTCCTCGCGACCGCGGCGGATCGGAACGCGGACGCGCCGCTCGCGCGCGCGTGGCTGGATGGGCGGGATCCCCAGGCGGCGATCCTTTTCATGATCCCGCGCCAGGCGGATCGCGTGCTGGTCCGCGAGATCCCGCTCAAGAGCGGATTCGACGCGGTCGCGCTCGCCGAGGTCGCGTACATCATCGAACGGGCGGTGGCCAGCTTGCTCGCCGCCGAGCCGATCGGCGTGCCGCCCGCCGAGGCGCGCGCGGCGCTGGCGCAGATCTCGATCGCGCCGGTCACTGTTGCGGCGACGGCGCCGGTCACCGTCGCGGCGGCGCCGACGCCCGCACCCCCTGCCCGCCTGGCGTTCGACGGCGCCGCGTTCGCCGGCGTGGTCGCGTGGGCGTCCAGCGCCGGCGCCGTGCTCACCGCCGGCGTGTCGGTCGGCGTCGAGCGCGTCGGCGCGTCCGCGCGCGCGGGCCTGGCGCTCGCCGTGACGGGCCGAGAGTCCTTCGACGTCGCGGGCACGCCCACGGGCGTACGCGTCGGCGGCGCGGACATACGCCTGCTGTTGACCCTTGGCCGCGCGCTGGGCGACTGGGGTACCGGCCGTCTCGGCGTCGGTCCCGGTCTGGTCATCTCGCGCGTCGAGCCGGTCGGCGGCACCAGCGCGAGCCGGACGATCGAGGCGCAGCCGCGCACCGACGCCGACCCGATGCTCTCCTTCGTCGCGCGCTGGGACGTTCCGCTCGGTCGGATCGTGCGCCCCTTCCTCGCGGCGACCGTCGACGTGGTTCCGGTGCGCGGCGAGTACACCGCCACGGTGAACGGCATTTCAACCACCTTGCTCACGCCGTGGCCGGTCCGCCCCGGTTTTCTCGCCGGCATCGCCTTCGGCCGTTGACCGCGCTGTCACCGACGATACGGAGTCATCCGTACAAGACGCCGCGGCAATCACTTGCCCGCGGCGAGGGCAATCAATCACCTGGATCGACGCGCGCGCGCGGCTGACGCTCCTCGCAAACCAACGCAGGAGGAGCTCACATGCGTACCACCCGTTCCATCTTCGTTCTATCGATCCTCGGCAGCCTCGCCGGCGCGGCCGCCGGCTGCGGTGACGACACCGTCGCCGTGAACCCGGCCGATCAGGGAACGATCACCTTCGATCTGACGATCGCGCCCACCGACGCGCGCTGCGCGATCGTCACCGTCACGCCGGCGATGGGTCCGGCGGTCACGCGGCAGTTCCCGCTGTCGCCCTCGCAACCGGCGGTGTTCTCGCTGTCGGGTCTTCCGACCGGGAACGTCACCGTCAGCGAGCAGGTGTTCACCGTCGCGTGCGCCATGACGGGCGGCATGGCGGCGACCTGGGTCGCGGATCCGGTGATGGTGACGTTGCAGGCCGGTACGCCGGTCAGCATCACCTTCAACCTGCGCCGCGCCGACACCGGCGGTCAGATCAACGTCTCGACGAACTTCCCGCAGCCAAGCGGATCGTTCCAGGAGTTCCCGGGCGGCGCCGCGGGCGAGCGCCTGCTGGTCATCACCGTCGGCCCCGACGACAACCTTTGGTTCACGAACTCCAGCGCGAACCAGATCGGCAGGTCGACGACCGCCGGCGGGATCACCACGTTCACGGTCCCGACCGCCAACGCGTTCCCGACCGGCATCGCCGCCGGCGCGGACGGCAACCTC
>Ga0070674_100000763_pt1 | contig 16535 bp, 12 predicted proteins | sample KBSM33metaG_FD_65344 | JGI IMG/M metagenome (GOLD analysis project Ga0070674, IMG submission 65344) | Miscanthus rhizosphere microbial communities from Kellogg Biological Station, Michigan, USA - KBS M3-3 metaG | ecosystem: Host-associated > Plants > Roots > Rhizosphere > Soil ... | reverse complement strand
GATCGATCCCGCCATTGGCCTCTGCGGGCTCGTGAACGTCTGGCTGCCGACCAGTAGAGAGCCATCCGCGAGCTTCACGACCGGATGAAGCACGTGCAGATTCTCCGTGCGCGTCCGCCAGCGCATCCTCGTCAGTCCCGTGAGATCGAGATAAGCGTTCTTGTGGCGCAGCGTCAGGGCCACGGGCGAGTTGGTGAAGCCTGTCCAGAGATCTGGAACGCCGTTGTGCTCGGTGACCTGGATGTTGCTCGCGTCCGTGCCGTAGAGGCGATACTCCAGATCGCCGTTGGTCAAGGCCTGCGGCGTGATGCGGCGATTCTCGTCATTGAGCGTCCCTGTGTGGGGCGGCTGCTGCCACACCTCGCGGAACAGCAGTGGCGGCGTCACCGCCTCATGCTCCAGGAATCCCCCGCCTGGCGCGCTCGACTGCGCGAGAACGTTACGCCCGCTGCAGGCGAGTAAGGCGATCACACCCACGATGACCCACGCGCGGGTACTGAAACGCATGCGGGTGCGTACGAACGTGGAGATCATGGTGCCCTCCCGAATCGACTGAGGATGGATGAGTGGAAGCATCAGGTCGCTTTGCGCGCCAGTATAGCGCCCGCTTCCCTGTCCGGAATCATTCGCTCTTCGCACAGGGAGATGCGGCACCAGCTGCCCAACTAGCGGTTGCCGCTGTCGCGGTCTGGCGCGATCATGAGCCGGCGGCCGAAGGGCCGCGTCAGGCAGACGTGATGACCATGCGCAATCTGGTGTTTGCCATCCTCTCGATCGTGGCAATCAGCTGCACGACCGAACGCCTGCATGACGGCGCAGGTAATTCCTATGCCGTCAAGGTCATGTCAGACGGAAGAACCTGGACAACCGAAAACCTGCGCCTTGCCTTGCCGGGCTCCTATTGCCACGGCGACGCCACCTCCGAGTGCCTTCGAGTGGGGCGCCTGTATACGTGGGCAACGGCCGTTGAAGCCTGCGGTCGGCTCGGAGCCTCATGGCGGTTGCCGACTGACGATGAATGGCGGCAGTTGGCAAGAGCCTATGGAGGGACACTGGGCGATTCGGACGGGCGTGCCGCATTGACGGCGCTGGTTGCAGGAGGCCCTTCAGGATTCAACGCCGTTCTTGGAGGCAACCGCGAACCGGGGGGCAGCTATGCCCGTCTCGACGAACACGGCTTCTATTGGACCGCCACTGAATCCGACAAGGAGCATGCGTTGTTCTACAACTTTGGCCGCGGAGGCGGGTCTCTCAATCGCCACCAAGGCGGTGACAAATCAATGGCCGTGTCAGTGCGGTGCGTTGGAACAAGGTAGCCCTCGAACAGTTACGTAGCCGCCCTTCGTTTCTAAGCGAAGAATCAGCCAGACTGCTCGAGGCGTGTGCTCAACGCGCCACGGAACGCCTGCCGCGCGCGCGACAGTCTGGACATCACGGTGCCCATCGGCATGCCGGTGACTTCGGCGATCTCTTTGTAGGACAGCCCTTCGACCTCGCGGAGCACCAGCAACTCACGAAAGCGATCGGGCACGTTGCGCATGGTGCGTTCGACCATGGTGACGACGGCGGTTTGCAGCAGGAGCGTTTCCGGATCCGATGCACGTTGGCCGCCGCTGTGCTGCTCTTCATCGAAAGGGTCGGTCAATGCGATGCAGCTGGCAACCTGCCGGCCACAACAGGTGTTGCGGACGATTCTGAGGAACCATGCGCGCGCGTTTCCGCCAGAGAACGTCCCGAAGTATCTGAGCGCACGCAGCGACGCCTCCTGCACGGCATCCTCGGCGTCGTGCTCATTCCGCATGAGCCACCGCGCCAGACGATAGGCGGCATCGAGATGGGGCAGAACGACCGCGTCGAAGCTCTCATTGATATTCGGTGCGGTGGCAGGATGACCAGGTGTGGAACTCATCGAGCGCTCCAATCACTTGCTGGAGTCCCCGCTCCAGCGTCGGATAGTTGAAGCGGAAACCGAGTGCGCGTAATCGGATGTTCGAAAACACCGCGTCGGTCAGCAGATGATCGGCCGCGATGGGGCCGACCAGGAGTCGCGCTGTCGCCGTCGGAAAGCGCCAGGCGTGGAGCGTGCGGTTAGCGAGGCGGGCAAAGAGTGTGGCGAACTCGTGCAGCCGTACAGGATCGTTGTTGACGATGAAGTAGCGCCCGCCAACGACGCCGTGCTCGGCGAGCAGCACAAGAGCACGGGCACAATCCTCGACGTGAACAGGCGACACCCACGGACCGGTCGTTCCAAATTGAAGAACGCGATGGCCCGTCATGACCGGACAGATGACGCGCGTGCGAAACCACGACGCGTTGCCGTAGATCCATCCGGGGAGCGCCGTGATGATCGGTAGTCCGGCGAGGGCGTATCCCTCGACCCGGTCGAGTGCGGGCGTAAGACATCGTCCCCAGGCCGATGGCTGCAATGGCGCGTCTTCGGTGATCGGACGCGCCCCGGTTGCACCGTAGCAACTCGCATCCGCGACGTAGACGATTCGCCGTGTCGTGCCCGCGGCTACGGCATCCAGCAGGTGCGCATCCATCAGCACCCGAGAGTGCGTCAGGCACGGGACGCGTGACCTGGTTGCGCGAGCGCCGTCGAACGGGTGCGGCAGGACGTGGAAGACCCAGTCAGCGGACGCCTCGTCTTGCCACAGCCCCGGTGCTGCAAGATCTCCGATGATGGCGGTCGCGCCTGTACGCCGCACTTGCTCTGCGGCTTCGAAGGATCGGACCAGGCCAACCGCGTCGTGACCACGCCTTACGAGTACCCTCAGCAGTTCAGTGCCAAGGAACCCGTCGGCTCCCGTGACAAACGCGGTTGGTCGTGCGCCGGCTTCCACGCGGGCAGTGTGGAGTGGCAGACTGCTGGCGAACAGCGACAGAACCTACACAGGACCCCTACAAAGGTCCTACGATCTTGACGGTCGAGCTCCTCAGAACGTAGTCGCAGAGCACTGATTCCTTTCCATGTTGAGACGGCGAGGTGATCTGCCTGGTGATCGCGTGCGCGATGTGGCCGGCGACTTCTGCCTGGACGGACAGCATGTCGGCCGTCGTGCGCTCGTAGACATCCGACCACGCGTGCACTTCCGTGGCCGCCACTACCAGGCGCGCGATGATGCGGATCCGTGCGCCTTCCTGCCGCGTGCTTCCTTCGAGGAGGTAACGCGCGTGGAGCGACTCACCTATCTCGCGAGCCCGCTGCGGGCTGGCACAGAACATCGACGACCAGGGCGCGATGATTTCGATCTCGGGGCTCAGCGCTCCGAGCTTGACGATCACTTCTTCGGTGAGGCCGTCGCTGAAATGCCCGGGATGCACGTCGCTGAGCGTGCTGAACGGCAGCACGACGAGGCGAGGGCGAGTAAAGATCCTGCGCGCGTGATCGGTCGCGATCAGCCGATAGCCGCGTCGCGGTACGGTCTCGATAAACGCGGGACTGTTGGCATTGTCGCCGAGTGCCGCTCGCAGTCTCTTGATCGCCGCGTTGAGGCCACGCTCGAAATCGACGAAGGTGCCTGCCGGCCAGACCCGACGCTGCAGGTCGTGACGCGTGACGATCTGTCCCGGGTGCTCGAGCAGGAGGCACAGGATCGCGAACGGCTGGGCCTGCAGCCGAACACGCGTGGCTCCATCGAATAGCTCATGTGCCTGCAGGTCGAGTTCGAATGTGCCAACGCGCATCGGGCCCTCGCCATACGTAATCGGCGAGGCCCCGCGAATATTCCCGGAAGGACTACGTGCCCATGACTTCCGGGGCGCACGCGCTGTCGATGTCTTTCAACAAGGAGTCGATCGAGGCCGTGCGACCGGCCGCGTATGCACGGGCCCATCGAACCGGACCGAGCCGCTCGCGAACTCCCTCTTCGGTCCGTCGTCGCAGTTCGAGCACTGACTTGTCCCCCGTCATGCCGCCGCTGCGTTCGGTCACGACGTCCCAGGTGCCCATCACTCGCGCGGCCCATGCATCGTCGCCCTTCATGACTGCGGCGGCGGCCAGCGGCGTCAGCGCGAAGACGAATGCGAACCGGTCGTGGACCTCACGACTGCAGCAGAGACTTTCACGGATCAACGCGATCGCGGCGTCGGCGTTGCCACGGCGCACGGCCAGGTTGGCGTGGATGTAGAGGGGAAGATTGAGGAACCACGGGCCGACATCACGAAGCACTGACGTGGCTTCGTCCAGCACCCGCTCGGCCTGGCCGATGTCGCCCGCTGACAGCGCGATGCCAGCAATACCAAGCAACGCATGACCGAGGCCCCATGCGCACGACATGTCCTCGAACATCTGAATGCTGCGCGTGAATCGTTCGCGCGCCGCCTCCAGGTTGCCACTGGCCCGTTCGACGTGGCCGAACAGACTTTCCGCCATGGCGACGACGGCGGGGTCCGCGATGTCGCTGCCGATCGTCAGGGCGCGCGTGAGCCAGTCCCGGGCGCTTTCCAGTTGCCCCTGCGTGAACGACATCACGGACGCTCCGACGAGCGCTTTCGATTCCGCAACCGGATCGATGCCGGGGATGTTCATCGTGAGCTGGTACCACTGGAGGCCTTCTGTCCCGCGTCCTTGAATCAGCCAGAAGAACAACAGATCCCAGGCGATGTTTGCGGCTTCGCTCGCGCGCCCGCGTTCAATCAGCCATCCCAGTACCGTGCGGTAGCTCTCGAGGTCATCGCGCACGCGGCCCAGCCATTCGGCTTGCGCAGGCCCGACCAGTTCTGCTCCAGCCCTCGATGCTTCACTCGTGCAGTAGCGCACCAGTCCCTCGATGGCGTCATCGCGCTTCCCGACTGCTGTCAGCTCGAGGGCCGCGTACGCACGCACCGTTTCGAGCATTTGATACATCGGTCGAGTGACGACTGACGTGTCGGCCCGTTGCAGCAGACTCTTGTCGATCAGGCCGGCTACGCTGCCGAGCACATCGGTGCTCATCAAGCGCGATCCATCGCGACCGGTGAGGACCGCGGTGGCCGCCTCGATCGGAAAACGGCCCGGCAGCGCGCTCAGCCGCCTGAAGGCGCACCGCTCGTCGGGATCGAGCAACTGATAACTCCACGCGATCGTGGCACCCATCGTCTGCTGGCGCTCAGGGAGATCGCGCGCGCCGACGGGCGATAGCAGCACGTCGCGTTCGAGCCGTTGGAGCAGGTCTTCCACCGTCAGAATCTTGATCCACGGCGCGGCGAGTTCCAGCGCGAGCGGCAGTGCATCGAGCCGCCGGCAAATCGCCGCGATGATCGCGCCGTTTTCGGGGGTGAGACGAAACTCGGAATGGACGTCGCGAACCCGATCGAGGAATAGCCGCACCGCCGGAACGCGGGCCAGATCGGCAGGGGGGTGCCCGCTCGTATTCGAATCCACTTCCAGTGCGAGTGGGCCAACGGCGTATTCCCGTTCCCCCCGCACACGGAGCGGCGCGCGGCTGGTGACCAGCACTTTGAGCGATGGGATCGATGCCAGAAGGTCCGCCGTCAGTGGAGCGGCCTCGAGCACGTGCTCGAAATTGTCGATCACGAGCACTGTGGCGCGATCGCCGCAGGCAATGCGTGCGCGCGCGGGCAGATCGCGAGCGGTCACGTCGGACAGTCCGATCGCTTCCGCAATTCTGAGCGCGACGAACGCCGGATCGCGAACAGCGGCCAATGGGACGAGCGCGACACGCGTGACACCCTCGCCCGCGATCCAGCGCGCGAGTTCGAGTGCCAGCCGGCTCTTCCCGGCTCCGCCGGGGCCGGTCAGTGTGACCAGTCTTGTTGCCGGCTCCATGAGCCAGCGCCGCAGCGTCTTGAGATCCTCGTCCCGTCCGATCAGAACGGTTGGAGCCATCGGAAGCGGCGCACCGCTCAGCTCATCGACCGCGGCGTCGATTACAGGCGCGCGCGCGCTTTCGATCAGCGCGTCGCGCGTCGCACCATTCAGGTCGAGAGCGGCCGACAACGCGCGCACGGTTTCGGGATGCGGTCGCCGCCGCTGTCCGCGTTCCAGCGCGCTGACGGCTTGAACGGAGAGGCCGGCGATCGTCGCCAGCTCTTCTTGCGTGAAACCTGCAGCCTCGCGCAGTGCTTTCAGTTGCGCGCCAAACGATCCAGGAGCGCCAGTCTTCAAGGTCAAGTATCTTACTGCCGTCAGTTCAGGATTTGACTCAGGAACGCTTGCGTGCGCGCGTGCCGCGGCGCAGCGAAGAAGGCGTCAGGTGTGTTGACCTCGACCATCTGGCCGGCGTCCATGAGGATGACGCGGTTCGCCACCTGACGGGCGAATCCCATCTCGTGCGTCACGCAGATCATCGTCATGCCCTCTTGCGCGAGAGAGACCATCGTTTCGAGCACCTCCCTGACCATCTCCGGATCAAGCGCAGACGTCGGCTCATCGAACAGCATCATCTTCGGTTTCATGCAGAGCGATCGCGCAATCGCCGCGCGTTGCTGCTGACCGCCTGACAACTGCCCAGGATATTTGTCAGCCTGCTCGGGAATCCTGACGCGGCGCAGGTAGTGCATGGCCAGGTCATTGGCCTCTGGCTTCGACATCTCCCTCACCCAGATCGGCGCGAGCGTGCAGTTCTCCAGGATCGTCAGGTGGGGAAACAGATTGAACTGCTGAAAGACCATGCCGACTTCGCGCCGCACCTCATCGATTTTTCTCAGGTCGTTCGTCAGCTCGATGCCGTCAACGACGATGCGGCCACGTTGATACGCCTCCAGCCGGTTGATGCAGCGGATGAGAGTGGATTTGCCGGATCCGGACGGTCCGCAGATGACAATGCGCTCGCCACGCTCGACGCCGAGCGTGATGTCGCGCAGGACGTGAAGATCGCCAAACCACTTGTTGACGCCTTGAATGTCAACGTGAAGCATCGGCTCGCCCTCGTTCAGGTTGTGTTGGGCTGCTCGAGGTGCCGGCTGTACTGCGACACGCCATAGCAGAACGCAAAGTAGACGATGGCGACGAAGAGATAGACCTCGACGCCGAAGCCCACCCACTTCGGATCCACGAGGACGGCCTTGCCCGCACCCAGGAGATCGAACAAACCGATGACGATAACGAGGGATGTGTCCTTGAAGAACGCGATGAACGTGTTGACAAGCGACGGAATCGAGACGCGCAGCACCTGCGGCAGTACGATCAGAATGGTCGACGGCCAGTACGGAAGTCCGAGGCTGGCGGCCGCGTCGTATTGCCCCCTGGGGATCGCCTGCAGTCCACCGCGCAGGACCTCGGCCAGGTACGCGGCGGCAACCATGACGATCGCAATCTGCGCTCGCAGCAGTTTGTCCACCACCAAGCCCTGCGGCGCGAACAGCGGAAACATCATCGCGGCCATGAACAGGAACGTGACCAGCGGAACGCCGCGCACGAGCTCGATGTATGCAATGCACAAGCCCCTGACAGCCGGCAGTTCCGACCGTCGCCCGAGCGCGAGTGCAAGGGCGAACGGGAACGCCGTCGCGAATCCGACGGTGGACAGGAGGAACGTCAACGGGAGTCCACCCCAGAATTCGCTCGGGACGCCGGAGAGCCCGAACACACCGCCACGCAGAAGCGTGACAGCCGCGGTTGGCAAAGCGATCCACAGAAAGAGTAAACGCCAATCCCACAGCGCCCGAACAGTGCTCGCGACATACAGAGTGACGAACAACAGACAAGCCGTCGCTGAACGCCATTGCTCAGCGAACGGATAGGCGCCTGACAGGATGAATCGAAAGCGCTCAGCAATGACGGCCCAGCATGCACCACTACCCCGTGCGGCTCGGCACGCCTCCGAACCCGCGTCGCTTGGGAGGGACCAGATTGCGTTGACGATCCCCCATTCGACAAACCTGACACCGGCGTAGGCGATCGCTGCCCCGAGGACAACTGTCGCGGTCGCGTTCGTGCGATCGCGAAACATCGGCGCGCGCTGGACGGATGCCGCGAGGCGAGTCATGGCGCTCACGCAGTACGTCCTCCGCGCCGCAGAATCGCCGCGTTGTACGCGTTCATCGTCAGGGACAGGCCCACACTGACGACGAGATAGACGGCCATTGCCAGTGAGATTGCCTCGATCGCCTGCCCGGTCTGGTTGAGCGTGGTGTTGGTGATCGAGAGCAGGTCGGGGTAGCCGATTGCGACGGCGAGCGACGAGTTCTTCACCACGTTCAGGTACTGGTTGGCTGTCGGTGGGATGATGACGGGCAAGGCCTGTGGGAGAACGACGAGCCGCAGGATTCTCGTTCGCGACAGGCCGAGCGCGGCCGCGGCCTCACTCTGTCCCTTGTCAACGGCAAGAACGCCCCCGCGAACGATCTCGCCGATCAACGCGGCGGTGTACGTCGTCAGGCCCGCGAGCACTGCCGCAAACTCCGGTGACACCGAAGCGCCACCCTGGAACCCGAAGCCGACGAGAACGGGACGTTCGATTGCGATCCATGGAAAGTCTGCCTGCCAACTCGCGCCCGGGAAAAACAAGCCGCGGAAACAGAGAAACACGCCAGGGAAGGGGTGCAAGGCGTCGGGCGGCGCCGGCAGCGCCTGTGCGAGCGAATACCAGAACAGCAACTGCAGGAGGAGCGGCGTATTCCGCATCACTTCGACGTAGCCTCTTGCCATCGCGGACACGACCCAGATGTGCGAGAGCCGCGCCACGCCGAGGCCAGTACCGAGTACCGTGGCGAGAGCGATGCCGAGAAGCGACACGCGAAGCGTGTTGACGAGGCCGACCAGCAGCGCGCGAGCGTAGGTGTCTCGCGACGAGAACTCGATGGGTCCCCGCGCGATCTCGAAACCGGCGGCACGGCCGAGAAAGTCGAATCCGGACGCGATGCCACGCGCGCGAAGGTTGCTCGCCGTCTGGAATCCGACGACTGCGACGACCGCCGCGACGAACGCGACGGCCACGGTCTGCCAGACGATGGCGCGGATCCGCGGGTTGTTCCAGGAGACGTCCGCTCCGAACACTGGCGGCGAGCGTCGCGTGGTCGCGATCAACGCAGCGGCGGCACGTACATCACGCCGCCATCCTTCCACAGCCGGTTGACGCCACGCCCGATCCCCAGTGGCGTGATGTTGCGCTCGACGCTCTCGGCGTAGTTTCCGACCTGCTTGACGATCCGGTACGCCCACTCGGCATCGAGCCCGAGCATCACGCCAAAGCCGTCGCTCTTGCCGACGAACCGGCGCACGTCGGGGTCATCGCTCTCGACTGCCCGATCGATCGTCGTCGAGGTCAGGCCGAGCTCCTCGGCGTTCACCATCGCATAGACCGACCACCGCACGATCTCCATCCAACGCAGATCGTTCGGCATCACACCCGGTCCATAGGGCCCTCTGGAAATCAATTCCGGCAGGACGACGTGATCGGAGGGATGCGGGGCGCGCTCGCGGATGGCCGCGAGCGCGGTTTGATCGTTGCTGAGGGCGTCGCAGCGTCCCGAAAAGTACGCGTTGGCGGACTCCTCGATCCGTTCGATGACAACCGGCGTGAACGTCAGCTTGTGCTTACGAAAATAGTCAGCCACATCCACTTCGTTGGTCGTACCCGGCTGGACGCAAATCGTGGCGCCGTTGAGATCGTCGACCGACTTCACACTCGACGCTTTACGCACCAGGAACGTACCGCCGTCGTACCAGTTGATCGCAGGGAACTCGATGCCAAGCTGGACGTCGCGCTGAAACGTAATCGTCGTCACGCGCGACAGCACGTCGACTTCGCCGGTCTGCAGCGCGGTGAAACGCTGAGCAGCGGAGAGCGGCGTGAACCGTACCTTCTGTGCGTCGCCGAGCACTGCCGCCGCGATGGCGCGACAGACATCGACGTCAAGCCCTCGCCACTCTCCTTGCGCATCGGGCGCCGAGAACCCTGCGACGCCGGTAGTCACGCCGCACTGGACGAAGCCCTTGCGACGCACGCCGTCGAGAGTCGGCGTCGCGGCGCGCTCATCACGGCGCGCCTCCGAGCTCGAGCACCCAGATAGAACGACCGCGAGGCAGCAGATCAATATTGCCTTCTTCACGCTCTCTGTCCTCGCATGTCATTACGCTCGATGGCGCGTGCCGGATTGAGGCGGAGCCCGCCCGGTGGACCTGGCAGCGGTCCATGGATGCATAACTTCAAGATCGACGATTACATTCCACGGGGACTCCAGTGGCTGGCTGAGCAGTACTTCGAGCTGAGCTGCGACCTCAGTCCGGCACGTAGGCGATCATCATGCTGCGGAGGGCGCCGTAGGCGAAGGCGGAAGGATCGCCGAATTCGGATTGGTATTCCTTGAGCGGGTTTCGCTGCGCCATGTCTTCAGGACCGAGGCCCATGTTCAGGTACTCGATCATCGTGGCAAACAGCTTCTGATAGATATCGCGTTGACGCGCGATTTCGCTGCCGGCCATCACGCGGCCGGTGGCGGGGACGACGCGAGTGTCGGGTTTGACCAGCGTTGCAAGTCTCTCGAGCGCGCGGACGCGGCCGCCCAGCCACGCGCCGTTGCGGTGATCGAGCAGCGGCCACTCCTCCGCCGATACGACTCCCCCGACGACCACCAGGTTCATCTTCGGAAAGTGGAGGAAGAGGTCACCGTCGGTGTGTGCCGCTGGCAGGTAGCCGTAGTCGATCTGCTGTCCAGCGAACTCCATCGTTCCGTCGCCGCGCGTCGTCCGCGTCGGCCACGCCGCCTTGGGCAATGGACGACGGCGACCCTTGAACGTCACCGAGTCCACGGTGTTGCTCACGTACTTCAGCGTCTTCTCGTGCGCGAAGATGACGCCGCCGTCGCGACCGACGGCTTCGTTGGCGCCGACCTGCTCGGGATGCCCGTGCGTGTTGATCAGCGTATTGATGCGACTGGTGCGTGTCGCGCTTTTCACGGCCGCGAGCAGTGCCTCGGCGTTGGCCGCGAGGCCCCCGTCGATCATCAACGCGCCGTCGGTGCCAGGCATCGCGAGCACGTTGCAGCCAGAACCCTGGAGCAGGGTCGCACCACCGAGATCGGTGACCGAGACTCGTGACGCGGCTTGTTGTGCGCCCGCGGCGTAAACAGGGATCAGCGCACCCCCGAGCGCGGCAGCACCCACCTGAAAAAAGCGGCGCCGTGAAACGCCCGCGAGACCGACGGCGTCAACTCCCAACTCCCAATTCCCAACTTCCAAGGGCCGCACGCTGCTAGTCGGTGGAGGGTTTGTAGATCGGGTCATGAACCGCGGGCTCGCCGAGAGGCGGAATGTCTGCCCACACGCCCTGCGGCGGACCGAGGACCGGCCACACGGGGCTCTTGTCCATCAGCTTCGTTGCGCCCAACTCGCGGAGGAGCGACGCCTCCTCTTTGTAGAGAGGTGTCTGGAGCGCCATGAAGGGCATGAAGCCTCGCGACTGGGTGTAGTCCAGCGCCGTGAGGCCGTCCTGATCCACGGCATTCACGTCGATGTTGTACGAGGCCAGGAGCTTGATGACCTCCTTGTAGCGCTTGCGGACGGCGTAGTGCAGCGCGGTGCCGCCGCGAATTTCCTCGCGGTGGTTGATCAGTGCGATGACGTTGACGTCCGTCCCGGCCTGGTGGAGGACCTTGACCAACTCCACCGCCTGCTGCTCGGACGCGCGGCCCGAGAGCACGGCATGGATCGGCGTCTGCCGGTCGGCCGTCGGGATCGTCGCGTCGGCACCATGCGACAGCAGGATCTTTACGACCTCGAGGTCGGCGTTACTGGCCGCGCGAATCAGGGGCGTGGCGCCTCGCGTCGTGATCGTGCCGCGCACGTTCGCCGGCTTGAAGAACAACTGCATGTTCGGATCGGCGCCACGCTCGAGGAGCAGGTTCAGGACCGCGAGGCCAGTGGTCTTGCTCGGCGCATCGATCGACGCGCGTCCACCATCAATCCGGCTGCGCAGATCGACGATCGTGAACAGCGGCGCCTCTCCGAAGATGTCCCACTGGTTGACATCGGCGCCAGCCAGGATCAGCTCGCGCGCCAGGTCCCAGTTCGCGTTCATGATCGCGAGGTGCAGCGGCGAAACACCGTCCGGATCCGGCAGGTCGATGTCCACGTGGTTCTTGACCAACACCTCGACGCACGCGATGCAGTTCTCACGTGCGGCATAGAGAAGCGGGGTCAAGCCGCCGCTATCCAGGTTCTTCGGACGCCCCTCGGCGGTCACGTGACGCTGATAGTCGCGATTGGTCGAAGCGGCGTTGACGTCGGCGCCTTTGGAGATCAGCAACTGCATCATCTCCGGGTGCCGGCGCGCTGACGCCCACATCAGCGCGGTCTGCCCGCCGAACTTCTCTTTGGCATCGACGGTGGCACCGTGCTCCAGCAACAACTGGGCGGCGTCCACCTTGCCTGTTCTCGCAACCGCCATGAGCGCGGTCTGTCCGTCGGCGTTGGGAGAGTCGACATTTGCGCCGGCTTCGAGCAACACCTTCAAGATGTCGGTGTTGCCGACTTCGGCGGCGAGGCTCATCGGCGTGGCGCCGTAGTAATTGGCAAGCGAGACGTTGGCGCCGGCGCGAAGAAGACGCCTGGCCTCGACGGCGTCACCGTTGTAGACCGCCCACTGCAACGGCGTGCTGCCGTCGGCGGCGCGGCGATTGACATCTTCCTTGCCTCGAGCAGAAGGCGGGCCTGAAGGCCCGCCCCTACGAACGGGAGTCTGGGCAGCCGCCGGCAATGCGAGCGCGGCAATCAGAAATACAGCGAGGAAACTGGCGGGGCCGCAAGGCAAGACCCACCTCACGCTGCTGCACTTCGTACCCCGAATCCCAAGTCCCGAGTCCCGAGTCACGGAATCACACTTCCGAGAACGCGCCGGTGGTGTCCGCGAACTTCTCGATCTCGTTCGTCGGCACGCCCGCCCGATGCAGCATCGTGACCAGGATGTTCGCGTGCGGCGTGCTCTGCGGGTAGTGCAGATGCTGATTCCCCTTCACACCACCACCGCGACCGATCAACGCCTGGGGCAGCGGATCGTTGTTGTGCGCGTCGCTGTTCGCCATGTTGCTGCCGAACAGGATGAGCGAGTTGTCGAGGACCGTCCCGCTGCCTTCGCGCATTTGGCTGAGGCGCGTGACGAACTTCGCGAACACGGCAGTGTGGTAGTTCTGGATCTTTCTCAGGTTGGCCACGCGGTCAGGGAATCCACCCCAGTGCGAGGTCGGGTGAAACGCCTCATGGACGTCCAGGTTCGGATACGTCCGCATGCTCGCTTCCTCGACCATCTTCATCGTCGCCACCCTGGTCCGATTCGTCTGCCAGGCGAGGGCGAGCATCTCGAACTGCACCCCGAGGAGCTCACCGAAATCCTCCGGCGGACCGAGCGGCGCGCCGGGAAGTTCGTCGAGCGAATGGGCGTTCTGTTCGAGCTTCTGTACGCGGAGCTCGATCTCGCGAACTGAATCCAGGTAATCGTTCACCCTCGCCCGATCGCCGGCATCGAGCCTGCGATTCAAGCTGGCCGTTGATTCCTTGACGTAGTCGAGCAGGCTGTCCGTCGTCTTGAGGATGGCCTGGCGTTCCTGCTGCGTGTCACCCTGGCCAAACATGCCGAAGAACACCTTGCGCGGATTGTTCTCCATTGGCAGCGGCTGATCAGGGGTGCGGAACGAGATCATCCCGCCCGGCTCGGCGCAGAGCTCGAGCGATGGCAGCGACGTGTCCTTACCCAGGTGGCGCGCGGCGATCTGATCGGCGGTCACACCCACGCCTGTCTTCGCATTGCGCGAGCGCGGGTTGACGCAGTTCAACCATGTCTCCTCGATGATGCCGTGCGGGCTGGAGCTTTCCCCGCCCTTGTTGCGCAGACCGCTGACGACAGTGACGTACTCGCGCAATGGCTTCAACGGATCGAGGATGAACGGGAAATCGAAGTCTCGCCCCGTCTGCTTCGGCTGCCACTCGTCCTGAAGCGCGCCATGCGGGAAGTAAACGAAACCCAGACGCGGTGCGGCTGCTGCGACTGTCTGCGCCAGCACAGTTCCCGCGGGGATCATCGCATCGAGCAACGGGAGCGCGATTGTTGCGCCTGCGCCCTTGAGAACCGTACGACGAGACAGATGTTTGCGCGACAGGATCATTACTGGAGTCCTCCAGTTGACGTGGACGTGGGCTTCACCGGCGCAGGCACGGGGGCGTTGACTTCGGCTTCCCTCTTGCGGAACGCGTCGCTCGAGACAACGCCAAGAACGATGGCCTTGAAGCGATAGTTGTCGGCCGCCGACTGCTTGACGATGCGACGAACCGTGGGCATGTCGTGATAGTCGAGGCTTCGACCCAACGCGTAGGTCATCAGGTTTTCGGTCAACGCCTGCACGAACTGATGATCGGGTCGATCGACCAGCGCCTTGCGCAGATCGTCAGGTCCGTTGATCGCCGTGCCATCAGGCAACTGACCGGCCGCCTCGATGGGGGTCTGCGTGTCGGGGTCGTTGACGCGGTACTGGCCCACGGCGCTGAAATTCTCCAGGGCGAACCCGAGTGGATCCATCACGCCGTGACAGGCGAAGCACGTCGCCTTCTCGCGATGCTGCTCGAGCCGCGCCCGCAGTGTCTTTGCCGGCTGACCGCGTCTGTTCTCCGGCAGCGACGGGACCTCGAGCGGCGGATCGGACGGCGGCGTGCCGAGCAGGCGGTCGAGAATCCATGCGCCGCGCAGCACCGGCGACGTGCGATTGGGATACGCGGTCATCATCAGGATCGCGCCCTTTCCCAGGAGGCCGCGGCGCGCCTCGCTCTCGAGCGTCACTCGACGGAAGTTGGCACCTTTCACCGACTCGATGCCGTAGTGCATCGCCAGTCGCTCGTTGAGGAACGTGTAGTCGGCGGTCAGCAGCTCGAACACACTGCGATCGCTGCGTAGCACGCTGTCGATGAAGAGGCGCAGCTCCTCCTTGAACATCGCGCGCGGATCCAGCAGGTTACTCGCCTGCGGGAACTGTGCCCGGTCCGGCGTGATCTCGTCCAGCTTGGACAGGTGGAGCCACTGGAACGCGAACTCGTCGCTCAGTGATTCGGCTCGCGGGTCGGCGAGCATGCGACTGACCTGCGCGGCGAGCACGTCGGGCTTGCTGAGACGCGATTCCGAAGCCACCTTCAGCAGCTCGTCGTCTGGCAGGCTGCTCCACAGGAAGAAGGACAGGCGCGACGCCAGCTCCAGATCGCTCAGCGTGCGAATCCCGCCTGCCACGTCGCCAGACTCCGCGCGATAGAGGAAGTGCGGGCTCGCCAGGATCGCGCTGACCGCATCGCGCACGCCACCGTCGAACCCACCCGTTGCCGAACCCGCCTTGTAGAAGGCCATCAACGGATTGACATCTTCGGCGGTGAGCGGACGACGGAAGGCGCGGCGCGCGAGGTTCTCGACGATCTTCTGTGCGCACGCGATCTCATCGCGCGATCCCCTGGGTTCACAGACAAAAATCTTCGCTCGGCTCGCCGACCGACTCAGGCCGGTGACCGACAGCGGCCCACGGATCTGCAACGCGTGCGCGGCCTGGATGCGCTCCTGACCACCCTCGAGCGCGATCGTGCGAGTCCGCTCGTCGCTCTCGGCGAAGCTGCGATGGAGGAACGTCACCGCCAGCTTGTGCTGCCCTGCGGTGGACGTGAAGCGGATCTTCCGCAGACGTCCGTTGATTTCTTCCGTTGCCGGATCGAGCCTCTGATCGATGGCCTTGTGATCGACGTCGCCACCGATCGACGTGCGATAGAACTCCTTGCCGTCGAGCAGGACGATGACCGTATTCTCGAACTCCATCCGCGGCACTTCGCGCGCGAGCGCCATGTCGCCGATCGTGAGCTCGTATTCGCCATCTGCCGGGAAGTTATGTTCGGCGATGAATCCGCCGCGCGTGCCGAACGGCATGCCTTCGAGACGATGCTGCTGCCTGCCGGTACCGGGAGCGCCATCGGGCGGCAGCGAGATCACCATGTTGGCGACGTCGCCGTACGTCGTCGTCTCCGCCAGAGCCTTGGGATTACCGATCGCTTCGAGCGCGACCGCGCGCGCGGCGTAGATGTACTGGTCGATGAAGTTGGGCGAGACCTGCAGGGCGGCGGCGTCGTTGTCGAAGTGGCCCTTGGTGTTGTCTTCCGGCAGCCAGGCGGTCGCGTCGATGTTGAGACCGAGCAGATCGCGTACGGCGTTTGCGTACTCCCTGCGATTGAGCCGGCGCAGCGCCACACGCCCGGGTTTGCTCTCCGTGGCGCCACTATCGATCCTGGTCTCGAGCCACGTGACGAATTCAGCCGCAGCGCGACCATCAGGGCGCTTGGCACCTGCCGGCGGCATGAGACCACCGCGCAGCTTGCGGATCACTTTCTCACCGATCTCGGCGCTCTGGTGCGGATCGTCCAGGTTCAACGCCGTCAACGTCAGACCGCCCGACTTCAGCCGGTCGTTGTGACAGCCGACGCAGTACTGATTGATCAGTGCCCGTTGAGGGGTATCTACTGCTTGCGGTCCGACGGGGCGAGGGGGCGAGGGGGCGACGGTCCGGTCCGGCTGTGCGACGGTCTGGTCCGACGGGGCGACGGTTCGGTCCGACGGGGCGACGGTTCGGTCCGACGG